>ERZ779851.113-NODE-113-length-80275-cov-18.073149_pt1 | contig 80275 bp, 73 predicted proteins | sample MGYA00511094_ERZ779851 | MGnify/ENA primary metagenome ERZ779851 (study PRJEB29588, sample SAMEA2155512) | human gut metagenome | biome: human gut; feature: human-associated habitat; material: faeces | place: Denmark | collected 2008/2010 ...
TAACCCAGGGCGCTGCCCTGGGCTAGGAGCTTCTGCCCTTTCAGGGCGTGTGGGGTAAAACTTGCGAAAGTTCAGTAACTGATTATCGGATAATCGAATAGAAGATATTAATCGAATAGAAGATATAATTAGAATAGAAAATGTTAAGATTTGAAGATCCTATATTTCTCTGGCTGTTGTGGATTATACCAGTACTGATTCTGATCAGACTGATAGGATGGAGAAGAAGAAAGGCAAAACTGAAGAAGCTCGGCGATCCGGAACTTCTGAAACAGCTCATGCCCAACATCTCCAAATATCGCCCTACAGTTAAGTTTGTGCTGATGCTCGCAGCCTTGGCGCTTCTCATCGTGATGGTAGCTCGTCCGCAGATGGGCAGCAAGATTTCTCACGATAAGCGACATGGCATAGAAACCATCATCTGCCTCGATATTTCAAATTCCATGCTCTGTCAGGACGTGGTTCCATCCCGTTTGGACAAGAGTAAGATGCTTATCGAAAATCTGGTCGACAACTTTAATAACGATAAGATTGGACTTATCGTCTTTGCAGGCGATGCTTTCGTGCAGTTGCCAATCACCACCGATTATGTTTCGGCAAAGATGTTTCTCCAGAACATAACCCCTGGTCTTATCCAGACCCAGGGAACCAATATCGGAGCAGCCATCGATTTGGCTTCCAAGAGTTTCACCCAGCAGGAGAATGTGGGCAGAGCCATCATCGTTATTACTGATGGCGAAAACCATGAGCCTGGCGCACAGGAGGCAGCGGCTGCTGCCAACAAGAAAGGAATCAATGTCTTTATCCTGGGCATTGGAAATACCAAGGGAGCGCCAATCCCTATGGGCGACGGCTCTTATCTGAAGGACAATGCGGGCAACACCGTAATGACCGCCCTGAATGAGCAGATGTGCAAGGAACTTGCCCAGGCAGGCAAGGGTCAGTACATTCATGTAGATAACACCAGCGATGCGGAAAGAGCATTGAATGATGATATTGCCAAATTGCAGAAAGGTGATGTAACGAGCGTGGTTTACAGCGCCTATGATGAACAGTTCCAGGCTGTAGGTATTCTCGTCATCCTGTTGCTTATCATCGAAATCTGTCTGCTTGAGGTAAAGAATCCTCTGCTCAGAAACATCAAGTTTTTTAAGAAAGACATCAGGAAGCCTTTCTGATAAACGTTTATACATTATTATATAATAAGAATGAGATATTTAAGATATATATTGGTTTTTGCCCTGATGGTGCTGGGCTTGGCGAAGGTGGGAGCACAGAACGACCGCAACTTCATCCGCCAGGGAAACCGCGCCTATCATAAACAGAAGTGGGCTGCAGCCGAAACGCAATATCGCAAGGCTATCTCCAAGAATCAGAAGAATGCGCAGGCTGTCTATAATCTGGGTTGCGCCCTGATGATGCAGCAGAAGGATTCGATGGCAATGATACAGTTTGAGAATGCTTCGAAACTGGAAACGAACAAGATGCGACGCGCCAGAAGTTACCACAACATGGGTGTGGTCATGCAGCAGCATCAGCAATATGCGCAGGCCATAGGATGTTATGAGAACGCCCTGCGCTGCAATCCGCAGGACAATGCAACCCGATATAATCTTGCCCTCTGCAAGAAACTGCTTAAAAACCAGAAGCAGAACAAGCAGAACGATAAGAATAAGAACAATAAGAATAAAAACAAGGACAAGAACAAAGACAAGCAGAACAAGGATCAGAACAAAGATCAGAATAAAGACAAGAACAAGAACGACAAAAATAAGAACAACCAGAATAAGAACAATCAGCAGAATCAGAACAATCAGGACAAGATGAGCAAAGATAATGCTGAACAACTCTTGAACGCTGCCATCCAGCAGGAGAAGGATACGAAGCGCAAGATGCAGAAAGCGATGAGTCAGCCTCGCAGAAAGCAATATGAGAAAAACTGGTAAAAAGTAAAATAATACAACGAGCATAATAGATTTAGAACATGAAACATATAGGTTGGTTTATTATTATATGGGCAATGCTTCTGGGCTTCAGTTTGCAGCTGAAAGCCCAGCATATCAGTGTGTCGGCACCAACACACGTGGCGGCGGGAGAAAACTTCCGTGTGGCCTATACCATCAATACACGTGATGTAGAGGAATTCCGCCTGGGCGGAGTAGGAGAAGGACTTGAGGTAATCGCAGGTCCTTACACCTCATCGCAGTCCAGTTATCAGATGATCAATGGCCATACTTCCTCTTCATCGTCGGTAACCATTACCTATACGCTCTACGCAGCTAAGAACGGAACCTTTGGCATTGGTGCCTCTCATGCCATCGTAAATGGTAAGAAACTCTCTTCCCATCCGGTTAAGATTACGGTTTCTGGCCATGCTGCACGCAACAACGGCGCTCCTTCCATGCACGGACAGAATGATTATAATGAACCACGCATGCGAACAGCCGGATCAAGAATATCAGGCCGCGACCTCTTCATCAAGGTGACAGCCAACAAGCGACGTGTTCACGAACAGGAACCGGTGCTCCTTACCTATAAGGTTTATACGCAGGTAGACCTTACCCAGCTGGAAGGCAAGATGCCTGACCTGAAGGGATTCCACAACCAGGAAGTTCCGCTGCCTCAGCAGAAGACCTTCCATACTGAAACCGTAAACGGCCGACCTTACCGATGCGTAACATGGAGCCAGTATGTCATGTATCCGCAGATGACGGGAAGCCTCACCATTCCAGCCATTACCTTCAAGGGAATCGTAGTTCAGCAGAACAGAAACGTTGACCCGATGGAAGCTTTCTTCAATGGCGGTTCTGGCTATGTTGAAGTAAAGAAAGATATTATAGCTCCTAGTGTGAAAATTCAGGTTGATCCATTGCCTCAGCGCCCTACCAATTTCTCGGGCGGTGTAGGTAAATTCAACATTAGTGCTTCCATCGACAAGAAGGAAGTAAAGGCTGGTGAACCAATCACCATCCGTGTAGTGGTAGGAGGAATCGGAAACCTGAAGTTGCTCAAGCAGCCTGTCATTACCTTCCCTAAGGATTTTGACAAGTACGATGCGAAGGTGACAGACAAGACCCGCCTTACAGCCAATGGCGTAGAAGGCAATATGATTTATGACTTCCTGGCTGTGCCTCGTAATCAGGGAAATTATACCATTCCTGCGGTAGAATTCACCTATTATGATACTTCGGCTAACAAGTACAAGACAATCAAGACCCAGCCGTTTACGCTGAACGTGGAGAAGGGCGATGGAACTTCAGACAATGAAACTTCAGATTTCAGCAACAAGGATAAGGACATTCATGCGCTGAAACTGGGCAAGTCTAAGCTCCATGATATTGACGATATGTTCTACGGAAGCTTCGGCTACTGGACCAGTCTGCTGGTTCCATTGGCAGCCTTCTTTGCCCTGCTTATAGTCTTCCGCCGCCGTGCTCTCGAGAATGCCGACCTTGTAAAGGTCCGTTCCAACAAGGCAAACAAGATAGCAACCAAGCGCCTGAAGAAGGCTCATCTGCTGATGCTCGGTGGCAAGCAGGAAGAATTCTACGATGAAGTGCTCCGCGCTTTGTGGGGCTATGTAAGCTACAAGCTCAACATGCCTGCCGAAAAGCTCTCACGTGAAAACATTCAGGCTATGCTCGAAAAACATTGTGTAGAGGAGAGAACTATAGAGAAGTTTACAACTGCGCTCGATGAATGTGAGTTTGAACGCTATGCGCCGGGCGACCCTGCCGGCAATATGAACCGTACATTCGAATCAGCAATGACTGCTATTATGGATATAGAAAATGCTATCAATGCAACGCGTAAGCAGCGCAAGAAGAGTGCAACCGGATATTCGTTCGTCATGATGATCATGGTGTTGTTGGGCTGCTCGGTTTCTGCAGGCGCTGTAACCAAGAACAATGCTGATACGGAATATCAGAAAGGTAACTATCAGCAGGCCATACGCGACTATGAGGAAATATTGAACAACTATGGTGTTTCTGCCGAAGTTTACTATAACTTGGGCAATGCTTATTACCGTACCGACAATATTACCAAGGCTGTGCTCAATTATGAGCGTGCCCATCTGCTCTCGCCAGGCGATGAAGACATCAGCTTCAACCTGCAGTTTGCACGTAGCAAGACCATCGATAAGATTACGCCGGAAAGCGAGATGTTCTTCGTAACCTGGTGGAAGGCGCTGGTTAACTTTACGAGTGTTGACTGTTGGGCTAAGACAGGCATCATAGCCATCATTATGGCGCTGGTTCTGGTCTTGGTTTATCTCTTCGGTTCGCATATCGTTTTGCGCAAGATTGGTTTCTTCGGTGGAATCTTCTTCGTGGCAGTCTTCCTGCTGAGCAATCTCTTTGCTTACCAGCAGCGGCAGATGCTTATCAACCGTACGGGAGCCATCATCATCGCTCCTTCTGTCAATGTGAAGAAGACTCCAGCCAAGACGAGCGCAGACCTCTTCCTGCTGCATGAAGGAACCCGCGTTGACATTACCGATAAGGCGATGAAAGGCTGGCGTGAAATCAAGGTAGGAGACGGCAGAGAAGGCTGGATTGAAACCAAGGCTATAGAGGAAATCTGATTAAGATAAAATCTGATTAAAATAAAGAGAATGGATTTTAGTAGGATACAAGATTTTGACATGCAGTTGTTGCATGTGTTTAACGGCAGCGAGAATGTCTGGCTCGATCAGATGGCGATGGCGCTTACGTCGGGCTGGACATGGATTCCGCTTTATATCGTCCTCTTCGTTGTTGTGATAAGAAACAACGAGATGATGGGGCAGATTGCGCTCGTGGTTGGAGGAGCGGTGCTCTGTATCTTTCTGGCAGATGGACTGGTGGATGGAATCATCAAACCGCTGGCTGAAAGATGCAGACCTTCCAGCGACCCGATGTTCAAGTATACGGTTCAGGTGGTTGACAATATGCGCCTCAAAAGTTTCAGCTTCTGTTCGGCTCATGCAGCTAACACGCTTTCGCTAGCCATCTTCTTCTCGTTGCTTATCCGCAGCAAACTGGTTACGTGGACCCTGTTATTATGGTCGCTCGTAAACTGTTGGACCCGTCTTTACCTGGGTGTTCATTATCCGGTCGACATTCTTTGCGGTCTGGCTATCGGAGCTGTGGTGGGAGTTGTCGTTTATCTTATCTACATCAGGATGTATTACCGCATCTCCCCAAAGATTAAGTATATTTCCAACCAGTATACGAGTACGGGTTACGACTATGATGATGTAGATAAAATCATGACCGTAGTGATATTTACCCTTATCATGGTTGTGTTTTATGCCACCTGTCAGATGGCTTATCTTTAATACAGAAATAAAAGTTCAAAAGTAAAATAAATAATGGATACAAAACACATTAAAATTAGTGATTATAACTATGATTTACCGGATGAGCGCATCGCAAAATTCCCTATCGCCCAGCGCGACCACAGCAAACTGCTGGTTTATAAGCACGGCGAGGTAAGCGATGATGTTTTCCATCATCTTCCCACATATCTCCCTCAAGGAGCCTTGATGATATTCAATAATACCAAGGTGATACAAGCGCGTCTGCACTTCCGCAAGGATACAGGTGCGCTTATTGAGGTTTTCTTGATGGAGCCTGCAGAACCTACTGATTATGAACTCATGTTCCAGACCACTGGACATTGTTCATGGCTCTGCATGATCGGTAATCTGAAGAAATGGAAAGAGGGCAGCCTGAAGCGTGATTTCGAAATCAAGGGCCACAAGCTTACGCTCAGCGCTACCATGAGACGCGGAGATGCTCTCGGTTCAGAAGCGAAGGAAATGGTTGCCAAAGGCGGAGGAACCAACTATTGGGTTGACTTCGATTGGGACAACGACAAGGTGTCTTTCGCTGAGATTCTCGAAGCAGTAGGCGAGTTGCCTATTCCTCCATATCTCAACCGCAAGACTGAGGAGAGCGACAAGACCACCTATCAGACGGTTTATTCTAAAATCAAGGGAAGTGTGGCTGCTCCAACTGCCGGACTTCACTTTACCGATGCGGTTCTCAAGGATCTTGATGCGCATGGAATCGACCGCGAAGAAGTAACCCTGCATGTAGGAGCCGGCACATTCAAACCGGTGAAGAGTCTTGAAATCGAAGGCCATCAGATGCATACGGAATACATTGTTGTTCATCGCCGTAGTTTGGAAAAACTCATCAAGCATGAGTGCCGGGTCATTGCCGTAGGAACTACCAGCGTCCGTACCATCGAGAGCCTCTATTACATGGGTGTTCATCTGCTGAAGCATCCTGAGGCAAATGAAGAAGATCTGCACGTAAAACAGTGGGATCCTTACGAGCTTTCTGAAGATGGCAATCTGGTAGATGGAATCACTCCGATGCAGGCTATCCAGGCAATCATCGATTATCTGGACCGCAACGGCTTGGAGGCTCTCCATTCCAGCACGCAGATTATCATTGCTCCTGGTTATCAGTATAAGATTGTGAAGATGCTGGTCACCAATTTCCATCAGCCACAGAGCACACTCATGCTCCTGGTGAGTGCTTTCCTCAAGGGCGACTGGAGGAAGGTTTACGATTATGCTCTTTCGCATGATTTCCGTTTCCTGAGCTATGGAGATTCATCCCTGCTCATTCCGTAAAAGGAGTTAGGAAAACTATAAATTATTAATTGTAAATTATAAATTTAAATAGATGATTTCAGTAGAAGGACTGAAAGTAGAGTTTGGCGTCAAGCCTCTCTTTCATGATGTAAGTTTCGTCATCAACGACCGCGACCGCATTGCCCTGGTGGGTAAGAATGGTGCCGGAAAATCTACGATGCTCAAGATTCTCTGCGGTTTGCAGAAACCTACTGCTGGCGTTGTGGCTATTCCTAACGAAACCACTATCGGCTATCTGCCACAGGTGATGAAACTGCAGGACGATACGACCGTGAAAGAGGAAACCCGCAAGGCTTTCGCCCATAATACCGAGATGAAGGCGCGTCTGGACAAGATGCAGCAGGAAATGGCCGACCGCACCGACTATGAGAGCGAAAGCTATGCCCAGCTCGTAGAGAAGTTTACCCAGGAACATGAACGCTACATGATGATGGGTGGCGAAAACTATGAGGCTGAGATAGAGCGCACCTTGAGCGGTCTTGGCTTTACGCGCGATGATTTCGAGCGCCCTACCAAGGAGTTTTCCGGTGGTTGGCGAATGCGTATCGAACTTGCCAAGATTCTGTTGCAGAAGCCTGATGTCCTGCTCCTCGATGAGCCTACCAACCACCTTGATATTGAAAGTATCCAGTGGTTGGAGCAGTTCCTGGCGCAGAGTGCAAAGGCTGTGGTTCTGGTGAGCCACGACCGTGCTTTCATCAACAATGTAACTAACCGTACCCTCGAAATTACTTGCGGAAGGGTAGAAGACTATAAGGTGAAATACGATGAGTATGTGGTGTTGCGTGCTGAACGCCGCGAGCAGCAGCTCCGTGCTTACGAAAACCAGCAGAAGGAAATTGCCGACATCAAGGATTTCATCGAGCGGTTCCGCTACAAGCCTACCAAGGCGGTTCAGGTGCAGAGCAGAATCAAGCAGCTCGAGAAAATCGTGCCTATCGAGGTGGATGAGGTTGACAACAAGCAGATGCACCTCAAATTCCCTCCTTGTCTCAGAAGTGGCGATTATCCTATCATCTGCGATGAGGTGCGCAAGGATTACGGCGCCCATACCGTCTTCGACCATGTTACCTTTACCATCAAGCGTGGCGAGAAGGTGGCTTTCGTGGGTAAGAACGGCGAGGGTAAGTCTACCCTGGTAAAATGTATCATGGGTGAGATTCCTTTCACCGGAACGCTCAAGATTGGTCATAATGTGCAGATTGGCTATTTCGCCCAGAATCAGGCGCAGCTCTTGGATGAGAATCTTACCATCTTCCAGACTATCGACAATGTGGCAACAGGCGAAATGCGTCTGAAGGTGAACGATCTCCTGGGCGCCTTCATGTTTGGCGGCGAGACTTCAGAGAAGTTTGTCAAGGTACTGAGTGGAGGCGAGCGTAGCCGACTGGCTATGATCAAGCTCCTGCTCGAACCGGTAAATCTCCTCATTCTCGATGAGCCTACCAATCACCTCGACATGCAGTCGAAGGATGTGTTGAAAGAAGCCATCAAGGCTTTCGATGGAACAGCCATCATCGTGAGCCACGACCGTGAATTCCTCGATGGTCTGGTAGATAAGGTTTATGAGTTTGGCGGTGGCAAGGTTCGTGAGCATCTCGGTGGTATTTACGATTATCTCCGTGCCCATAATGCCGAGAACATCAATCAGGCTCTTGCCAACCAGAGTATGGCTTCTGCCGGTTCGCCTTCTGCCAATACTTCCGGTTCTTCTGTCGCATCAGATTCTACAGCCGACAGTCTTGCCTCTGCCACATCCGGCAAGCAGAGCTACGCTGAACATAAGGAACAGCAGAAGAAGATCCGCAAGGCTGAGAAAGCCGTGAAGGAATGTGAGGCGAAGATAGAGAAGCTGGAAGCGAGAAAGAAGGAGATTGATGAACTCCTGATGAAACCGGAAAATGCAACCAACATGGAACTCGTGACCGAATACACCGAGCTCATGAAGAGTCTCGATGAGGAGAACGAGCGCTGGATGCTCCTTTCGGAAGAACTGGAAGAAGTTTCGAAATAAAAGTAACATTAATATATAAAAAAGAGAAGAAAATGAAAATGAAAATGAAATTATCCTAGGTATATTTGCATACCTCTGATATTCAATTATTTACGTAAAATAGCTTTGTTTATGCGGTTATACGAACATAAATTTCTGTTTGTTTGGCACATTAAACGTGCCAAATATAATGGAATGTTCTAGTATGGTTCTAGTAAAAAAGTGAAGTATGGCAACATTTAAAGTAGTAGTATTTGGCAAACGTTCTGATGGGTTTTATTCAGTTTTCATCCGTATTACTCAAAATCGGAAGAAAACTCATGTAAAGACCGACAAAGTGGTAAACGATAAGGGCGTAGTGAAGGGCACGAAAGAGGTGAAAGATTCTTTCGTGCTGGAGTCATGTATGGCTACCATCAACAAATGGGTAGAAAAGCTAAACAAGGTTGATAGTAAAGATTGGACAGTAATACAGGTGAGAGACTATCTTTTGAAATCAGATCAGGAACTGAGTTTTTCGGACTTTGCTCGGAGTTATATTAATTCATTATACGATGAGCTGCAAGAAGGTTCAATAAGGACTTATGCTAACTCATTACAAAGTTTGGAAAAGTTTGCAGGAAGTCAAAAGATTCTCTTTTCCCAGCTAACTGTTCCTTTTGTAAACTCCTGGTTGGATAGTCTTTCTGGCTATCGCTCATGTAAGAGCACCTATCCGATATTTATTAAGAAAATATTCAAGGAGGCTTTGAAACGCTATAATGACTATGATTCAGACCAGATACTGATAAAAAACAACCCTTGGGAAAGAGTCAATATAGCTAAGAAGGATATAGCTAAGAAAAAAGCTATTACCATGGAAGAATGTCGGCAGTTGTTTGGCATTTTTACTGAGAATGGAAATCTGCAATTTACACTAGATGTCTGCAAAATGATATTGTGCCTAGCCGGAATCAATGTAGCAGACTTATATAAAATGCAGAAGACAGATTATTATGATGGCATCTTGCATTATGAGCGTAAGAAAACTAGGACTAAGAGAGCCGACAAAGCATACATAGAAATGAAGGTTCCTGATATGCTGTTGCCAACGATAGAGAAATATCTAGCCCCTAAAGATGATCCCTATCTTTTTACATTTCATAATAAGTATGCCAGTTCTCACTCTATGGACACGAACCTGGACTTCTTTTTGCGTAAGATATGCAAGGAACACTTGAATATGGAAGAGGGTTACTATAGCCCTTATACTTTTCGTCATACTTGGGCCACAATCGCGCAGAATGATATAGGTGCCAATTATGAAGATATAGGCTTTGCTCTGAACCATATAAGTACCCACAAGATTACAATGGGCTATGTGAAACCTGATTTCTCCAGAGCATGGGAATTAAATGAGAAGGTAGTGGAGAAGATATTTTTCACTAATGACAAGAGTAAACGCCTGGAGGAACATCATGTGCCTGTATTCGATAAGGTGGAAGAAACATTTGAGTTATCTGCTGATGGCTACTTCATGGGCGAGGTTGTGGCCCATGTGGATGGCAAGGGCTACAAGAACACAGATGAGATAATAGAACAGCTCATGGCCAGCATAAATGATACTGTGCCTAAGAACTGCACGATACAGATCAAGGTGAAGAATATCACCAAGGACCAGACGAAGTACTTTGAACGAGTCAGGGACATAAAATAGCTATTTTGTGTTAATACAGATTAAAATTGAACCAATATAAGTTAAAATAGAGCGTTTTTGCTCGATAACCAAGTCAAGGGTAGTCTTCTCTAAAGTTGAAGAAAATTTAGAGAGGGCTACCCATTTTTTATAATTAGCCATTATTAACGATTTTGAGATTTTTGATGTTGATAGTGGTTTCTTGTTTCTCAAATTTCTCTTCCAACTGCATGAAAGATTCCTCCACAGATAAGTTTCTGGATTCATCATTATTGAACGAAACAGACTGGAGTTTGGGAGCCACGTATGGAAGGAACTTTGCCACCATCGCCAGACGTCCGGCAGGCTCTTCAATCTGCATAAGATCTGTGAAGAGGGAATACTTCTTCTCATTGATACCATTGATGTAGCCGGTGAGGGCATCACGAAGGCTTTCACGCACGCTTTTAGTTACCTTATTAGGTGTGCCAGCCTTACGTCCGCCAGTCTTCTTCCTCTTTGGCTTCGGCTCATTATTATTTTCTTGTTTTACTGCCATATTCTATTGATTTTTAATGTTTACTGATAGTTTTCGGGTGCAAATATAGGAAAAAAATACGAAACTTGGTGTTCAAGTTGCGGAACTTATCACAGATAGGTAAGAAAAACGCATTACTTTTGAACAGTTTAAACATTAAAATTCGAATTTTATGGGAATTATTGGAAGTATTGCTGGTGGACTGACCTCTGCTGTAGGTGGTGCTCTAGCAGCTAAAGCAAGAAACAAGGGATATAATGATTATATCAACATGTTTCAAGACCGTATGCAACAGGTAAAGGATCATCGTGACAACTTGTATTATCAGGATCCTACTCAGTCAGCGGAGAATCAGGTAGCCGTGACCAATGCCCAGAAGGTATTGGATAATGCTACAGCAACCGCAAAGAACACCAATATTGTTAGTGGTGGATCTGATGAAGCGGTTGCGCTGAGTAAGCAGGCTGCCCAGGAGCAGGTGGGTAAGATTATGCAAGAGGCTGCTGTGCAAGGTGCTCAAAACAAAGAAAATGTGTGGACTACTGCTGATTCGCAGATAGACCAGATGACTAACTACATCGCCACTGCCAAGAAGGAGAAGGCTCTTTCGACTGCTCAGGGTATCACGGATGCAGCTGGTGGCTTGGCTGGAGCTGCAAGTAAATTGCCAATTTAAGGAAGGAGGTAATTATGGGATTTACATTAGATGATTTAACTCCTAAACGCCCGGCTATTGCCGTTACTCCTGTTACTAATTTCCCTGATGATAATGCGGTGAAGCCGGAGATTGCAGTACCAGTTCAGACAACTAATACAGAACCGGGAAAGGGTGCAGCCATAGATACGACCGGTATTACTAAGAATGGTGGCAAGGAATCTTTTGCCCAGCAGCCAACCGAGGAAGTTACCAAGGTGGAGCCTAACCAGGGTATCAAGATTGACTGGAGTAGACCTTATAGCGAGATTGAACAGAATCCTATCTTGCAGCAGATGAAGCCTTATGACATCATGCGAGATTACCAAAAAAATGGTGATGGAAACTGGTCTGCATTCATGCCTTGGCTTTCTTCACTTGGTGATGCCGATAAAACTGTGGCTGCAAATGCAGCTCTGCAAAAGAAGGCAGAGAATCAAGCCAAATGGGAACAATGGGGAAATCTTTTTATGCACTTGGGTAACTTCTTTGGTACAGTTCAAGGTGCTCCATCGCAAAAAATAGAATCTGCACAAGAACTTACTGATCGCCAACGCAAGATAAGAGAGGCTACTGAGGCTCTTCGTGCCAAGGGATATAACCAGATGATGGTGAATATCTATAAGGACCGTCAAGACAAACAGGCACAGATGCAGGCAGAGGCTGCTGCAAAGGCAAATGAGGCACTGGCTGCTTATCGTGGTTCACAGAAGAATCAGACGGATTCTCTCACTCCTGTAAAGGTTCAGACGGAGAAGGAGAGAGGCCATGCTGCTGCTGCACAGGCTGCACTTAGTACATCGAAGAAGGAGACTGAGGATGCTTTGAGAGGCAAAAAGGGAAAATTACTTGATGCTCAAACTAATAATGCCAATGCCGGAGCTGCTGATCATAATGCTAGCGTTAACGTGAAGGGTGCGCAAGTTAGGCATATCAATTCGCAAACAGAGGGACAGAATCAGAGGAATGCCAACCAGAAGGAGGCTGATGATTTCAACACCAGGTATGTGAACGACCCTGTTTTCAAGAAACATGTAAACCAGTGGGCCAAGAATAATGGTATGGCCATCGGTGGTAATGATGGCAGAGGTGGCACTTGGGCGAATGAAAAGAATCGCCAGCAGGCTTCTAGATGGGCTAAGGCTCAGATGAAGTTTGACCGGACTCCTCCTTCTCGTAGAGGTAGGGGTGGTAGCAAGGTACCTCCTTCACGTAGAGGCGGCAGTAAGGTTCCACCATCAAGGAGAAGAAAGTAACTGATTATTAATCAAAAAAATAAGATAAGGTATGTTTGACGAGCAAGACAGACAATATTTTTATAATGAGTTCAAGAACAATGGCTATGAAGTAGGTAGCTATGATGACTTCAAAAAGGACTTGAACAACGAGGAAGATCGTAACTGGTACTACAATGAGGCCAAGAACATGGGGTATGATGTGGGAACACAGGCAGACTTTGACAAGATGGTGCTAGAGCCAGCTCCATCTACTTCTGGTGGTGGTAAGCAGGTAGATGCTTCTGCTACGACTCAGAGTGTAGAGCAGAAGGCTTCTACTGAGACTAAGCCGCAGGTGGCTCAACCAGCAAAGAAACAGGAAACAACAGACAAGGAGCCTGGTCTTATAGCAAAAGTTTTGGATATGATTCCTACTGGTGTTCAGATGAGCAACGGAACATATCAACCATCACCAGAGATTCCTCAGCCGGTTGTAAAAGGTGAGGAAATGCCAGTGAAGGAAGAAGCTTCTTCTTCATCATCAGCTAATGCGGCTTCTCCTGAATCTAAAGAGGTGGCTCCTGTTACGACTCCAACCGGTGTGGTTAATAATGAGGGGTTGATGGATGCCAAACTTGCCAACTATCTGGAGAACTGGAAGCAGAGACCGGATAAGCAGAGTACTTACTTTGAGAATTTGGTTGCCGACTTGTTGGCTGATGGTACTGCCAATAGCAATGAGGAGGCTGTGAATATGGTGATGCCTGCTTTGCACAGATATGCCAGTCGTTCGGCTATGGACGTTACCAACCAGGTAGTATCTTCTTTGCCTGATGATACTGTGCAGGATGCAGAGAAGAGTATTGAAGCGCAATGGTATAGCCATGGCGTGCAGGATAAGTTGAAGCAGGAGGCATATAACATGGGTATCAGCTATGATGACTTTGTGGGACTGTTCTTGAAGCCAGCTATGGTACAGAGTTTGGTTAACAAGTATGGTCCAAAATATCGTGACATCGCTGAGGGTATTGCTACACGCCTCTATTCGCATGATGAGAATGTACAGGACAGACTGATGAATCAGGACATCAATGATGCTCTATCTAGTGTTATCAGTAAGTATGTGAATCCATCTGTAGTGGATGAGTACAACAAGGCTCAGGAGGCAGGCAGTAAGGCATTTACGGAGGGAATGGAAGGAAGCCAGTTTATTCCGGCTAATCTTCGTCTAGGTACAGCACTTGGTGCTCAGTATGAGGCAAACGAGGCCAAGGATCCTGCAAAGGTGCTTTCTAGTTTGCAGAAGAAGTTTGGCAGGCTCTATCGGAATCCGGAGTTCCTGAATGATATGAGCAATGCGGCATTTAAGGTGATGCAGCGATATGGCTTGAATGGCACTCAGAGTAGTGATCCTAAGCAGTTCAAGCCGATGATCAATTCTGTTCTTAAGAATGAACTCGACCAGCTAGAGATTAAGGGTATGATGCCTAAGGGTAGTGCTGAGTACATCATGAAGACTGGTTTGGGTAACACTATTGTGGGTAAGATTACTCGCAAGGCTGTTCAGACGGACTACCAGAACTGGCTGGAGGATATTGCCAATCAGCAGTATCAGCCTGGCTTCTGGGAGAACGTGGCTAGTGGTGCTCTTACCTTTGCAGGTGATGCCTGGAGTTATTGGCTGCCGGGAGCCGCAGGTGGCAAGTTGACTAAGAGCATGGTAGCCAAGGCAGAGGGTAAACTGGCTGGTGACCTCATGGCTAAGGGTATGGAGCGCAAGATGGCTGAGCGAGCTGCCAAGGTGCTTATCGGTAAGAGTAAGGCCGCGGCTTTGAAGAGTGGAGCCGCGCATGGTGCTGTTACCTTTGGCGGTCAGTCTGCAATCTCGAAGCCTATTGATGAGATTTATCGTACCGGTCAGTTTGACGAGAATGGCAAGATTTACAATCCTTCCGTGGGTAAGGTTATCGCCAATACTTTGGGCGAGGTGGCTAAACAGAGTGCCGTAGGTGCTATCATGCAGGGTGGAACCATCGCTAACATGGTAGGTAAGGGCAGAGGCTTAGCTACCAATATTCTGGCTGATATTGGTGGTAAGGTTGCGGATTCCGGTATTATGACCGGTCATCAGATGCTGGAGCGTATGGCGCAGGATCCGAACTTCAAGCCTACCGGTAAGGATGCTGCCGAGAGTTTCTTGGAGAGCATGGCGAACCTTAGTGCTATCGGCTTGCCGGCCATGGTGGGCAAGTATGCTCGATTCAAGGACGCAAGGGAGTTTAACAAGAAGTTCGACTTCACTGATCAGGATATTGCCGAGTTGAAGAGATTCGGCTATGATGGTCTTCGTGATGCTTTTGAGAAGATGGGCATCGGGGAGTATGCTGTGGTTGGTGAGAATGCTCAGCGACTTGATGGGCAGTTAACCCAGAAGTATATGGACCTGATGAACGACAAGAGTGTTCCGGAGGTGTTGAAGGCTAAGATGATGGCAGTTGTAGAAGGCAAACGCCCTTCTTCTTTCTCACCTGTTGTAGATTCCATCATCGTGCAACCGATGGATAATGATGGCAAGGTTTATCTCGAAACCTTGAATAAGGATGGCGGTATTGTTGAGAGAAAGGAGTTTGCTTCTCTTGATGAGGCTCAGAAGGCAGATAAGAAACTGGAGTATGAGAAGACTCTTGGTTTGGCTTCTGTACTGGAAGGTGAGTTCCACAATGAGTTTACGCAGGAGCATCTTGATGGCTTATACAACAAGGCAGCCCAGAAATATAATATGGGTGAGAAATTGACGGATGAGGATAAGGCAGCGGTTTACCTTCATCAGAATGCTGGTACCATCAAGGATATCATGGATAAGCAGCAGAAGGGTATTATCCTTACTGACGAGGAGCAGAAGCAGGTTAACGCCTACCGTCATTATTATGACAGTGCTTTGGAGAATAGTTCTGTGATGAGGGAGTTTGTCAATACGTTTGAGGATTCCCATGGCGTGGCGCGCGGTACACTTCGTAAGGCTTTGGAGTCGAAAGATAAGAAATATGCGCCATTGGTAGAGTCTTATCTTAAGGAGCTTTACAATTCCATTGAACTGAAACGTGAAATGAAGCAGATAGAGGATGATAAAAAACGTATAGAGCAGGGCGATGTTGATGGCGCAAAACCAGCTACTCCTGTTGAGGGACCTGCTTCTGTAGAGGGTTCTGCTAGTAATCAGGAGCCTCCAGTTTCAGAGGAACCTGCTCCATATCAAGACCGTACCAACTCCGTACCAACTCCGAGTGATGCAGAAGTTGCTGCAAACCCTGCAAACTCTGCTGCTGAGGGTGCCGGAAATGAGCCTAAGGTTGCAAGCTCTGATGCTTTTGTTATGGGACAGAATGCCTATAAGAATGGGGATTCTGAGGCTTTGCAGGCTATTGACTATAATAGTGATTTAGCTACAGGACGTTTGAAGCGTGCTTTTGCTGACAATGAGAAGATGCCTGATATTGTAGCCAATGCCTATAATGAAGGTAAAGATATGGATCTGTTTGTTGCTCAGCGTGCCGGTAGTCTGTCACCGGCACAGAAAGATGCTATCAGTAAGTATGTAGAGGCTATGGATGCCAAGAAGGGTGCTATTGATGCTCTGCAGCATGCTGATGATGGCTATGGTGAGGCGTTGAAGCAGCAGCTCTGGCCATACCAGACGGAAGACGGAAACATCGTGCCAGCTACTCTGGATAGCGGAAAACAGGTCTTCCTGAAGAAGGCTAACGAATATGGTGGAGCCTTTGTTGTCGTTCCAGATGAGCAGGGACAGCCTACAATTAAGCAGGTATCTAATGCCGAGATTAAAGAGGTGGGCACTCCTGTTTCTCTTGATGAATACATCGATAATACGGTGGCTCAGCAGAAGGATGCAAGAGCGCAGCAGTTTATCAGCCAGTTTGATGGTAGTGGCTTGAAGCCGAATGATCAGGTAACAGTTGCCATGGAGGAGGGCGATGCTAATATCAACATGACCTTTGCCGGATATAGCAAGGACGGAAAGATTGTACTTACTGATGGTAAGGATTATCTTCCTTTGTCTAAAGAAGAGTTTGCAGCATGGCGCAAGAATGCGCTCGACAACACAATCAATGAGCATTTGGATGCCGAGGACGATGAACGTGAGCAGAAAGCAGCTTCTCAGGCTGAGGCTGATAAGAAACAGCGTTATGCCAATGGCATCGTGGGACTGAGCGAGGGCCAGCCGGACTATTCTTCTAATGATACAGATCCAAATGTGGCGGCTGAGTATCTGCAGGAGCAGTTTGGGGAAGACCATGGCAAACTTTTGAATCTGGTTAATGGCAGCCGTGATGACATCAAAACGCAACTTGCCAACAAGAGAAAGGCTGCTATTAAATATCAGAACTGGCTTGATACCAATGCCGATCTTGACCCGGAAAAAGCTAAGAAGGTGGAGGATGAGTTGAGTCTGGTAAATGAGCAGATTACTGATCTTGATGCTCGTTTCAAGAACTGGAATACTATCCGCAACAGTGTGATGACTCCTGATGAGGTGAAAGCTATGAAGGAGGAGCGCAAAGCTGAGGTAGAGAAGGCTGGTGTTGATGAATCTGCCATCGTGCCATCTGATGATTTCCATGTGCTCGTACTTGAAGATGAAGAATTGAAGAAGCAATATCCAACTATGGATGAGGCTACCGACTATATTACCTCTCAGCGCAAAGACATCTATCATACCCAGGAGGATGTGGAGCGCAAGATAAATGGTGTGAATGATATGCTGGATCAGTATATCAATGGCGAAACAGAGCTGGACCCTACCCAACTCATGGAATTGAATACTTCAAAGGCTCAACTGGAGGCTCTGCAGACTAATTTGTCGGTTGCAGCAAAGGGTTTGAAGGCACAAGCTAATAAACTCAGCAAACTTTATAAAACAGAAGTTAGCCAGCAGGAAATGGAGAAACTGGGTATGACTCCTTCTGAGCAGCGTAAGGCATTGGTGACTGATGCGCTGAAGAAGAACGATATGAATGCTATCCATGAAATATATAAGGATGCTTCCGTTGATGTGATGGACTTAACTCCTCAGACTCTCGAAGAGGCTGTGTCAGAGTCTTTGTTTCCTCATAGCTTGAATCCAGAATCTCTTCAATATGAGTTGGGCAAGAGCAATTTTAAGTTTGGTATTGGCAAGGGGTATGATTCTAATAAGTTCAATTATCTTATTGCCAAGAAAGGAACCGGTATGTCGGTTAACGAATTTGCCGTGAGAGTATATAATGACCTTCCTGTAAACTTGCAGGATATGGGATATACCGACCAGGATGTTCGTAATGCCCTTCTTGATATGTTCAAGTCTTATGACAGCGTGAAGGAAATGAGAAATGTGGCTCTGATGAACCGCATAGCTGCTGCAGAAGATGAACTTTCAAGCGAGGAAGAGTATTACGAAGCACAAAAAGAGCGAGAAATTATCGAAAGACAGGCAGAAATAGAGAAATATAAATCGTATATTCACGAAAAAGAGTTATCTTTGCCGTCTGAAAGCGAACTTGATCACATCAATGGACTTGAATTTGACCGTATGATGGAGATTGAGGATCGTGAACGAGAGTACAAACAATATGTTAAATCAATTTTACCAGAATTAGCTGATTATGATGACAGAAGCAATGAAGAAAGATATGGAGGAGGCAGTAGCCTGGGTAGCGACTCTTCACGGAGAGGAGTTGATGAAGGAAATAGCCAAGGCGAAGAAGTTGGTAACGGAGAAGCATCTTCTGAGTCCGAGATTGGAGAAGGCTCTGATAGCGGACGCAAAGGGCGACAAGAGACTGGCAGCATGGAACCTGGCGAAGGCTCAGCTGTTCGAGGCTCACATCTACCGCAAGAAGCATCCTTCGGAGAACGTTTAAAGAGTGCCATTGCCGAAACTGAGACCGAACCTACAGAGGCTGAGAAGAAGGCTGGCAATTACAAAAAAGGTCATTTGTCCTTTGGTGGCTACGATTATACCGTAGAAACACCAAAGGGCGTGACTCGCAGCGGTAAGGACGAGCAGGGTAAGCCTTGGAGCGTGACCATGCACGATACTTACGGCTATATTCTTGGTAAAATTGGCGTTGATGGTGACCATATTGATATGTTCATCAATGATGCCGCAGACCTTGATACTTTTGATGGTAACGTTTATGTTGTTGACCAGGTGAACCCAGAGACTGGACAGTTCGATGAGCATAAGGTGATGTATGGCTATCCTGATGAGGCGGCTGCTACTAAGGCTTATCTCAGTAACTACTCTAAAGGCTGGAAGGGACTTGGTAAGGTTACTTCTGTGCCTAAGGCTACCTTTGACAAGTGGCTGGAGTCTTCTGACCGCAAGACTAAGCCTTTTGCGGAGTATGCTATGGTACAGAAGGAACAGGCGAAAACTAATAGTGATTTCATTGCCCAGATGGAATATGATTACGAAAATGATATTCACCCATCTGAGGAGGATAAGCCTAAGATGCAAAAGTTTGTTGAACGTTTGCTTAATTTCCATTCCGATAAGGAGGACAAAATAGATTCGGGCTATACAATCTTATCTTCTAATATTCAAGGTGATAAGCTATATCCTAATGAAAAGAAATGGTTTGGTACAGGAAAATATCGTAAAGGCGTATCTTGGGTAGATAAGCAGAATAGCTGTGCTTATGAAGTCAATCCTAGATTTAATAAGCGTGGTTATCTTTCTGCTGTTGGGGTACATAAGATAGTTCCTTTAATGAAATTTGATCGCGATGTGAAGGAGGTGAAGCCATCTGAAATGACGGAGGCGCAGAAGGTGGCTTATGATGCTGTATCTACTATGCTTAAGAAGGCTGGCATCCCTGTGAAGGTTGTTAGCAATGAGGATATGGAGAAGGTGGCTGAGGCGCAGGATAACCTGGCAGTAGAAATGCTTTTGAATGATCCTCGTCTTCGCTTCTATATCAAGACTCCAGAGCAGAAGGAGGCGGCTAAGGCTGCTTATGACTGGGCTGCTAAAAACAGACCGGACAAATTTAAGCAGTATGCCATCGTAAATATGGATAATCCGAACCAACCTCCTCAGTACTTTGAGAAGAAGGACTTAGCAGAGAAGTGGCGCAAGTACTATACCAATGCCTGGAAGATAGGAAACTACAAGGCATTTAATCTGAATAAGCCCTTTGAGCAGCAGATCAAGGACGTGAAGGGTGATGTTCCTAGTGAGTTTGATCCTTACAAGGCTGAATCTCTGCTCAATAAGAGAATCGAGTTAGAGAAGCAGATTAAAGAAACCGAGGATTCCTATAATGCTAAGAAGAAAGAGCGAGCAGAGTATCAAAATCAGTTAATGCAGGACTATATGGATCAGCATGGCTTATCTTCTGAGAACGATATTCCAGATGATGTTTGGACTGACTACAGGGATAAATCCTTTGAAAAGTATCAAGATACACTTGATGACTTGTTCCATAAGTATGTTGAGTTAGATAATCAGTTGAAGGCTGTAGCTGAGCCTGGAGTGAGATTCTTGCGTACTTACCATGGTAGTGGTGCTAGCTTTGATAAGTTTGATTTGTCGCATGCCTTGGAAGGTGAGGGTAGCGAGACTTTTGGCCATGGTGTGTATGTTACTAGCTCTAGAGAGATAGGACGTGAGTATGCTCAGAGGGCTAAGCAGAAGAAGATGACTAATCTTTATAAGACTATTCGTTATCCTGATGGTGTGAAGGGCGATACGTTAAAGAGAAGACTCTTTGGTGAAATGGTGAATGACGTGGCTACTGGCGGTGACGTGAAAAGTGCCAAGGAATTTGCCAAGAAGCGTGTTGGTGCTGATGCTAACGATGTTGAGCGCACCCTTGAACATTTGAAGGATAGAGAGAAAGGAACCGAGTATGAGCAGAACTTGAAGGATAGTCTTGCTAAGTATAAGGATGCCTTGAAGTGGATTGATTCCCTTGATGAAGACTATCTGACTCAGGGAAATGCCAACCGATATGATGTGGATATTCCTGATGATAATGGTGAAAACTACCTTGGATGGAATGATTCTCAAAACTTCCCATTGGAAAAATGGTACAGACTATGGGAAATAACCCATCATGGCTTCAATGAAAACGAGTATTTCAAAGATGGTGGAGCGAATTATGATAAAGATAGGATTGAGCGTATCATCCAAATGAAGCTTGATTCTCCTGAGAATGGCATGCAGAAACTTCCTACATTGAAAGGTGAAGAACTTTATCATGCTTTGGAAGACTTCTTTGACCGTGAAAGACCTTCGTATGGTGCAGAATTAGCATCAAGGGCTTTGGGCGAAATAGGCTTTGTCGGCATCAAGTACCCTGCTGGCATGATTCATGGTGGTGCCAAGGAAGGTGATTACAACTATGTTATCTTTGACGAGAACAATGCCAATATCGTGGGTAATACTAAGTTTGCGCAGGGTAAAGGTGTGGTTTATGGCTACACTGATGGCAAGCAGATTGTGCTGAACCAGGAGCATCTGAATCCTAATACTCCTATTCATGAGTATCAACATCTTTGGCGTACTGCTGCTAAGGAAATGAATCCGGAACTTATAGAGCATGGTGATAAACTCATCATGCAGACCCAGCTATTTGCCGATTTGAAGCAGGATCCTAACTATAATCATCTGACAGATGAGCAGATTTGCGATGAGGCTTTTGCTCGTTTGACCGGTGAGGATGGAGCTGCCATCCTGGAGCAGATGGCTAAGGATGCTATCAAGGAGAATCCGCTTGATACAGCAAAGGAGCTGAGTGTTATCAATAAGTTGAAGGAGTGGCTGAAAAAGTTCTGGTATTGGGCACTTGATACATTTACGAAGTGGAAGCCTGAGGACATTAAGAAAATGACCTTGGAGGATATTCGTAACCTTGTGTTGAGAGACTTGGCGAATGGGGTGGATCCACGTACTAAGCTTCATGAGGCAGAGAATGCTGATGACATCAAGTTTATGGGTTCTACTACCAAGAAACGTATGAAGAATGTTGCTTCACAGTTTGAAGGTCGAGAACTTGATAAGGCTCAGCAGGTTGTAGCTGATGTTTATTCTGGTAAAGATAATAATAAAGATTTTTCATTTACTAGTGGTGGAGCAGAAAGAATTATGGTTATGCGACAGGGTAATGATGATCATGCTGGAACTAAACATAGCTTATATCGTCACTTTGGTGTAAACAAGAATTATATCACTGTTGATGATATTCTTTCACTTCCAAAAATGTTGAACGTTTCTACTCGCAAACCTAGTAAAAAAGGAACGATAGAATACTCATATACAGATAAAGAGAGTGGCGTTACTTATACTGTGGTAACAAAACCTGTGGGAAATAAGGAACATTTTCAGAATTTCTATTCAGATAGAAAAGCAAATCCATCAGATGCGTCCCATGTTGCAGAAGGCAACACTTACACTCCAGAAGGAGCACGCAAAACCGATGGAAATACTTTTATGTCTGCAAAGGTAGATAATAATTCTGAAACAGCCAAGGAAAATGATGGAAATTTATCTGTGGAGGATAAAATTAAGGCTGTATCTCAGCAATTTGGTGTAGATGAGGCAGATGTGGCGATGTATGCCAATGCTATTAAGAAGGGTTCTACATCTGAGGCTGCACGTGCCAGAGTCAATATCAAACGCCATTTGTTGCAGGCAAATGAAGATAAAATTTCCTCTTTCAAGGAACTTCTTAAGTACACCGTGCCTGTAAATGAAGCCTTGAAGGAGAACTTTGGTGACGTTGATGCCATGATAGAGGAGCGCAAGCAGCAGATGGAGGCGCAGCGTAACGCCATGGAAGCCGCTAGAAAGAGAGCAGAGGAAGAGGAAGCCAAGCGACAAAAGCACCTGGAGGAACTTTCTCTGATTCCTGATGATCAACTTGACAAGCAGTATATGGATGCTCTTGCCAAGGGTGATGATGCTACTGCCAGGGAAATGCTTGATGAGGCTGCCAGACGCAAGGGCTATGATGATACCGAAAGCGCATATCAGGGTGTAGGTGCCTGGGCTGCTCCGGGAAACCCTGGATATGAAAGCGACAAGGCGAGACGTGACGATTGGGAGTCTAGTGGCTCGGATGTGAACCTGGAAGATATTGCCTTGGGCTATACTCCTCAGCCAGACGATTACTTCTCTCATCCTGAGCGTTATTCTCAGAACACTCCTCATGGATTGGAATCAGTGAAAGCTATCAATACGGCTATTGATGCTATTAAGAATGGCGAGAAGGATGTTAAGGTGAAGGTTTATCGTGCCGTTCCTACTTCCGTGAAGGAAGGCAAGTTGCGTAATGGTGACTGGGTTACTCCTTCTAAGAAATATGCCGAAATGCATGGAACGAACCGACTGGAAGGCAAATATCGTATCATTGAGGATGAGGTGCCAGCAAACCAACTGTGGTGGGATGGTAATGACGCAAACGAGTTTGGCTTTGATGATGGCAAGGCGTATAAATATAAGAATGCCAAGAACAACAGAAAGTTGAACGACCTTGTTACCTATGATGATAATGGTGACGTTATTCCTCCTTCTAAGCGTTTCAATTCTCGCAAGAGCGATGTCCGATTTCATCGAGTGACTGAGGTGAAATCACCTATCATGGAGCAGAAGTTGCAGAAGCATCCTGATTCTCTGATGAAGGCTGGAACCTACTTTAGCGGTGGTGGACTGGTAGAGGAAGGTTTGAAGGGTATCATCGACCCTGTTGTGGCCGTGGAATATGACCGGAAGATAAGCGGTGTATATCGCAATAACTTCGGGCAGCATATTGTTACGGCTGACGTAAGAGACGTGGATCCGAAGGAACTGGTGAAGCATATTGATGGTGAGGTTGAGTATTTCCATGCTTCGCCTGTATGCAAGAACTATTCGCAGGCCAAAAGTAATAGTGGAGAGGTGGAGCTTGACAAGGAGACTGCCAAGAGTACTGCCGACTTCATTGATGCCGTGAAGCCGCGAGTGGTGACTATCGAGAACGTGAAGGGTTACAAGGACTCTGAGGCGATGAATATTATCACAAAGGCACTTGATAAGAATGGCTATACATGGGATTCTGATGTGTATAATGCCGCAGACTATGGTGGCTATACCAGCAGGGAACGACTGATTATTAGAGCCGTGAAGGACGGAGAACTGCCTGAAAAGCCAAAGAAGCAACCACGTAAGGGTGGATGGCTAGAGGCTGTGGAGGATATTCTTCCTACTCTGACGGTGAAGGAAAGCGGTGTGGCTCCATGGATGGATGCCAGATTGAAGGCTGACGGAATCGACTGGCAGAAGGTGGAAAAGCCTCTTTACGTAATGGGCAGTGCTTATGCCGATGGCAAGATTCCTCATGCCTATGGGGATGAGATTCTGCCTACGCTGAGAACCAAGAGTGGTGATGTGATCATCATGCCGGGTGGAAAGGTATTGCGTGCAGATGGCAGGGTATTGGCTAGGATTACCGGACTGGGCGATGACTATAAATTGCCTAAGACAGAATCTTTGGCCCACACCATCATTGGCAATGGTATTCCGGTGCAGTTGACCAAGGGTGTGATTGCTCCTCTGCTGAATAAGGATGACTTGTCGGGCAGAAATGTATTGGCACGACTTGGCAGCTCTATCTTCAAGAACAACTGGGATGCAGACAAGCAGAAACAAGTGAGCGACCGGGTAGTGAACACTGCCAACAAACTGGGTGGTGCTGAGGCTACGGTTTATACTTCTGTGGATGAGGTTCCAGATGCTTATCTGAGTGATGTGAAGAATGGGGCTACCGGATGGTATGACCCTACTACACACACGGTGCATGTTTATCTGCCTAACTGTGCTGATGCCAACGAGGCTGAGAGAACGGTGCTTCATGAAAAGATAGGCCATGAGGGTATGGAAGTACTTCTTGGTGGCGAAGATGGTGTGAGAAAGTTCGCCAACTTCGTTTATCGTTCCGTAGGTAAGGATGTTCGAGGCAAGATTATTGACTTTGCCAATAAATATGATCCGGACTGGAAGAACCCTGACCGCATGAATGTGGGAACGCAGGAGTATATCGCTCATTTGGCTGAGGAGGGTCCTAAGACTGCTGAGGATTTTTCTCTTTGGACCAAGATTAAGCATTATCTTATCAAGTTGCTGAAGAAGCTTGGTGTTCGAGTGCCGGGACTTCTCAATGACAAGGATTTGAGATACTACCTGATGAAGGCTGGCAAGGCTCTGCACGTTTGGGACGAAATGCCTCAGGAGAAGCAGGAAGCCATGATGAAGCAGGCTAGCAATGCTGAAATCAAGGATGCGCTATCTGATGGTGCTGGTAAGGGCAAGCCGAGACAGAAGAAGGGTGAGAGTGCCATCCAATACATGAAGCGAGTGATGGAATGGAAGCGATGGAAGGAAGCAAGAGAGGACGAGAACGACCCAGAGCCACCTATGTTCTACGACTTCGACAAGGATGCCGAGGGCAAGAAGGAATGGGAACGCCTTAACAAGGAATGGCGTGACAGCCATCATCTGAAGGGTGACGAAATGCCGATTAAGCCGGAACGCAAGGAAGGCGAGACGGATGAGGCGTTTTTCTCTCGTTACAAGGAATGGGAGAAGTGGAACGATGCCATGGCCGACAAGGAGAACCCTATGCCTGATATGTTCTCGTTTGAGAAGCAGAAGCAGGACGAGGCTAGACAGAAGTACGAGGACTGGTTGACCAGACACGAACTGAACGAACAGAACGATGCCGACCTGGACTTATATGAGGGTAAGATTTATCCGGCAGAGACCAATCCGGAGGCTGATGCACTGGAGCAGCGAGTGATGCAGGACTTGGCAGAGGTGACCAGTACGGACGTGAGCAAGGAGGGTGCAGCAAAGACCGTGAAGTATGCCGTTATCCATCGTAGAAAGAACATGGAGGAGGCTAGTGCAGACGATGCCATCTATATCAATGATGTGAAGAACAGAATCGAGAAGATGGCTGATAGCGGTGCTTTTGATAAGTTGCTTTCTGACTACAAGGGCAAGCCAAACAAGGCTGAGAAGCTGGCTGAGGCTATACCTTATATAATAGAAGCTCCTAGAAGACTGCGTGACCTGGCGCACGATTTGAATGCTACTGGTGCTTTTGACAAGGGGCATATCCATATCCAGCCAACTGATGTAGAGGCTATCCAGCCTTTCTTGGCAGACTTGATTGCTGAGACTGCCAAGAAGCATACCGTACTGAAAGACGACAAGGAGGTGGAGGTTTATGATGATCCTCAGGCTGTGAGCGATGTGGCTAGCAAGATGGCTCAGGCTATCAATGCCAATCACCAGGGCGAGGAAGGTTTTGTTCCTATTGACGGAACGGACATTCTGAGTGAGCATGTATTGCCACTGGTGAAGCAGCAGATTGTGCCGGATGGTATCGATTACAAGAATCTCTCGCCTGAAATGAAGTCTGCCATTGATTCTATCAGAGACTGGTATAACTATACCTACGACTGGTTGAAGGATAATCGCACCTTAAGAGAGGACACCGGATATAATGCCGACTATGTAAACCATATCTGGGATAAGGAGAAGAGCGACAAGCAGGCTTATGCGATGTATGTGGAGAACAGACAGCGTACCAAGAGTCCGAACGAGAAGCCGAGAACCATCAGCACCCTGATGGAGGGTATCAGCGTGGGACTTGTGCCTAAGACTACCGACATCACGAAGATGATGGCTTACTACAGCAGAAGCAATATCGAGGCTTGGGTTAACAAGACCATGCTGCAGGAGTTGAGCGGATTGAACGTAATAGAACGGAATGAGGACGGAGAAATCGTTTCTTCTGACCCACTGCTTTCTTCTACGCCACCTTTTAACCTGGAGCAGTATCAGTACTTTGAGATTCCGGGTGTGGGCCCGGTATGGGTATATAATGTATCGCCTAAGCAGGTGAAGGTTAAGAATCCTATCACTGGCAAGGAGAAGGTGCTTTATAGCGAGGCTAGTGCCGGGGACAGATTTGGAGTTGTGTTTGATACCTATCAGTCTTCGCCTTTCTGGAAGGCTTTTGATACGCTTGCTTCGAGTGCCAAGAAACTGGAGTTGGGCTTTAGTGGTTTCCATGCTGGAGCATTGACGGAGGTTTATATGGTACAGAATATGGTGGAGTTTGGACCTAAGAAGGCCATGGCCAACTTTATGAAGTATATTTTTGCAGATACAGCCAAGAACCATGAACTTCCTTGCTTCGCCAATCCTGAGGATTTCCAAGAGGCTGCTAGCCATCTTGTGAAGTTCGGAGCAACCAACGACTATGCTGCAGCGGATGTGCAGAACATGTTCGACAATATGCGCCATGCGATGATGAAGGTGCAGGAGAAGTTGAAGGACGGAAATAAAATTTCCGGAACGGTGGCTGCGGCTTCTATGCCATTGAAGGTGGCAACGCAGATGCTTTCACTCATCAATAAGGGCATGGATGTAGCTTTGTGGGATTTCCTTCATGACGGACTGAAACTTGCTACCTATCGTATGAGGGCAGACAAGACCAAGGAACGTGCCAAGAAGAAGGGATGGACTGAGGAGGAACTGAGCCGGGCTTTGGATGAGGACGGACAGTTTGTGAACGACATGTTTGGTGGGCAGCACTGGGATGTGTTGGGTGCTAGCCATCGAACCTTGCGCTATGCCGGACGAGTTCTTCTTTCACCAGACTGGAATGCTTCTACCACTCGACACTTCCTGGCATTAACCGGATTTGGTTCTATCTGGAATGAGGCTACCTTTGAGAACTTCAAGCAGTATTACAAGAGACTCAAACATAAGGAACTTACACCGGAGGATGAAGGCAGAAGAAGCAGACAGATTTCTGCACTCCTTTGTTATGGCATCGGATTCATGGTATTCTATGAGGGCATTGCCAATGGTATCAATGCTGCCTTCCGTGCCATGGACGAGGAGAAGGAACGCAAAAAGGCTGAGGAGATCAGAAAGACCAACCCAAGCTATAAGAGCATGTATGAACTGGCTTATGGTGACGAGGGTATGAAATGGTATGACTATCTGATGAGAGGCAACAGCCTTGGCCAGCAGAGCAAGATCTTCTTAGGCAGATATGAAGATGGTACAGAAATGTATGTGAGACATGGTAAGCAGTTCCGTGAGGTTCCTGAATACCTATTCAACCATAAGGGAGAACTAGAGTTCCCTGGACCTATGGTACAGCGAATGATAGGTAAGGCTAACCCTATGGTGAGAATGACCTTGGATGATATAAACTATCTGAGCGATTTCCAAGCCAGCCATGCGGATCAAGATATTCAGCGCAAGTATGGCAAGACCATCGGACTGCTTTATAAGGATGCTTTGTACTGGGCACCTTTCCTGATTCCGAGCCAGGAGAACAAGGAGTTCAAGGCGGTGGATTTCTTCTTCCCATCTAGCAAGGGTTTCTCTCCATGGAAGGCTCAGAGTTACTTCAAGGACTTTATCCTTAGCGGTGACATGGAGGGCGTGGTGATGACCTATCAGAGCTGCCAGCGCAATGGTATTGATCCTGAGGCTCAGATTAAGGCTGCCATCGGTTCGGTGAAGGCACTGGAGAGTGCAGAAATGAGCGATGGAGTGACTTCCTTACAGGAGGCAAGTAAACGCTTTGATGCTGCCAAGAGTATCACGGAAAAGAAGAAGATGCGCCAGAAGATGAAGAAATTCCTCTCGCAGAGTGATTACAAGGCTTTCACCCAGAAGGAGGCTCTGAACATGGTGCAGGGTTATCTGAACGGTGATGAAGACTTGAAGGAAATGGAGAAGGCTGAAAGCAAGTACCTGATGAAGGCTAAGGCAGAGGACGTGACGGAGGACTGGAGAATACAGAACGTCTGGAACGGAACCATTGAGACTTATCAGGAGTATCAGCGTTTGAAGGATGTTGATAAGGCGAAGGCAAATGCCTTTAAGAATAGCAAAACCAACAAGCGACTGTTTGCGGCTAGAAAGGCTATCTCTGCTGCAAGAAGGAAGATGAATAAGGCTAAGAAGCAAATGGATGGTACGAACGATGCTGCCAAACTGGTAGAGATTCGGAATACCAGAAAGGAGCTGCTTAAAACGTTGAACGGAATGGAGTAGCCTTCGGGCTACTTCACTCTAGGAAATGTTCTATATTTCCGAAAATAGGCAGTGGCCAATTCTATTTTATGTTCGATATTTCTACAAACAGAAAAAGGGACTTGCTTCACAGCGAGTCCCTTTTTGATAGTTATAAAAAATCTAATTCCAAATAAATTTAAAATAGTTATGATTAATGAATCATTTGTGTGTTTAAAGTTGAAGATGTTGGAGCGATGTTATCCGAGAGAAGTACCAGATGCATTCTCTGGTTCCTTTTTCTTTGGTGTTGCCCAGCGTATGTAATCAGCCATGCTGTCATCCATGCGCTGTTGTTCACTCTTTGGATTCTCCTTCTTTTTCTCGCCCCAGAGACGTTGGGCAATATCATCCAAACACCACTGCCAATCGTCTCGAAGAGTGATGACCTTGGAACTTGGCATGATGGTGACATCTGCCTTTGGTGGATCAACACGCTTGGTGTTGCCATCCTTATCGGTCTCTTCCTTGGTACTGAGAGAGGCGAAAGGCACATTATTGTCGTTAAGGAACTTCTCCACATCCTCCTTCTTGTTGTCGCAGAGAAGAATGCAGACAGAAACCTTATTCTTCTTCAAGGTGGTGAGGGCTTCTTTTGCCTTTCCTACCATGGAGAGGTTGCCTTTATCATCTTTAGTAATGACGCAGGCTTCATGTACATTGATTGATTTACCCATGATTTAAAACGTTTTAAATTGAAATGCGGAACAAAAATAAGGGGAAAATATGAGAAAGTAATGTTAAGTTGCGCAACTTATCACTAATAAGCGAGAAAAATGCGGTATTTTTGGCGAAAAATTAAGAATTATGGTTGACAATCATGTAATAAATGACATATCGAACTGTGCAGAGCCGGGACCAGACTCACTTGAAGGAGTGAGTCGGGAGCGGTTTACGCAGAGCGAAAGCAATCTTCTGTTGCTGCAATGGGCTTGCCAATACTTCTATGATGGTGCAGAACTGAGAAAGAAGTGGAAGCGAGCGCAAGACTTCGTGATGGGAAGACAGTTGGAAGAGCTGATAGAATGGAACGGAAGAAAGATTACCATCCGGCAGTATATGGAACTGAAAGGTATGCCAATACTGGAATACGATGTAATCGGAGACAAACTTCTTTCGCTAGTAGGTCTTGTGCGCCAGCAGCGCAGTACTGCTACATGTAGTGCCGTGGATCCAAACGAGGAAGACTATATCAGTTTCTTCAATGAATATCTTCGTCAGAACGACAACTTGAACGACAGGCAAGAGTTAGATGCGAGAATGTTTTACGCCTTCTGCTGCTTTGCCTTTATAGGCATGAAAACCTATTATGGCAGAAGGGATGGCAAGAATGGCATCTTTGACTATTCTGTAGACATCTTTAAGTTAGCTTTACCACCTTTCTTTAAGTATGACCTGAGCGATGTGGAATTTATTGCTGAGGCTCATGATTTGACTTGGCGAGAGATTATTGCTACCTTTACAAATGGAAGCAAGGAAGAGGCTAATAAACTCAGTGAGATCTATCTACAGACGCAGCACCATTTTGCGCCCGAACAGACTTATCACCCGACTGGTGAAGCCCAGTATGCCGGAATAGATGATTTCACCCATTCTTCAGTAGTAGGCAAGTACCGGGTATTGGAAATCTGGACAAAAGAAACCAGACCAGCCATCTGGGTACATGACTGGGAGAGTGGAGATTGCGGCTATGCCTCTCCTGACCAGCGAGCCTTCTATGAGGAAAAGAAGCGCAAAATAGAGGAATCCAACATCATGAAAGATGAAAATGGCCTACCTGTGCTCGATGAGAATGGTGAGCCTATCTACTATGTAGACCCTTCTGAACTTAAGACCATCGAAATTAAGGATGAGGCTGAAACCTACTGGTTCAGAAGATATATCACACCGAATGGCTATCTGCTGGATGCCAGGGAATCACCATACTATGTGCTCAGGGACGGATTCAGAACCTCTATCCATCCATACACCTTCGTTGCCTATCCATGCTTGAATGGCGAGGTAAGAAGTTTTACGATGCGTGCCGAGAACAACCAGCGCACCTTGAACCATTATATGATGATGATTAACTTCATCGTGGCCAATGGTGCCAAGGGTACGATGCTTGTGGACGAGAACGCATTGAGCGAGAAACAGAGCATCGATGAAATGCAGGTGAACTATACCAAAACAGATAGTATCATCTTATGGAACTCGAAGAATGGAGGTAAACCACCTCAGACACTGGTCAACAAGAGTATTCCGGCAGGTGTTGACTTCATGATAAACTTTGCCAAGACGATGGCAAGCGAGGGGAGTGGTGTACAGGGTGCTCTTCAAGGACAGCACCGTAATACCAGCGGTAAGCAATATCAGTTGGAAAGAGAATCATCATCTACCACAATACAGGACTTTGTTGAGAGTTTCAACAACTTTAAGGTACGTGTGGCCAAGAAGAAACTTTACCTGATACAGGAATTTTGTACGGATGCTGACAGCGTGAAACTGACAGGTGATGACTTCGAGATACATTTCAATCCGGAGACCATGAGGGATATGGATCTAGATGTTTCTATTGATTTGGATGCTTACAGTCCACTTATCAGAGCTGCCAACAACGATATGGCCTGGCAGATGATGGTGAGCGGCAAGATGGATCCTTATACGATGCTTACGGTAGCTAACTTCCCTGGTACAGGAAGAATGAGGAAATACTTCAAGGAGCAACTGGAAAAGCTAGAAGCTCTTCAGGCACAGCAAGCAGCCAATGGGCAGATGCCTTCTGACGGAGGACAGCAGACTGCAGCACCAGATACGCACCTGAAGGATTCCGGTGATGGAGCAAATGATTTGGCAGCTCTTCCTTCGGCAGCTATGTAGAAAAAAGTTCTTAGGTAATTCATAATATTGAACGAAATGTTGTTCAGTTCTTAGATTAGATTATTTTATAGGGTTTTTAGTTTTTAAGGTTATTTGATTGTGAAGAGGAAGCCGTGATGGTCTCCTCTTCTTTTTGTTTAGTCAATATCATGTTTCTTCTTGTATATGCGTAACTTAAACATCAGGGTAGAAACTCGGTACATGTAGTATTCTTGCCATTGTTTCAACTTCTTGGCCCTAACCTTGTTGTCGGCATCGCAGCCGATGGCTCCCCATTTTGAAGGAGTGTAGTAGTAGGAGGCAGCCTTGATGTCTTCTACGTTTTTGAAATAGCGAGTGGCTTTCCACTTGCCCATCTGGACTAATCTTCGATATGCGAGCATATCCTTTCTGTTAGGATCGTAGGTCATGATCGCAAAATCTTTATGCGACTGGTCGTAGAGCATATAGAAACGAGGCGCACCACATTCTTTATACTTGGCAATGGTTGCCTTGACTCCTTTTTGCCACATGCGTGTGGCACGGAAGAGTTCGATACGAGTGACAATAGGCTGGTAGATGGCTATGAGCATCTTACGCAGCAGATTAGAATAACTTTGTTTCATTTTTCTTTTTACTTTTAATTATTAACTTATATGGACAGGCGATAGAATCGCCTGGAACGGTGACTAAACAGGGGACGGATTATGCTGCTGGCCAGATAGAGGCTAGCTGCCACCACCTATGCCTGACAACTCGGCTACTACAGGTGGACGGTTGCGGAGACGTTCACGTTCTATCTCTGCTTTTGAACGGAATGGGACTATTTCAGGTGCAGGCATATCCTTCTCTACGTAGAGGGCTATGGCGCGCGCCATAACACGGTCATCATGCTTGCCGGCTACTGCTCCATAACAGTCGTTCTGTTTGTAATAGAGGAAATAGGTACATTCGTCTATTGCTGCAAGTTCTCGCTCCATATAGCCGCCATCACGGATGATACGAGCCATGGTCTTCACTACTGCCACCTTAGTTGCCTTGTTGGTATTGAATCCCCACTTCATTTCGATATTCTTCACCTTCTTCAGTTTGGACTGTGATGCGCTATAGAGGTTATCGTATAGAGGCAGGAGGATAGGAAAAAACAACTCTGACTGGTTACCCTCAGTATTGTTCATTCTCGAATAGGCCGTATTGTTCTCGATGACCAGATAAGCATCATTATAGAAATGGGCTATCTGGGCACAGCGCATGGCTAACTGATCGGCATCGCAGTGACCATGCCACTCAGCTACGATTTCCGGTACACCAGCATAGATTTCATCATAGCGGTCGAGGACTACTATATCTGAGAAGTCGGAGGTTTTATGAGAACCACCAATATCGCAGGCTACGATATACCGATGTCTGACAATCTCAGAGTTGTCGGGACCAGCCCACACCTTCAGTGGTCCACCTGAACGCTCAATGAAGCGGATATTGTTCATGCAAGCATCATCGGCAGCATCATAAGAGTCACCTTCAATGTCACCCACCATGATAGGCTCAATACCTTTGCAGTCCTCTTCCATTTCTTTCAACTTGTATGGGTCGAAGACTGTAGTACCTGAGAATAGGAAGGCTTCTACATCATCAGAAGGGTATTCCTGGCGCATACCGTCTAAATCATTATACTTCTTGCACTCGTTCACATACCAATGGATTCCTTCAAGCGTAGCACCCTTGATTTCCCAAAGCCACCAGAAGTAAGAGCCATGATATTGCTCATCTTTACGATTCTTGTATAACCAGATAACAAAGTCTATTTTCTCTTGCTCTGTTTTGAATGGAAGGATATACTTCTCAATATCAAACCATGGCACGAAGTATGGAGTATAGATAGAGAGGCGTTTTCCATCCTTATCGAAAGAGTTGGCACGGACCCATTCGTCATGAAACTCATTCTCACGTCCGTTTGGCGTTGACTCCCGGACGATGAATGTTAATGGCACGGTGACACGGATAGAAGAAACCGCAGCATTGATTACCTTCTGAGGTGTCCACTCGGTAGTATTCGGGAAGAAGGCTTCCTCTGTGATATGTGCCATGGCAGCATCTGCAGAACGACATGATTCAGGGTTACGAGCGGAACCTGTTTGTATTTTGCAATCGCGTGGTATGAGATACTTGATGTTATTCTGTGTGCTTGATGTTTTGAGTTTGCGAGGATCCTCTTTAAAAGGTATTCCAATATCATAGAACAGCCATGTAGGAATGGCATTCATCAATTTCTCGTACATATCGAACACCTGGGTGGCAGATGATGACTGGTGACCAATGATGTTACTATTCCAGTTGATCATCCAGAATATCTGAATCCATCCCATATAGACATCTGTATCAGTAGAACCACCCCACTGGCGGCATTTGAGGAGTATAACCAGGATAGAGCCTAGTACGCCATGAAGTCGCTGTCTTTCAAACTCCTTAGTAAGACCAATCTGTCCATGGTTGAGGAGAAAAGGTATATCTTCACCTCCATCCTTATTCTTGATTCGGGCGTAGGCGTAGGCGAAGAAATAAAAATCATGCTTACAGCGCAAGCGGATGAGATACCGGAAAACTGCATCGCGAGCCTTCTCTTGATCGAAGTCGGGCATGTACTTATCGCAGAAGGCCTCTATAGAACCACACTTGATGATGGCGCAGAACTTCTTTTCCTTCAACATTTCTACTGGGAGCCAGAGCTTCTTTCCATTCAGGAAATCAGTGATGACGCATTCGAATCGAAGTCCAGGGGCATTCTCTCCTGTAATGGGACGATAACTAGCGAGGAGACTTTGGAGTCTTCTCTTATCTTCTTCAAGAATCTCTTTGAGTTTCTTATCAGAAATCTGCTGCTGAGGTCGAACCTTTGAGGAGGATTTTGCTACTGGCATTCGTTATATATAATAATGTTAAGTGTTGAGTGTTAAATGTTAAGTGTGTTGGCATGTCGGATAAATCTCTCTGCCTTGGCATAGATGAAACCTAAACAGAATAGGACTATGTGGAAGATACCAGCTATGTAAGGGAGAAGGAAACCTATAGCCATACCGAGCATCATCTGCCAGAAGTAGATGCGGTGATACCGATAATACCATTGCGCTGAGAATCCCATGAAGAAAGAAATCAATACGGATGCACCCAATACAGGTAATGCCGGATAGTATACGAACGATAGCAACACGGAGCAGAGCCATGCTGCCAGTAGGCGATGGAAGCGGAACTGATGATGAAACATCAATATGCACCAGCCGTTGATACCCCAGTGTATAAAGTTGGCATGACCGAACATATAGGCGAAATGGGTGTATAATGGCGATGATGGAGACACAGCAAGCGAGGCATGAAGCGGAATGATGAAAGCCATCAGGAGGATGATGAGAAGTGTAATATATAATGTACGCATAATGGAAGTGATTTATCGAGTTATGAATGATGTTTTCTTATTGCGGAAATAATTGTTTATTTTCATCTGTATGTAGCGTGGAGCCATACCCAAATTGGGCGCAGGAAGATTCAGGCATACATACACAAGATTTTTGGTATTGTATTCCTTGTATTGATCCATCTGCCGGAGACGCAAGAAATCCTGATAGAAATCTTCAAAGAGTTTTTCTTTCATGGCTTGATATTTGCCGAATTTAGGCTTTTCCCCCTTGATGCGTTTACATACATACCGATAAGCTGTGCTATCGGCGAGATAATAGCAAGAGGCAGGCATCTTGGCGATGTAATCGCATATCTTAGCCATGGTGGTAGGATATTCTACCATCCTCTTGGCCTTACGAAAGAGCAGATACATTTCTTGATCTCTTTTAAGGTAAATTTCGGATATGGAATTTAGATGTTTCATACCAGCAAAATTAATTCATCAAGATGCAGAACTTATCACAAAGTAATGCGAAATTTTCCTTAATTTAGCACACAAATATTAAAAATGAATATTTATGGCAAAAGAAACTATTGATAATCAGAAAGTTAAGTCAAAGCGAGATTCTTTCAGAGAGCGTCTTGCTCAGCGTTATCCTGACTTGAATATGGATGATGATGAGGCTGTTTATGGTCAACTTTCGACCGATTACGACCAGTATGACCAGAATAAGCAGAAAATGGATGACTTCAACAAAATGTTGCAGGACAACCCTCATGCTCCAAGTCTGGTGACAGGTCTTGTTACAAAGAAAAATGCAGATGGCAGCGACTTCAATTTTATCGATTTCATTATTGATGAAATGGGTCAGGACTATATTGATGCCATCAATGGTGACGAGAAGGCTAAGGCTCGTTTGAAGGCTAGTGAAAAAGAGAAACTTGAAGCCAGCGAGAAACTAGCAAAGGACAATGAGCAACTTGCTGCCAATATGGAGCAGGAAGATGCCGAACTTGACGCTGCTATTAAAAAAGCGAAATTGAAGCCTGAGGCGATTACCGATTTGATAGAATGGCTTTACAAGCGTAGCGATGATGGCGAGGATCACGATGATGATGGTTTCATATGGCGTGCAGCTCGGTATGGCTTGAAGAAAGAAGACTTCTTGCGCCTCTTCCAAATTAAGGACTTCGACAAGGCTGTGGCCGATGCAGAAGAGCGAGGCTATAAGCGTGGCAAAAACGAGAAGATAGACCAGCAGAGGCAGCTTCACGATGGGAAACAAGGTGGTAAGAAGAACATCAACATCGATGGAGGTGGTGGCGCACCTTCACTTCCAAAGGAAAAGAGCCGTACAGAACAGGTGTACAGCAAGATGGTTGGAATGTAGAATTAGAAATTTATAATTAATAATTTTAAATGTATAGATTATGAAACAGTTTAAGAAATGGTTTGGTTTCATGATGGCGATGCTCGTCATGATTCTTAGTGGTGGAAGTTCTTATGCAATGGCTGAAACGGCTCCACCTGTACCAGGTGGTGGTATTCCTGCTGGTGCAGGTGGCGGTGGTGCGACAGGTCCTTTGGATGGTCCCGGTGTAGGTGGCTCTGGTCCTCAGTGGCAGGGTGGTAGTCAGGAGACACAGGAAAATATGGGCAACTGGGACTACTATGTTGCTCATGTTAACCCAACAGTCGTAGAGATGAAGTTGGAGAGTTGTCCTATTGATCAGATTTTACGTGCATCCAAGAAGATGACTCCTATCGACTCTGTTCGAGTAGAATACTATTCTATCGGTCAGAAGCCTATTATGTCAAAACTTACTACTCAGGTTAATAAGCAGACCAATGGTAATTCTGTAACTTTCATCGTGGAGAATCCGGCAGCTTTCGATAATGGTGATGTTATTATGGTAGATGGCATCTATGGCTATGATGAGACAGGTACGAATAAGAGTACTTTGATTCCTCTTCAGTTCCGTGTAATCAGCCATGATAATGACAATAACCCTATTGCCTACGCTCTGAATGGAAAGAAAAACCCTTCGCGCGGCAACCGTGACTTTGAAGACAATATTCCGGTAGGTACAACTCTGATGCGCCTCGGAAGAGCCGCAGGCGAGAAAGAGGTTGAAACTGGTAGTTATTACTCTATGCCAGATAAGAGCTTCCAGTATTGCCAGCGATTTATCATGCAGGTTGAGGAGTCTCTTATCAACCGCATGAGTAAGACTCAGGTAAAATGGGACTTCACACGTCAGGAAAAAATGGCTATGGACGATATGCGTTATGGTCAGGAGCGAAGTGGTCTGTTCGGTGTAAAGAGCATGTCGAATGGTGGCGAGAAAGTTGGTTTGACCTATACCATGGGCGGTATTTACTGGGAAGCAGGCAAGGACTTGCAGATTGGCCATTGGGCTGTCAAGAAAGATGAGAATGGTGAAATTGTTAAGGCAAAGGTAAAAGTACCTAAGCCTGAAGGTACCGGTGGCGAAACTGTAGAGCAGGAAAAAACAGTATATGAGTATGTGATCAGCGAGAAGGAACTTTCTGCATTTATCGCTGCAGTATTGAAGGGTGCTGGTAACTCTAGCCGTACCAAACTCCTCTTTGTTGACAACTTGATTTATCAGGCATTTGCTAACCTTCGCTCTAACAAGCGTATCATTACCCAGACCGAAAAGGACTATCAGGGTTGGAAACTTGATTTTGAGAAGTTCGAGAGCATGGGTACAAAGATTCTCATTTATCGTCACGATGCTTTTAACTCCTGGGGTATGGATGGTAGAGCGTTCTTGCTGGATGCTCGTTATCTTGACAAATACGTATTCGGTGTATGGAGCAGAAACGAGTTTAACGCCAAGGATCTCTTGATTCGTAACACTGCAGGTGTTGTGATGGAGGAGTATAGCTGCTGGGTACTGACCTTCCCTGATGCTCATGCGCGTGTAGCGCGACCAGTCTTCACTGGTGATGGCGTTACAGATGAGCAGATTTTGGAGGCAGCGTAATCATCGTATAGGAAACTGATAGTTTTCTACATATATCAATCTAGGGGATAGTTGAGGCTAATGCAGTCTCACTATCCCTTCTCACCATAAACACAAATAGATATGTATAGATTTGTAGCTAAGAGTATGCTCATTTTTGTGGTGACTCTGCCGAGCGGACTGATCAAGAACATTGAGTTTGAACGGTGCAGCAACGATGCCTATTCGTACATTACGGATAACAAGCAGGTGGCAGAATGCATCAGGAAGCACCCTCTTACGAAGGCAGGCCGTATCATTGATGAGAGCCAGCCGGAAGAGGTGCAGATTCAGCAACAAAAAGAAGAGCAGGTGAAGGACGAGAATGCACTTCATTTCGATAACATCACCAAGGCAAAAAATTATCTCCAGAAGACATATAAGGTAGATGTAAGGAAACTGAAATCACCTAAGGCTGTGAAGGAGAAGGCTAAAGAGCTGGGTGTGGTGATAGAGTTTTAGTTTGTAGTTTATAATTTTTAATAGGTTTCTTGCTTATGGAAGTTCTTATGAGTGACCTTGTGAAGGAAATGCGCATAGCTATGGACGAAGTGGTCCATGATGAGGTGAATGACATCATTACGGATGATTCGGACACGGAAATGAAGCAAGCCATTGAAACGGCAGCTCAACAGATTCTGCTGCAAGCACCGGCGCAAATGATTCTCCCCAAAAGGGTGGAAGTTTCGCTGAACGAAAGCGGCAAGCAGGATTATGATGCCATCCAGACACAGTTTACAGATGGTCATGGATGCCTGACAATTCCTGAAGACTGGCTGAGACTGGTAGAGTTGAGGCTACGAAGTTGGCAAAGCACGCTGACTATGCTGATGGAACCGGGCAGCAAGGAGGCTCAGATGCAAGCCTCCCGGTGGACCAGGGGAACGCCCCAGAAACCAAAGGGCATGATTACCACATCGCCAACTACAGGAAAGCGAGTGCTGATGTACTGGACTGCCGGAAGGTATGATGCCAACCATGCACCTGTTGGAGCTGTATATGATCATGAGGTTGAACTGTTCACGTATATCCCTTATCAAAAATTAGAGAATGTGTATTCTACTGATACTGGGCATGAAAAGGAAGTGACCGACCAGAAGATCATCCTTTCCCTGACAGATGAATGCAAGAAATATCTCATTTATCGTGCTGTTTCAATCTTCCTTGTAAGCAAGAAGGAGAGTGAACTGGCAGAAAAGTATAACCAATTATCTCAAATATAATATTTTATGGCTAACGATATAGATAAAACAAGTCCTCACTACAAGGGTGATTTTGGCAGCATCTATGAGGTGAACAAGAAGTTCCCTGCAGGAGGTATTGCTGGCGACTTTGTGGTGATAGAAGGCTGGGCACATTACTGGAATGCGCCCAGAGGCACTTGGTGTGTGAATGCCGAGAGAGATAGTTATTGGGATGAGTTGATAACGAGTCTTATTGAGAAGTTTAAACTCATTAGAGGTGCTACGTATATGGGCGTGGCTAGTCTTGCCACAGTGCCAGAGAAGTTCGGTACAAAGATGTATTATTTTGCGACCGTAGCTGGTACGTATAAAAACTTTGGTGATCTCGTCGTTCCTCAGGGTATCAATGTGCTTTATTCTGAGAATGGCAAAAGCTGGGTAAACTCTACTTTGCTGGAAGTGGTTCAGCAACCAGGAAAGTCTGAGGATAAGGTAATGTCTCAGAAAGCAGTGAGTGATAAACTCAGCGACTTAAAAGACAGTCTTGTCGTCCTCGGAGAGAAAGAATATAATTCCATCAACAAGGACGAAAGCAAGATTTATTTTGTCTATGAGGAGGAATAGGGATGATTAGGGCATTTGGGCATGACATCGCTATAATACTAGCCAAGGGCAGGATTATTGCAGCAGTATATCAAGGTACGAAACTAGTTTGGCAGGCAATACGTTCTTGTTTCGGTGCCGGCTATTGGGTAAACGAGAAGCCATGGATAGATAACGAAGGGTGGAAAAACAAATAAAATTATAAACAATGGGAAAAGTTTTTGACAATCCAATAACTCTAGACACTGACTGGGGAGGTGATGCTAGTACAGGAAACCTTCCAGTGTCAGGCAGACGAGTTCAGGAACTCATCAAGAATACCTTCACCAAGAAGGGTGGATGCGTACAAATTAAAGATAAGAAGTTTTTGCAAATATTCGCAGACGAAGCATCCATGAAAAAGTATAATTCCGACACGGAAAAGTACGAAGATTTAGTTGTATCGCAAGTTCAGCTTCCGAACACCGGAGCTACACAAGCGACAATGAAAAATACGATATTAGTCACACCTAGCGAGTATACGACCGCCGGGAGTACAGAGACTTTTAAGTTTAAGTATTTGTCTTATTACGAGAATGAAGGTGACCTTTCTCAGGTTAGTGGTTCTTGTACTGTCTATGTTGCAGGTAAGCAGCGTGAGAGAATAACCTTGCGCTCTGGCAATACATACACTATAGACGTAACTAAGTACATTGGGGAGGACGTAACCGAGATTAGATTTACTATAGACAATGCAGAGGGAAGTTCTAGAAGCTATGTTTACGAAGTGACGATGGTAAACCTTATGGTATCTTCCAGCTTCGACAGCGTGACTGCATACGAAGGTGCTATACCTTTCGTTTACACACCAATCGGCAATATCAAGAAGGTCGTCCATGTTCTCTTGGACGGCGAGGAGATACACACAGAGGAGACGGAAGTCAACAACCGTCAGCAGTCCTTTGAGATTCCAGCGCAAGCACACGGAGCGCATAGCCTGGAAGTTTATCTGTCCGCATCCGTGCATGGTTTGGAATTGAAGAGTAACCATCTTAACTTTGCACTCGTATGTATCGAGCAAGGAAACGAAACCCCAATCATCGCTAGCATCATGGAACATATATACATGAAGCAGTACGAGACGGTTTCCATTCCTTTTGTGGTTTACGACCCACTGAACAACCCAGCAGACATTGCCTTGAAGATTAACGATTCCATCGTGGCAACCCGAAAGGTTGACCGCACACAACAATCGTGGGTATACAAGTCTATGAGCCAAGGAGATGCCACTATGACGATAACTTGCAGAAGTGTAAGTAAGACATTCCAATTGACTGTAGACAAATCTTCTATCACATCAGAGGCAGAAACTCAGAACCTTGAGTTGTTCCTGACATCGCAGGGAAGGAGCAATCAGGACACAGATAGGGAAACATGGGAGAACAACGGAATTGCGGCTTCGTTCTCTGAGATGAACTACATAACCAACGGATGGATAGTCGATAAGGACGGCAACACAGCCATGCGATTGAGCGGTGGAGCGGCAATGACTATTCCTTTGAAATTATTCTCCAAGGACATCAGACAGACTGGCAAGACCATAGAGATTGAGTTTGCTGTTCGCCAAGTGATGGACTATGAAGGTGTTGTTCTCTCTTGTCAGCAGGGCGGAATTGGTTTGCGACTGACCCCGAACACAATATCCCTAACCTCGGAGCAGTCCACACTGGAGACCAAGTACAAGGAGGATGAGCGAGTACGTGTGTCCTTCGTGGTTGAAAAGCGAGCCAACAACCGATTGATGCAGATTTATATCAACGGTATCAAGTCGCAGTCACTGCAATACCCAGCCAATGACGGATTCGTTCAGCCATCGCCAGTTGACATAACCGTAGTATCATCTACAGCCACAATAGACATATACAATATCAGGAGCTACTCTAACAACCTCAATGCACAGCAGCTCCTGGATAACTATATTGCAGATATGGACGATATAGACAAGAAACTGACTATTTTCAACCGTAATCAAGTCTATGATACATACGGCAATTTGAGCTATTCTAAGATGCTGGAGCAGATACCTTGCCTTATCATTACTGGCGAGTTATCGCAGTTTAAGGGAGACAAGAAAACCGTGAGCATTGAGTACGTTGACAAGAACCATCCAGAGAAGAGTTTTACTGCTGATGGTGTTGTCTTGAACGTGCAGGGTACATCTTCCCAGTACTACCCACGAAAGAACTATAAGGGGCAGTTTAAGAAGGGTTTCAATATGACAGAGAGCGGAAAGCATCAAGACATGTTCACGCTAAACGAGGAGGCAGTGTTGCCAGCAGCAAATTTCTGCTGGAAGGCTGACTTTGCCGAGAGCAGTGGCACACACAATACTGGTTTAGCTAACTATATCGGGTGGATGCTTCTGCAAGCAGGTATTCTGACCGAGCCACAGAAGAAGAATGCATTGATACGTACAACAGTATATGGAGAACCATGTTTGATTTTCCACAGAAGCAAGGCAGGGGATACACCTCTGTTCATCGGCAAGTACAATTTCAACACCGACAAGAGCGCAGAGAACACTTTCGGCTTTGCAGAGGGGGACGAATCGTGGGAGTTTCTGAACAACACCAGCGACCTCTCTAACTTCCGTTCAGCAGACTTTTCAGATGATGGCTGGAAGAATGATTTCGAGGGTCGTTATCCGGATGGAAACGAGGATATTTCTCACATGAGAGAAGTGTTCACTTGGGTGGTTTCATGCAAGGACAATATAGAGAAGTTCAAGGCAGAGTTCGCTGAGCATTTCGACAAGAAGACGATAATTTTCTACTACATCATCACTTTGGTTTTCGGAATGGTTGACCAGAGGGCGAAGAACCAGTTCCTAACATTTTATGTTGGTGGAAAGTGGATTTTTATCTTCTATGATAATGATACGGTCTTCGGTATCAATAACGAGGGCGCAATACAGTTTAGCTACGATATAGAAATACATGACATTATCGGTAACTTGAATGTATGGAACGGTGCAAACTCCCTGCTTTGGGAGCTTGTGGAGCAGGCTTTTTCTTCCGACATCACGAAGATGTACCAAGACTTGCGTCAGAAGGACATTCTAAGCTACGACAAGATTATCGAGTTCTGCAACACAAGACAGAGCGACAAGTGGTGCGAGAGCGTCTACAATGAGGACGGGTATTTCAAGTACGAATCGCCTTTGATTGACGGATATACGGACTATTCTACTGGAACTGCGCAGACCGTGAAGACTGGTGCGTTTCTCTATGCCCTCCAAGGTAGCCGAGATGCACACAGAAGATGGTGGCTCTACAACCGATTCAAGTACATGGATTCTAAGTTCCAGGCAGGCTCTTCGTTGTCTGACTACATTACTTTCCGAACATACACACCGAGTGTATGGGCAGGTGTCGAGCCAAAGGCAGACATCACCATCGGTGCGTTCTCGGCAATGTATGGAACTATTCGCTGGGGTAGCGTGACCAAGAGCGAGAGAATGCGAGAGGGAGAAGTGAAGACTATCACTGCACCTGCTGGCATCAAGTTCAACGACACCGAGACCATTATCTACAATGCCTCTATGATTAAGACTATTGGCGACTTGTCGGCTCTATACGTTGGCACGGTTGATGTATCTAAGGCAACTAATATTACGGAGTTAATTATCGGTTCTTCCAAAGCAGGCTATCAAAATCGAAACTTCAGCGTTCTATCGCTGGGCAACAATGTGAAGTTGCGCAAGCTGGACATTCAGAACTGTCCCAACTATACCACAAGCATTGACGTGAGCGGTTGCGAGAACATAGAGGAAGTGTATGCAAAGGGAACGAAGGCTACAGCCGTGAATCTTGCTGAGGGTGGTGCGCTTAGAATTTTGGAACTCCCATCCACCATTACCAACTTGACTTTAAAGAACCAGCCAAAGCTTGGTACTGGTCTATCAGTCGATTCGTGGGCGAACGTAACCACGCTTGTTATAGAGAATTGCCCGAATATCGAGCCACTAGACATTGCCGAGAAAATCCTTTCCTCGGACAACGCACTCGTATACGTAAGATTCACCAACATCGATGCACTGAAAGCCAATTTCTCGATACTCAACAAGCTGTCGAACATCAAGGGTGTCGGAGACAATGGGGAGTACACTGCAATCGCATATTTGAGCGGAAAATATACTGTGCTTAAAGCTATTGAGGAAGACATCGAGAGAATAAAGAGTCTTTTCCCTCATTTGACAATCACAGCAAGAACCCTACTGAAAACAATATTCGCCACCTTCAACGTGGTAAGCCAATACGGAGTAATAAAAGGAGCGACCGTGGAAATCAATGGCTTGACATACGACCTTTCTTCGGGAACGGTAAAAGTGCCATTGGCAGAAGGAGAACGCTACGATTACGTTATTCGATATAGTGGGGGTGAAGATAGAGGAACCATTCAGTCTCGTTCGGACACGACAATATCAAAGTCGTACAATATTGAATTTGACATAATGACGATGAAGCCAGAGCCTAACGGAAAGATGCAATTATTGGTATTGGGCACGAATATTATAATATATGGAAGTGGCATAATCACGGACTGGGGAGATGGAACAACTAATTCCGAACTTTCTCATACATATACTGATGGTAATTCTTTGCATAACATCTCTATTGATTCTGCAAACGATAAAATAGCAAGTATCAGTTTTTACAGAGATACCGTTTTGGCTTTTTGGGGCATAGGAAAATCAAAGGCTAGGATTTCAGATTTTATGTATCAACATAAATTGGAATACATCACTGATGATTTATTCTACAATGGCTATGATGACGATTACAACGTGGCTAAATTTTTCCAAAATTGCTCTAATCTTAAAGAGATACCAGCCAAACTGTTTGAACCGATAGCAGATTTGACATCAATGTATTATTATAGTGAAAGTGGTACGTTTGCTTATTGCACTTCCTTAAAGAAAATTCCAGCAGGGCTTTTCGACCCGCTAGTCAATCTGGAGAGAGCTTCTGGTACGTTTGCTTATTGCACTTCCTTAAAGAAAATTCCAGCAGGGCTTTTTGATAAGCTTGTAAAAGTAGCCTTCGTCTTTGATGAATCCGGCAGGGGACTTTTCGCGGGTTGTTCCAATCTAGAGGAATTCCCGTACAACTTGTTTGATAAGAACGTGAATACTTATTTTTATAGAGTATTCGAAAGCACAGCCTTGAAGGTCGGTTTTCTGCCACTTTGCAAAGAGTCCAATACTAATCATCAGGGCATCTACGATAGCTGTTATAATATGCAGAAGCTCATTGCCCGAACTGCCACACCTTGTACTATAGACAGTGAAACAATTCCGAGCGTAAGTCAGTTAAAAATATACGTCCCAGATTCAGCGATAGAGACATATAAGACGGCAACGAATTGGAGTGCCCACAAAGATAAAATTGTCGGTTGGAGCGAGTTAACGGACGAGGAGAGACAGAAGTATGGATTAACAATATAAACGATTAAGGTATGAAGATAGACAAAGACAATAGCAAGCACATCATCGCTGATGATGGCAAGACGTTCGAGCGCATCGCAGATGGCACGAACTATGGAAAAGAGATTTATCTAGGGTATTCGTATTTCATTGGTGGGGAGAAGTTGGACGTTCCCCACCTTGACACGCCCGAGGACTTCCGAGAGGTTGATGAGCCAAAGGAAGATGAACAAAAGGAGAACAGAGATGAATGAACTATAAGTCTCTGAGTTTAGAAACTTAAAAAATAGATATATGAAGAAGAATAAGAAGCAATTACATGAAGCACTGGCAGTGCTTCTTACCAAACTTTCATCGGCAATGGACAATCCATTGCTGATGGATAACTACGTGGTTAAAGCCTTGCGCACGGTTCTTTTGGAATACAAGGAATCGGGTGAGCTTTATGATGCCTACAAGGAGCAGATACAATCTACAATGGAGAGTGACAATCCTTGGATAGGTATGCTGATGAAATCGATTGGCGGTGATGCCTCTGTCAAAGAGAGCATGACCGATGAAGCCATCAAAGGGATGGTAAACTCTATGTTAGGAGAATAAACTGTGATCAGATGGGTATAAATATAATAAGGTGTAACTCTTTATAGGGCTACACCTTATTATTTATAGGTCTATCAATATTCTCACAGATGTACATATCAAATGAGCTGCAATCTGTATGACCGGAGGCCTTTCAAGAATAATTTGCTTACAGATTGTTACTTTAGCAAAGTTTAACTATAAAAATATTGCTCAAAATAAATATTTTTGTGCAGTATTGTTTATTTTTGCAGCACTTTCCTTATTATTAAGAATGAGGAACTAAGAACAAATAATAAAACAAAAGGAGAAGAATTTATGAGTAAAGAGGAAGAAGATGAAGTCCAACGGTTAGTTCAATCAGTCGGTGTTGTACAGTTGTCAAGAGTAATGTTTAAGGACATGGACGTTAGCGAAATGATAAACGTCATTATCCTTGCAGGTAGAGGCTACAGCGTAAAGCTACTCACTTGGTTTAAGTATTATTGTGAAGTGATGCCTCTGTTTATCATGCTTTTTCATATTGCATGCATGGTAACATTTGCGTCTCATGAAAAAGAAATGTGCGTATGGTTTAAGGAGAATTGGGTATCGGCAGCATTTATCTATTTCTCAGTTTACATCCATCCGCTTGTGCTTATACTTGCTAGCAGATTCTTTTGGCTCTGCTACAGATGGCGTATTCCGATGATCATCTACCTATTTGGGATAAATGCTATTCATATTGTATACTGGAATGTTTTTACCACCAACGAAATGGTGGAAGCTAATGTTGTAATACTTGTAATGACCATTATATTTTATGTATATGGTTTTGCCGATAAGTATTTATCAGGCAAGGGCTGTCAAAGTTTAATCTCTAGATTATAATGATATGGGAAAGTTATTTGGTTATCACACCATGGGAGTCTTATTTAAATCGTTATCTGACTCTTGTTTTCGAGCAGACGAGCAAGAGAAGAGAGGGGAGAAGGTTACTGCTTGCGGAATGAGTAGCGATGAGATAGAAGACCTTTGTGAGAACTATCTGCCGTATGCTCTCAACCCAATGATGACTGCCGGGCAGGTGAAGAAGGAGGCGCATATCAGCGAATCTACCCTAAGAAGGGCTATCGCTGATGGGGAGCTGGAGAGCGTGGGGAACGCTGGGGACCATAGCCATTTCTTCAAGAAATGGGATGTTAAGGAGTTTATCAAGAAAAGACTGAAAAGAAACAAGAACTAAGCCCTATCGCAACACGGATAAGCGATATGAATATGGTAACATTTTTATTTGTAGAGTGTGCTATCATTATAATGTTGAGCGTTTCGTTTAATATCTTTGTTTGGTGGACAGGAGATTATAAACGCAAGAAGTGGTTGTTTGCGTGGCTAACATTTATCAATGTGATAGCGATTGCTGGAACCATCATCACTTATTTTATGGGTAAATAACAGAATAATGAAGAGAAGCTGATGAGGCTTCTCTTTTTTGACATGGGTCTATGTCACCTTAAATCATTGGAAATCAGCCACTAAAAGAATGTTTGACAGAGTTATGAAACATGTAGATATTTTGGGATAACTTTGCTGCCGTAATCGATTACATGTGTGAATAAACAAAATGTACAACTTTTATTACTTTAGGAATTATGGCAGAAGAAGTAATTAAGACTACCTCTTGTTGCAACGATGCAATGATGGGTGGTTTGCTTGGAGCGATGGCAAATCGTGACAGCAATCCTTTGGCAATGGCGGCTATGATGCGTAACCGTGACGATGATGATATGTGGAACAATCCTTTCGCCTACATGATGATGATGGGCATGATGCGCTATATGTATGGTGCAGACTGGAACAATCGTGACAATGGCGCAGACGTGCAGCGTGCGGAGATTCAGGGTCAAATCGAGAGTTTGCGCAACCAGATGGCAGACAACCAGAATAGCAACTTGCTGATGGGGGCGATCCAGGGTAACGGCAACGACCTTAAGATGTTGGCAAGCAATCTGAACTGTGACTTCAACGCCTTGCAGAACTCTATCTGTGGCATCCAGGCTGGCATCCAGCAGCTTGGTGGTCAGGTAGGATTCTCGGCAGAGCGAGTAATCAACGCCATTTCGCAGGGTAACTTGCAGATGACAATTGCGCTTAAGGATTGCTGCTGCCAGACGCAGCAGAACATTATCCGTATGGGTTATGAGAACCAGATGGGCCAGAAGGACATCATTAACCAGATGCAGCAGGGCTTTAGCTATACCAACACTGGTATAGAAAGAGCTGCTTCGAACCTTGGTTTCCAGATGCAGCAAGACAAGTGTGACATCATCCGTGCAGGTGAGAACAACACTCAGCGTATTATTGACACCTTGACAGGCCATTGGAGCCAGGAGCAAGCAAACGAGATTCAGGACTTGAAGTTTAAGAACTCTCAGTTGCAGCAGAACATCTACTTAGCCAATCTGATGAATTGCGGTTGCGGATGTGGCGCAGGTGTAGCAGGTGGCTATCAGTAAAAAAGTAAAGAATGAAACAGAAGCGTAGTGGTATGAACAAGATTTCTCCAGTGGGTTTGGCTACTACAGCATTGGTAGCCAACCAAGTTTCAGTCTTAGCTACTTACAATGAGAAGCTTTGCAGACCTTATTGCGTGAATGGCAATGTGCAGCCGGAGGCAAGCATAACCTACAGTTATGAGCAGCCTATCCTGAATGGTACAACGGTGTTTGTGCCTATCGTGGCAACAATCTCCATCATTTCGCCTGTAATAGGCAACAGAAACGTGATGAGAGCGCAGCCATTGATTTACACGGAAAGATGGGTAGCAGCCTTCCAAGGGCAGACAGCTCTGCCAACGGCTGTGACCATCACCAGTGTAGGAAGAACGCAAAAGGCTAACGATGTGGTATGCGGAAAGGCTAGAGGCCTTAGCATATTTGACAGTCTAACCGTAGCATTGACTACTGCTTAGTATCATTATAGGGGGAAATGGTGGATGGTTTGTTAGCCATCGTTTCCCTCGCATTATCCATTTAAAACGATACGATTATGATATTTAAAGATTTAAAGGCAGGTTTCCCGGTCTTTTTGTTTGACCGGGCGACTAGAAAATTCAAGCAGGGTAAAGTGATGAATACTCCAAGCCCTGATATTAGTGGTAGCAAGCCCAACATGATGCCACAGATGCCTGGCATGCCAAACTTTGGCACCATGAATGTGAAGGTGAATGTTCAGACGGAAGACGGAAAGCAGTCAACCTATTCGGTAGTTGATACTGAGCAAACAGCATACAGCGACACCCTTGTAATCTCTTGTAGTAAGGAGAGTATCATCAACGAGGTAAACGCATTGAAGAACCAAGCCACTGACATCATCAATAAGATGCCGGACTTCGAGCAGACCGTAAAGGACTGTGATCAACTTCTCTCAGAGTTGGACACATCATTTCGTGACCAGCAGAGAACAAATCAGCGGCTCGACAACATGGAAAACAAGTTGGACGAGATTTTCAAATACGTCAAATCACAAAAACAAGAATGATATGAACTTAGTAGAACTTATCACAAAATATCAGAGTGATGCCACACCGGAGCAGATGGTGAAGGTAACCAAGATCATCGGCAAGTTTGTGGCTATGCACGCTTCGGAAGAAGACCTTCTGAAACTCTACAAGGAGATTTATGGGGTTGTGGGTAACGGTCACTTCAACGACTTCTTTGCTGATGTTCAGATCAAGAAGATGGTGTTTGAGGATGATAATGATGTAGAGCATCGTGCTCCTTACTATACCTCGGCCAAGACGCAGGAAATCTATGAGACAGTGAAGGACGAGATCAGGCCTTACAACCAGTGGGATTTTGCCGTGGTTTTGAACATGATCTACTCTGACAACTTTAATCTTATGAAGAAATGGTTCCCGGAGGACAGCGAAGAGCAGTTGATGGATAAAATGGTGGATCTTGCCGTGAACTGGCTGAGGGATGATGATAACCCTTATGGCCATTGTAAGGCTTGGGGGTACTTCAACCATTGAAATGTTGAATGTTGAGTGTTGAATGTAGAGTTTGTGGGAAATTCCATAATGACTAGAGATATATAAAAGAAAACTATCAGAAGAAGAGAATGCAGGCGGAAAATGGGCTTGTGTTCTCTTTTTTCGTATGAATTTGCGCAACTTATCACAGATAACTGGGAATGATGGCTTATATTTGCATCGCTTCCATAATGGTGTGGGGACGGATAAATGAAAAAGAAAATGAATGATATTCGAGGTTACTTAATTGGGACACTTTGGACCTTTCTGAGTCTGCTGGTTCCCATCAGAGATTTTATGATTGCCATGATGGTATTATTTGGGCTGAACCTGGTGTTTGGCATCGTGGCAGCAGTGTTTAACGGTGAAGAATGGAGCTGGAAGAAATTCGGAATGTTCTTTGTCTGTTGTGCGGTGTTCTTTGTGACGGTGGCAGCTCTGTTCATTATCGGGCACTTTCTTCACTCGGACACAGAGGCCTTGTTTTGCGTGAAGTGGGTGTGTATAGCAGCTACTTACCTGTTTGTTACCAATATCCTGAAGAATCTGAGGCGGATGCTGGTTGATGAGACACCTTTCTACAAACTGGTGGACTATGCCTATTATGCACTGACTCTAGGATTCGTAGAGAAATTCCCGATGTTTAAGAAGTATCAAGAATATAAAAACAATAAAGAAAATGGAAATGAAGGAAATCAGATTAGAGCAGCTGCTGATGGCAATGCCTAACGCAGGGAAGAGGGCAGAGAAGTTTCTGCCATACCTGAACCGATTTGCTGAGGAGTTTGAAATAAACACGCCTTTGAGATGGGCGCACTACTTGGCTCAAATTGCACATGAAAGTGGTGAACTGAGATATACCAAGGAGATTGCCAGCGGAAAGGCTTATGAGGGAAGAAAAGACCTTGGTAACACCCATAAGGGTGATGGTGTAAGGTTTAAGGGGCGTGGACTGATACAGATAACAGGGCGAGCCAACTACAGAAAGTATGCCGGATATTGTGGCTATGATGTAGTGGAGAAGCCTGGACTCCTAGAACAGCCTCTTGGTGCCACACGTTCCTCGATGTGGATATTCGATACTTTCGGATGCAATGAATTGGCTGACGAGGATAATCTGAAAGCAATAAGACGGAAAATTAACGGTGGCTATAAAGGACTGGACAAATGCGAGGAGTATTTGAAAAGGTCAAAGCGAGCACTCAATATCTCATAGCTTATGAAATCGAAACATTTAATTATCTACCTGTTTGTATGGATAGCGTATTTCTCTGTACTCTTCCTTACGAGCTGCAAGACGAAAACCGTGATGCAGGAGCATTATATCACAGACAACACTGTGAGCAAGGGTTTGGATGCCAGTTGGCAGGAGCGGTTTATATCAGCCTTCGAGCAGATGGCTACATACCGTAACCGGGAGCATGAGACTTCGACCAAGGAGACAACTCATACAAAGGATAGTACTTCGACCACTGTAGACCAGAACGGAAAGCCTATCAAAACAGAAAGTTGGCACTCTGTTGTGACCAATAGAGACACTAAAGAGGTGACGAAGCTACAGGATTCCATCTCTACTATGAGTAAGAAGGTGGATAAATATCAACTCTTGATCGTGCAAAAGGACAGTCTGATTCGGTTAAAACAGGACTCTATCCATGTATTGAGTAGAGAACTGAGCAAGGCAGAACAGAGGTATATTACCCTGGGGAAGTATACAACCAAGATCATCTGGACCCTGGTAGTTGCAGTGATTGGTTTGCTGATTTGGTTGTGGTATAGAAAGAAATAAGGCTTATGAAAACGATAACTATAAAAATAGTGAAAAAGAGCGTGATGGGCGTGGTAGAGGGACTATCTGCCACCATTGCGCAGCATAACCCGGAGGTGGACTTTCAGACCGTCTGGGCGAGTGATGGTGAGGAAGCGAAACTGGATATATACTATCGGGAAGCGATAACCGACCTAGAAAACTTCTTGGCAAGATTCTCTTCTTCGACCACACAGCAGTTTGACCTACAGGCATTGGCTGATGATTTCTCAATCACCATCAAGACTTTGGTTTCTTGGCCACCTAGACTAAGTGGGGTTCTGACGAACCAAATACAGAACTATCTGGTTCATGCTATCCTTGCTGGATGGCTGAGTGACTTCCCGGATATGAACCATACGGACTATGCCGGTATGGGAGCGAGTGACCTGGAAGCCATCAAAGAGGTGCTGCTAAAGAAGGATTTTAGCTTTGCTGAGGCTGCAAGAACTGCTGACGATACAGAGAAAGAAGGGTCATCGGCAGTTGATGCTGTTGCCAGAGGTTCTGATGCTGTTGTAAAGGATCATAGATATTCTTCTACAGAGAGAAGGGGAGTGGATGAAATGGAAAAGGATGCTTCTTCCTCTTCTACTTCCGAGAGAAAAGAAGACGAAGCAGAAAAGGACAGCAATTCATCTTCTACTTCAACGAGAAGCGAGGATGATTCTGATAAACAGATGAATGAGCAATCTGCTTGGGCAAGAACTTCGGACGGTGTAGGCAAGGAAGACAATTCTTTGGATGCTGAGGCTCGAAATGAGGATGCGGTAGACAAGGATGAGCAGAGAGGGATGAAAGGTTCAGAGCGCAATCAGGACTTTGTTTCGCAGCATTTTCATCAGGATCGTGTAGACTGGAGCGGAGGCAGACCACCTTATGAACTGAGGTAGATTTATTAATCATCTAAATATTTCGAAATATGGATAGTAAACTAATTACGTTGAACTTTAGCATGGAGCAGGTATGCAATGACATATTGGCTCGATGCTATGTGTTGAGCCAGGGACTGGTGGATGATGCCCAGAAGGACATCAGAGCCACAATCGAAAGCCCTGACAGTAAAGAGACTCGCAGTATTATTAATCGTGCAGTAACGGAAGCCATCGGTAATATCAAGGTGGCAGCTCAGCGTTATCTGACCTCAGGTAGAGTGGAGGATAACAACAACCTGGAGCGACTGGTGAAGGGTACAAGAAAGTATGTGTACACCGATAACAAGAACGGAACTTGGACGGAGGTAGTGACCACAAGCATCATCGGCCAGGAAGATGAGGAAGTGACTTCTACCGTAAACAAGGCTGGCTTAGACCGTGAGGAAAGTATCTATGAGACTGTTACCCTGAAACTGGAGATCCCGAACTGGAACGTGGCTGTGACGGATGCGCTTAAGAGCAATATGCACCGGTATATGGTTGACTATACGATGAGTCAATTTTTGCAGGATCAGTATGCAGATAAGGCTGGACAGTATGGGAATAGTGCTACCGCGGACTTCAATAATATGAAGAGCAACCTGCTGAGTCGGGATAACTATACTTTGAGACGGCCGAGCTTTACGTAAGAGGCTATTGGGGACAGGCGATAGAATCGCCTGGAACGGTGGCTTTACTTAATGAAACTTTTTTTTCTTCTTTCGTTTTAGGTGTGTTTATGGAAAGAGCCTTCGCTTCGGGATTACTCCTGATTTGCGAAGGCTCTTGTTTTTTGACATGGCTTAGAAAGCCATGGAACGGTGGCTTTTCTTTTTAGAACTTGCTGAAACGCCTGATGATTTCAAGACGCGTAGCAAAGTATTGATTCATTGATTTCATCTTCAGGTATAGGGCGATGCGGAAGAAACGATAGCTGTGAGTAGCCATGTAGCTGGACTTCATGCCGCCCAAGCGACCGATGTAATGCCAATTCTGATTATCATTGCTACCATATAACCACATGATTGGTATGCTGCCAGACGTGAGGGAATGGATATAGCCTGTAATGGAATCAGGTACGTTATCTTCATCGAACTTCAAGGTACGAGTGACTATTATACCATGATACTCTGTTGTATCTTCGTAATCGTAACCCTTATCGAGCACCATCACGCTGCCATCCCTATATTGTATGTAGGGGTGTGGGTAGGAATTGATTGCTGTGAGCACGTTCTGTATAAGGAAAGTGCTCCAGGCATTATCCTTGATAGAATAGCAGAGTGCCACCGTATCAGCCGTAGAGGTCTTACTCGTCTGTGTAACATCCAGGCAGAAGATGCGAGAGTTTTTGTAGTCGTAGATGACCTGACAACGCTGGAAGAACTCTATTGGCGAAGAGGTGAAATCTATGAGTTGTCGCATCTGAGCCTTGATAGTCTTGACAGATTCGCTATCTTCATCTGTATCATTAAAGAAGTTGAGGAACTTGCCTAGACTACCGGAAATGTTGAAGCCGGGACCATCTAAGACATCGGACATGGAAACCACCTGTGACTCTGCTATGCGACTGATTGAGCGGTTTGTGGCGAAAAGCACGGACTGGTCTAGCTGAGTGATAGACTTCGGATTGCTGCAAACCTCACGACTAATCGGGTGGATGCTGCTATAGGTGCCTTTGGAAGAGACTTCCATAGCCCAAATACCATCGGTAGAGAATGCCATTAATGGATACTGACCGAACTGTCCCTGAGAGAGCGCACGCGTGGTGGAGGCTATTCCCTGTATGGTTCCGATACCTACGGTATTGATTCCGTTTAATGGGAAATAGAAGGCATTATCAGACTCTGATGTGTAGATCTTATTGGACAGTTCCACTACATCATCAACCGTATAATCAAACGAATCAACCCTATATTGCTCGAAATTGTCGGTTAAAAAAATGTCGGTGAAATCTCCCATGTGCATGGCTCCATTCAGTTCTTCGCATTGTTCCAGAGGGAAGACGAAGATGGCATCATTATCAGAATAATCCTTACAGAAGATAGCCATTTTATCAGCTCTGGAATCCGGGTAGAACTTGACAAGGTTGCCGATCATGAAGCCATCAATATCCTGACGAGAGAAGAATTTGTCGCTACTTTCAACATATTTCGTTCCGGAAGTGGTGTTGAGGCTAACTACAATTTTCTGAATTTTGTACCTTAATCCCTGGTAATTCGTACTATCATCGTATTTAAGGCTGTACTGACCTGGTAGCATAACATAGCCGCTGAATCCTTGAAACAGTTTCTCTTTCATGCCGTACAGATTGAGGCGGTGGTTATAGACATAGCCACCTTGTGCGAAGAGCGAGTTATGAGTTTTGTAGTCATCCTTCATCTGTTCCTGTAATGATACCTGATAGACAGCATTCTTGTCAACAGGTAATTTCTTCGCTGAGCAAATTGCTAAATCTGATAGTTTCAACGAACAGACCTTGTAGAAAGCAGAGGTGTTCTTTAATTTGTTACGATAGGCATCTGGACTTAGTGAAGGGAAATCTACAGAAGCGCCTCCAATATATTGTTTACCTTCATCAGAAGTGAGAGATGTTTCAAAAGTGAGTGATAGTAAACCTTTTCCTAGCATGAAATTTCTTCTATTATACCTGATACTTGAAATTTGCTTAGATGTGTCAACGTTAGAAATAGGAGGCGTAATGAATATATCTACCGATTTGATGACATCCTTCCATTCTTCAAGTTCTTCACGTTTTGCATCCAGTATAGTATAGTTTAAATCTACATTTCGTGGATAATAGATAAATGCTGCCTTTGTGATATGTACACTGAATTTGTTATTATTTCCATCTATGCGCTGAAGGGTAAAATCATCATTGGTATCGACGACATTATTAGTAAAACTTGATAAAGCGTTAGCCGACAGCACCATATAACTATCAGGAATTTGCACTGGTATAAATACAGGTGAAGAGTGCATAATCATGGAACCATCAAACATTCTATAGCAATATCTAACAAAGAAATTTGCATAGAAACGTCCATTACGAGCAATAAGATTGTTTGTTCGATTGACAAGTGCATAGATGCTCTGTGTAAGATCGGACTGCTTGTCTTCTTTAATTGTAAGACATTCAAATTCTGTGATAAAAAGATCTATTATGTTCGTGGGTATTTTTACCTTATCAAAAACGTCATTGCAGGAGTATGTGGTTTGCTGGAATGCATCCCGAAAACCTTTTACACTTCCCTCTGTTTCTATTCCACCATTACTGTAGTTCTCTGGATAATCATCGGAAATAGAAAAGGCGATTTCTACGAAAGGAGGCTTCTGTGGCAGATATTTATAGCCACCATCCACCCACAGAGCATAGTGAATACCATCTGTAGCTACAATGATAAGCGTATTGCCTATGGAATTGACGGAAAGAACCGATGCTTCGTAGTCGAAGGACTTGATAGGTTTGGTTGAGCCAAGAGATCCATCCTGAAGGAACCAGTAGATGGCTGATGAGGCTATGGCTATGAGGTGGTGGTAACCATTTTCGTGTACATAAAGAATCTTAGCCACTACACCATTAATGGTGAGTGGCTGAGAGAGGGGTGTTCCTGTGACAATAGAAGGGCGCAATGCGCCATCATGCAGCTCTAGATTGCCGCAGAGGGATAGCGCACCGTTTTCTACTGCCATTTCATCAGGAGTGAGGCTGAGGCCTTTGTATCTAATTGATTGTTGCATATTTCTTAATGTTTAATATTTTACTATCGGCAATGCTCGCTGTCGGCCCTGTTGACGATAGCCAAGGCTGGACAACTGACGCCATCTACATCGAGATTTATAGTTTCATTTGCCGTAACCAGTTCTATCTGCTTAGTACCAGTCGGGATATTCGGTATATAGCTAAGCAAGAAACTGACGGTAGAAACATTACTGGCATGGAGCTGCCCCTTACGGCCAGACAGTTTGATGCATACATCTTTAGTTTCTAACTCCGGTGTGGACTTGATTACATACATCTGCTTACTTGGCGTATAGAAACAGAAACAAATCTTATCACCCGGATGGAGATCCAGCAGTTTGCAAGGACTAGACCTTAGAGTGATACGCCCAGAGATATTAAGGGCAAGTCCTCGCTTCTGAACGCGAGGACGATTGAGAATAATGACATCATTTGTTAGCTTCATGATCTGCAGGTTTATGGAGCCAGAAACGGAAATAATCGTTTTCGGCATCCTGGTTTCGTACTTTGACGTATTCTCTGGTAACATAGAAATGCTTCTTGCTAAGAGTAGGGTTGAGGCCGTAATCGTTCAGCATCATAGCTGGCTCTACTCTGCCATCGAAGGAAATCTCATACCAGTAGCGGTGGAGAAAGAACCATGGACGAAGACGGACCTCCTGAATGGTGGTGTAATTACTCTTGTCTGCTCTGCATGGAACGATACTCCAGCTACCATCCTGCCAATGCTCTGTGGTCACTTCTCCACCTGGTGCCATTTCATGTTTCTTGATGATGGACTTCTGGATCTTGACGAGAAGGCAAACATCGGCAGTGAAGACCTTAGCCATCTTGCCATGGCAGAGCATTACGAAGCGGCCTTTCTTATCAGGAAGTAGGCTACGCTGTTTGCCTGGATTATTGATGACACAGACGGTGGAGAGGAACTTATGTCGAGCCATGGAGAGAAAATCGGGCAGTTTCGCCTTGGCGTGCATGCGGTCGATGACCTTCTGGACCTTTTTGAAGTTTTTCTCTGCCTGAGTCTCATGGATAGTGACCGGAGATTGAGGCAACTGATCTTTTCCCTTTTGCTCACGAATCTTTTTAACGTTTTCACGAACCTGCTTCTTAGTAGGGACTTCAAGAAGATGACCGGTTTTCTTATCGAGTTTGTATCTTGGTTTTTGCTTTTCCATAATGAGTAGTCTTTAAATGTTGCCAGAGTTGAGGCAAATGATTTCAAAATGATGATTCTCGCAGATGTCGTTTCCGTTTGCCATCTGATGATTGAAGGAGCAAGGGATATGCTTGTTGTACAGATCGCACTGAAGACAATGATCAGGAACATCTTTCTGTTCTTTGCTACCAACTTCATTATCTATTGGCTTACTGGGTACAGCCCTGACAACACGACCGAAATGGTCATAGAGTTGACCGGGAACGATACAAGTAGCCTCACGGAGGGATGGGAGATTGTAACCCATCTGGCGGATAAACCAGAGGCGTAGGTAAATGATTAAACGTTTCAACTTTTTCATATATGATTGATGTTATATATTAATAATGTGGGTAAAGGTACGAGAAAAATGAGGATAAAAAGTGATAACTTGCGCAACTTAGCTTGTTGAGAACCAAATTGCGCAAGAATTGTCAGTGATTACTCGGTTTTACCGTCCTTCTCTTTCTGCTTGTTATCAGTGGAAGGCTCATGCTCGAAGACATCAAAAATCTTGGTCTCGCTGAGGCTCTTCAACTCATAGTCAATAATGGACTCGCCCATGACTTCATCAACATATCGCTTGGCACGCTCGATGCTCTTGGCTTGGATAAGGTAGTTGACATAGGTACGCTTCTCCTTATTCTTATCGTCAATGGTGATGAAAGCTAAACGAGCCTTGAACCAAAGATCATCGTCATCATTACCAGAGAAGAAAATCTCGTTGTAGTTGGCAGGGTTGATGTTGGCAATCTTAAGTTCACCAGATACATAGACTTCCATGTTATCGATAATGCTTGCTTCTGCCTCGGTGAAGGAGAGGGCATCAACAACATACAACTCGTTTACCAATTTTTCACTTCCATCCTCCTGGGTCTTCCCATAGCGTACCTTGCACTCGAACCATGTGCTTGTACGAGAGCGGAGAGATTGAAAATTACCTGTGCCGATGATTTTTTCTGTTGCTTCGTTTACTTTGGCTGCAACATTTTGTGCAGACTCTTCTTTCTTTTCTGATTTTTTCATAATTCTTTGTTTTTATTTGTTATACAATATTTTATTGATTTCTTCGTCTGAGAGAGGTTTTCCATCCTTGCCGATATACTTTTTCATTTTGAAGATCATTGTACCGGGTGTGGGATTTCGTAAGTAATCATTAAACATCACATTCGCCAGTTCTTCATCAGTTGACTGGAAGAGGCTATGAGGAGGGCATTTGTATGGACGTTCCATGACGTGGTACTGAATTGTGTAGCCTTGTTTGCGAAAGTCTTCTTCCTGAAAATGGATGAGTTGCTTATCAATCTTTGCTTCCTTCTCCTTGATGGTATTAAAGAGAGTCTTCACCAGTTCTTTGTCAGGATCAGGTTTCTTCTTCTCAGAGAAATACTGCTTAGTTGCCACCCGAAGTTCAGCTACCAGGATAAAGAAGTTCCCATTGTCAGTTTGCGGTACGTTTTTTGGTTCAACCTTCATGATGGTTTCGTCAACTCGCTTTTCCAGTTCAATGGATTGGCGTAGGACGCCTTTATCTCTGCGTGCCCAATACTGCTTTTCTAAAGTTCGCATGGAAGCTACTAGCTTACGAAATGCGAGGGCTGCCTGTTCACTCATATTACTTTATGCCTAATGTTTTCTTAATCTTATTGATGCGCTCCTGTTCTATAGGGAGGAGTTTGCCATGTTCGTCTATCCGGCAGAGGAGCCTGAGATTTGGCTTAATGGTAATCCACTTGTGAAGACCATCGTGCTCACGCTTTATCTGTCGAAGTTGGGCTTCTTGCAGTCTTTCGTGCAAATGCTGCTCATGACGAAGTTTACTGATTTCGTTCTGTATTCTGTCCATTTGCATATTCTTCTTCTGATGGGCATTTAATGTATAATGAATCCCATTGGTCTCTACCTACAAATTCAAGTGCTTTATCTACATCTTCAACACAAACAAAATCTAAGTCCATTTTGTTTGGCATATTGCTAATAAATGTATAGCCTCTAGCACATGATTGCATGTATTCCTTAAAATGCTTCTTCTCTTCCTTAGAGAGGTAGGAAGGACGACTGACAAGACGTTCCTCAAAGTGATCAAATAATCTCACATTATCATCATTAATTTTCTTTACGAATGAGGAGAATGAACGAATAGCTTCATCCATTTTCTTTGAAGACTTATCTTTATTCAAATTGAAATCTGCAAATTCTACCTTGAGCATTGATAGAGCTTCTTCCGTATCTTTCAAACGAGATATTTTTTTGTTGACAGTATCGGAAGCAGAAGCTAACACCTCTAGAGATCTTTCTAGATTGGCATCATTTTTCTTGATAGCCTCTCTGTATTTGATAAGTTCATCACGCTGCTCTTGAATAATTCGACTTAAACGCTTGTTCCTGTCATCAAAGCGAACTTTGAAGTTCTTGTCTCTTAACGTGCAAGAAATGATGCCTAGCGTGATAATGAAGACCACGCTCAGGCATATAATTAATGTTATTGTTACTTCCATAATTGTATTTTTTATTGTTCACACTTTTGAATTATCTGTGCAAGAATGCTTTCAACACCCTTTGGCTTGAAGAAGCGATTGGCATTGAGGAGAGACAGGGCTTCTTTTGCATTCTTGTTGATCAATGGCAAACGACCTGCTTGATTCTTATAACTTTTATAATCCGCATCTAATTGTCGCTTATACGCCTTGCCTTTGTCTAGATAGGCTGCTTCAAGTGCTTCTTCCTTCTCCTTATATTCAGAAATGAGAGCTGCTTCCTTTTTAGCATACTTATCATTGAGAGCCTTTTCCTTGTCATCCAACTTTTTCTCTTTTTCTTTATATTTCTGAACAGAGGATTCGTAACTTTCGCGTGAAGCGTCTCGCTGCTTGATGCTACGGTTTATCTCGTCCTTCATTTGATCTTCAATTTTCAAGCGCACATCTTCAAAGCCAAGGTAAGACTCAGAGGTCTCAACTGTGCGTCTTGGCTTATCGTCTCGTGAATAAAGATGATCTGTTTGACTACCACAAATTATGTCAAACGTGGATCTCTCGTACTCTATTTGCACTTCCTTGCGGATGATAACTCTGGAACCGTCTTTGAGGGAAGCGATGGTCTTATCCTTCTCTTTTACGGTCTCTTCTAATTCCTTTACTCGATTCTTCAAGGTTTCGAACTCTGAATAATCTACATTTACTACAGCCATAATTTTTATGATTTAAATTTAACTTTTATATATTTCAGCATTCTCTATTGGGATGTCGTACCACGGAAGAGAATAACCTTTATCTTTCATTTCTTCTGGCAATTGACAGCGATAATATTGACCAGAGAAATTCAACCATACATCACTCACCTCCAAAATCGTACCTGTTGGAAGCTCTGGCTTCGGCTTAAACCATGGGCGTGGATATTCTGTCGTTTCGTGAACATCCTGAGCGCACTTCGTTGGTTTGTTTATTTTTATCTTCATTACTTTTTCTTTGTTTTACGTTTGGTGTAATTAATGTTTTCTATCTGAGATTCGAAGAATGCGATACGGCTATTTAATCTTCGGAGGATAGCATTTCTGATGTAGAGGATTGTTTCTGCATTGAGATACTTGGTGATGTCTTCGTTTCCATCACTGCTTATTCCCTGGAGGGATATATCCAGCTTTACAGGGCTTATTAGTATAGCCATTTCGTTTGATGCATCTACTTCTTCTACAAGATCTCTGATTATGGTAAGCTCTTCGATGGAATTGAAGTATTTGCCTACGGAGTCGATGGTGTTACGCATTTCTTCATATTCTTCCTTTGTCATACGCTTATATTCTTTTTGTGGGACCAGCGATAGAATCGCTGGGAACGGTGGCAAGTTATAGCTATCATTTCATGAATGCCATCCATATTGTTTGGTTCTTGATGGTGGTACGATGTCCGAATATAGGTTTGTAATCGGTGATTGCCTTTAGAATATCACTAACCTTTATCTGCTGTTCGTTCCACTTAAAGATGAGTGTTCCATTTGTTTTCAGTACCCTCATGCCCTCATGGATAGAATCATTGATGAATGCTTGCCAATTTTCGGGCAGTTTGCCATATTTCTTGCATAGCCAGGAGTTCTGACCTACTTTTTGTAGATGAGGAGGGTCGAATACCACCATATTAAAAGTTTCATCTTCGAATGGCAAATCTGTGCAATCGGCTATCATATCTGGTTGCACGTCTAGTTTGCGTCCATCACATAATGTGTCGTGATACTCTCTTATGTCTGTGAAGAGAACATTTGGGTCATGTTTATCGAAATAGAACATTCGAGAGCCACAGCACATGTCTAAAATTCTTTTCTTCATATTGCTTCTTGTTTTAATTGTTCTTCTATTGCTTTCTGAGCAAGGATTTGCTGCCAGTTGGCTTCATGATAATTTCTTGCCTCCTGTTTTTCAGAGAGCTGTGGATCGTAGCTACCGAAACAATAGGAGTCCCATTTCTCATACTCCTTCATAGTATGTGGAGGCTTGGAGCCAGGAGTGGCTGGAATGTAATCCCTAGCGAACTCCTTGGGGGAAGCTTTATATATTGTTGAGGCTACTGGGTCGATGATTTCGTATTGAATAATACGGTTCTTTCTCTTTGTAGAAGAGCTGTAAATCGGTCTTACCCAACAGATATTCCCTCTGTAGCTAGACATGAGTCTAGAGAAATAATAGGGTTTCCATATTCGATTGTCCCGGAAAGCCCAGCAGACGCCTGTAGGGGAATCTACGTTATAATTAGCACTATCTGACTTCCAGCAATGGTTGTAGCCGAGGTCGCTGATGTGGCTATGTACACAGAACTTGCACATCCTCATTTCCTCCTGATCAGCAACCGATGGTGTTGGCTGCATCAGGTTTTGTTTGATGTAATTGCCCATAGATGTATGATTTTAAAGTTCATCCTCTTTGGTAGTTTTACGTTTCCATTCCCCACAGCATTCCCAGTGAAAGCGATGATGGCCGAAGCCATTGCATGTTCCGCTGTACTTACTGCCAGCCTTAGGACGGAAGAACTTGCAGTTCTTACATGAGCGATGGTTATGGTGGTAAACTAGATAGACGAATGTGCCGGCAAAATATACAAGGCACACCATGATGATGATAAATCTGATTTCCATATTACTTCTTTTTTTTAATGATTTTGTTTAATACTTGCTTGTTGTGCTCTGTATCATCGATGCTCTGATGATAAGAACTTATTTCCTTAAGGATGCCTAAATCAACTGACAGCATGTAATCATTGACTACTTTGATAAAGTCTTCCAGAGATCGACAGAGAGCGTATTTATAGCCAGCACACTGCCAATAGTCCTGGAAACGTTTCTGATGAGCTGTCTGATTGTTTGTCTTGCCATACTTCAGTTCGATGCCCAAGCCATGGAATACTTCTGTACCCCTGTTTAAATATCCGTTTTTGCCATTCTTGTATGAAGGGAGAGCCAGGATGAGATCTGGAACGCCCGGCACAACTCCTGATGCAGCGTTGATGGCTATCTTCTTGCCACTGGTAGCACCATCAGCCTCATTCTTGGGATGGAAGAGGAGAGAGGCATAAGCCGGGTACTGGAGACGGAACCAGCGTACACAAGCTATCTGTAGCTGTCCTTCATGTTGCACCTTCTTCTGTTTGGTAGCAGATTTCTTGGTGTATTCAGGATAATTGCCGTTTAGGCGGTCGATTAATTCTTGTCTGTCCATAATCGTATGAATTAAATTGTTTGTTACTTGTATCTTAGTCGCTGAGGATAGACTGGATATAATTCTGAGTCTGATCATCCAAGTCGACCAGTGACTGTTCTTCTTCTGCCACCGATGGATTCCAGACGATGCCCAGTTTGGCTAGAGTGCCATTCTTGTAGGCATCTTTTACCATCTTTGCCATGGAACCATTCGGGTTCTTCTTGGCGGCTTCTATCCAGCCTAGATACTTCTGCCGTAGGGCTTCGGTCTGTTCTTTCTCCAATTCCTTCTTGCGCTCTTCTTTCATTCTGAGGCGAGCTTCTATTTCCTCGTTGGTCTCCTCGCGTTGAGGCTGTGGAGGAGAAGGTGGTGGAGAACTTGAATGCTGCGGCTTCTTCCCGGCTGAGGCTACAACTGTAGGATTGTCGAAGGTTCCTTCCATCAGAGCCTCGTAATTCTTCGGATTGAAGAGCCAGTTGAAGGAGATATAGCATCCACCATCCTTGCGCCCAGAGAGAAGATCGGAGTTGAGAGCCTTGCGAAGCATCGGTTCTATATCCTCGAAGGAATAGTCTGAGATAAACTTTGCCACCATCTTCTTGCGGTCGGGAGTCATCTTTGAGATTGGCTTGACCTGCGTGCCCAGAAAGAGGCGATTGAAGAGTCTTAGCACTTCCGAGAACTGAATTTCCGGATCCAGCGACTTTTTTTCTTTTTCTTTTTTTTGTGTGTGGGTGTGGGCTTTCTCCTTTCTTTGTTTGTTTTCTTTTATAGGGGGTTCGGGGGAAATGTTTTCTTTTATTTGTTTCTTTCCTCTTACTTCTGTGCCCTTACCCTTGCCCTTGTCTGTGCCCTCAACTTCGGCAGAATCTTCGGAATCACCTTTATTTAAAGGGGTTTCGGGATTGTTAATCTGTGCCCTAGACTGTGCCTTTTGGTGTGCCCCTTGTTTTTGGTGTGCCCTAGAGCGTGCCCCATCTTTGCCCTTAATCGTGCCCCTATCTGTGCCCTTGTTATCTTGAAGATACGCTGCACAATCTTGTGTATCAGTAACTTGCGAAGTTAAAATCTGTGCCCCTGATTGTGCCCCTATCTGTGCCCTAAAGAGTGCCCCATTCTGTGCCCCTAGTGGGTTTTGATAGGGTAGTATGCAGTGGGAGAGGGGATGTGAACTGTTAACATACACTATTGTTGAGGCTTTGGGAGAGCTGCATTTTGTGATGATTCTTTCCTGTATGAGAACATCGATGGCACAGCGGATAGACTTGACCGAGGTATGGAGCCGATCTGCCAACAGACGTAAGGAGAGCGTAGCAGCAGAAGCCTCATTGTGGGTGGCAGACAGGAGCACGTAGATGAGCACCTGTACCACCACCGGACGATGAAAGTAACGCCACTGCAGCAGCTCTGGAGTAAGAATGTAGCCATCTGTTTTCATTTGCTGTTTCTTTTATTTGGAATATAGAATTTACTATCTTATTTCTTTTCTTCTGCCTCAATAGCCCGGAATATCTTGTATGCCACCTGAGGGACCCATGCATTGCCGTAGGCCTTTATTGATTCTGCTCGCCATTTAGGGAAAGAAATGGTAAGGCGGTCCACATCAAAGGGAATCCCATCATTTCTTCTACATACAGGGGATTGAGTTGGAAAGTCTTTCCAGAAGTCTTCTTTTTGGGAGATGGAGAAGGTATCATTCCACTGATTGCCAATGCCGTAAGACTTTTTCCCATCTGAGAATTTGGGTTGAAGGTCTTTGTGAACTTTGTTGCTTCTGGGGCGCAAGGAGTCGGCAAGAGTCCTTGTATTGCGGCAAGAGCCAAGGTTGGACGTTCTGCAGCACCTGGAGAAGGACTTCTGTTTATTCTTCCACTTCCTTTGTCGGTTGCTGTTGGCGTAGGAAGGAGATCTAGAGGCATGAACTCTGTTTTTCCTTTCATATTGCAGCGTTTCAGCCCCTGTGTCTGCACGGTGGGCAACAATCCAGATGCGTTCTCTTTTGTGTGGTGCTCCGACACTGCAAGCTGGAATATTAAGCGGTTGGACGGAATATCCTGCTGCTTCAAGTTCTTGGCAGATTTTTTCGAGTGTGAATCTGCTTTCCTCTCTGTATATGTAATTCTCTTCGAAGAGATCGCCTGTGCGTCCCACTTTAGTCTCTTGGCCGGGCTCCACCATAGTTCGGATTCCAGCAACGTTTTCACCAACGATCCAAGTGGGCTTAATCTCCCGAATCGCTCGTAGCATCTGTGGCCAGAGATAGCGGTTATCGTCTTCTCCCTTTCTTCTGCCGGCAACGCTAAAAGGCTGGCATGGGAATCCTCCGGTGAGAACATCGACTTTTCCCTGCCACTGATGGAAGTCTGTTTTGGTAATGTCTTCATAACTTTCTGAATTTGGGAACCAGTATTGGAGCACCTTGCGAGGGAACTCTTGTATCTCGCAATGGAAGAGGTTCTGCCATCCCATCATGGATGCCGCGACCTCAGCACCCCCGATTCCGCTGAATAAACTAGCGTGATTCATATTGCTTACTTTTGTTTCTGTTGTGTTCCAGGAGCCACTGTAGGTGAACAGTCTTAGAAGAATCACGAAAGAGGGATTTTGCCTTATCTATATCTGGATTCAGCATTATCTTCTTTTCTTTCTTTGCTGCTGCTCTTTTCTTCTGATAGTATCTGCGCTGGTACTCCTTCACCTTTTCGGGGTGATCCTGAAGCCATAGCTTAGATTTTTCCAACAATTTTTCTTTGTTGCGCTGATAGTATCTCTGATAATATCCAGTGCCGTTGGCTCGCTTCTTGGCAGCATTTTCCTTATATAGCTTCATCTTTTCAGGATGTTCCTGTCTGTATTTGCGAGAATAGGCGAGCATTTTATCACGATGCTTAAGATAGTATTCTCGCTGCCAGTGTTTACGTTTTGACTTTGCTTCTTCTGATTCCATGATGATTGAAATTATATAAAAACCACATCTCTGTTTACCTAGAATGGGATAGCTGTGAATGCCAGTTTCTCATTTCCTTCGTATGGAATGCATTGGGTAAAGTCACCTACGTGCCCAGTAGATAATAGCAAAGCATTGTATTTGTATGGGGATTCACCTATACGTGTTTGTACGAAGATAGCTGGTCTCCATTTGTGAAAACCGCTGTTACGTACCAGCACCTTGCCGAAAGGCTTGAACGATGGCTGCTCCTTGCTCTTTTTCCAGAGAGTGTAAGCATCTTGGAACAAACTGGATTCATCCTCTGTAGCTTCTCGCAGATCCTTGTTTACACTAATGCGAAGGTCAAATGCCTGATCGGTAACGAAGTTCTCGGTCTCAATCTCATACTGATTGACGAATGTCAATGTGTCTTCGCTCTCGTTCTTGGCGATGTCAAGCGTGATGATCAATTCTCCATCCTCGTCTTCTTCGTTGAAGACGTAAAGGTTGCCAAGTTCGAAGTCTGGCATTGTCTGTTTGTTGTTCTGTTCCATATTGTCCTCCAACTCTTTGCGTTTGTCCTCCAACTCTTTTTGTTTTTTATTTACTGCATCTTGATACTCTTGCTGCAATCTTTTTAGATTGTCCATTCTGTCAAGAAAGTTCTCTTGACTCTGTTTGATTTCGTGTTTTACGCAAAAAAACGCTAAAACAAATCTAAAAAGATATAGCAAAATTGGTGAAAAAACCAGTAGCCATGACCAGTGAATAGCACCACATAACTTCATAACAATAAACGCAACTTGAATTAAAGTTGCAAACAATTTAAATTCTTTCATATTCTCTTCTTTTATATCCTTTGCAGGATGGTTAGTTAATCTATTTATCTTTCACATGGAAGTTTCTCCTGATGCTATGCTAAATATTTCTTTTAACCACGACATTCCATTTGTCTTCCGGAAAAATCTGACGGATCATTTCGATACATTTATTAAGTTCTTTGAGTGAGCAAAATGCTTCCACCATGTCACCTTCTTTGTACCATTCCCATCTTTCAGTGTCTGCCGCTTCCTCTTTTGTAAGAGGTCTGACTATACTCGCTTTGAAGCCCTGATACTCGTTAGGAATTTCTATACCACCACAATATCCTCCTATAGTTGTATTTCCGCTTCTGTTTTCCACGGAAATACTAATAGAGCAATAGTAATGCTCTGCTCCACCACAATAACCGATATAAGAAGTTATGCAAAACTCCACATCACGCTTTCCTTTCGTATATCCACCTATTGTGGTATATTGCTTTCCATTAAGGCAGAAGGTGAAGCCTTCTCCAATCGTGCTAGGAATAGGAGCTTCCATTTCTGTAATATCGGCACCACGTTCCACCTGTATCATTTCTTTCCAGCTCATAATCTTATCGTCTGTTTGTTGTTCTGTTCCAAATTATTTATTTTAAATAGTTATTCACATGGCAGTTTCTCCTGATGCTCCATGTATCTTTTGTGCTTAAGGCAATACTTGCCATTGATGCAGTTACGCCCATCATGGCAGAGGAGGCACTTGCGAGCTGCATAGCTCTTACTTCTGGAATCGCTCATAATAGTAAGTTACTATCTGATGCTCGGTAGGCTGGAAGCCATTACGAGTTGTAAGAGTATCTACTATCTCATCATAGGTGCTCTGAGGCATCTGTGAAATGAGGTTCTCATCATGAATGCCCTGTGAGAGTTTACTGAGGCAGAGCCATCCAAGGACTAGCCAGATGGCAATGCAGAAGAAGATCTTAATTGTTTTCATAACTTTATCTTTTTATATTGTTTATATTTGCGGTAGGTAAAGGGATTCGAACCCCGTGCCCGGCTGCTTAGTCCTTCTTCGCAGTCTTTTTTGATAAACACCCAGAACTAAGTAATTTAAATGTTATAACTTGAACATCGCCCCCAATGGGCAAAGCAACTGTTACCTACCATAGTTTCGCATAATTTGTACTAATCAATATCAGCCTTATATCTATCCTAAAAGTAAAATCTTATTTGGGACACAAATAGTCTTGAACTTGGCAGGCACAGGCTTCCAGCTCTGATACTTTGTATTCGTGGCGAGTAATCTTGCCATTACTGCCTCTTGCAAAGTCTTTCACCTTTCCTTCACGTTTCCATCGCTCTACGTTTTTTCTTCCGTAGATGTCGTATGCCTTGGCTTGTGTGAGGAACGGACGTTTACCCACAGCCTTGCAGACTTCTTCTTTCACAACGTTACGTATGGCTGACAGGAATGTATCAAAGGATAGCATCTTATCTGCAAACTGGATTTGTACTACTTCGTTCATGACTATTGTTTTTATTTGGTTCTTGTAACTGTGATGATCTCTTTCTCCCGGTTGATTTTGGTTCTGAACTTACGACAGTAAATTACACCTAATTCCGAGCAGGTTGTCTTGATCGTTCTCATTCTCTGGATAGGGAAACTGATTGATTTACCCAACTCCAGTTCTCTGATCTGAGGTCTGAGTGGTACTTTTTCTTCTGACATATTGCTTGATTTTAATTGTTATTTTACTAGTTTGAAATCGTAAACGAAAACGAGAGGATTGCTGTCCCAATGGAGGTGAAGTTTACAGCTAAGCATCTTGTATGCTTCGATAGGAGTTCTGTACCACCATTTCTTCGTAAAATCATCATTTGTGGCATCGTATGAATAAGCATCGTCAATACCATCGATGTGGCTACAGAAGATTCCTTCCTTCAGGCAGTCATCGGTGCTGATGTACTGTAGTCTTTCACACCGAATGTTGGTAATTTTGATTTGATGAGGCATCAAATCAGACTTCACAAACATCTTGTTTGACCATCCTTCGGAAGTATTTATCCTTGGGTGTAGTTCTTTGATATACGGAATATCGCTGTATCTTTGTGCGACTGCTACGACTTCACCTATTTTATAAGTGGACTTAGCTACAATCTCATTTCCATCATTGATGGCGAGTTTGCCTTTGTCTTTTCCTTCCGTATAGAAACCGCAATTGCAGTAATACTTGAAAGGCTCTTTATAAGCGATTCTTCTTGTCTGAGTCTTGCGACCATCTAGAACAGCTTCGGTGAGACCGTACTGGTCATTGAACATTATCTTTTTCATACGCTTTGTTTCGTTTGTTGATTCAAAACATTATTCTGAATGGTTTGCCTTTCAAAGACGGTCTCTTATCGAGAACAAACTTTAATAACTCCTCGTATACTATCGCGAACAATGGACAATACATGTATTTCAGTGTGCATACAAATCTGTTATTGAGCATAATATCGAGGAATAGAGCTTTATCTTTTTTCATTTTTGCCTCCTTCCTCAATAGTAGGAACTAAGTCCCTAATGTAAGCCCAGTAAGCGAAGCGAAAAACTTTCCGGATGATTCCGTTCCACTTCATCTTATCGCTTATGTTGACAGCATCATAAAACTTATGCAGGCATTTCTTTTCTAAGTCAATAAGAACCGGATGAGTGAAGTTTTTGGAAACACCAATTATATAGGTGTGCAAATCTTCTGGAACTTCCTTTGCTTTATGCCAAGATCGGCTGAGGCTGATATATTCCTCTTCTTCTTCATAACAATAAGGTTTTATATCTGGAGCCTTATGTTTGTGTCCGATCCAATATTCTCTGTATGAAACATTTCCCACTGATATTAAGCCTGAGTCGTGCATCAAAGAATTTGTTTGAACCCATAGCCTTTTAGGCGCATCGGGAACTTTTTTATCTTCATTCTTCATTTTTCTTCAAATTTATTTGGTACTTATTTATTTATTTACTAACTTTACGGTGCAAAAGTACAATAAACTTTTTGAAAGTGTATGGTTTGGTGGGCATTATTAGTATATATTAACCCACTTTGTTGAACATTTAAAGGATTTTAATATGAATGTGCAAAGAATAGTGGACATCATAACGTCCAACAAACTTAGCAAAATTGATATTGCTTCTAGGATGAAGGTTAGTCGAACTACGTTGGATAACCTTCTGAACGGTGCTGATGTGAAGGTTAGTACAGTTGAAAACCTTGCTGAAGTCCTTGGTGTAGATGTTGCTGAGTTTTTTAGTTCAGATAAGAAAACGCCTTCTTTAGCTAACAGCAGTAATGTGGCTGATATGAATGAACTGGAGAGAGAAGTGATAGCCCTTCGTGCAGAGAATAAGGTACTGAGAGAGATCCAGGGTCTTTCTGCAAGAAGTCAGGAACATGTAGGATAGTTAAGATGTGGTGATATGGTATTTATTTTAATGTTGTTTTGTAGATTGATAATATTGGTGGCTTTTTTAGTTACATTATTTGCTTCAAATGATTTAACTATGAAAGTTGCTTTATGGAGTATGTTAATCTGTACGCAATATTTATTGAGGGTTTCTATTCATGATTTTCTTATGCTTAAGGAAATTAGAAAGTCTTACGTTTTATCATATTGGAAGCAGCCGGATTTGATATTCAGATTTGCTCTTTCTTTTCTTGCTTTCTATTATGCTTTATTTATGTATTTGAAATTTGATATAGCTTTGTCTGTTACTTGTGTGTTGTTTTTTAATTTCTTGTTTTATAAAATATATAAAGCAGGTCCAACACAGGCAGATAGGATGGATGAACAAAAGATAGTTAAGTATAAAAAATTAGAACGGCTTAATTAAAGTTATGAAGAAGATTATATTTGCTCTTTCAATGTTTCTTTTGAGTGTTCCAGTAATGGCACAGAAAACATTTGAGAAGTATACTGTTGGTTATGAATCAGGAAATAAAGGTATACAGGTTGATGGTGACGATGGTGTAATAGTTGTTGTCTCTAAAAAAGATGATCGGAAGATAACCAAACATCAGGAGTTTTATGTTTCGATTATTAACCAAAGTCAGAATAGATTTAACTTTGACCCATCAAAAATACAAGTTGAGGCTATAAACAAGAATAAGACTGAGTCTTGTGAAGTGTACACTTGTGATGAATGGGTGAAGAAAGAAAAGACAAGGATTCTTTTATGGGGTCCAAATAATGTAGAGGAGCAGTCTGTAAGCACTAATGTTAAAGGAGCTGATGGTAAGACTACAACCATCGAAACTAAAGCCCAGGTTGTAACCAACGCTAATGATGAGGCTAGGGCACAAGCAGAGGCAAGTATTAATAGTAGATACTTCAAGCGTGTAACTATCAATGCCGGTCAAATGCGTTATGGTATGGTTGTAGCTAAGAATCCAAAGGCTCAGAACTTGATACTGAAGGTTCCTGTTAATGGAAACATTTATATCTTTGATTTATCAAAAGAATAATAATCCTTTGGATTAGTGAACAGCAAACTTGTTCAAGTTTAAGATATAGTATAGTATAATTTAGTAATAAACAATGTTAGTATTGTTCTAGTAGAATTTAATTAATACGTATAAATAAAGTAATTATGAAAATGAAAATGATCTTACCGATGATGCTGATCGCAGCTCTGCCATTAGGCGCTGATGCTCAGAATAAATCGGGTCTTGTCATGAGCAATCTCGACCAGACAGTGAAGCCAGCAGACAGTTTCTATCAGTTTGCTACAGGCGGATGGCAGAAGAACAATCCTCTTCCTGCCGCTTACAGCCGTTATGGCAGTTTTGACCAGCTGGCTGAGAACAACAACAAGCGCATCAACACCATTCTTTCTGAACTCCAGAAGAAGACTTACAAGGCTGGAACCATTGAGCAGAAATTGTCTGATTTCTACAAACTCTCTATGGATGTTGACAGCCGCAACAAGGCTGGAATCGCTCCAGTAAAGCCTCTGTTGGATGAGATTGAAGCTGCCAAGACCAAGGAGGAGCTTCAGAAGCTTCAGGTTAAGTATGCATGGATGGGTCTCGGTTTGGGCTATGTCTCAGGTTTCGATGCCGATGAGAAGAACGTAGCCATGAACATCTACATCCTGATGCAGGGCGGTCTTACTCTCGGTGCAAAGGATTATTACCTCAACAACGATGCTGCAACTGTAGCTATCCGTGAGGCTTATAAGACTTACCTCTGCAAGATGTTCCAGCTCTACGGTTTCTCTGCTGATGAAGCTGCCAAGAAGGCTTCTGCCGTATTCCTTCACGAAACAACGCTCGCTACTTTCTCTAAGAGCCGTACCGAACTACGTGATCCTCAGGCCAACTACAACAAGATGACCTTGGCAGAATTCAAGGAGAATTATCCTAACATTCCTCTCGAGGCACTTGCCAACGCCGAGGGAATCAAGAGCGAAAATCTCAAGGAGATGATCGTAGGTCAGCCTGCTTTCTTCGCCGGTTATGACAAGGTGGCAGCTGCAGAATGTGCAGGCACATTGAAGGCTTTGATGGAGTGGGACATCATCAGTAGTTCTGCTTCTTACCTCAGCGATGAGATTCGCGAAGCCCGTTTCGAATTCTTCGGCAAGACTATGAGTGGCCGTAAGGAGGATTATCCTCTTTGGAAGCGCGCTACTACTCAGGTAGAGGCTCAGTTGGGCGAGGCACTTGGTCGCATCTACTGCAAGCGCTATTTCCCAGAAAGCTCTAAGAAGATGATGGAGACACTCGTGAAGAATCTTCAGATCAGCCTCGGTCAGCGTATCGATGCTCAGACCTGGATGAGCGATGCTACAAAGAAAGCTGCTCACAACAAGCTTGACAAGTTCTATGTAAAGATTGGTTATCCTAACAAGTGGACTGATTTCAGCAAGCTCAGCATCGACCCATCTAAGAGCTATTATGAGAACGTATTGGCTTGCCGCAAGTTTGCCAACGATAAGGAGATTGCAAAGAAGGCAGGAAAACCGGTAGATAAGGATGAGTGGTACATGACTCCTCAGACTGTGAACGCTTACTATAATCCTACTACCAATGAAATCTGCTTCCCAGCCGGTATTCTCCAGTATCCTTTCTTCGATCCTAAGGCTGATGCAGCATTCAACTATGGAGCTATCGGCGTAGTAATCGGCCATGAGATGACTCACGGATTCGATGATCAGGGTCGTCAGTATGATGCTAGCGGTAATCTGAAGGACTGGTGGACTCCTGCTGATGCAGAAGGTTTCAACAAGCGTGCTGATATGTATGCTGATTTCTTCAGCAACATCAAGGTGTTGCCTGATCTGAATGCCAACGGCCGTTTCACCCTCGGCGAGAATCTTGCCGACCACGGTGGTTTGATGGTTTCATACAATGCCTTCAAGAATGCTACAGCCAAGAAGCCATTGAAGAACAAGGATGGTTTCACTCCTGACCAGCGTTTCTTCCTCGCCTATGCAGGTGTTTGGGGACAGAACATTACTGATAAGGAAATCCGCAACCGCGTAAAGAATGATCCTCATTCTCTCGGCAAGTGGCGTGTTGATGGTGCGCTTCCTCACATCGATGCATGGTATGAGGCATTTGGTGTAAAGCAGGGCGACAAGCTGTTCATTCCTAAGAACCAGCGCCTGGAGCTTTGGTAATATCCGGAAGGAAGTTTTTCCGAATAGGATTTTTCGGGAATGGTTTTTCCGAATAGATAGAAAAAATAAAGTCCTGATGTTTCGTATGTTTGAAACATCAGGATTTTTTGTTTTATGCTTGAAGTATTTTTGATAAGGAAACAATAGAATAGGGGGTTATTGTTTCTTCTCCAGTTCCTGAAGATTTTCCATCTTCTTCGATTCCAGAAATTCGTAAATGCCGCAGAGATGTTCGCGGACGCGACCATGACCGAACTCATAAACCTTGCTGACAAGACCATTGAGGAAATCACGGTCGTGACTAACCACGATGAGCGTTCCGTCGAAATCGAGCAAGGCCTGTTTCAGCACATCCTTGGTTTTCAGGTCGAGGTGGTTGGTAGGCTCATCGAGAATCAGCAGATTCACCGGCTCCAGCAGCAGTTTGAGAATGGCAAGGCGGGTGCGCTCACCTCCCGACAATACTTTCACCTTCTTGGTAGAATCCTCTCCGCCAAACATGAATGCTCCAAGCAAATCGCGTATCTTGTTGCGGATTTCACCCTTGGCAACATCATCAATGGTCTGGAATACGGTAAGTTCGCCATCGAGCAGAGAAGCCTGGTTCTGGGCGAAATAACCTATCTGCACATTATGTCCCAATTCCAACTTTCCTTCGTTCTGAAGCTGCCCCATGATACATTTCACAAGCGTTGACTTACCCTCTCCGTTTCTTCCCACGAAGGCAATCTTGTCGCCTCTTTCTACGGTAAGATTCACGCCGCTGAAAATCTTCTTGTCATCAAACGACATTGCCACATCGCTCATCTGAACCGGATAAGCACCGCTTCGTGGGCTCGGCGGGAACTTGAGTCGAAGGCGACTTGTATCTTCTTCATCCACTTCGATAAGTTCCAGTTTCTCTAGCATCTTCACGCGGCTCTGCACCTGGAAGGTTTTAGAATAAGTGCCTTTGAAGCGTTCTATAAAGTCCTTGGTTTCAGCAATCATCTTCTGCTGTTCCTCATATTTCTTCATCTGCTGTTCGCGGCGTTCCTTGCGCAGTTCCAGATACTGGCTGTAGGTAGCCTTGTAGTCGTAGATTCTGCCCATGGTAACCTCGATGGTTCTTGTTGTAATGTCATCTACGAATTTTCGGTCGTGACTGATCACTACCACCGCTTTCGAACTGTTGATGATGAAGTCTTCGAGCCATCCGATAGATTCGATGTCGAGGTGGTTGGTAGGCTCATCCAGGAGCAGCACGTCAGGCGATTTCAGCAGCAGTTTGGCAAGCTCGATACGCATGCGCCAACCTCCCGAAAACTCGCTGGTAGGGCGGTTGAAGTCAGAGCGTTCGAAGCCCAGACCGAGTAGAGTCTTCTCTACATCCTCCTCGAAGTGGGTCATGTCGATTGCATAGAATTTCTCAGACAATGAAGATACTTTTTCGATGAGCTGCATATAGTCGTCGCTGTCATAATCCGTGCGGGTAGTGAGCTCGTTGTTGATGCGGTCAATCTCCGCCTGCATCTCGTGGAGATGGGCGAACGCCTGGCAGGTTTCCTCGAATACGGTTCTTCCGTCTTCGGTCATCAGATGCTGAGGCAGATAGGCGATGACGCAGTCTTTTGGAGCGGAAACGGAGCCACGTGTGGCTGTTCTTACGCCTGCGATGATCTTGAGCAGGGTACTTTTTCCTGCGCCATTCTTGCCCATCAGGGCTATACGGTCCTTCTCGTTGATCTGGAAGGAAATGTCTTTGAATAGGGTGGTGCCGCCGAATTCTACGGTCAATCCATCAACTGTAATCATATCTGTTTCTTATTCTATATGTATTATAAATTCTTGTTCTTTTTATATTGCAAATCGCTTGAATAACCAAATGCCACACGGCGATGCTCCCTGATGGAAATTTCAGACAGGAGGGTTACCGATGTCCAGAGGGCCAGATCGCTTAGCGTGGCAGGATAGCGGATGCTTCCCGCCGAATCTGCGCTTGCGTTTTTTGTCAGTTCAGCGGCAACGCATCTCAACATGATGTAGTCCATCCCCTGGTGATGGCTGTCGTGCTTCAGGGCTTTCTCGCCCCAAAGCTGCCATTCGCGGCTTTCGTATAGAGCCAGGATAGCGTGGTCGTCTTGCCAGGTTTCCGAGTTCATCTCCTCCAGGTAGATGCGTCGGTTCACGCCGTCCCAGATGCCCAGCGAACCCTGCACCTCAAAGTCGAGGCTTCTTGGGCGAGGCAGGGTCGTGTCATGAGTGAGTGAGATGAGCGTTCCGCCCTGGGTTTCAATCTGCGTAGAGATGATGTCGCCCAGGGTGATGGGAGTATTATCATTTTCTGACATGTGCTGGCGAAGTCCCACAGCCTTGGTGGCGAAGGATGTAAGCCAGGCGAGATGGTCTGTTTTCCCGATGCCCAGAATCATGCAGAGCGGACCGAGTCCATGGGTGGGATAGATGTCGGCGTTGTGGTGCGAGTAGAAACGGCTTCTCCACACGCTTTCCGTACCTTTTCGTCCACCCAGTACCCCATTGTCATCGAGCAGCAGCTTGCGCAGGTCGTGGCGGTAACCGCCTCTCATATAGATGATTTCTCCAAGTGCTCCTTCATCCACCATTCTTTTTACAGCAAGGATTTCTCGCATGAAGAGGGTGTTCTCCAGCGGAAAAACCTTTACTCCTTTCTGTTGGGCGATTTCCTGTAGCGGGGCATATTCATCCTGGCAGAGTCCGCCTTTGATTTCGAGAGCCACATGGCAGTTTCGCAGTATGCATTCTGTGGCGTGGGTGATGTGGAGGTGCCAGGGGGTGGTGATGAAAACCAGATTGGGCTGTTGCTCGTCGAGCATCATCTTGTAGGCTTCCTCGCCCTGATAGAAGGAAGCGCCCGGAGATTCCGAATCCCCGCAGCCGTTGATGTCGGCGATACCGACAATCTCATAGCTTTCAATCGTGCGTAACAGCCGCAGCAATTGTTTGCCCCGATACCCGAATCCTATCAATGCAGTCTTTATATGTTTCATCAGATTTTTTTTGCTTCTGCAAATTTAGATAAAATTTCTGAATTATAAGCCAGTATAATAAAAAACTTCAATGATTTCCCTCGAATTGTGCGAAATTAGCCTTGTTTTTCGAGAAATCAAGACTGTGGTTTTCACAACCACCCCACAGATGCACTGTGCGGCTTGTGAAAACAAAATCAAGAACAATCTCCGTTTTGAGAAAGGAATCAAGAATATCGAGACTTCAGTTCCTAACCAGACGGTTACCGTAAAGTACAATGCCGACAAGACCACTATTCCTTTCTTTTGATTCCTGGTTCAGCAGCCATCATTGGCTGATTCTCTTCAGGCAAAACATACGGCTTGCTGAAGTGGAGTGGAGAAGAATTGGTTGCCGCCTCAATCTCGCCACGTAACCGTTCTTTCAATTTCGTGTTTCTGCTGCTCACAGTCAGATTTCTTACAGCATAGGCGAGGGCTTTGGGCTGACCGATGAGCACGCAGATTTTCTTGGCTCTCGTGATTCCGGTGTAGATGAGGTTGCGCTGAAGCATCACGAAATGAGTCATCAGGATAGGGATGACCACGATGGGATATTCTGAACCCTGACTCTTGTGTATGGTGGTGGCGTAGGCCAACGTCAACTCATCCAGCTCCGCTGCCTCGTATTCAGCTGAATGATCCTCGAAACTCACGGAGATGGTGCGGTCTTCCATATTCACCTTCTCTATGGTTCCGATGTCGCCATTGAATACATTCTTGTCGTAATTATTTCTAATCTGCATTACGCGGTCGCCCAGTTTGTAGGTGGTTCCGCCACGGCTGATTCCCAGATTGGATGTGTTGAGTGCCTGCTGCAGCATCATGTTCAGATTGGCTGCACCTACCACACTTCTCAGCATCGGGGTAAGCACCTGGATGTTATTCTGCGGCTGATTGTAAGCTTTTGGCAGACGATATTTTACAAGATTCACGATTTCCGTAGCCACTTGCTCTGGATCTTCATTCTTGATAAAGAAGAAATCGGTCTGCTTGCCGTTGCTCGTGTCTGGATAATATCCCTGGTTGATGGCGTGGGCACTCATGATGATTCGGCTCGACTGCGCCTGTCGGAAGATGCGGGTGAGTCGGATGACCGGAATTTTCTCTGAGTCGATGATGTCGCGCAGCACGTTTCCGGCTCCCACACTCGGCAGCTGGTCAATGTCGCCCACCAGCACCAGGCGCATGTGCTCCGGAATCGCCTTCATCAGATTATACATCAGAATGATGTCTATCATCGAACACTCATCCACGATCAGCGCATCACCCTCCAGCGGGTTCTCCTCGTTGCGCTTGTATCCGTCCTGCGGATTAAACTCCAGCAGTCGGTGGATGGTCTTGGCTTCCATGCCCGTGGCCTCGCTCATTCGCTTGGAAGCTCTGCCCGTAGGAGCCGCCAGCAGAATCCTCATTCCTGCCGTTTTGTAAGCAGAAATGATACCTTGCGTCGTTGTGGTCTTTCCTGTTCCAGGGCCACCCGTCAGCACCATCACTTTAGAGCGTACTGCCTGCTCAATGGCGGCAATCTGCACCTCGTCGTATCTGATGCCTGAAGCCTTTTCTATTGCCTGGATATCGGCCTGCATATTGAAGAGGGTAGGACCCTGACCTTTCATTAACTCCAGCAGTTTTTTTGCCGTTCCACGTTCAGAATGATAGAAGGGAGGCAGATAGATGGCTTCGTTCTCACGGATGAGATTTTCTGATATGATCATTTCCGCTATGGCTTGTCTGATAGGTTCTTCATCGGCTTCGAGCAGTTTCTTTGCGGCTTCTATAAGCTGTTCTTCTACAGCATAAACGTGACCTTCGTTGGAGAGTTCGTTTAGGGTGTAGCTGATTCCGCTCTTGCATCTTCTCAGATCGTTCTTCTCATAACCCATCTTGCTGGCTATTCCGTCGGCGGTCTTGAATCCAATGCCCCAGATGTCATCGGCAAGACGGTAGGGATTCTCCTTCACGTTGTCGATGCTTTCCTTGCCATACTGTCGGTAGATCTTGGCGGCGTAAGCAGTGCTCACGCCATACTGCTGCAGGAAGATCATCACGTTCTTGATGTCCTTCTGCTTCTCCCAGCTGTCTCGGATTTTCTCCACGCGTTTCTTGCCGATTCCGGCAACCTCGTAGAGTCGTTCGATGTCATCTTCTATTACCTCGATGGTTTCCGTTCCGAATCTCTCTACTATCAGATGTGCAAACTTCGGACCGATGCCTTTCACCAGTCCGCTGCCCAGGTATTTCTCGATTCCATACACGGTGGCGGGCATTACCTCTTCCCAGGTTTCGCAGGCAAACTGCTGTCCGTATCGCTTGTCCATCTTCCAGTCGCCATTGCACAGCAGTACCGCCCCCACTGGAACATCCAGCAGGTTTCCCACCAGGGTAACCAGGTCGGAATATCCCTTCACCTTGACTTTCATCACGGAATATCCGTTCTCCTGATTCTGGTAGGTAATCCGTTCTACCACGCAGCGTATCTTGATCATAACTTCTTTAATATATTCTTCAATATATTATCTTTCGATGATGTGATTGATAACGATTCCTGCTATAGCCATTCCGAATGTAGCGGTGATGTGGCAGAGTGAGCCGTTGATCTGCGGCTTCGTAGATGTCCATTCGTCCTCTACGAGTCGCTGGTCGCTCATGTTCTGCATCGGCTTTTCCTCGCTGAACACGCATTGGAATTTGCGGCGAGGGAAGGTCTTGTTCTTCTTGAATTTCTTGCGCAGGGCTCTTGCCAGCGGATCGCCATCAACCTTCCAGAACTCAGCCTTCCTCACCATGAAAGGGTCGCGGCGGAGGGCTGCTCCCATCGAAGATACGAAGGTGATTTCCTTCGGAAGGGCAGTGGCACGCAGAATCAGGTCAGCCTTGTCCTTCAGCGAGTCGATGGCGTCGATGATGTAGTCGTATTCCTCCATGTGGAACTCTTCTGCAGTTTCTGCCTGGTAGATTTTCTGATAAGCCGTGATGTTGGCTTCTGGGTTGATTTCAAGCAGGTGGTCGCGCAGCGCATCTACCTTTACCTGTCCGATGGTGCGGCTTGTTGCCATCAGCTGGCGGTTGCAGTTGGTCACGCATACGCGGTCGCTATCCACGATGGTGATGTTGCGCACGCCGCTGCGCACCAGTCCCTCTGCGCACCATGAGCCCACGCCTCCGATTCCGAAGATGAGGACTCGTGCTTCCTGAATTTTTTCAAGATTATCTTTTCCCAGGAGCAGTTCTGTGCGTCGCTGCATTCCCCGCTCCATTGTTGTGATTTGATTTCCCATTCAATTATCTTTTTTATTATCTTTCAACTTTGCTTTGCGCAATTCAGGTGCAAAGATACAAATAATAATTCGAAAAGTAATCATCCGACTGTTTTTTTGTTTAGAAAAATCTTCCTATTCTTCCACAATCTGCATGATGCGCCTGATGTTTCTGTTGCGATGGTTGATGATGAGCGGAACACGTTCTACCACCACCATGGATGTGTCGAGGCCCAAAGCCTTAGGCTCGTCAATGCCTATCT
>ERZ779851.119-NODE-119-length-79209-cov-24.920648_pt1 | contig 79209 bp, 64 predicted proteins | sample MGYA00511094_ERZ779851 | MGnify/ENA primary metagenome ERZ779851 (study PRJEB29588, sample SAMEA2155512) | human gut metagenome | biome: human gut; feature: human-associated habitat; material: faeces | place: Denmark | collected 2008/2010 ...
TTTCAGAGACGGAATCGGGGATTTTGACAGACGTCAATCCAGAGCAGCCATAGAAAACTTTATCCTCAATTTTTGTGACGGAGTCGGGAATTGAGACGGATGTTAGTCCGGAGCAACCATGGAAAGCACTTGCGCCGATTTCAGAGACGGAATCGGGGATTTTGACAGACGTCAATCCAGAGCAGCCATAGAAGACCTTATCCCCTATTTTTGTGACGGAGTCGGGAATTGAGACGGATTTCAAACAGGAGCAACCCGAAAAAGCCATTGCATCGATTGATGTAACAGAGTTAGGTATGCAAACCATAGTAATTCCCTGACAACCGCTGAATATATTGTTGGGAATTTTCTTAACTTTATCTCCGAATGTCAGTGTAGTCAAATTGGTGCAGCCGTCAAAGACGGAATAATATGGCGTAAGTGAATGATAAAGACCAATGTCTTTAGACGTGCAGTTTTCTGCGTTAAAAGCCAATGATGTCAGCCCTGAGCAACCATCGAAAGCGCTACGGCCGATTGCTGTGACAGAATCGGGAATTATGACCGAAGCCAACTTGGAGCAGCCCTCGAATGCGCTGTTGCCTATGGCTGTGACAGAATTATGGATTGTAACAGATGATAGCCTAGCGCAATTGTAAAAAGTTTTTTCTTCGATATTTATGACGGAGTTTGGTATTGTTATTGAAGTCAGGTTTGAACAGCCGGAGAATGCGCTTTTGCCGATTGTAATAACGGAGTTAGCAATAATTACAGAGGTCAAACCTGTGCAGTTGTCAAATGAGTGTTCCCCGATAGAAATGACTGAGTTTGGAATAACCACAGATTTCAATTCCACGCAGTCCTCAAATGCATGATCTCCAATGGAAACGACTGAATTAGGAATAACTATAGAGGCTAATCTATAACAATTCTTGAACGCGTGTCGCCCGATAAACGCAACTGAATTAGGGATAATCGCAGACTTCAAGTATGAACAACCCTCAAATGCGTTTTCGCCGATGATTGTAACGGAATTGGGGATTGTGACGGATTTCAACCCTGTGTATTGGAATGCGCAGTTGCCGATTACCGTAACGGAGCATGGAATCGATATTGAAGTCAGCTCATGACAGCCACAAAAGGCACAACTATCGATTAATGTGACGGAGTTTGGGATTGTGACGAATGTCGGTCCTTGTTCCTTTTTGAAATGGCTCGTCTCAATACGGAACGCATTTTCTCCAATAGCGATAACGGCATATGTGTCGCCGTTATAGTTTATGGCATTGGGAATTACGATAGCTCCGGTGTACTCATGCCCTTGGCTGTGCGTTACTTCGGCGGTTTTATTATCGTGGTTTAGGCGATAGTAGATACCGTCAATTATTATTGGATCGGATTGTTTCATTTGAGATTAATGTTAATGAATATTTCTAATGTTTTTGTGTGGGTCTAATGCTGTGCGACAAAAAAGATGAGGATAGTGCGTTGGTTATGCAATCGTAAAACAACTATTAGGGTGTTTTTTTTGATCTATACGCTTAATTTTTAATGAATTACTGGGTAGTCGGGAAATAGGCATATTCTATAGTAAGACCCATATGCCGCTATTATCCTTGCCCTCACGCTTCAGGATGCCAATCTTTTGCAAAGCGGAGAGGTCTCGTTCGATGGTGCGTGAACTCACCGACAAAGTCTCCGACAATTGTTTGGCGGTGATTGACGGAGACTCCTTTATTAAATTTATGATTTTTAGCTGACGTTCAGTTAGTTTAGTCTCCGACAAGTCTCCGACATTAGACGTGTCGGCGGAAGCATATATGGTGGTTTGAAATTGGGCCGATGTAGATTTGAATGTTGGTTTCAGCTCGTCTTTATACCCATCAAGACCTTTGGCCGCACCGTCATTATCAATGCCAAAAAACAAAGACCCGCCAAGTCCGTTGGCAAAAGCGCTTACGCTTTTTAACCAACTTTTCGGCCTCTTTTCTTCGAGCATTGATTTGAAGTCGTAAGCTGTACATTCACTTATAAGGTCTGATATTGTCATTCTTATATTGGGTTATTGCTAATTTCAAATTTAAGCGAATAGTTCATAGCAAATTTACATAAAAATCGGTATGTATGTACACCGACAAAATAAAAAGGTCAAGGTTGCCGCAAATTATCTGTGTGTGCAATCGTAAAATAGCTTTTAGGGGACTAATTTTGACAGATATAAAACTTTACACCGCGAAAGTAGCGTTTTTATTCCGAATAACAATGTAAGGGACAATTATATTTTTGGACAATGGTCTTTTGGTTTGCACTCTCAGTCAATTTCGCCCGAGGATAGGCTCTGGTTGGACAATGGCACACATAGGTGGCGTAAGCCAATTGGGTTAAGGGTAAAGTGGAGTCGACCGGTTTTTAGTACAGGAGTTGTCAGAAATAATAAGCCCGGCTTGGGGTGACCAGCCGGGCTCGAGTAAGGAGTATTTTGATGTAGAATGCTATGGCACTCTGCGGTGTCGAGGTGTTACTTTACTTCGATGCCGAGGGTGTTGTATTTGTGTCCGTCTTTGAGGATGACGATGCGGCCGTTTTCGATGACTTTGCGGACGCCTTCTGCCTTGTCTGCGGTGATGTCCTCGACGCCGGCCGACCAGTTGACTTTGATCTTGGAATGTGCGCCCGGGTGATAGAATTTATAAATTACCTGTTGTTTGTATGGTTTAATGAAATTAAATGAGTAATTTTGCAGTCGGAAATATTTGCAATAATTCCGACTGATAGTAAAAGTATTACGACTATGCAAAAAACAGTAGTAGAGAAAATTAGAAGTATAATAATGCACTGTAAGTTCGGCGCAGTATTCTTCGTATCATCCTTTCCGGATTATGATGTGGAATATGTCACCAAGCTATTGCCGGTATTCGAAAAAGAAGGGCTTATTTTCAGAATATCGAAGGGTGTGTACGTCAAGGCACGTAAGACGCAATTTGGAATACTATATCCTTCGGCTTTCGAAATTGCAGCAGAAATAGCCAAAAGGGATAAGGCTGCGATTATTCCAACAGGTGTGACGGCTGCTAATCTGTTAGGCTTTTCAGATCAAGTCCCAATGGTTACGAGCTTTCTTACTACCGGCTCGAGTAGAAAGATTGCCATAGGGAAGCGGAAGATTGTATTGAAGCATGGAGCTCCAAGAAATTTTGCTTTCAAAAGCGCGTTGATGCGAGATCTCGTGCAGGCACTTCGTTGTATAGGTGAAAGCAATGTCACCGCTAAAGACGAGGCGCAAATATCCAAATTATTGAAGGAGAACACAGATATGGAGATAATAGCGAAAGACTTGTTGTTGGCCCCTGTATGGATGCGAAATATTATCAAACGGAATATTAAAGACACCGCGTTATGAGCAAATGGATAGACTATACGATAGAAGAGCGTAAGACAATGGTACAGACCGTCAGCGAATTAAAACAGATAGATGAAGCTTCTGTCGAAAAGGACTGGTGGGTAACGGCTGTGCTTTATGCTGTATTTCATACAAGCATCGGCAGTTTTCTGTCGTTCAAAGGCGGAACAAGCCTTAGCAAAGGATGGAGAGTTATCAATCGTTTCAGCGAAGATATTGACCTTGCCCTTAATAGGGATTTCTTCTTGAATGTCAAAGGCTTGCCTTGCGCTAAATGTGCATCAAACACGCAGATACACAATTTACGAGAGCGTGCACAAGACTATATATTTGGAGATTTTAAAACTGAATTAGAGACGGAACTTAAAAACTTGGGGTTATATGTGTCGGTTGTTGGAGATAATGACTTGACGGACGCGAAAGGCGAGCAACGAAAGGTTCCTCACGATAAAGATCCATCTGTGATTTTTGTTGAATATCCATCGCTTTATAATAGTAGTGCATCGTATGCCGCTCCGGTGGTTAAAATAGAGATTAGCGTATTGTCGATGGTCGAGCCTTTTGAGATGAGGCGAATATCATCGTTGATCGAGCAGGCGTTTAGTGAGGAAAATGTGGATTCCGATTTCGTGCAGACTATCAAATCGGTATCCCCGGCCCGGACTTTTCTCGAAAAAGCTTTTTTACTCTGTGAGGAATACCAAAGGAAGGTGCCGCGAACTCATCGGATGACGCGCCATTTTTATGACTTGGAAAGACTGATGAGGACGCCATACGCAGATGCAGCGCTTAAAGATGAGAGATTGTATATGGATATAGTAAATCATAGGCGTAAGTACTATCATGTGGGCTATGTAGATTATGATAAAGAACTACCTCAGAATATTCGGATAGTTCCGGATGATGTACTCCTCCCGAGTTATGAGGCAGACTATAATGAAATGAGAAGAAGTTTCATTTATGGTAAATCCTTGGAATTTCCGGCTCTAATGGAAAGGATGAAAGAACTTCAGGATCGCTTTCGCAAAATCAATAGTAATACGAATATAGAATAGGGAGTGCGGTCAAATAATAAGCCCGGCTTGGGGTGACCAGCCGGGCTTGCATAAGGAGAGCAGTATAATTGATGTAGAATGCTATGACACTCTGCAGCGCGGATATCGGATGTGCGGTGCTGAGTGTGGCGGCTGTACTATTTGCGCCGAGCATCAAGCGCACCCAGCAGCTCAACGAGGCTTTGGCGGATGTCGCGCAACTTGGATACGGCGTTGAATCGGCGTATGGTTGCGGCTTGGTCGTTACGTATTGCCAGCTTTGCGGCTTCGATTTTCAATCCCTTGTCCTTGATGAGATAGCGGATGAGTCGCAGTTTTTCAATGTCTTTGGGTGTGTATAGGCGCGTGCCGCGCTCGCTGCGCTTGGGGCGCAAAGTCGTGAACTCGCGCTCCCAAAAGCGCAAGGTCGATTGCGGTTCGCCGATGATGTCGGCTACATCGCTGATTTTGTAGTATAGTTTATCGTAAGTGTACAAAACGTTATATAATAATGTGTGCTTGGGCCGAGGCCGTTACATTTGCAAATTTAAGAACTTTCGTGTACTTTTGCACATTCAAAATCGGCTTTTCTGCAAATTTTTGTAGAGCGCCGCATAGGCAGACTAATCATAAAGACAAAATAACATGCTTACATCAAAGCAGATACGCGATTCGTTCAAGCAATTTTTCGAGTCTAAGGGACACAAAATAGTTCCGTCGGCCCCCATGGTCATCAAAGACGACCCCACGCTGATGTTTACAAACGCCGGCATGAACCAGTTCAAGAATATCATATTGGGAAATGCAACGCCCAAGTATCGCCGTGTTGCTGATTCGCAGAAATGCTTGCGAGTGTCCGGCAAGCATAACGACCTCGAAGAAGTCGGAATGGACACCTACCACCACACAATGTTCGAGATGCTCGGCAACTGGTCTTTCGGCGATTACTTCAAACAGGAAGCCATCGACTGGGCGTGGGAATACTTGGTGGACGTACTCAAACTGGATCCGACACGCCTTTATGCCACCGTGTTCGAAGGCGACAAGACCGATGGGGTGGGGCGCGATGACGAAGCCGCTGCCATCTGGGAAAAACACCTGCCCAAGGATCATATCATTAACGGCAATCGTCATGACAATTTCTGGGAAATGGGTGATACCGGACCTTGCGGCCCTTGTAGCGAGATACACATCGACCTGCGTAGCGATGCCGAGCGTGCATCTCTGCCCGGCGTCGAGCTTATAAATAAGGATCATCCACAGGTTATCGAAATCTGGAACCTCGTGTTCATGCAGTTCCAACGCATGGCCGACGGCAAACTCGAGCCGCTGCCCGCTCGCGTCATCGACACCGGTATGGGCTTTGAGCGTCTTTGCATGGCTTTGCAAGGCAAGACATCAAATTATGACACGGATGTATTCACTCCGCTGATAGACAAGATTGCCGAGCTGTCCGGATACGAGTATGGCAAGGACAAGCGCGTGGACATCGCCATGCGCGTCATCGCCGACCATACCCGTACTATCGCTTTCTCCATAGCCGATTCGCAGCTGCCTTCCAATGCCAAGGCCGGATATGTCATTCGCCGCATACTGCGCCGTGCCGTGCGCTATGCATACACTTTCCTGGGACAAAAGAGTGCCTTTATGTATCGTCTGGTGGACACCCTCATAGAGGTTATGGGTGATGCATATCCCGAACTTGTAGCCCAGCGCGACCTCATCATACGCGTCATCAAAGAAGAAGAGGACGCATTCCTGCGTACTCTTGACAAGGGTATCGCGATGCTCGAAAGTGACATCGCGACAGCGCGTGCCGAGGAACGCACCATTATCGACGGCAAGCAGGCATTCACACTCTACGATACTTACGGATTCCCGTTGGATTTGACGCGACTCATTCTCAAGGAGCAAGGCATGGACCTCGATCAGGAAGGCTTTGACCGCGAGATGCTGGCCCAGAAGACCCGTGCACGCAATGCTGCCGCCGTTACCGCCGGCGACTGGATAATACTGTCTGAAGGCGAAGAATGTTTTGTCGGTTATGACGAGACTTCGACAAAGGCACACATCCTGCGTTATCGTCAGGTGACCCAGAAAAACCGCACATTCTTCCAAGTCATCTTGGACAAGACGCCTTTCTATGCCGAAATGGGCGGACAGGTAGGCGACAGCGGCAAACTGACGGACGATGCCACCGGCGAGGCCGTGGATGTATATGACACAAAACGTGAAAATGGCGTGGCCGTTCACCTTGTGGCCAAGATGCCGTCCAATCCCGAGGCGACTTTCACTGCGGCCATAAATGTTGAGCGCCGTCAGCAGATAGAGTGCAACCATACTGCCACTCACCTATTGCATTACGCCCTGCGTCAGGTGCTTGGGTCGCATGTCGAGCAAAAAGGTTCGTATGTCTCCGCCGATTCGTTCCGCTTCGACTTTTCGCATTTTCAGAAGGTTACGCCCGAAGAATTGCGGCATGCCGAACGTATAGCCAATGCCCTTGTACGCAAAGCCATACCATTGGACGAACATCGCGATTGCCCCATCGCCGATGCTCGCGAAATGGGCGCTTTGGCTCTCTTCGGCGAAAAATACGGCGACCGAGTCCGCGTGGTACGCTACGGAGACAGCATTGAGCTGTGTGGCGGCACACACGTGGCCAATACCGGCAACATCGGCATGATCAAGATTTTGAGCGAAAGCAGTGTCGCTGCCGGCGTACGCCGCATCGAGGCCGTCACTGCATCGCATGTCGAAGATATGATAGATTCGATTAGCGATGACTTGCGCCAGTTCAATTCATTGCTCAACAACGTGCCCAATGCCTTACAGGCTTTGCGTAATGCCATCGAAGAAAATACATTGCTAAAAAAACAGGTGCAGCAGTACTTCGAAGAACGTGTCAACGCTCTGGCTGCACGTCTTATCGAAAAGTCGGCAGTTGAAAACGGCATACGTATCGTGACCATGAGCGGCCTGCGCCTTCCCGAAATGCCCAAGGCTGTAGCCATGGCCGTGCGTCGCGATTCGCCGGAGAATACGGCATTCATAGCCGCTACGGTCAACCCCGCAGGTGTTCCGCAACTCACGGTGGCTTTAACCGAAGACCTTGTCAAGGGAGGCCTCAATGCTTCGAACATTGTACGCGCGGCAGCCAAACTTATCAAAGGTGGCGGCGGCGGTCAGCCCGGATTTGCACAAGCCGGCGGTAAGGACAAAGACAATCTTGCGCAAGCACTGGAAGCGCTTCGCTCTGCATTACTTGGTTGACAAACTGACGAAGTAAGCCTGACGACGGACGCGATTCAACGTGTCCGAGTATACGGATGTCCGCAGCCCGGAAATACACATTCGGTGTGTGTTTTTTCGGACTGCGGACATCCGTCATCATCCATCATTATTGTTAATTTGCTTAAAGATTAACTAATTTTATATGTTAACAATAGAGAATATTGCTTAACTTTGTATCGTACTATCGAAAGACACCAACGCCATGAGACCTGATGATTCGGCAAGTGTTTGCAAAGGGAGTTGGTTTCGTTGATAAGGCGCTAAGAACACAACTAAGAAACATATCTATTATTAACCAAAAACAATCTTTTATGAAAAAGTTTTTACTCAGCCTCGCTGCTGTAGTCCTCGCCGGTGCTTCCGCACTTGCCGCTGACTACACGATCACGATGAAGGACGTAGCTCCCACCGATGTGTCGAGCTTTACAGCCCAGGGCTTTGCATTCACAACAGCTAAAAATAAAGGACAAACAGCCCCTGCGTACAATGCTGCAGGCGACCTGCGCCTTTATGCAAAGTGTTCGATGACGATTACCGCTCCTGCCGGTGTCAATATCACAGCCATCAACTACACAATCTCAAAAAAAGGCCTTAACCGTCAGTCCAACTTTACTCCATCAGTAGGTGAAGTTACAGAAGCAGCCGGTAGCTGCTCATGGGCAGGCTCTGCCAACACCATCACCTTCACCGTGGGCGATAAGGCAACCTTTGGAACGGATGGCGCTGATAAAGCCGGCCAGTTCTGCTTTAATGCTCTGACCATCACCACCGACAAAGTGGTTGTGGGCAAGGATCCCGCCGGTCTGAAGTTCGCTGAAAGCGCTATCACCGCCAAACTCGGCGAAGCCGTTCCCGCCAACACGCTCAGCAGGCAAACTGATGCAGCACCGGTATTCTCATCTTCCGATGTGAACGTGGCCACTGTCAACGCAGCCACCGGTGTCGTGACCCTCGTTGCTGCCGGCACCACCACTATCACAGCCGAGACCGAGGCTACAGATGACTTCGAAGCCGGCAAGGCTTCTTACACTCTGACAGTTGTCGATCCCGCAACTGCCGGTAACACCATCTACGAGCATTCATGCCAAACCGAAGACTGCAACTTCACTTTCGAAGCAGGTGAATTCAATCCTTGGAGCATTGACGCTACGTACGGTCTGAAAGCCAGCGCATTCAAAAATGGCGCTGCCAATGCTTCCGATGCATACGCCGTATCGCCCGTCCTCGACCTCACCGGCCGTGTAGCTCCCGCCGAAATTGCTTTCGAGCAAGCTGTAAACATGTTCAAACTTAACAATGTCATGATTGATGTTGCTGACGTTGTGAAATACGTTGAAATTTCTGTTCGCGAAGAAGGTGCCACCGCATGGACCAAGCTCGCTGACATCACCGTTCCCGCGGCCTTCGGTTGGACTTATTATGGCCAGACCATTGACCTTGGCGCATACGTAGGCAAGAAGATCCAGATAGGTTTCCACTACACCTCCACCGCCGAAATCGCCGGCACTTGGGAAATCAAGAATGTAAAGGTTACAGCAACCAAAGAGGGCGGCAAACTTGACGCCAACCTTAAATTCGCTGAAGATGCCATAAAGGCCAACCTCGGTGAAGCTGCTCCCGCCAACCCCCTTACCATGTCCACCAACGCTGCTGTTACATACACATCGTCTGACACCAATGTAGCCACAGTAGATGCTAATACCGGAGCCGTAACTGTTAAGGCTGTCGGCACTACCACAATCACCGCCAATGCTGCTGAAAACGACAAATACTACGCAGGCACGGCGTCCTATACCCTCACCGTGGTTGACGCAAGCAATGTTATATACGAAAGCACCTGCCAGGCCGAAGACTGCGGCTTCACTTTCGAAGTTGTTTCAGACTTTAAGCCTTGGAGCATTGACGCTACGTACGGTCTGAAAGCCAGCGCGTTCAAAGATGGCGCTGCCAATGCTTCCGATGCATACGCCGTGTCACCCGTTCTCGACCTGACCGGCCGCAAAGCTCCCGCCGAAATTGCTTTCGAGCAAGCTGTAAACATGTTCAAACTTAACAATGTCATGATTGATGTTGCTGACGTTGTGAAATACGTTGAAATTTCTGTTCGCGAAGAAGGTGCCACCGCATGGACCAAGCTTGCTGACATCACCGTTCCCGAGAAATTCGCTTGGACTTATTACGGCCAGACCATTGACCTCAGCGCATACGTAGGCAAGAAGATTCAGATAGGTTTCCACTACACCTCTACCGCCGAAATCGCAGGCACTTGGGAAATCAAGAATGTCAAGGTTACAGCCGACAAGGCCGGTGTCAATGACATCATAGCCGATGACGACAATGCCCCCGTGGTATATTACAACCTGCAGGGCGTACGCGTAGAGAACCCCGCTAACGGTCTCTACATCCGCGTTCAAGGTAAGAAGGCCACCAAGGTATTGGTCCGCTAAGCCTTAGCAATTAAGACGATTATTTCAAAAAAGGGTGGACGCGCCTCGGCGCGCCCACCTTTTTTGTTTGAATAATGGGAGCAATGAGAATAATGGGAGCAATGGGAGCAATGGGAGTAATGGGAGTAATGGGAGTAATGGGAGTAATGGGAGCAATGCTATAGCTCTCATTATTCTCATAATACTCATAATGCTGTCACACAATAAAAGCGGCGACATCCTGCGTGGGGATGTCGCCGTATTTCTCTTTTGCCGCTGTGGAGGCGCGTATGGTGTATAGCTTACTTGGAGGCGCGGCGGCGATTGTGCGCGTTGACTACGTGTTGCACAAATGTGCGTTCGGCGCTACGGAGGCGCAGTAACTGTTGAGGCGTAAGTATTTCCTTGAATTTGTCGAAGTATTGGAGCTCGATCTCGGCCTCGTTCTTTTTTTGTTCGAATACGGCGCGTGCAGCGGCTTCACATTCGGTATCGGAGGATTTGTCGTTGCGCAGTGTTCGGCTTTCGAGGTTGCGTGTTTCGCGGTAAATGCGTTCGAGCTCGTCCTCCATTTCATCGTACAGGTCAAAAAATTTGTGCGACTGTTCGGTGGACATTTCAAGCTCTTTGGTGAGCCATTGGTGCTTATATTTACGCATTTCACCTGTCCAGGCGATGCGATTTTCGTCGGACATGTGTTGAGCCGGGGTCATCAAGGGCATGGTTGCCGCAAGGATGAGTGCGGATATGAGGATATGATTCCTTTTCATTTTATTGTCTGGTCATGGTTGCGGCAAATGCCGTGCTGTCGGCTTCGAGCATCTGTACGTCGATGCTGTCTGCCATCAGTGAGTCATAGAGTTCCCATTGATTGACGTCATCTATAAAGTATTCGTCGATAAACTGGGGGTTGTCCACGGCCGAGGCCAGTGTGGGGTTGTTGTCTATGGTCATTTCGTCGGTATGCGACATCAGAGTGAACATCTTGAGCATACACCATACGCCTGCAAACATTGCTGCCATGTAGGCGTATGGACGTATGCGATGCCATAGTGTGCGCGGCTGAGCCGCGCGCGCTATGGTGGCGGGGTCTTCCAGCTCCGGACGTTCGGGCAGTTTTGCCGCCATTTTGGAAGCAAAGTCCGCGAAGTAACCCTCGGGGACGGTGAGACCGTCGCGGCGCGAGCACTTTTCCTGCAAGTCTTTATCTTCGGGTTGTTTCATATAATAATATGAGAAAAATTGGTTGTTTTTGAAGCGGTTAGGTTTTCGTCTCGGCTTATTATCGCCGTTCGAGTCATCTAATCTTATGACTTCCGGTATGGAGGCCTTTTGTTGTTATAGACTATCGAGGGCGGCGATGGTTTAATGATTTATTGGTTTTTTTCGATAAAATTCTCGATTTTTTTTACGGCGAAATGGTAGGATGTCTTGAGTGCGCCTACGCTTGTACCTAGGATAGCGGACATATCCTCGTATTTCATCTCGTCGAAGTACTTCATGTTGAATACAAGTCGTTGTTTCTCGGGGAGAGTCGCAACGGCTTCGCGCAGCAGCCGTTGTGCGCGGTCGCCGTCAAAGAACGGATCGCCTTCTATGGTATTGACCAGCATTGCCTGCTGGTCATCCAGCGAGATGTTGAGGCGGCGACGTTCGCGCTCGAGAAATGTGAGGCTTTCGTTGATGGCTATTTTGTAGAGCCAAGTAGACAGGCGTGCATCGCCGCGAAAGTTTTCGAGCGAAGACCACGCCTTGATGAAAGTGTTCTGCAACAGGTCATTGGCATCGTCATGGCTTTGTACCATCCGTCGGATTTGTCGGTACAACGGCTCGGTATACATGGCTATGACGCGCCCGAATGCCGCACGGCATGTCTGAGGCGACCGCAGCTCCATGATCAGTTGTGCGTCGTCTGAGTTGTCTTTGGCCTTGTCTTGGAATATTGACATTGTCCTATGGCGTGCGGTGTCGTTGTTTATCTTGCCAAAGTTACGCATTATCCGCCATACAGCCAAGCCGTAAGTTGCCTTTAACGTATTTTTTTGGGCTTTTTGGCGTTCCGTTTGCCTCGTTTTTTGCTGTAAAGGAAAATATTTGTACCTTTGCCATATCGGGTACGCCATTTCGCTTGACGTTAAGGGTCTTGCCGTATGCGACAAAACATAGTGTTAAACCATAAAAACCAAAAACGTGATGAAACAACTCTTTTTAATTCTCAGTGTGTTCGCTCTTGTATTCGGCAAGACTTCGTGCGGAGCCGGCTATGACCTTGACAAATGCAAAACCTTACAGGAGAAAATAGATAACGGCGACGAACTGACTCAGTAAGACTATGCCGAGATGATATCGCAAGCCCGCGGTCTCAATGCGTTCCTGGACACCCGTGTATCTAAGATGGAAAGTATGGATCTTGACGATATCGTCAATTTCATCCAGGAATCAGCCAAGATGGAAGAGCCTAAGTATGCCACAACGTTTGACAATGCGTTGAAGAGCGCCGTAGCCATGGACGAACTCAACGAAGATAATATGAAGGCCTACAAAGAGTACGAGTCCGAAATGGATAAGTACAAAGAACATGGTGAGGAAATCGGCAAAAAGTTGTCTGAGAAAGCTTTGGGAGCCTTAGAGTGATTCAATCTTTATGCCAACGAGAATAACCCTAATCTGACACACCTGACATCCCGAACAAAATGAAACAGATATTTTTAATTCTTAGCGTTTTTGTCCTCGCAATAGGTATGTCCTCTTGTGGAAAGGGCTATGACCTTGACAAATGCAAAACCTTACAGGAGAAAATAGATAACGGCGACGAACTGACTCAGGAAGACTATGCCGACATCATCGGACAGGCAAAGGCTCTCTGCGGTTTCCTCGAGAACAAAGTCAAAGGCTATGCCGACTTGAAAAGCCTTAACGAGGCGGGAGAGTATGAAAAGTCTTATGCGGTCGAGGACGACTTCTATGGCCTGTTTATGCGCACGCTAAAGAGTGCAGACCTCGACGAGAACAATGCAAAGGCATTCGACGAGCTAAAAGAAGCTGACAAAAACTATAAGGAAACACACGAGAAGGCTGCTACAGAAGCGCTGAAGAGAATGATGGGCAGCGCTCTTGACTCGCTTCTCTGAAACACAAGACAACACGTTCTGCCGTAAGCAGGACAATCCAATCGCAATACGCGCATACGCCGTCATGGCGTATGCGTGGTTGCATTAAAATCATTATGAATTAAAAACATAGAACAATGATAATTTTAGCCGGACTGCGCCATTGGTTGGCGGTGATTGTGTGCATGCTGATGATGATCCTTGCCGCATGTGGCTCGGGAAAGGGAGACAACGATGCGGCCGCTGGCGACAGCAGCAAGGCCACGACACAGGCGCAAGTAGTTCCTACGGCGGCTTATGACAGTGTAGAATGTCAACGCCTGCTCGATTTGAACTATGACATACAACAGAAGGACATTGAGAGCCTCGTGACGCAGTGCGAGGCTTTAGTCGAGCCGATGACCAATGCACTCTACAGTGTTTCGTCAAAATCCGGTAAGGAAGCCTCGGAGGCGTTCCGGGCGGTACGCTCGTCCAAGCCGATGATGTACGCCACCCAGTTGGCCGGTTTCCTGTATTTGGCCGAAAGCCTCGAGAACGTGCCTGACGATCTGCGTGCACGTGCACGTCGACAGGATGAATTGGCTTCCGGGCTTCAAAGAGCTCTCAATGAGGCACTATCTTCCGGCGCCAAGTTCGATCCCGGAGAGGACGACGGGCATTGATGTGTACCGGCGTGATACACCATGACATTTTGTTAAATGGAAATATATGAAACGAATACTCCTGATACTTAGTGCAGTGCTGATAGTATGCGGCATGGCATCGGCTCGGAAGGTTTACAGTCTCAACGAGTGCAAGACTTTGTACACAATGATCAAAAAGCACAAGGTCATGACCGCATCGGACGAAGCGGCCATTATCTCCAATGCACGAGGTCTGACCGCTTTCTTGGACTACAAGGTGGGCGAGATGCTGCTGGCGGGTCCCGAAAAATATGAGCAGATGTTCATTGAGGTCGCCTCGACGGACGAATTTAAGTACTTGGATACCTTTATCGTATATCTGCGCAGCTGCGATCGCCTTGGCCACATCAATGGTTCCAATACGACTGCGTATAAGGAGCTGATGGAAGAATACGACAAGATGGAGGAACGCGGCAAGCCGATTTCGGAAGCATTGCGTTAGTCCCCATTACGAGACAATACAGCCGCCGACCGGACTACCCGGCATCGGCGGCTGTATTGTCTTGTAGCGTGGCTGTAAACGTGTGTCTAATGATGCAGTTGCTTCGGCTGCATTTAGACCGAAGGTAGACGGACCTATCGGTCTTCGTTGGCCGAATGTGGGAATGACTTGCCTTTGCTTTCCCACTTGGTGCGCAGCGATTTCATCTTGCTTTGCCATTCTTCCTTTTCGGAAATCGAGGCATGGCGGTTTCCGGCAAAATATGCGGCCAGCATCGAATCGTAACTTGCATATACGCGTTTGTCGGAGTTGTACGAGTGATGTTCCGACATGTTGTATTTGTTCCCTTTTGAGGATGGTGTGCGTGACGAGGCAGATGCCGATGAAGAAGCGTTGTCGGACGAGTCTGAAGCATTACCATCGGCGCTTCCGAGCGCACTCATAGCATTATTTAGTGCTCCCACTATCGAATTGGATATGGCGTTGACATGGTTTTCCCATTCGAGTTTGGCTGCATCGTCTGCGAGGTCGTTTTCGAGTTTGGCTGCTAATTCGCCTCTTTGTTTCAACCTGTCAACTATATAATTATAAAAATCACTGCCTTCGAGACCCGAAACCTTGCAAACTTGGACTATGTCGATAAGTCCGTTTATAAAATGGTCGTTTCTTCTCTTTTCGGATGCGTCTATCTCGTATTGTGATTGCGCGTCATAGTTCTGATACCACGCACGGCTCACCAATTCGGGCGCGTCTTCTTGGAGCTTCTTTAACATTGTGTAGACATTGTATGGATTATACTTAGGAATGTCCTGCCCAATGGCTCCGAAGATTGATTCTTCAACCCAGACGACCCCTAACTCGTTTACTTTGCCTTTTTGTCCGTATATCTCGATGGATGTAGAGGCTATCTCCGGGTTAGGCCATCTGGGTTTCGCAAAGTCTTCATAGCTAAGGTCTCCTTTATCATCTTTTTCAATCATTGCGGCGACAGACTCGTCTTTTTTTGCTCGCTTTACCAATTCTTTGTAAGGCTTTCCTATTAAATTCTTTAAAACTTTATCTTCAACGGAGGACTTGATGCGCCCGTTTTCGAGTAGTTCGGCAGGGAAATTGTCTACGACAACAGCGTTGTAGTAGGTTACAATCTGCCATTGTCCATTCTTCTTTACGGGGAAAACATGGGGGTAAACATTGTTTTTCCCCCACTTGTATTCTAATACGTAAGGATCCCAGTATGGCTGTGCGATAGAGTCATACTCTAATGGTAAAACTTCATTGCCTAATGGTGATAAGAGCCCTTGCTTGCCATTTAGCGTAACATTTGCGAAGGTTCTATTGCTCCTTATCGCGTCTACCACCTTGATGTTATCATATATGGGCGGAGTTATGATGTCGTAGGTTGATACTAATCCCCATTTATTGGCTTCGGCATCTCTGTATGCAAATAAGGCCACTTTATTAACTCCTTTCAACTCAGTGTATTGGGGGATTATAACAGTCTCGTCTTGATATTTGACTCCATACAATCCGGTTTTTTCGTCTTGGTAAGCGTAATAAGAATATTCATCGGAAGACGTTGGCGCCGGTGCATTACGTGCTTCGGCATTTGATGATGAAATCAGTATCGTCGCAACGGCAATAGATGCTAAGGCAGTGTGTATGTATGTAGGATTCATAAGATTATGAAGATTTTAGCAGTTAATAAAACTTGCTTTATTCCCGATGGGCGAGTACAGTGGCGGCGCGGGTGTCGCACGAGCGGGTGGTAAGGGTGTCAATGACGGTGTAGTCCGGGCGGTTGTCCACGGACTGCGGGTCGGTGACGACGTATGCGCCTTGCGGCACTGCCTTGATGTCCGTTGTATGGTTCATGCGGTCGCCAAGGTAGTAGTTGATGGTGTAATATCGCAGTAGCGAGTCGCCGGTGATGACGCCGTACAGTGGGGCGTCTTTCGGCACCTGCCGGGCAACGGCTTCGGCGGCGGGACGGTCGCTTTTGGGGTTAAGCAGCATCGGCGCGAAGGTCGAGGCGTAGCTCATAAACAGTAAGTATGCAATGACGATTGCTCCGGCGGCGGCGTTGGCTTCGCGACTTCGCGTGACAAGCCACCATACCCCGGCGAAAACAGACAAAAATGTCATAATGTATTGCCACCATGCCGGAGTATATAAGCGAAGATGTCCTAACGACATGTGAGAGAGCATAGTCAATGCAATGGGCGCGATGATGGCGAGCAGGGCAAGCACTCGTGTGAATATGCGCATAAACTTAGCGGTGCGGCATTGCGCAAACAGCCAAGCAAGTCCCATAGCCATAAATGGGTACATCGGCAGTAGGTAGACGCTGCGTTTGCTTGATGGGATGCAATAGAATATGAGGACTGTCAGAGCGACGGTCCACGCCATTTTCGAAAGGCCTGACTTGCTGTTGCGGTTGTGCCATGTCGTGGCAATGGCCGTGCGCACGCGGCGCAGGCATAGGGCCATAAGTGCAGGGATGGTCCACGGCAGCATGCCCCATAGCAGGGTTACGAAGTTGTACCACCACGGATTGATATGGCTGTCGTAAGACATTGTGCCGGTGAGTCGTCCGATGTTTTCTTCCAGGGCAAGGCGCACAAATTCGTCGCCTCCACGCAGGTATGCGGCGTAATACCACAACGCAGGCAGCAGCAGTGAGGCCGTCAGCAGCCCCAGCATTATGGCGGCAGTACGCAAGATATTGTCGCGGCACAGCAGGCGGTATATCCCCATAGCCAATAACGGCAACAGTGCGCCCACCGGTCCTTTGGCAAGCACGCCGCCGCTGAGCAGCAGCACTGCCGCCACAACGTACCACAGCCTTCGGCGCCTTTCGGCCTCATATATCAGAAAAATACTATAACAGGCACCCACAATGCAGGCTGTCAGCACCATGTCCACCCGGCAGGCTATGGCAGCGCGGAAGAATTCGAAAGACGTCAGCGTCAGGCCGAAGGCCATCAACGCCCGGTCGCGGCCTATGCGCGGAGCCATGACTTTCCAGCCGAATATCACGAGAAATATTGCGCTCAGCGCTGACGGCAGGCGGGCGGTCCAGGTGCTGACGACTCCTCCGTTAAATATTTCGGAGAATACGGCTATGAGCCAGGCCAGCAACGGGGGCTTGTATGGGATGTCGCCGCCGCAAGACGTCGGCAGTATCCAGTCGCCGCTGTTGAGCATCGATACGGCCACTATAGCTTCGCGAGGCTCGCCCTTGCTGTTGAACCATGGTAGCCCGAGCCACGGAAGCAGCAGCGCTACGGCTATGATTGTCAGTATGATGGTGTTGCGTTTCATGTCGAGTGTCTATGGCGGTTATGCTTGTCTATGTGTTGTGGTTGATGTCAAGTCCGTTAGGCCGTTTATTCGTCAGTGCCGATGTTTACGGAGATGCTTACGCCTATGCTCCACGGATTTGCCTTCTGATAGAAGGCGTGTCCTACACTGACGAAGTAAAAGGTGTTGTAGCGCGTGTCCGTGATGTTCTCGGCAAAGAGGCGCAGGCTGCCAAGGCGGTGTTGCAGGGTCACGGAGGCATCGAGCGAGGCATAAAACGGCTGTTCCATGGTGTTGGCGTCGTCCCAATATATGCGTCCGGCGGCGTGCACGGCGACATCCACCAAGGGGGTGACTCCGGCAAAAGTCCATGGCAGGACGTAGCGTGCTCCGCCAAAGAGGGTGTGCCGCGGGGCGTAGGGCAGTTTCTTGCCTTCCATATCGGCTATGCCGTTATGGTATTTGGTGAAGCGGGCATCCGTGTATCCGTACGAAGCGCGCAGCGCCAATGCCTGAGTGGGACGGAAGGCAACCGAGGCCTCGAGGCCGATACTGCGCGTACGTCCGGCGTTGGTCATGGCACGTCCCGTGGTGTTGCCGTGCGGAAATATGGTGAGCTGCTGGTCGCGACACGCCATCCAGTATCCGAGAACCTCGGCACTGAGGCTTTTGTCGCTACTCTCGAATCCCGTTCCGACTTCGTAGGTCCAATTGCGCTCGGGACGGTAGGTGAGCATGGCATCAATGTCATATTCGGCTTGCATACCCATTTGCTCCATCATTTGCTGTTGGAGTATGTCGCTGAACATCTGTGTGTTGTAGCCTCCGGCTTTGTATCCGCGTGCCACCGAGCCAAAGACGCGCCAGTGACTGTCCGGGGCGTAATTGATAAATACTTGCGGCAGCAACTCGTTGAAAGTCTGATGCAATGAGCCTTGGTTGTCTATCGTTATAGGGCGCGTTTGCAGCGGAATTTGTACCCCGGTAGGCAGTGAGCGATACATGGTCACGGATGTATTGACCGCACCGACGTAGTCCATGCTGACTCGTTCGATGTCCCATCGCAGTCCGCCGCGCAGTGTCCACCGGCCGAGGTGCACGGTGCTCGTATGGTATATGGCGAAGCCTCCGTCTGTGGTGTCAAAATTGCTATTCAGCAGCATTTGTTGTTCGTCCCAGCGTAGTTGCATGCCCGGTGGCAGCGATTTGTTGACGTTGTCTAATATCAGCCGGTCGATGCCGTCCTGCTTGAAGACTACCGGTGCGTCCGTGTGTGTCTTCTTCGCAAATCCAAAGGCTCCGAGCAGCCAGTCGTAGGACTTGCGTGTGCCTTTGGCAAAAATATCCTGGGTGAAAGCCCATTCGTGCCGTTTTTGGCGCAGTGTGAAGTAGTCGGCTCGAGTGAAATCCTGGTCCATGACCATGTCATCGTTCAGATACTGCACCGAGGTCTGCGATGTGGCTACCATGCGGTTGCCGGTGAAAGACACCGACAGGCCGTCTGCAAAGCTGTTGCGTCGGTACGATGCGGGGTCGTTGTAGTCGATGCGCCCTGTGGCAGCCGCAGCATAGGGGTAGCCGTGCTGCTTGACATATCCGTAGGTTGCGGTGTTGGCGAGACTCCAACGGCCACCGGGGTGCCAAGATGTTTTCCATCCGGCGTTGGCTTGGCGCTCGCGTCCACAGTGGCTGTCATCGTATTCGTTGCGGTAAAAACCGTCGGTGGTTGAGCCGTAAGCTGTCACCGAGGTGGCCACTTTCTCGCCAAGGCGCCCGTACCATCCGGCGTTGAGTCGTGCGGTGTTGGCGCGAGCGTAAGAAGCACCTAAACGCCATCCTCGGCGGCTCCACGGCGAGCAAGTGTAGATGTTTACCTGCCCGCCTATGGCGTTGCGCCCGCTCAGTACCGAGCGCGTACCGCGCAGCACCTCTATGCGGTCGATGTCCGGCATGTCGAAGTCATAATTATCTTTGTTGAGATAGGGGATGCCGTCTACATTGAGGCTTATTACCGGCTGGTCTATACGAGCGCCCATGCCACGGACGTATATCGAGGAGGTCATGCGCGACCCGTAGTCCGGGATAAAAAAGTTGGGGGCGACATCGCTGATGCCGCGCATGGATGTTATGCCGAGAGCCTTGACAGCCTCGGCGTCAAGGCGCGTGGCCGGTTCGATTTGGCTGTTGGGTAATTGCTTGACCCCAACTACTTCGACATCGCGCAGATATCCAACCACGGGATTGGACACGCTGTCGGAGGCGTTTTCGGCCGAAGTGGCGGTCGTGACCGCCGTGGCATTGATAGTGCCGGCCATCACGGCGGCAACGATTAGAGTATACTGTGTGCTAAAAGTCATTTGTAGTCAAATATGTTGGCTTATTCGAGTGCAAAGGTACGATTTTTGCGTCATATAGCTTCTATGTACGCACATCCAAAATATAGGGTATTTGATAAACGCATGCGGCCGGGCGACATTCACGTCGTCCGGCCGCAGATAGATGTATGCCGAATTCTACTGATGTGTAAGGTGTACGTCCAGTTGGGGGAAGGGGAAGTGTACTCCGGCATTGGGTAGTTCGGAGTAAAGACGCTCGTACATATCGTAATACAGGGACCAATAATGCTCGCTGCGTACCCATGCGCGTGCTTTGAGTGTCACCGAGGAGGCGTCGAGGCCTTCGACTGTTACTGAGGGCGAGCGGTCTACGCGAGCGGTGCCCAGTGCCTCGGTGGGTGTCGGGATGTCTTTGCTTATCTGTTCGACATGTTGGCGCACGCGGCGGTGAAACATGCGCCATAGGCGTCCGTGCGGCTTTTCTTCTTTGACGGTCTCGCTTTCGGTCTGAGTCTCGGCGATAGCCTGTTGCTGTGCTTCGTAGCGTGCACGGTCGTCTTCGACGTACTTGGCGACTATGCGGTCGTCCGAGGCAAAGATTGACAGTATTGCTCGGCGGGCATTGGCCACGTTGTCGCCGTATGCGATGGATACGGTCCATTCGACGCGACGGTAGTCCTGACGCGACCAGTTGTTGATGCTGCCGGTGGACAGTCCGCCGTTGGGGATGATGATGGTCTTGTTGTCGTAAGTGCAGATGATGGTATGGAATATCTGGATTTCGCGCACATATCCGGCGAAGCCTTGGGCTTCGATATAGTCGCCAACCTTGTATGGCTTCAGCAACAGTATGAGGACACCGCCGGCAAAGTTTTGGAGTGTGCCGCTCAGTGCCATGCCGATTGCGACGCCGGCCGAGGCAAAGAGCGCGATAAAGGACGAGGTCTCGATGCCGAGGATGCCGATTACGATGACGATGAGTAGGAAGTAGAGCACGATTTTGATCATGCTCAGGATAAATGTGGCCAGTGATCTATCGACTTTGCGCCGCGTCATCACCGCCGATACTACGCGGTATATGCGCTTGATGATGAGCTTGCCTATATAGAACACTATAAGGGCTGTCACCAAGTCGATGGTGAAGTGCACGGCCGAGGTCACCAGGTTGTTGATTAGATCGTCAAAGGGCAGCGACTGTACTTGCTTTATTTCCTCTTTGATGGAGGGGATGCTGTCGGGCAGCAAGTTGATGGGCGTTTGCAATAGTGGAAACATGGTTTGTGTCTATCTGTGGTTGTTGTGGCGTGGTGGCTCAAATCCCCCGACTGTCATGCCGTGGCCGGGTCGTGTCAGTCTTTGGTGCTGAAAGCGTGCTGCGATACATCGGAGTACCACGTCAGGGTGTTGTAATTTTTGACGGACGCTGCAGCGGCGTTCTCGGGCGGATAAGTGGACAATCCGCAATGGTACTCGAGGCTGATGCGGTTCCACAGCCTCGGGGTGGCTGCGGCGTATATCACGGCGCGGTTCAGGGCTGCGTCCAGCGCCGCTTTCAGCTGCGTGCCTTGTCCCTCGGGCCGGGCAACGTCTTCGGCGATGTATTGGCACAGGCCGTCATAGTAGTGTCCCAAGTCGTAAAACCAGCATCGGCTTCCGACCATGAAAGGCTGCTGTCTGAATCCGTCCGGCAACTTGCCTTTGCCCGTGACGAGGATGTCGCGGCAGGCGGCGGCCACGTCGTCAAGTGCCGCTGTGGACACTACGCTGATGGTGCATGTACGGTCTTTGGGTGTGGTCATGTCGTTGTAATAGTTAAAAGTATTGGTGGCGGCGCGAACCAAGCCCCCATCGGCATATTCGAACAGGCAGGGAATGTTTTTCTCGTATGGCATCCCGGTTAGCAGCAGTTCGGTGGCGCTGCCTATAATATAAGGGGCGGTGTTGCGCAGCTCGTACACCACTTCTACGGAGGCCATAAAGCAGCAGTCGAAGTAGATGTACGCCCATGTACCGACTTGTTCGAGCACGCGGCGCAGTGTGGTGATGTTCATCACGCGTCCGCGGTCTTCGCCCCATGCCGTGGGTTGGAATTCGTGATTATTGTCCTCTATGCCTGTTTGAAGCCATCCGTTGCCGTGGCTCCAAAGAACCAGACCGTAAGAACGTGCCGGGGCGAGGGTACGTGCATCTTTGAGCACGTTTATCATGCGCTCGGAATGTACCGAGCTGAGCCCGTCCGAGGCGTAGTCGCGCAAGGGCTTGGGGCCTTCGGCGGTCATGCGGTACAACTTGGCGTTGCCGTCGATGTCGCCGCGGTACACCAGCACCTGGCCGTGCAAGGTGTTGTTTGCAACGGCTTCCTGCATCTCGATAAGGTCTTGCCGATCGTAGCCCCCCGAGCCGAGACTGTTGCACGCCGCCATATATACGATGACGGTATGCTCATTAGTCGGACCTTCGGGCTCGTCTTTTGACGACCCGCAGGAGACGGTGGCGACTGCCACGGCGATAGTGGCTGCGATGCCTGCCAGGCGTTTTAAGTCTTGTATACTTTTCATGATGCGTGTACTTAGCTTCATATTATGGTGATATGACTTGTTTGTAGGAGTTAATCTGTCTGATGGTATTCATTCCGTAGCTTTTGGATGATGCGTAGTGCGTAGGGTCGTCCGGCGTCTATGAGCGCCGGATCGTGTGCATCACTGTTGACTACCACGGGCACACCGTCGGCAATTATGCGCGGCATCCATCTTTCGTCAGGGAATAGGCGTCCAAGGCGTGCCAATGCCTTGGTATTGACTTCGACTGTGATGCCAGAGGCGGCGACCTCGTGCAGAAAGGCGCCTATGGTGTCCAAATACCATCCGTGCTGCACCAAGTCCGGGTCGAAGACCACACCGTTTTGTTCTACCTTGTCCAAGTGTCCGAGGATGTCCAATCCTCCGTGGGCCAGCATCTCGGCGCTGTGGTCGTAGAAGGTGCGTGCCACGTACTCGATGTCATCGCCGAAGTGCGTGTGCATGTTGCGCATAAAGCGCTCGGGACTGCCGTCTATATCGATGTACAGGCTGCGGTCGTCTTTGGCCGGGATGAAGTGTACCGAGCCTATGACGTAGTCCAGTCCCAAGTCGCGGAAATACCGGGACGAGGGGCCCCATTGTGTGCCGAGGTAGTCCACTTCCATAGAGCGGTAGATGTGCATTTGCGGCCAACGCCGTTGTGCCGCCTCCACTTCGGCAAAATATGCCGGGACATCTTCAGCCTTCATATTGCAGGGCGAGTCGATAGGCACGGGCGAATGGGGGCTGTATCCGTAATGGTGCATTTCGGTCTTGGCTGCCGCCTCGGCAAAGGCTGCAATGTCGGCATGTCCGTCGCAGAATTGGGTGTGCGAGTGGAAGTTGTAAGCGGTGTCTGTGCCTATGATGGATCGAAAGTCTTTCATCAGTCATAAATGGCCGTCAGGCCTTTGGAATCATCGGACCTTGTTTGTCTTCAGTCTTTGAACATGGCGTTGTGGCGGCGAAAGCGCACCAGCCACCGGGCAAAAATCAGAGCCGGTATTGTGGCCGTGGCTACGCCGATGACCGTGGCCACTGTCCAGTCAAGGCCGAAGCCCTCGGGACGGCGTGCAAACAGTAGGTAAGACACGCTTACAGCGGTCATGAACATGGCCGGCAGCATAGTGATTATGAAGGCCTTGCCGCGACGTGCCAGATAAACCGTGCACGCCCATAATGTGAAGACGGCCAGTGTCTGGTTGCTCCATGCAAAGTATCTCCACAGCACATTGAAGTCTATCATCATCACTACAAAGCATGCGGCGAAAACAGGCACACTTGCCACCAGTCTGTGCCACAGTTTTTTTTGTGTAAAGGAGAACATGTCGGCGGCGGTCAGGCGTGCCGAGCGAAGAGCGGTGTCTCCCGTGGTGATGGGTGCGGCTATGACGCCCAGCAGCGCAAGAATGCCGCCGACGGTGCCCAGCCATGAGATGCTGACGTCCTGCACCAATGCGCCGGCGTAGTTGTTGTGCGCGGCCATGTATTCGCCCAATTGCGAGTATCCGCCGGTGAACGCAATGGCTGCCGCCGCCCAAATCAGCGCCACAAGGCCTTCGGCGACCATGGCCCCATAGAATATAGGACGGGCAAGGCGTTCGTTGGTCAGACATCGCGTCATCATAGGCGACTGAGTGGCGTGGAAGCCGGAAATGGCGCCGCAGGCTATGGAGACAAACATCATAGGAAACACCGGGTTGTCGCCGTTGCGTGAGGCAAGGCCGTCGGCAAAACCGTCCGGAATGGTGACATCACCGAACAACATGTAACCCATTAAGCCTGCGGCCATGAACAGCAGTGCCGCGCCAAACACCGGATAGATGTTGCCGATAAGTTTGTCTATGGGCAGTAGTGTGGCCAAGATATAGTAGCCGAATATTAGAGCTATCCATATAGTGCTGTCCCATTTTGTCATCCCGGAAAGGAGGTCGGCGGGCGTGACTACGAAAACTGCGGCCACCAAAATCAGCAACACCACCGAGAATATACGTATGACGTTCTTTATGGATGTCCCCAACTGGCTGCCTACGATTTCGGGCAACGATTTGCCGCCCATGCGCAGCGACATCATTGCCGAGACAAAGTCGTGTACGCCGCCGGCGAAAATTGTTCCGAAGACAATCCACAGAAAGGCTGCCGGTCCGAACATCACGCCCATGATGGCGCCGAAAATCGGGCCAAGGCCCGCAATGTTCAGAAATTGAATCAAGAATACCCTCCATGCCGGCATCGGCACATAGTCCACGCCGTCCTTGAGGGCGTGTGCCGGGGTAAGGCGCTTGGGGTCTATGCCGAACACTTTTTCGACCAAGGCTCCGTAGACAATGTATCCACCGACAAGCACTGCCAGTGCTACAAGAAAAGCTGTCATAATGATAATATCTTCATTGATGGTGATATATGGCGTAATGACACTTGATGGCGCACTCCGGAGGGTGCGTTCACAAGTACCATAGCCTAAACCCTGCCATCTCGTCTATGGGGCGAAACGGCCGTTGATTCTCCACAAAATTACAAAAAATTTCGGCATCTGAATATATTGCGTTTTCAAAAAATAAAAGATGTAGTAGCGGCTTGTCCGAAAAGGCGGGTGTGTCTCAATAGACGAGACTATGTCGCGCGTCATTGTATGACGCCTTATAGATATGTTATGTGTGGTGTGTTTTGTGTCATCGAAGCCTTTTTAAAATTTTTTGGCCACAAAAAGCATCCGAAGTTATTGTCCGTCGCAAAAAAAAGAGTACATTTGCAGACCCCAAATCGGACGAAACGTAATTATTCACAACAAAACACAACATTAAACCACTATGGCTTACGTAATTACAGACATCTGCGTGGCTTGCGGCACATGTCAGCCCGTATGCCCCGTTGAAGCTATCAGCGAGGGTGATATCTATCACATCGATCCCGACACCTGCATCGAATGCGGCAGCTGTGCCGAGGTATGCCCCACCGGAGCTATCAATCCCCCGGCATAAGTTTCGCTTACGCCATAAAAAAACGGTGCGCGTCTCCGCAAAGGAGGTCGCGCACCGTTTTTTTGTGTTGATTCGGGTGCTTGTTTATTGAAATAGGACGCTTGTGTGTCCGTATCGGCGTTTACTGCATGCCGCTGACGGTTACGCTGCGGTCAATCTTGGACACGAGACCTTGCAGGACTTTGCCCGGGCCGAGTTCTACGAATTCGGTTGCTCCGTCTGCAATCATATTGCGCACGCTCTGGGTCCAGCGCACCGGGGCGGTGAGCTGAGCTACGAGGTTGGCTTTGATTTCGGTCGGGTCGGTATGAGGCTTGGCGTCTACATTCTGGTATACCGGGCAGCGAGGAACGCTGAAAGTCGTGGCGTCAATGGCAGCTGCGAGTTTGGCGCGTGCCGGTTCCATGCAGGGTGAATGGAAGCCTCCGCCGACTTTAAGTTTGAGAGCACGTTTGGCTCCGGCTTCGAGGGCCTTGGCGCAGGCGGCGTCTATGGCTTCGTTTTCGCCGGAGATTACGATTTGTCCGGGGCAGTTGTAGTTGGCGCAAACCACTATGCCTTCGACTTCTTTGCAGATGTTTTCGACAGTCTCATCGGGCAGTGCGAGGATGGCTGCCATGGTCGAGGGGTTGAGCTCGCAGGCTTCCTGCATTGCGTGAGCGCGGGCGGCCACGAGGCGCAGTCCGTCTTCGAAGCGCATTGCTCCGGCGGCCACGAGTGCTGAAAATTCGCCAAGCGAGTGGCCGGCGACCATATCGGGACGGAAGTCTTCGCCCAATGCGAGGGCAAGGCTTACGCTGTGTATAAAGATAGCAGGTTGGGTGACTGCGGTTTGGCGAAGGTCTTCATCTGTGCCGCTAAACATCAAGTCGGTGATGCGAAATCCCAAAATTTCGTTGGCGCGCTCCATGGTTTCGCGCACCTGCGCATTATTGTCATATAGGTCCTTGCCCATACCTACAAATTGCGCCCCCTGTCCGGGGAATACGTATGCTTTCATTCTGAAGTTATTGGTTTGTAAATTACTCTTTTTGCCTTGTCTTTGGTTTTTTGGAGCTGCAAAGTTAGTCATTTTTCGGAAAATATGACTAACTTTGGCGCTACAACGTGACGGACCTCCGGGTAGTGTCGCTATTCTTAACATTTATAAATCCAGATGATATGCTTACTACGATACCTCTTTTCCTCGGCATGCGCGGTGCCCAATTGATATTTATAATCGTTGTTATTCTGCTTATTTTCGGCGCAGCACGTCTTCCTAAGATTATGCGGAATATGGGGCGTGGCGTCCATCAGTTCAAGCAGGGTCTTGAGGATGCCAAAGAGGAAATTAACAAGCCGATACGTCGCGCTGATGATCGCCGCGATGATGACCGTTATCGAGATGACAGAGCCGATGACCGCCGTGACGACCGCTACGACGACCGTGACCGCCGCGATGATGACCGCCGTGATGGCCGCTATCGCGACCGTTACACGGATAAAGACTGAACGAAACGTTGCTCGAAGTGTCCGAACGCGAAAGTGCCGACATGCGGGAAAGCCGCAGCGGCGAGATGTCTTTTTGGAAGCATTTGGCCGAACTGCGTGGTGTGCTTGTGCGCATATTTGCCGTTTTGCTTGTGCTGGTGATTGTGCTTTTCTGCTGTATGCGGTGGATTTTCGAGCACGTCATCACAGCGCCGTGTTCGCAGGATTTCGTGACTTACAGACTATTCGGGTTTATCAGCGGTGACGGTGACTGGTTGCCTGACCTCGGTAGCACCGGATTTCATGTCGACTTGATCAGTATCAACCTTACCAGCCAGTTTATGACACAGATGAGCGCCTCGTTGTGGCTGGCGTTCATAATAGGCTTTCCGATAGTCATATATCTCCTGTGGACTTTTGTGCGCCCGGGGTTGTATGAGCGCGAACGGCGTGGTGCTCGTCGTGCTTTTTTGTGGGGCAACGCCATGTTTTATGCCGGATGCGCCGTGGGGTATTTTATAGTTTTTCCGTTAGCTCTTCGTTTTTTGTCCCAATACAGTCTGTCGGATCGTATAACCAATACCATCACGCTCGACTCCTATATGGACACCTTCTACTTGCTCACCTTGGCCATGGGTGTGCTTTTCGAGCTGCCGTTGTTGGCGTGGATGCTGGGGCGTATGGGCATACTCAAGCGAGGCTTTTTCAGCCGCTCGCGCCGCTATGCCATAGTGGTCATTCTTGTAATCAGTGCCATCATTACCCCCACCAGCGACTTGTTTACGCTGATGATAGTATTTCTGCCCGTCTATGCACTTTGGGAAGCCAGTGCGATGCTCGTACCCAAGGGTGACAACATCGACAGTCGGCGTGGCGACGAGATTGTCGAACATTGTGGCGATAATGCAAATCGGGATGATGCGTAGCCCTGTCGGGATGGTCGGCCTTTCGGATAAAATAAACAAAAAATGTTGAGTGCCGCAAAAACAGGCGCGAAAGTGGCTCTTAGTCGGTTTTTGGTGAAAAAATCAAAAAAAACGTAAGGCACTTGTTGCTCGAATCAATAATAATTATTAACTTTGCAGTTGTATAGGCGTGCTATGCACTACTATATATGAATACTTGTGTGTGCAAGTTTTCGTGCGACTGAACCTACGATGAACCTGGCCTTGTATCTTCAAATCTAAGTCATGTACATCACCCTCTACCGTGTTTGCCGCTCGTAATGGTGGCAATGACATCCGTTTGTGTGGAAAACACCGCGCGAGGTCCCGAGGCGTTCGCGCGACAGACCATGAGACAGACCGGTGTCACCGAAAAAACATTCAATTCACATATATCACCTAATAACCTAATTACCTAATTACCCAAACTTAACCAGTATGAAAACCAAGCTTATCTTGGCGGCTATGATTCTTGGCTCGGCTACGATGTATGCAGCCGGACTTAAGACAGGCCAAATCAGCAATGTCACCAAAGTGACTGCTGACCGTTCCATGCGCTACGAAAGTCCCGTATGGTCTCCCGACGGCGCCATGATAGCCTTCACCGGTGAAGGCTATGACGGCCTCTACGTCATGCAGGCTAACGGCAAAAACGTTAAAAAAGTTTCGGCAGACACCGGCGTAGGCTACGGCTTCCGTTGGAGTGCCGACAGCCGCGAAGTCTTAGTTCGCGACACCCGTTGGCTTACAGAAGCCGACGGTTCGAGCAAGCGTGTACACGCCGCTTGGGCCATCGAAGTATCCAATGGTACCAAGGTGCGCATGTCGCAGGACCTCGAGCTGATGTCCCCGGCTGCATGGAGCTACACCCCCTCCGGAAAGAAGAGTGTCATCTGCGAGGCCAAGGCTGTTGCCAACCGCCTTCCCGCAGTGCCCATGCAGGCCATGACCATGGCCAAGCAGGTCCAGACGCTCGACCCCATGCCCGAAGTGTCATTTGTAGAGGATTACGAAAACCTCTATGTTCTGACAGCTGACGGCAACAAGCGCCTGCTCAACCGCGGCGCCTCCTTCAACGCACAGCTCTCGCCCGATGGCAAGAAAGTCGTGTTCAATGAAATGGACAATATTGTTGTCATCAATATCGACGGCACGGGCAAACGTGTTCTCGGCATCGGCTTCCGTCCCCAATGGGTAGGCAACAGCCAGATTGTGTACGAGCGCACTACCGATAACGGTCACAGCTACCTCACCGGCGAGCTCTACATTCTCAATATCAACGGTGGCGCCGAGAAAGCCCTCACCAATTCGCGCGACCGCATCGAGATGTATCCCTCCATCTCCCCCGACGGGAACAAGATTGCTTTTGTGTCTAACACCGACGGTCAGATTTACGTCGCCGATCTCAAATAACACACTGCCATGAAGAAAATATCTACACTTCTCGCGATACTTGCCATGGCAATGATCGCGCCTTTCAGCGCCAATGCCGGCTGGAACAGTTATAGAGTCATGCTTGATCCCGGCCACGGCGGCAGCGACCCCGGAGCATCCGGCCCCAGCGCACCCCACGAAGGCGAACTCGCACTGCGATGCGCCAACAGCGTTGAGTCTTGGCTTAAAAGTCAAGGCTGTCAAGTAAAAAAGACGCGTAACTCCAACGTCTACGTGTCCTTGTCGGCACGCCGTTCGGCGTCTGTAAGCTACGACCCCTATATCTTCTGCTCAATCCACCTCAATGCCTTCAATGGCAGCGCACACGGCACGGAGACTTGGTATTATTGGTCCGGAGGCAACTCTCGCAACCTCGCCAATAAGGTGCAGACAACACTTGTACAGCAACTCGGACGTACCAACCGCGGCGTCAAGCAAAACGGCTGGACTGTGATTACCGGTAGCGCCAACGTGCCGGCCATCCTCACCGAGGCGCTCTTTGTGGACAACCGCACCGAATGGGATATGATTAATCAGACCGGCAAGTCCGGTTTCAAGGCTTGGGTCAACGGCCACCTCTATGGCTTCTATGACTTTGGTAAAGGCGTTCAAGGTATAAACATCAGCCCCGACCCACGCGGCGGTGGCGGCTCCACTCCCACTCCCCAGCCACAGCCCACCAATCCTACGCTGACCGTTTCGACTACCAGCCTGCACTTCACCTGCTCTGTAGGTGAAAAGCCGTCTCTGTCGTTTACTGTTAAGGGCGAAAACCTTTCGAGCAACATTAAAATCGGCTCCAGAACTCCCGGTCGCTTCTCCACTAATGTTTCCGAACTTCCCAAAACAGGCGGAACGGTGACTGTTACATTTGCCAATGCCGACAAAGTTGGTTCTTATGGCGAAGGTGGTACAGCCAATAACTATAAGTTCTTGATTGCAGTGACTAACGGCAGCCTCCGTAAAGAGGTCATCATTACAGCCGAGGTCAAGGCTCCGCCGCTGAGTCTCTCCGAAGGTTGGAATCTTTCCGAAAAGAGTGGCAAGAAGTCCTCGAAGGGCTATGACGCTTCGGTGATTCGCAATTTCTGCTACAACGACGGCAAGCTCTATTGCGTATACAACCACAGCGATATCAAGGTTATCGATGCACAGACCGGCACAGACCTCGGCAACCTCAACAAGGGCGAAGTCGTAACCGGCGGTACGCTGACACTCTGCGATGTCAAGGCTATCAACGGACATATCCTTGCCTGCAACCTTGCAGCATCCGGGCAGAAACTCCGCATTTACGAATGGTCTAAGGACAACGCTCTGCCCAAGCTGGTACTTGAGACCGGAGACTTCCAGGGCGCAAGCCGTCTGGGCGACTGTATGGAAATCGTAGGCACATATCCTACCGATTACTGGATTGCCTTTGGTAACGAAAACGGACAGACCCGTATCATCGAGTACCATATGCAGAACAACAACTGCGTATTGGCAAAGAACACTCCCGTATATCGTGAGGACGGAAAAACTAACCTGTCGACCATGGCAACCGTCCGTGCATATCCGATGGGCGGCAACTGGTGGATCGATGGTAAAGACAGCTATCCTACCTATGTAGTTCAGAAAGATGGCAAGGCTTGCCGTCAGACCTTCGTTGACACCGGCGAAAGCTGGGGTTCGTGCCACCACGAATTCTACTGGGGCGGCCAGAAGTATTCGGCCAACCTCGTGTTCAACGGCAAGGAATACTTACCGGGTACCCAAACAATGGATCCTGAAAAGAACTATAAGGGCGCACGTATGCGTCTGATTCAAGACCTCAAGGGTGACTTCACCCGTATCCAGCAGGTAGGTGACTTCCCGAGCAACGGCCTCGGCGACACCAGCCGCAACACCAACGCCACTGGTGATATCATCGTACGTACCGATGGAAATAATTGGCTTGAAGCATGGGTACTCTCCACCACGCACGGTATGGCTTACTACAAGCATGGTACGCCTCCCAAGACCGAAGGCCAACCTATCCAAAGCACCGAACCCATGCTTTCCGTAGACAAGAGCTCTTTGAGCTTCAGCGCTAAGCAAGGCCAGACAGACGTACAGGAACTCACCGTCAGTGGTTCCAACCTCAAGGGCGCCATCACCGCAACGCTCAGCGGTGCCAACGCCAACATGTTCAGCCTCTCGGCTCCCTCGCTCGGTACCCCCGGCAAGCTTTCGGTATCTTACAAGCCCACGGCAGAGGGAACGCACAAGGCCACGCTGACTCTTTCGAGCCAAGGCGCAGCCAATGTCACCGTTGCACTGACCGGTACCGGCGAAGCCACCATCGTTGTTAAGGAAGACATCGCTTCCAATACAGACAGAATGCATACCAAGTGGATTTACTCCACCAACAAGAACAACACCCCGAGCTGGACAACGTTTGACGCCGGTCAGTCAGCTAACCGTGATATAGCGCTTATTGGCAGCCAACTCTATGTCCTCAATAGCAAGAACTGGGGAACACCTGCTGTGAATATCCTCAATGCTGAAGATGCATCATACAAGGGCACGCTCTCTATGGAAGGTCTCGCCAGCGCAACCGGTAAACTCGGCGGTCTCGCCGTAGCCGATGGCAAACTCATCGCCTCCAACATCGTAACAGCCGCCCAAAACCTCCGCGTATACATTTGGGACAACGATGCAGCCGCACCTCGTGTACTGGTGCAGAAAGATGCAGCCGGTATCATCACCGGTGGATCCATAGCATTCAGCGGTACGCTCAACAACGGCCGTGTATGGCTCACCAAAGAAGGTGCCAATGAGATTGTATACTTCGAGATCAAGAATGGTAGCTGCGATAACAATATCCATACTATCGCACTGAAGAACGCCAAGGGTGAAGCCTACACATACAGTGGTGACGGTCGTGGTGCTTCCAAGATTTATCCCAACGCTGATGGCAGCTTCTGGATGGTACAGAAAGACGGCGACGTCGCCAAATTCGACGCCTCCGGCAAGATTACCGATGAAGTACTTCCGGCAGCAGCTCTCGGAGGCTCGCGTTATGGTACAGCATTCGCTCCCTTCAACGTAGGCAACAAGAAGTACATCGCCGCCATTACCTACAAGACCGGCAATATCGGCAATGGCCAAATCGCCATCATCGATGTTACGGATGGTATAGCCAAAGCTACTGCTCCTATTATGAACCTGCCCGAAGAAGGTTTCGGTTCAGTCAACAACGCCCAGTTTGCTTCGGCGGTTATTGCCCAAGCCGGCGGTAGCCTCAATGGCAATATCAGTCTCTATGTCAACGTACATAACCAGGGTATCGCTCGCTTCTTCTATGAAGGCGAATCCAAGGGTGCCATCTCCGATGTCATCAGCATCAAGGATGCCGAAGGTGATGCCGAGTACTACAATCTGCAAGGTGTACGCATAGCAGCCGACAACCTTACGACCGGTGTATATATCCGCCGTCAGGGTAATAAGGCAGAGAAGGTATACGTTAAGTAATCACTGAATCTGACAGCTGAGTCTTCCGAGACTCTGCCGAAGACAAATACTACATTGTACGGGGACGCGCCTGGGGCGCGCCCCCGTCTTTTATTAGTGGTCTGTGCAATGTCGAATGCGTGCGGGAAAGAAAAGTTTAATGAGGAATGGGTCGCGCTGATGTTCTAAAAGTGCTCCGAGGACTGTGAGGGAAAGAATTTGTGCCCTTTGGAAGTTTTTTCGGCGTTGGTCCAAACTTTTTTACACGCCTTTCGATATTTTTTTGTACCTTTGCAGCCTGATTGGTCGCTAACGACAATCAGATAGTTTATTAAACGTCGATAACATTATCACATAAACTATGAAGTTATTACAGGCAAAATTAGCCAAATACACGGCGCCGCAAGAGGCCAAGGCCGCCGGCGTCTATCCCTATTTCCGCGCAATATCCTCAGAACAGGATCCCGAAGTCATCATTGACGGCAAGAAAGTCTTGATGTTCGGCAGCAACTGCTATAGCGGACTCGTCAACGATCCACGAATCAAGGAAGCCGCAATCGAAGCAATACGTAAATATGGAACCGGATGTGCCGGCTCTCCATTCCTCAATGGTACGCTCGACCTGCACAAAAAGCTGGAGCAACGCCTTGCCGAATATATAGGCAAGGAGGACGTGATGATTTACTCCACCGGATTTGGTGTCAACCTCGGTGTCGTATCGTGTGTCACCGGTCGTGAAGACTATATATTGTGGGACGAACAGGATCACGCTTCTATCATTGAGGGACGTCGCCTGTCATTTTCGCAGCAGCTCAAGTACAAGCACAATGACATGGCATCGTTGGAGAAGCAACTGCAACGCTGCGAACCCGACAAGGTGAAACTCATCGTTACTGACGGTGTGTTTTCCATGGAAGGCGATGTGGCCAATATACCGGAAATCGTGCGCTTGGCCAAGAAGTATGATGCCAGCGTCATGGTTGATGAGGCGCACAGCATAGGCGTCTTTGGCGAAGGTGGCCGCGGCACGGTCAACCATTTCGGCTTGACAAAGGATGTAGACCTGATTATGGGCACGTTCTCCAAGAGCTTTGCCAGTCTCGGTGGTTTTATTGCCACGGACAAGGAAGTAACCAACTTCCTGCGCCACCACAGCCGCAGCTACATCTTCACTGCCAGCATCACTCCGGCCAGCACCGCTGCCGCACTCAAGGCTATAGATATCATGATTGCCGAGCCCGAGCGTCAGCAGCATCTCTGGGATCTCACCAACTATGCCCTTGAAGGATTCCGTAGCATGGGCTTCGAAATCGGCAATACGTCTACGCCGATTATACCTCTGTTCATTCGTGATGATTTTAAGACTTTTGCCATCACTCATGACCTTCTCGAAGAGGGTGTGTTTGTCAATCCGGTGGTTTCGCCCGCCGTCGCACCACAGGATACGCTTATCCGCTTCTCTCTGATGGCCACGCATACCAAGGAACAGGTCACTACCGGTCTCGAAAAGATTCAGAAAGTATTCAGAAAATACAATCTTGTGCCCTAAGGCATGGGACATAAAATTAGAGCTTGGTGCCGGGATGTATTGTCCCGGCGCTTTTTTATGCAAAAAACTACATTGGTGCAGATACTTGACGACTTGAGCGAAAATCGGGTGACGAGCCGATGCGCACTCCACGGGATGACAGGCCTATCGCCTTTGTCTATTCGGCGAAGATTTTGTACCTTTGTCTCACCGCTTGAGAAATACAGATAAACAATAAACGATATGACTACACAGATTATTAACGGCCGCGTGCTCACTCCCATGGGGTGGGTCGAAGGCGGCAGTGTCCTCATCGAAGGCACCCGTATCAAGTCAATACTCAATCATAGTCGCCACATCGATGGCGTGGACAAGGTCATCGATGCCCGTGGCAACTACGTCCTCCCCGGCGGCATAGACATACACGTGCATGGCGGCGGAGGCCGTGACTTTATGGAATGTACCGAAGACGCCTTTGTGACGGCTGTGGAAGCCCATCGTCGTCATGGTACGACGTCCATATTCCCGACGTTGTCCTCGTCGACGGTTCCTATGATACGTGAGGCTGCTGCCACGTGCCAAAAACTCATGGCTGACCCTATGAGCGGTGTGCTCGGTCTGCACCTCGAGGGCCCGTACTTTAATCCCAAGATGGCCGGCGGACAGTTGCCCGAGAATATCAAGGTCCCGACGCCGGAGGAGTACAAGCCCATCATCGAGGATTTTACATCGATACGTCGCTGGGATGCAGCTCCTGAGTTGCCCGGAACTGAAGAGTTTGCCACCTATTTGCGCAGCAAAGGCATACTGGCATCGCTGGGGCATACCGCCGCTACGTATAAGGATGTCGAGAAGGGTTATCGCGCCGGCTTTACGCACGCCACCCACTTCTATAATGCTATGACCGGCAACCACAAAGAAGGTCCGTACAAGCACGAGGGTACTGTCGAGTCTGTATACCTTATCGATGGCATCACCGTCGAAATGATAGCCGATGGTATACATGTTCCGTCGATGATGCTGCGTTTGATTTGGAAGCAAAAAGGCGTAGAGCGCACCGCCCTGATTACGGACGCCTTGGCCTGTGCCGCTTCGGACAGCAAGACGGCCTTTGATCCGCGCGTGATTATCGAAAACGGTGTGTGCATGCTGGCTGACCATAGCGCCATTGCCGGCAGTATCGCCACCATGGACCGTCTGGTGCGCACGGCGGTGCAGCAGGCCGGAATACCGTTGGAAGATGTGTCGCGTATGGCTTCCGAGACCCCGGCACGCATCATGGGCGTGTACGACCGCAAGGGCTCGCTTGCTCCGGGCAAGGATGCCGACATCATGATGTTTGATGCCGACCTCAACCTCACCGGCGTCATCCAAATGGGCCGCGTAGTCGAGTAGGAATGTAGCCGCATAACGGCATATAAAAGCAAGCCGCCACGGAGAACGTATTTCGTGGCGGCTTGCTTTTATTGATTGTGATGTCTATCGGATCGGGTCTTCGTACGGTGATGTACTTGGCATAAAGACATTGCAGCCCTGCTTGAACGACAGCCAATACTGTCGCTTTAGAAGAAATATGCCACGCGGAGCGTCCAGCCGCGTGTCTTGGCGCTGAAATCCTCAAGCAGCTTGGTCTTAAGGGCGTAGGTCATGCCCCAGGTGTATCCTCCTATGACTTGCCAGCAACGGAATATTTCGACGCCCACGCCCACGGCCAGCGAAAGGTCGCCGCCCGAGTATTTGAAGGCATCGCCGCCGGCGTGTGCCGCCTGGATGTTGAACTCGGGACCGAAGTATGCCAGCGGCGCCAGTTTTTCCTCGAATCCGTTGAGCCGTGTGTACTTGAAGCGCAGATGCAAGGGAATGTGGATGTTGTGCATCATCGCGGTCTCTTTGCCCAGACCGAGAGACGACCATATTTTCTTTTCGCCGAGGTTGATTTTGGCGTTTTGCTGCTCGTACATCAGTCCGAAGTCGAGTCCGAAGCCTATGCCGGGGAACATCATTTCGCCCACGATACCGGCGCCGTAGCCCACGCCTTTGGTGACAGACACAATGTCCTGCTTGAATTTCAGATTCGTGTAATTGGCACCGGCGACAGCGCTCCAGCGGAATTGTGCGTGGGCGGCCATGGTGACGGCGGCCAAAGCTATGATGATGAGAAATTTCTTCATTGTGATATGATGTGTAGGTGTATTATGCTTTGATAGTTGCGGCCAATACGTCGATGTCGGCGGCGCTGACTGTCGATTGGTCTCCGGAGCGCATATTGCGCAGAGTGACAGTTCCGGCGGCCAGCTCGTTGCTGCCGATGATGGCCACGTAGGGCACGGCGGCCGCATCGGCCCATGCCATTTGCTTTTTCATCTTGGCGGCGTCGGGATATACTTCGACGGCAATGCCTTGGCGACGCAGGGCGGCTGCCAGACGCAGGGCGGCAGCCGCTTCGTCAACCCCAAGGTTGGCAAACATCACTTGTGCACCGCTGTCTGTGCCTTCGGGGAACAAGTTGAGCGTGGTCATGACGTCATAGATGCGGTCGGCGCCGAAGCTGATACCCACGCCACTGAGACCGGGAGCGCCGAATACGCCCGTGAGGTTGTCGTAGCGTCCGCCGCCGGTGATACTGCCTATGGGCGTATCCAAGGCCTTGACTTCGATGATGGTGCCGGTGTAGTAGTTGAGGCCGCGAGCCAGCGAGACATCCAAGTCGAGAGTAGCGCGCAATCCGAGGTTACGCGTCCCGTCGATGACCGTGCGCAGTTCCTCGACGCCCTTGGCGCCGGTTTCGCTGCCGACCAGAAGCTCTTGAAGGCGAGCCATACGCTCGTCCGTAGTGCCGGAGATGTCCAATATCGGCTGGAGCGCATCGACGGCTTCGGGTGACAGACCGCGCTCTATGAGCTCGGCATTGACGTTCTCGCGTCCGATTTTGTCCAATTTGTCTATGGCTATGGTGATGTCCACGATGCGCTCGGGCGCGCCGATAAGTTCAGCGATACCGGCCAGGACCTTACGGTTGTTCAGCTTGATGGCTACGCGAATGCCCAGACGTGCAAATACCTCGTCGATAAGCTGCAGCAGCTCGACTTCGCATAGCAGCGAGTCGGTACCTACGACATCGGCGTCGCACTGGTAGAACTCGCGATAGCGGCCCTTCTGCGGACGGTCGGCACGCCATACAGGCTGTATCTGGCAGCGCTTAAAAGGCATAGACAGCTCGGCGCGGTGCATCACCACGAAGCGTGCAAAGGGCACGGTCAGGTCGTAGCGCAGACCCTTCTCGGCCACAGCCGAGGTCAGGTGGCCGATGCTCTCGGCGGCGAGGTCCTTGCCCTCGAGGCCGCGTGTCCATTCGCCCGAATTGAGAATCTTGAAGAGTAATTTGTCGCCCTCCTCGCCATACTTGCCCATAAGGGTGGAGAGGTTCTCCATAGCCGGCGTCTCGATAGGACGGAAGCCGTAAAGTGCAAATACCGAGCGTATTGTGTCGAAAATATAATTGCGACGAGCCATCTCCGCAGTATTGAAATCGCGGGTGCCCTTAGGTATGGAAGTCTTTTGTGCCATTGTGTGTCTGTGGCCTTGGTTTCCCGTAGCCTTTGTCTATAAAGTAGCCTTTATCTGTCTGTAAAGTAGCCTTTGTCTATAAAATTGCTGTATCGCGGCTCCCGAAAGAGCCTATTACGCCGCAAAGTTACGCATTTTTGCAGACAACGGCAATACACGCCCACAAGTGCGTGTCTTATTGTGTGTATTGTGTGTCTTGGTTTGTCAGACAATTTTTAGAGATTAAACCTATACGCCAATACGTATTCTGAATCATGGCTGAATTACCGTAGTTTACAAGCGTATCTACGAAAATACATGAGATGTAAATATGCTTGATTGTTAATGATATAGATTGGCGCTTTGATGCCTATTGCGCTTGTAAGTCTGCGTGTAACCCCTTGTAAACGCTTGTCATTTTTGGTTATTTACAAGCGCCCATGTCGATTTATTCCCGGCAAGAGTAGTGTTGCAGATCAGTCCTTCTAATCTGAGTTTGCGCAAGATGTTATTTATCTTGTACTCTCGTTGCTTGTCATTTAATTGGTCCGGCAATACGTTCCAAAGTAAATTTACAATTTCCGGTTTTGTCAGGGAACCATGGTCTTTCATTGAATCAAGAAGAAGAGCTACACATTTTTTATCATCTAACCCCTTGTGTCTTGAATACTCGATTTTTTTGTCTGTAGCCTGTGCGATATTTTTTGCAATGTATATATGAGGCAAGCGGCCTTCTATTAATTTGCGCTTACGAAGCATGGCGACAGCGTCCGATGAAATAGATTTCCTTTTTTGCACAGAATCCAATAGAACTGCATCTGTGAGTGTTAGATTTTGGTCTTTTAAAAGTATAAGGCTGTAGTTCTCGTCAATGATGGTGCCGGGTAGTGTTAAGACAACTTCTGCATCGGTGGATTTATCATAGTCGGGCATCGGGAGATAGCGCTTTTTTTGACTTTCAAACATTTTATGGATGCCGTAGCCTTGTGTATCAATCATTTTGATGTTTACCATTGCTTTTACCAATGCGGGGTTGCGATAATTTTTAGGAGTCTTTTCTCCGGTGATATATTGGCTATATGTTCCTTCGAAAAAACCGCCATCATTTTGAAAAGACAGCTTGTCTTTGTCTTCTGTAACGATGATACGTGCCCCACTTTCATATCTTTGATGAGCTATTGCGTTGTGAAGCCCTTCAAGAATGCTCTCAGTGTCATATTTCCAAACTTCGGCCGGGATAAGAGAGTCCTTTGGATATATCTTAAAGCGATAATTCCGTATCCTGTTTAGTAGCTCGGTCGTTGTGCGAATGAATGGGATTGTATAGATGTCTCCAAAACTTCGCCCATCTTGGAAACATTTCCAAACAATCTGCGCAATGTGGTTGAGCTTGTGCACCTTTTCTTCTTTACCGACCAGTAATAATGTGGTTCTTGTTATTTGCTCGTCAATAGTTAGACCTGCTTTGTCTAGGAACGTTTGGTCGCTCCAAGTATCGCATTCATTAGCGAACTTGGGATAGCGCTGTTTGTACCCTTCTCGGGCAAGATTGACAGCATCGGGATCAAGGTCGTTCAATGAGGCATTTTCGATGACTTGTGCAGTCCAGTCGTATATTGGCTCCTGCTCATCGAGTATTGTGCGGAGACGGGAGTCGGTCAACTCTACAAGAGAGTCGTTCATTCTTTGCCATGCCTTACAATGAGCGTATACAGGACGCCGTTTCATGTGCTTAGGCACGTGGATTACCCAAACTGTTTTGTTTGAATCGTCCGTCTTGAATTCTTCAATCCACAGACCCTCAGATGGTAAGTTTGCGCATTGGTCTGTCAGTCTCAATTTAGCCTTATTTACATCATAGTTGTATGTGTCAGTTCCAACTATGTCCAAGGTCTCGTCTGCAACTCCGATGACTAGATGCCCACCTTCCATATTTGACAAAGCGGAAACATAAGAGATGACGTCATCTTTCTCCTTACCGCAGAACTCATTCTTAAGGCTCTTAAATTCTTTCCATTCGCACGCCTCGTTCTCTGCCGAGTATTTGGATTGCAGATATTGTCGTAGTTCTTGTTCTGTCATTCGATGCGTTTTTGTGTTGTGGCTGTATTTAGCGCATAAAACTATATAGAGTCAGACATAGTGTACTGAGGAGTACCGGAGTGATGCAAGTATGGCGCTCGTAAATGAACACGTTGCGCCTAATGCTGCTACTGTATTCTACTTGCTTAATGAACGCCGTTACCCTATAGCTTATGGTTGATACATATTATATTATAAGCGCTAATCTTTATGCAAAGTTACGCATTTTTGCAGACAACGGCAATACACGCTCGTTATAAGCCGAAAACACCTCAGCCAAAATACGGTGAGCCTTTCGATGTAATCGATAATGTGCGTGAATTAGGGCGTGACTTTTTTATGAGAATGTTTGCCAAATGCAAATAAATGTGTAACTTTGCCATGCAGACCGCTCCGCAGAAGCCCGGTCACGGGCAATGCGGGTGGGCTGGCAGACATTTTTTTTGAAAGCGTTTATCCGCGCTTTGTCTTAGATTGTCCGAAATGTGGCAATTTCTGAAATCCATTCTGAGACAATAGCGACGATAGATGTCCTTTGGGTTATGTAATGACCGATACTTATCTGTTCGTGCAAGCAAACAGCTATGGCATCAATTACATAAACAAGCGTGGGCTTCTGCGTTGCTCGTCTGAATGGATTGGGCAATGCCACATGCCCGGATGATCGGAGGAGCAAACGATGATGACGTCCACGCTTTTCTGCATACGAACATCCGGACAGGGCGTCGTCCGGGTCAAAAACCCCAGAGTGACATTATGGTATTACTCAAACACCTCAAAAATGAAAAATCGGCACATGTCGGCACAATCCGCCAACTGGCACTCTTCCTCGCCCTGCTACTCTTCTCCTCTTCCTCCGTCCTCGCATCTTCCTTGCTACGCAACATCGACGGTATCGCATACATCCTTGACAATGAACACAAGACGGCAACAGCGGGTTATGGTAATAAGGATTGTCAAGGAGATGTTGTCATTCCGGAATCGGTAGACTTTGAAGGTGTGACATATACAGTGACTGCTATCGAGGCGTGGGCCTTTGCGGATCGCACCGAGATAACCTCTGTGGATATACCTGAGACGATTACCTCGATCGGCGATATGGCATTTAATAACTGTACGGGGCTGACCTCGGTGTTTTTTAATGCCGAGAAATGTACCGAGAGTGGTAACGGCGTATTCTCCGGATGTTCAAGTCTTGCAACATTGACGATTGGCGATGGTGTCACCATAATTCCGTCTTTACTTTTCGTCGGCTGTACCGGGCTCACATCGTTGAATATACCTAATTCAGTGACTGCGCTCGGCCGCTATGCTTTTGGCTACTGCACCGGTCTGACATCTGTTACTATAGGTGAATCGATCACCACAATAGGTGAGAGCGCTTTCATACGCTGTACGGGACTGACCTCGTTGAGTATCCCGAACTCTGTTACAACAATAGGTTCGAAAGCTTTCAACGGCTGCACAGGACTTACGTCGGTGTTTATTCCGAAAACTGTCAGTTCAATTGATAGAGGAGCCTTTGCCTACTGCTCCGGATTGGAACGTATAGTCGTAGAGGACGGCAATGAGGTATATGACTCGCGAAACGGTTGCAATGCGATTATCGAATCATCCGGTAATATACTGATATCCGGTTGTAAAAACACAGATATTCCAAACACTATCACATATATTGAAGAGTCGGCTTTTGGCGGTTGCACGGGGCTGACCTCGGTGTATATTTCTAACGCTGTCACTCATATTGGCAGTTATGCATTCGATAATTGCTCCGGATTGGAACGCATAGTCGTAGATGCCGACAACAAGTCGTATGATTCGCGAGATGGGTGTAATGCGAATATCGATTCATCCACAAATAGATTGATTGTCGGTTGTAAGAACACTGTTATACCGAACACGGTCACAGATATTGGCGTTTCCGCTTTCTACGGCTGTATGGGGCTGACTTCGGTGGATATTCCGAACGCGGTCACTTATATTGGCGATAACGCATTCTTCGGCTGTACGGGGTTGACGTCGGTGAATATCCCGAATTCCGTTACTTATATCGGCGTTGGCGCTTTTCGTGGATGCCGTGGATTGACTTCGGTGAATATACCGAGTGCCGTCACTTCAATTTATGCAGCGACGTTCGCTGGATGTAGTGGGCTGACTTCGGTGAATATACCGAACTCTGTCGCTTATATAGGCGCGAGCGCTTTTATGGGATGTTGGGGATTAACCTCGGTGAATATCCCGAGTTCTGTCACCTCAATTAAGGAAACCACGTTCTCCGGTTGTGTCGGGTTGACCTCAGTGAATATCCCGAACACGGTCACTTATATTGGCAATAACGCATTCTACGGCTGTACGGGGCTGACCTCGGTGGATATTCCGAATACGGTCACTTATATTGGCGATAACGCATTCTCCGGCTGTACGGGGTTGACTTCGGTGGATATTCCGAACTCGGTTACTTCCATCGGCCAATTTGCATTCAAAGACTGCTCCGGGCTCACTTCGGTGACCATCGGCGAATCTGTCACCTCAATAGGCTTTTCTGCGTTTAAGGGATGTTCCGACTTGATATCAGTGGTGTTTAATGCCAAACAATGCACCAATATGAGTGACGGTGGAGGAAATTATATGGTGTTTGGTGATTGTACAAACTTGACAACATTGACGATAGGCGAAAATGTCACCTTAATCCCGGGTGATGCATTTAGGTATTGTACCGGATTGACTTCGGTGAACATTCCGGCTTCGGTTACCTCCATCGGTAGATATGCCTTCAGTGGTTGTACAGGGCTGACCTCGGTGAATATCGGCAAATCGGTCACTTCAATAGGCGACGGCGCTTTTTATGACTGCATCAGACTGACCTCGGTGGATATACCCAATTCTGTTACAACAATTGGCGCGAGCGCATTCTTCGGTTGTGCCGGTCTGACCTCGGTGGATATACCCAACTCTGTCACAGTTATTGGTAATCACGCTTTCTCTTGTTGTGCCGGTTTGGCTTCGGTGTATATCCCGAACTCGGTTACAACAATTGGCGCGGGCGCATTCCATGACTGTACCGGCCTGACTTCGGTGAGTATTCCGAATTCCATCACTACAATCGATTCCGGGACTTTCAGCTACTGTGCCAATCTTACATCAATTAAAATTCCTAATACCGTCACCTCAATCGGCGGATATGCCTTCAGTGGTTGTACCGGTCTTACCTCGGCGGACATTCCAAATTCCGTTACCTCCCTCGGCGATGGCGTTTTCTTAGATTGTAGGGCGTTGAGGTCTGTGACCATCGGCGAATCGGTCACTTCGATTGGCGAGAGGGCTTTCGAGAACTGTATGAATTTGACTTCGCTGAATATTCCTAATTCGGTCATCACTATCGGAGGAAGAGCTTTTTACTGGTGCGTTGGGTTAAAACCTGTGACCATCGGCGAATCGGTAACTTCAATTGGTGAGAGCGCTTTCTTCAATTGCAACTGTCTTAGAGAATTGGTGTCCCACGCTGTTGTGCCGCCTATCTGTGGTAATGAGGCGTTTGACTTTGTTGACAAACAAACGTGCAAGCTGCTCGTTCCGGAAGAATCTATCAATAAGTACAAGACAGCCAACCAATGGCAAGAATTTATGAATATATTAGGGTGTAGCGGCGTAGACGATGTGAGCATGGACACGCAGAACGCACTCTATGAGGTGTACAACCTGCAAGGCGTGCGCGTGGGCGGTGGTATGCGCGAGGAAGAAGTCACTGCCGATGTGCTGCCCCACGGTGTCTACATCCTTGTGTCGCCGCAAGGTCGTAAGAAAATCCAAATTTGAAAGACATAATCTAAGTGACAAAAGGATGCTCATAAAAGGCCATGCCGAAATGCCGAGCGATGATGCCGCATATAGGCGCCACGGCATTCGGTATGGCCATAGAGCATTCACCTATTCATTCCCAACCGCAAACATAACACTAACCATGAAACGAACATTTTTTATTCTAACAGCATTTTTCGCGTTGTTGTCCTCATCGATCCCTTCCCTCGCCTACGACTGCAAAGTTGACGGGATATACTACGATCTCAATACAACCAATAAAACTGCAAGCGTGACAAGCGGCAGTTATAAAAACGATTACATAGGCGATGTGGTTATACCTAAAACCATAAAATACTACAACACAACATATTCCGTCACTTCCATCGGTTACGAAGCCTTTATGGACCGCACCAGGCTAACATCCGTAACCATTCCCAACTCGGTCACTTCTATCAGCGAATACGCCTTCCTCCGCTGCTCCGGGCTCACTTCCGTGACCATCCCCAACTCCGTTACTTCCATCGACTACGGGGCCTTCTATTCCTGCTCCGGACTCACCTCCGTGACCATCCCCAACTCCGTCACTTCCATCGGCGACTGCGCCTTCTATGCCTGCTCCGGACTCGTCTCAGTAACATTCAATGCTGAAAAGTGTACCGAAATGGGAACCAATATCTTTAGTGGATGTGAGAAACTTACGACATTAACAATTGGCAATAAAGTCACAACAATTCCCAACAATGCCTTCAGAGGCTGCTCCGGGCTCACTTCCGTGACCATTCCCAACTCCGTCACTTCCATCGGCGACGGAGCCTTCTCCTACTGCTCCGGACTCACTTCTGTGACCATCCCCAACTCCGTCACTTCCATCGGCGTCAACGCTTTCTACACCTGCTCCGGACTAACTTCCGTTGACATTCCCAACTCCGTTACCACCATCGGCGAATACGCCTTCACCGGCTGCTCCGGGCTCACTTCCGTGACCATTCCCAACTCCGTCACTTCCATCGGCTACCGTGCCTTCGCCTACTGCTCCGGGCTCACCTCCGTAACATTTAATGCCGAAAAGTGTACCATGCTATCAGTATTTGAAGACTGTACAAATCTCACGACATTGACCATTGGCGATAAAGTCACTACGATTCCCGACTGGGCCTTCACCTACTGCTCTGGGCTCACCTCCGTAACCATTCCCAACTCTGTCACTCACATCGGCGATGAAGCCTTCTCCGACTGCTCCGGGCTCACTTCCGTAGCCATCCCCAACTCCGTCACTTCCATCGGCTACGGGGCCTTCTCCAACTGCTCCGGGCTCACCTCCATAACCATCCCCAACTCCGTCACCTCCACCGGCGAATACGCCTTCTCCTACTGCTCCGGACTCACTTCCATAACCATCCCCAACTCCGTCACAACCATCGGCAAAGGCGCCTTCAACGTATGCTCTGGCTTGACCGCCATAACTATCCCCAACTCCGTCACTTCCATCGGCGAACACGCCTTCGCCTACTGCTCCGGGCTCACCTCCGTAACCATCCCCAACTCCGTCACTTCTATCGGCGAATACGCCTTCTCCCACTGCTCCGGACTGACCGAATTGACATCTACCGCCGTTGAGCCTCCAACTTGTGGCCAGTCCGCATTCTATGACGTAAACAAAGATAAATGCAAGCTCTTCGTTCCAAGTAAATCCATAGACAAATATAAAAACGCGGAAGAATGGATGGACTTTACGCTGATTTCGCGATACGTTAGTTGTATTAATGGGATATACTATGACCTTGACACGGACAGTAAAACGGCCGAGGTGACGCATCCTGACGGTGTATTTGGCGTTTATGAAGGTAATGTCGTTATCCCTGAAACAATAGAATCTGAGGGCATAACGTATACAGTTTCCGGCATTGGAGTAAGGGCATTCCGTAATAGTAATAAATTGACGTCCGTGGTAATTCCCAATACGGTTTCCAAAATTGGCGCACTGGCTTTCGGTTATTGTACTGCCCTGAAATCGCTATCAATTCCATCTTCTGTCAAGTTAATCGAAGCGTATGTTTTTTCCAATTGTACGGAATTAAAAACGGTGAATATACCTAATTCGGTTACGGCTATCGAGGCAGGTACGTTCAAAAATTGCTCTGCACTTGTGTCCGTAGAAATTCCAAAGACAGTCACATTCATAGGAGGTCGAGCATTTTATGGCTGTTCGGGGTTGACCTCGGCGTTCATTCACAGTGCGATATCATCTATAGGGGATGGCGCTTTCGCTGATTGCCCGAATGTAGAACGTATAGTCGTAGAGCAGGGCAATATGTCGTATGATTCGCGAGACGAATGCAATGCAATAATAGAAACATCGACGAATAAGCTGGTCGCCGGATGCAAAAACACGATTATTCCGAAGTCAGTCATAGCAATAGGCGATTACGCCTTTGAAGGTTGTTCCGACCTTGTTTCTGTAACGATGCCGGAAACTGTCACACACATTGGTTTCTCGGCTTTTGAGGGGTGTTCCGGATTGGCTACGCTTGATATCCCCGGCGCCGTTGTCTCTATTAAGACCAGCGCCTTCAAAGGTTGCAGTAAACTAACGTCTGTGTCTATTCCGGCTTCTATCACGCACATTTACCCCTCTACTTTTGAGGATTGTACTGCCCTGAAAACAGTGTCCATACCAAACTCCGTCACTACAATTGAATTCTGCTCTTTCTATGGTTGTACAAATTTGAAATCAGTGACATTAGGCAATTCTATTTTTGCTATCAGGTTCTCTGCATTTGGTGGGTGTTCGAGTTTGTCAGAACTGAAGAGCCTTGCCGTTATTCCACCCACCTGTGAATATACTAAAAAAGGGCTTGGCGTTTTTGATGGCGTAGACAAACAAACCTGCAAATTACTGGTACCCAAGGAGTCTATAGAGGCTTACAAGGCAGCCGACCAATGGAGGGATTTCACACTTATCTCCGAATATGACGGCGTGGACGATGTGAGCGTGGACACGCAGAACACACTCTACGAGGTGTATAACCTGCAAGGTGTGCGCGTCGGCAGCGGTATGCGCGAAGCGGAAATCACCGTCGACGTCCTGCCCCACGGCGTCTACATCCTTGTGTCGCCGCGGAGCCGTAAGAAGCTGAAAATCTAACGGATTGAGCCTGTAAAAACAGGAGCTGATTCACTTATTATATTTATTTGAAGGGTGCGGATATTGACGATGGTTGTCGTCGGTGTCCGCACCTGATGTGTGTAATGGTTTATGAATTACGATTAGCGAATGATGGCGTGATGTGTAATGGATTTGGTATTTGCGGTATTGGAGAAAAATGCGTAATTTTGGGGGCATAACGCAAAAGGAATTATAACAATTGGTGATGGTCGTAGGGCCTGCGCCATAAAATACTGATAATAGCAATGATAAAGACAATCCTCACAGGGGCGGCACTGCTGGCGATGTTGCCGCTGTATGCCGCGACAGACGCGGACAGCGTGGCCACTGACAGTATCAAGGGCTTCAAATTCACGGACGTATACACGGTCAAGACCACGAGCGTCAAGGACCAGAACAAATCGGGGACATGCTGGTGTTTTGCCGGCACTTCGTTCTTCGAGGACGAGATTCTGCGACAGGGAGGCGATTCGCTGGACCTGAGCGAGATGTTCACCGTATGGCACACGTATGATGAAAAGTGTGAGCGCTTTGTACGCAATTACGGCGAGGTGAACTTTGCCCCCGGCGGGTCGTTGCTGGACGTGCCCTACGTCTGGAAAAAATACGGCGTCGTACCCGAGGAAGTGTATTCCGGCCTGCAGTACGGCGAGGATAAGCACGTCCACGGCGAACTGGACGGGATGCTTGCCGCGATGCTAAAAGTCGTGGTTAAGAAGCCCAATAAGAAGATTTCGAAGGCATGGCGCACGGCTGTGCGCGGTGTGCTGGATGCCTATCTTGGCAAACTGCCCGAGACTTTCACCTATCGCGGCAAGAAGTATACGCCGCAGAGCTATGCTGCAAGTCTGCCTATACGTATCGATGACTATGTAACCATATCGTCGTTTACGCATCATCCTTTCTACGAGGAATTTACGCTCGAAGTGCCCGACAACTGGCTTGCCGGACGGTACTTTAACGTGCCTATGGATGAGATGAAGGCTGTGGTGGACAATGCCATCGCCAAGGGCTTCCCCGTGGCTTGGGCAGCCGATGTCAGCGAAGGCGGTTTCAAGTGGACCAAGGGCGTGGCTCTGATGCCTAAGGGCAAGACCGAAGGCGATATGGATGGTACCGAGTTGTCGCGCTGGGTGACACTCAGCGACAAAGAACGCCAAAATGATAAATATAACTTCGAAGGCCCGGTGGAAGAAATCACCGTGACACAGGAGTCTCGTCAGGATATGTTTGACAGTCAGGAGACTACCGACGACCACGGCATGGAAATCGTTGGCATAGCCACCGACCAAGACGGCAATCGCTACTACAAAGTTAAGAATTCGTGGGATACCAATCAGGTATACGGCGGATACATCTACGTAAGCGAGCCGTTCTTCCTGGCCAAGACCATAGGCATCTACGTGCATCGCGATGCGGTGCCTGCCGCTACGGCAAAGAAGATGAAATAAAGCGATTGATGCTTCGGCATCAAATTGCACGGATATAGTAGCACCAAAATGGCTACGGCGGCCGGGGCGGCAGACAAATGCCGACGGTCGCCGTAGCCGCAAATTATAGCAATATCAGGGATGAAACGTATAGGCATTTTGTCGGACACGCATAGCACGTGGGATGACCGTTACGCCGTCCATTTCAAGGACTGCGATGAGATTTGGCACGCCGGGGACATCGGCGACATTGACCTGTTGCTGCGGCTGCAAGCCATAGGCCCGATGGTGCGTGCCGTACGCGGCAATATCGACCATGGCGATGTGGCACGCGTTTGCCCCGAGTTGCTGCAATTCGAGGTGGAAGGCGTACACGTGGTGCTTACCCATATCGGCGGGTATCCGGGACACTATACATCCGGGATGTATGCGCTGCTGCGTCGCACGCGTCCGCAACTGATGGTGGACGGACATAGCCACATCTTACGGGTGATGTATGACAAAAGCCTCGGGGTGCTGCATATCAATCCCGGCGCAGCAGGTACGCAGGGATGGCAGCAGGTACGTACACTGGTACGCCTCACTATCGACGGCATCGACATCCGCGACTTGCAGGTCATCGAATTAGGCAAGAAAATCATCTGAGAAATACCGAACATCAACAACGAATAGGATAAATGAAACTATACGGCATATTGGCCATAACCGCTTTGGTCACGATACTTATAACCTCGTGCAAAACCACCGAGAAGAACTACCGCACCGCCTATGAGCGTACAATGACGGCGCAGGATACCACGCACCTCGAATTTGAACAAACCATCTACGGACGCTATCGCCGCGATATGCGTGTCTCCGAGTCAATTGTCGGCGGCGATACCGTGGCCACACGCATCCAACGCGTGTTCATCACCCCGGGCGACAGCGTGCCGAACAAGCTCAAGACCTATAATCTCATTATAGGGCAATTCAAGCAGCTGTTTAACGCCAATTCCATGCGCCAACGCCTGCGTGATATGGGCTATACGGACGCCTTTGTGGTGCAAACCGCCGAGCCGTACTATTATGTCGTGGCTCAGGACTATGATGATCAGGCTCAGGCTGTGGCCGCCCTCAAGCGCATGCGAGCCAATCCGCCTTTCCGCCTTCGCGACCCGCTGCCCTTTCTCCTCCGCCCCGCCCGCTAAAAATATCAAGCGCAAGGCATGATTTCACGAAAACAGGGCCTCGCGGCATTATCAAAGACGAAAATCTTGCTTTTAGATGTTGGCTATACAGGTTATACTATTTTTGGCGGTTATCGCGGCCGTTGCATATTGGTTTTATGTCAATGCTCGCAACAACGAACTTATCGGGGAGGTTACATCGCCGGACAGAGGCGAGCGTTCGGAACGCAGGCTGGTGCTGAGGCTTCTGAGAATGGGCATCAATTCCCAGGCAATATTCCATGATTTGTACCTACAAAAGCCAAACGGCGAATACACACAGATAGACTTGGCTGTGGCTACAAGTGCCGGACTTATAGTCTTCGAGGTCAAGGATTATGGCGGCTGGATTTTCGGCAACGAGAGCCAACGATATTGGACCAAGGTTCTGGCATACGGTCGGTTTAAGAGCCGCTTCTACAATCCGATAATGCAGAACCAAGGGCATATTAGGGCGTTACGCAGTCGTTTGCCGCAAAATCCGAAGACACCCATATACTCGATTATCGTGTTCTATGGCAACTGCTTTTTCCGGAATGTTACGTACTATTCGACAGATACTTATATCCTGCATCCGCACGAAGTGAATAATGCTGTTTCCGAACTTATGAATCGGCCGAATGCCGATTTCGGGAACAAGTACGAGATTATGGATGTGCTTACCCAAGCTGTCCGAAACGGCAATGACCCGCAGATTGTCGCCTCACAGCGACAGACGGCACGTCGTTCGGCTTCGAATGGCACAAGTTGGTCTTTTTAGTCGTAAGATGCTCGGTTTTGAGTCGCTGACAAGAAAGACCGGAGGCGGTTATCGGCTGCCGAAGCTGACACGCAGTCCGATGTTGAGGTTGAAATTCAAAGGCTTTTCGCTGTATAAGGTTTCGATGTTCGAGCCATTGTCAAAGTAGTAACTTAGACCCGGTTCGGCGTATATGCCCACCATCGACGAGATGTTGTATTGCACTCCGGCGCCGGCGTTTACTGACCATTGCAACGGGCGGATGCTGATGCTTTCGTGTCCGTCATCGCGCGTTTGGCCGTTGATAACATAAGATTTTTTTAGCGTTCCCGATACGCATTTGTCGGCCTCGAATCCGGCGCCGACATATATATCGAAATTTTTCCACGACATGGCACGTACGCGCACGCCCACGGGAATGCCTACATAATGCAGGCTTTGTTCTCCGGCAAAATAATACGAGTCGCTGCCTTCGTGAATGTCGGCTGAGAGGTATGAGTATGCAACGCCGGTCTCTACTGACACTCGGTCATTGATGCGGTAGGCTATGGAAGCTCCGGCATGAACCGGCAGGCGATGGCGTACGCGGCGGTCGGCAAGATGGCCTTTATTCGTTACGAGCATCCCCATATATGGGTCATCCTTCCAATTGGCATCACGCGGGTCAATACCCATCAGACCGAAAGATGTATATCGTTGCATAGACGTGCCGCCTGTGCCGGCTGTGGTGTATAAGGATGCGGCCAGACGACCTGAGTCATAAGCCTCTTGCTGTTGTTGCCTATCGCGCTGTCGGCTGTTGTAGGTGACTGTCTTGTCTTGCTTTACCTCGTGGCTTATGGGCGGTAGTGAGTGCGTAAAAGCCTCGGAAGCGGATTCATTTGAGTCGACGGGAAGCACATTCAGGCTTTCGCCGTCGGATTTGATTTGCATCGACGATGTACCCTCGACGCCCTCGACAATTACCGGTTTTGCCTCGGCAAGGGTTGTATATGGTGTATGTTCGAACTCCGAAGCTCGTATTTCGGCCGCCGAATTATTACCCGGGTCGGCATCGTCACTCGTGACGGCAGGTGCATTGTTCGCGGATGCCTGTGCTCGAGTGTTTGGATTGCTTTCGCTATGTACAACCAAGGAGCTGTCCGGTTGTAAGATATATATGCCGAGGCCGATGGCCGCTACTACAGCGGCGGCCGCTGCATAACGTCCTGCGCGTATCCATAGCTTCTTCTGTTGTCGGCGCCCGACAGCCGAATCGATAGCGGACCACAAATCTTGTGGCACCTCGGCTTCGTAATCGGACATTTTGTCGCGTATGTCTTTGAGCCGGTCTTCTTTCATGAGACGGAATTTTGTGCGGTTCGGTATTTGTTGATTTTGGAAGCGAGCAAGGCTTTGGCTCGGTGCAATTGTGAGGCGGAGGTGCTTTCGGAGATGCCGAGCAGTGCGGCTATTTCCTTATGCGACCGTTGTTCGAGGACATAGAGGTTGAACACGGCCCTATACCCGTCCGGCAACTCGCGTATCATCTTGTGTATCACTGCGGCCGGGACTTGTTCTGTGTCCGGGTCTTCGTCTGCAAGGTTTTCCTGTTGGGGTGACAGCGGGACAAATACGGTCTTGCTGTCGCGTAGGTGCTTGAGTGCCTGATTGACCACGATGCGCGTCAGCCAGCCTTTGAACGATCCACTGCCGCGGTACTCAAACGACCCGGCTGCATCGTAAATGCGAATAAATGCCTCTTGGAGTACGTCTTTGACATCATCGTCATCGGCAATGTAACGGGTGCATACGGCAGTAAGGTAGCGTGCATATGCATCGTAAACCGCACGCAAAGCCGCGCGGTCGCCTTGATGCAGTCGCAGAGCCATTTGCTGTTCGTTGTCGGGTGTCGTGCCGCTGCCGGGCATATTGGAGGTAAAGTCGAAGTTAAGTCTCGCTTTTGACGGTGAGAGCGGGTCGCGGAATTTTCGCGACCCGCCCAACCGTTCGTCTCGGACGAGCTAATGAATATTACTCTACATATAAACTATAAGCCATGCCTTTGGGTGTGGAGGATGTTGTTCTCTTTTTCAGCTCGAAAGTGGCGGACTTGCTGCCGGAGAATGACATCCATTTCAGTGTGAATTTTGCCGTGCCCTTGTCCCCGAAGTCCAGTCCGTTGAGGTTGAAGGCAATGAGCGCATCGCCCATCACACCGTCTACGTCTTTGTGCGCGTTGTGTCTCAGCTCGAGCACGTAAGGATCTTTGGCATCGGTGTCGGTTACGAGGTTGAGAGAGTGCTTGATGCCTCGTTTGCCCCAGATGGTGCGGAAACGCAGTGTCAGGTATCCGTCTTCGGCCACAGTCACCCAGTCGCGCACTATCTCGACAGGGTCTTTGCCGTATTTTTCGTCATCAGCGGCTGCACTGCCCAAGGTTTTTTCGGGCATCTTGGTGCGTATGCTGTCTATCCATACCACTTTGACTCGTCGTTCGGCGGCTCGGCTGTCTTCGTCTATGTAGTTGACAAGCGCACGTACTTCCTTGTCGCCGTAGGGTGACCGGCTCATATTGGTGGGAATAAGTACGGTGGCATCATCGAGATTCATGACAAAGCTTCCTCCGTCTTGCGGCACCACGGTGACCAGTGCCGTGGGGCGGTCGCGGATGTCATCGTCGTCGTTTAAACAGGATTGAAGCCCAAAGGGCAGAGCCATCGCGATGGCAAATGTAAGATATTTGAACTTGTTCGTATTCGTAATTGCTTTATGTCGGTTGGTATTAAGCTTTTCTGACGTGTAAATCCAGTATCGGGCGCAATCTTGCATCCGAATACCGAAAAAACCGTAAATTTGCATCACCGACCAGTGTACAAAGATATGAAAAAGTCTTGGAATATAGCCTATACTTGGAAGTATGTCGTTGTGGTAGCGTTGATTATGCTCTTTGTCGATGAGTGTCGCGCTCAGGACGAAACACGTCCCTACCATTGGCGAGGCTATATGCAGATGGGGCTGAATACGGACGGATGGGAAGCGCATTTCGGCATTGCATGGATGTCGACACCATACACCGGCGTAGCCGCCTCCATAGGCTTTGCCGGCGAAGTTAGACCATTTTATGCTTGGGGCGCGGACTATTATGATACGCATGACCCGGACGAATACTGTACTCGTTTTGTTTTCAAACCTTCGGTGATACTGCGCACGCCCACACTTTTTCGCATTCCGAGCATTGGCGGCGATTTCCGCTTGGTTTTTATGCCGGGTCTGACAATAGCTCCTCCGGCCATCGGTAGTCACAACTCGGACTGGGCGTATTGGCGAGCCGAAGGCGGCTTATTGATGAATTTTGACCGCTTCGGACTTTCGCTGACCTATTCGTACTCGAGTTTCAAGCTCTTCGACGGCAATCCCCAAGGCTTTACGGATTATAATCCGAAGTATAAGACGCACTCGGTATGTCTCAATTTCAGTATGGCCTTTTGATGTTACTGTAGTCCGATAATCACTTGCTGTAATACGCTTAAAAATAATCTGTTGGCTGTAAACTCAGTAAATTGTGAGCCTTTTGTTCAGTGAATTGTGAGTGATTTATTAAGTGAATTGTGGACAAAAGAGCCTAATCGCAAGTTAATCTTTGAGGCAGCCGATAGGGATAACGTATACTCCGTCTTTACGTTGGTATGCGTATTTGCCCACTCCGATGATAACGGCCAAAAACGATGGCGTGGGCATCTTGTCTGTATCAATTTTATCTGCAAGGGCTTTCAGGCTGCAAGCTCCTTCCTCGATTCGTTCGCTGCCACCTAATTTTACTTCGAGTAATGCATATCTGCCGTTGCGAAGATGTATCACAGCGTCACATTCTAAGCCGCTACTATCCCTATAATGGTACAACTTGCCGTCCAAAGCCTCCGCATAAATGCGCATGTCGCGTACTACAAGGTCCTCAAAAAACAGCCCGAAGGTTTGTAAATCATTGATTAAGTCATTAGGCCCAAGACCGAGTGCCGCAGTGCCGATGCTTGGGTCTACAAAATGTCGGGTGTCACTCGTGCGGATTGCAGCTTTGCTCCTGATGTTGGGATTCCATGCTTCGAGATCTTCGATGACATATAGCTTTTTTAATGCCTTGACATAGTCCATAATGGTGTTTTCGTCCAAGGTGCCGGTGTCATTTGCAATCATATCCTTTCGGATAGTTGTTATCGGCACTTGCTGCGAAATATTACGGGCGTATGAGCGCAGTAGCAAGTGCGCACGCTCGGTGTTGCGTCTTACATTATCCACTCGTTTAATATCGTAATTTACCACTGAATCGTAGTAGTCAATCGCTTGATCGAGAGATACATCAGAAGATATGATTGTAGCCCAGGGCCAGCCCCCGCGACAGGTTAGATATGCAATATCGTCCAATCCGAGGCCGTTTTGCTTGACGTCAAAATTGCTTTTTTCGAAAAGGCTTTTAAGGCTTATGGAACCATTGGATTCACCGGATTCGTACAAGCTCATAGGACGCATTTTGAGGTGCGAAAAGCGCCCCGTGCCGCTGTGAACCGTTTCGTATGCTTCGGGCAATACGGACGAACCTGTCAGGATGAATTGTGACGGTTCGTTACGAAGGTCTACCTCGTTGCGAATGCAGTCCCATATCGGGGGCAGGGCTTGCCATTCGTCTATAAGCCTTGGCGTTTTGCCTTCGAGCAATTCTTTAGGCTCCAATTCAATCATTTGTGCGCTTTGCGACAACACGGCCGAATTGCCCAAATCGAGGACACTTTTAGCCAACTGCTTGGCTGTGGTCGTTTTGCCACACCATTTCGGTCCTTCGATGAGCACAGCTCCTTTCCCTCGGACTTTGCGCTCCAAAATCTTGTCTGCTATACGCGGCTTATACTTCGTCATATCATTTCTGTTTTATGTGTGCAAAGTTATGCTTTTTTATCTTGTAAATCAAATTTTTCCGGGAATTTTCAGCGAGTTGTGAGCCTTTTGTTCAGTGAATTGTGAATGTTTTGTTCAGTGAAATATGAGCAATTTGTTCGGCGAATTGTGAGTATGAGGCAGAAAAACGGGTATACCGGACGCAAAAACAGAGGAGGACGTCGGTTGGCGTCCTCCTCGTTGGATGTCGTAATATTTGTATAAGGTCGATAATATTGTCAGATTGCGAAGAAAAGTGCTGTGGTGATGGCCACGCTGCTCAGAACGGTACCGACAGCGGCGGACGAGGTGGCTGCGTGTGCGGAGGTGGCTGCGGCGTGCGCTGATGTGTGTGTCGTGGCGTCTGTGGCCGTCTGTGCTGCGGTGGCTACGGTGTCTGTCGGAATAGAATCGGTGACGGTAACGGTCTCCATAATGCCACGATTGTATTCGATGCAATGCGCGGTGTGTACTGCATCAAGGTAATTGAACATCAGGATGGCGGCGACAATTAGGATAAATTCGACGATGCACAGCGTGATGATGGAGGTACGCGAAGGGCCTTTGACTTTGAATAGTGCCACGCAGGCACCCCAAACGACCAGAAAGCAGGGAATGATGATGGCAAGTAGAACCGAAAGGATAGCCAGACCGGCGATGTATTCGTTGCCTATAGCTTTTCCCTCGAAGTTGATGTCAAAATTAGACAACACCCATTCGGGCGAGGTGAAGACACCCATAATCATAAGAAACAGAGCGCATACGGCAGCAATGGCGCATCCGATACCGATGCTTCCGGCAATAAATCCGGCAAATGCTGCGATGGCGCGCCCGAGTATCGAGAAGAAAGAATTGTTGATACCCTTGGCGGCGCGGTTGGCCGTATCACGCACGGTTTGACCGATGGTGGCGGCGGTGACCGGCATCCCGACCATACGCAACTTTTGTTCGGCTGTCTGAGCCGGTGGTATTATTATCCAGGCAATGATATACGCCAGTACGCATGGCCATACGGTGGTGAGCAGCGCAATTATGACGGCGCATAGGCGTACTGTGGTGGTACTCCATCCGTTGTATTTGGCAAGTCCGGAAAGCACGCCGCCGAATACGCAGTCTTCGACATCGCGGAACAGCTTGCGGCTTTCGCGTGCCTGTGCCTGAGAAGGGAAGGGTGGAGGTGTAGATGGCGGAGTGTTCTCCGCATCCTCTGTGTCAGATGTCGCGGCAGCCTCAGCGCCTATTTGCTCGGGGCGGCCGATGATGTCGATGACGGAGTTGATGTCGCGGATGCTGACCACTGATGTGGGACACATTTCGGCCAAATGTTCGGACACGCGAGCTTCGATATCGCTGACTATTTCGTCCGAGTCGTCCCCATTACCAAAGGCTGTGCCCAGTTGCTTGAGGTAGGATTGAAGCAGGTCGTATGCGTCCTCATCTATATTGAAGATACGACCGTCTATGTTTACTGAGAATGACTTTTTCATATGTTTTTGCTTCTAAGGATTTCGATGGATGTTGCTATTTCCGACCATGCGATAGTGAGTGCTGCCAATATATCGCGTCCCCGGTCGGTGAGGGTGTAATATTTGCGTGGTGGCCCCGAAGGTGATTCTTCCCAGCGGTAGGTGAGGATGTCATCGTTTTTCAGACGCGTCAGCAGTGGATACAAGGTACCTTCGACCACTATGAGGTGCGCATCTTTGAGACCTTGGATTATCTCGCCGGCGTATGCGTCGCCACCTTGCAGCAACAGGAGTATGCTATATTCCAGCATGCCTTTGCGCATCTGCGCCTTCATGTTGTCTGTGCTTGTTGCCATGAGTGTGGAGTGTTTAAATATATTATGACGATGCAAAATTAGGCATTTGTATAATACCTTGCAATACATAGTACTTAAAAATAACATAAATTAACATAAAAGCGGTGGCGCTCTTTCAAACGTCACCGCTTTTGTGTGTCTATTAATCAGGATATTATGCCTTGTCTGCAGTCAGATACGCGTGCATTTGTGCCGCTGCGCGTCGTCCGTCGCCCATGGCGAGGATAACCGTTGCGCCGCCGCGCACGATGTCGCCGCCGGCAAAGATGGTAGGTATCGATGACTGAAGTCCGTCGTTGCCGTCTTCGCCGCTGTTGGCGCCTACAGCTATGGTTCCGCGGCGTGTGGTGTCCAATGCCGGTATGCTGTGCGGAATCAGAGGGTTGGGCGAAACGCCGACGCTTACAATGACCTCGTCCACGGACATTTCGACGAGTGGCTTGTCTGTGTCCGGCTCGGGGCTGCGGCGTCCGCCGGCATCGGGCAGGCCGAGTCGCATAGGCTGCAGTACCATAGAGGTGACTTGGCCGTGCTCATCGCCGCGATATTCCACGGGATTGTGCAGGGTCATGAATTCGACACCTTCCTGTCGGGCATGGTGTATTTCCTCGGCGCGTGCGGGCATTTCTTCGAGACCTCGGCGGTAGACAATAACAGCGCGTTTGGCGCCCATGCGCAGGGCTGTGCGCACCGAGTCCATGGCCGTATTGCCGCCGCCGATGACTGCTACGGTGTGTCCGTGTCGTACGGGGGTGGCATATCCGGGACGACCGGCTCCCATGAGATTGATGCGCGTGAGGTATTCGTTGGAGGACATGATGCCGATGAGGTTCTCGCCGGGTATGCCCATGAAGCGAGGCAATCCGGCGCCGCTGGCCACAAAGAGTCCGACGAAGCCTTGAGCCTTGAGGTCGTCGTAGCTTAGGGTTTTGCCTATGACGGTGTTTTTGTGGAATTCGACTCCGACGGCCCGGAGGTTGTCTATTTCGTAGTCGACGATTTCGTTGGGAAGGCGGAATTCGGGGATGCCGTATTTGAGTACGCCGCCTATTTCGTGTAGCGCCTCAAAGACTGTAACGCGGTATCCCAGAGCGGCCATAGCGCCGGCGAAAGATAGTCCCGAGGGTCCCGAGCCGGCCACGGCTATACGCGGCGCATCGGTAGCCGGTCTTGTAGTTTTGTGTTCACTCTTGTCATTGCGGCGTGCGGCATCGGAAGCGAAGCGTTCGAGCCACCCGATAGCTATGGGTTCCTTCTTCATCTTGTGGTAGATGCATCGCGATTCGCATTGACGCTCTTGCGGGCATACACGGCCGCAGACGGCGGGAAGTGCCGAGGTGTCGCGCAGCACGCGGGCGGCATCATCGAAGTGCCCGCGTTGGATGTTCTTGATAAAGGAGGGTATATTGATGTTGACCGGACAGCCGGTGACACATGTAGGGTTGGGACAGTCGAGGCAGCGCGAGGCTTCCACAAGAGCCTGCTCGGCGGTAAGACCTTGAGCCACCTCCTCGCTATTGGTGATGCGGTAGGCCGGGTCGAGTTCGGTCATGCGTGCACGGGGGATGGCAGTGCGCTGTGGAGTGGCTATGGCTTTGCGCAGCTCGGCGCGCCAGGCGGCGTCGCGATCGGTCAGCTGCTGTATACTTTCTTTGTTGTCTGACATGACAGTATGTTTCGGGTATTTCAGTGAGACATTTGGGGGCGGGCGTATCAGTCGTAGGCGTGCAGGCGCATCAGCATCTCGTCAAAGTCTACCTGATGCGCATCGAATTCGGGACCGTCGACGCACACAAATCGCGTCTTGCCGCCCACGGTGACGCGGCAGGCGCCGCACATGCCCGTACCATCCACCATGATGGTGTTGAGCGAACATATTGTGGGTACATTGTATTGTGCCGTAAGTTTTGAGACAAATTTCATCATTATGGCCGGGCCTATGGTGACCACCTGATTTACGTGTTCGCGGTCAAGCACCGACTGTACGCCGGCGGTGACCAGACCTTTGGTGCCGTAGCTGCCGTCATCGGTCATGATGATGGTCTCATCCGAATGTTGTGCCACTTGATCTTCGAGGATGATAAGGTCGCGAGTGCGAGCTGCCAATACCGAGATGACGCGGTTGCCCGCTTCCTTCATGGCCTTGATGATGGGCAGCAGGGGTGCTACGCCCACACCGCCGCCGCAGCATACCACGGTGCCGAAATTCTCGATATGCGTTGCCTTGCCAAGCGGTCCCACCACATCGGTGAAGCTGTCGCCGACTTCAAGGCCACAGATGGCATGGGTGCTGAAGCCGACATCCTGCACCACCAGCGTGATGGTGCCTGCCAAGACGTCCGCGTCGGCTATGGTCAGGGGTATGCGCTCGCCCTTGTCGCCGCAGCGTACGATGACGAAGTGCCCCGGACGGCGCGCTCGCGCTATCTCCGGAGACTGGACCACCAACTTCACGACTTTGGGGCTGAAATACTCTTTGCTTACGATTTTGTACATAGTGTTGAGTGTATATTTATACTGCCGAAGCGTGTGCCCCGGCTATCGGATGCAAAATTATCAAAAAAACACAGACGACACGAATAAAGACCGAGAAAAAATGATTATTTTTGTAGCGATATACAACACCTTTCCTCATCATATGAACATCTAAGGCAGCAAATATGTCCGCAAATACTACAAAACATGCAGCCGAACCGCTGCAAATCAACGAAATATTCAATGCCGCACGCGTGCTCAACGGAGTGGCACGCCATACGGTGCCGGTACATGCACCCAACTTCAAGCCCGGTGTCGATCTGTGGCTCAAGCCCGAATGTCTGCAGATGACAGGGTCGTTCAAGCTGCGCGGTGCCTATTACAAGATTTCGCAGCTCAGCGATGAGGAAAAGGCGCGTGGCGTCATTGCCTGCTCGGCCGGCAACCATGCGCAAGGTGTTGCCCTGGGCGCAACGCACAACGGCATTAAATCGCTGATATGCTTGCCTGCCGGCGCTCCCATATCCAAGGTGGAGGCCACCAAGGGATATGGAGCGGAAGTGTGCCTCGTGCCGGGTGTCTACGATGATGCCTATGCCAAGGCTCTCGAACTTAAAGAACAATACGGCTACACCTTTGTACACCCCTTTGACGACCCGCTGGTGATTGCAGGACAAGGTACTATCGGTCTCGAAATACTCGAAGACCTCCCGGATGTCGAAGCTGTGGTAGTGCCCATAGGCGGCGGTGGCCTGATCTCGGGCGTGGCTTTTGCCATCAAGACCCTGCGCCCGGGCATCAAAGTCTACGGTGTACAGGCCGAAGGCGCTCCATCGATGTACCGATCGCTGCAAGAAGGACATTCCGTACACCTGTCCGGCGTGGCCACCATTGCTGACGGCATCTGTGTCAAAGAGCCGGGTGTCAACACTTTCGCCTTCTGTCAGAAATATGTGGATGAGGTCGTAACCGTCAGTGATGACGAAGTGGCTGCGGCCATACTCGCCCTTATCGAAAAGCAAAAACTGGTCAGCGAGGGCGCCGGAGCCGTCAGCGTTGCCGCCGTGATGTTTGACAAGCTGCCCGTTCAAGGCAAGAAAGTTTGCTGCCTCGTATCGGGCGGCAATATTGACGTCAATATGCTCAACCGCGTCATCACTCGCGGCCTGGTCAAGAGCGGTCGTTTCTACACCGCCATCATCAACCTTGCCGACAAACCCGGCCAACTTTCGGGCGTGTGCGGCATCATTGCCCAACTCGGCGGTAACATCATATCCGTCACGCACGAACGCCTCGATGCATCGGTCGAAATCAATGGCTGCACACTGCGCATCGACATGGAGACGCGCAACATCGAGCATATCGAGCAGGTGCGCCAAGGCCTTCGCGATGCCGGATATAAGGTGCTCAACTGATTTCTGAACATCCAAAAAATACTTAACGCCAAACTCTAATTTTCACCAAACTCTAATTTTTCTGTTATGGACTGCAAGAAATTTTCCTCGACAATCCCGGCGCTGCTTATCGCAGCCGGTATCGTTATCAGCGGCTTTGCGCTCAAAGCCGGCATCGACAACTTTGCGTTTCGTGATCGCGAAGTAAGCGTGCGTGGCCTGGCCGAACGGACAGTCAAGGCCGACAACGCATCTTGGAGCGTGAGCTACACCATCACCGGCGATGATCTTCAGGAACTGTATGCCCAACTCAAAAGCAAAAACGCCAAAGTAAAATCCTTTGTCAGAGAATGTGGTATCGATGATGCTGACATCACCTACGGAACTCCCTCGGTATACGAGCCTCAGGCCGAACGCTACGGTGAAACCAACCGCAACTACCGCTATGCACTTACGGGTACGGTCAATGTCAACACCTCCAAGGTAGACGAAGTCTACGCCATGGTCGATAAGCAGGGCGTACTGCTGGCACGCGGCATTCCATTCTCGGGCACGTATGTCAACTACACTTTCAACGGCCTCAACAAAATCAAGCCCGAGATGATAGCCGAGGCCACCAAGAACGCTCGCGAAGCTGCCGCCCAATTCGCCAAGGATAGCGAGTCCACCCTCGGCAAAATCAAGACCGCCAACCAAGGTCAGTTCTCTATCGACGACCTCGATTCAGGCAAGCCCTATATGAAGAACGTCCGCGTGGTCTCCACCGTCGTCTACTACCTCGAGGACTAACCACCGTCGCTCACGGTGATACACGCTACTCTCTCGTGACATCTCCGAACACATCGCGACTTAATTGTAGGGGAAGCAAGCCACGCTTGCTTCCCCTACAATTTATTGCCTCGTAATAGATAAACTTCACTAATGTTATCTGTGTACTGTATTTTGCTTGCCATTGGCGGGTAAAAGCCGGAGATGTGTACTGAGTCCATAAAAGAACGCATTCTGCGTGCGTTTTGTGTCGGAAACCGCTAAGATTCAACAATACTCTGTGCTATTTTCATTGATATGCTTGATTGAAATGTGTGTTTGCATTAAGAAAAGGTGAATGTCGGGGGTGGGGTGGTGGTTATTCGCGGAAAATGAGTACCTTTGTAGGAGAAGCGGAAGCCGACAGGCGCTATTGGCCGGGGCGGATCGTTTTGTGAAATTGTAATGACGTATAAAACCCTAAAAACGACTTATAAAAAACGAAAAATATGGGAATAAAGGCATCTTTTGGCGGCGGAATTGTGGCCGCAGTGATGGCGGCAACGGCGCTGTCGTCAACGGTGTGTGCCGATGCACAGACTACCGAATTGAAGTATGACTGGGGCGTGTGCGACACGCTGGCGATGTATAACGTCGGCCCCGGTATCACGTATTCTAAGCTGGTGTACCATGACAAGCCGCTGATAATATGGCTTGTGGAGGTTGACCTGACCAATCAGTACAATAGCGTGGAGCAGGCGCCGAGCCGTATGGCGGTGCCGGATACGAAGCGTTGGACGGTGCCAACGTTTCAGACGGAGTTGTCTAAGCCCGGACATAATGTGTGCGTGGCTTGGAACCATGATTTCTTTTCGTACGACGATGGCATTGCCATTGGCCTGAATATCCATAACGGCCAGCCTAATTACACGAAATTCAGCCGCTCGACGCTGGCTTTCGATGACAAGAAACATGCCGAGGTGTTCCGCGCCGGCATCAACCCTTATGTCGTGATTGGCGAAGAGAAGGCGTATATCGATTTCTTCAATCGCGCGGCTGTGTCTTACAGGGGCAGTTGTGTGCTGTATAATATGTTCAATGCTTCGACGCTGACCGAGGCCGGTCGCTATATCGCCTTGCAACCCATCGATAAATGGGCTGTAAATCGTCCTGAGGGTACGCGATGCCGCGTGACGGCGATTTCGGACGAGCCGATACAGACGAGTGCGGACACGTATGTGCTGTATCTCCGCAACGAGAAACTGCACGCGCTGGACAACGCTGCTGTGGGTGATATCGCCACTGTGTACCAGACTTTTGATGCCCCGCTGTGGGGCGTCATCCCCGAGAATATCATGGAAGGATTTCACGGCTACGTGAGCATAGTTCATGACGGAGTGCTGCATAAGGGCGAGTATGACGATTTTGAGAACGGGAGCGGCTACCCCAACGGCCGCTCTTACGAGCTGTCGTCGCGCACCATGGCCGGCATCAATAAGGAGGGCAATCGTCTGTATGTGGCTGTCAACGAGGCCGGTTCGGGCAAAAGCGAAGCTATAAACTGCATCGAGATGGCCGCATTCCTCGTGGAGCATGGAGCTAACGACGTGGTCAATTTTGACAGCGGTGGCAGCGCCGCCATCTCGCTGGACGGCGAGATGCTCAATTACCCGATGCGCGGTGGGTCGATACGTCCTGTGGCCGATGCCATGCTGGCTGTGTCTACGGCGCCCGAGGATGACGTTGCAGCGTCTATAGGTTTCACCAATCGTCGCCGCCGTATGCCCATGCTTGGCGCAACGCCCTTAGGGGTAATGGCTTACAATATGTATGGCGACATCGTGTCCAAGGACGTCACCAAGGATTGTTCTTTCGAGTGTGTCCCTGCCGAACTGGGCTACGTGGATGCCGATGGCGTGCTGCATGCGTCCGATAATGCCGTTTCGGGCAAGATTGTGGCCACATACAACGCCTCCGGCAAGACCTTGACGGCCGAGATGCCTGTGTTTTTGGCTCAAATAGATGATGTGAAGCCCGCCAAAAGCACTTTGCTTATAGACAAGTATCGTCGTCAGATTTTGGGCTTGCGCGGCGTCTGTGGCGGCATCAATATCGATGTAGATCCATCGGCTTTCGAGTGGACGGCATCGCCCGAGGGTGTTGTCGAAATCGATGACAAGGGATACGTCACCGGTAAAGCCAATGGCACGACAACTATCACCGGAAGATACAATGGTTTGGAAGTCAATGTGGAAGTGACTGTCGAAATCCCCGAAAGCGATATAGATATCACGCGTTTCGATGACGGCACTGTCTTCGGGATGAAGTATGCGTCGACGCTAATCAAGAATTTCTCAGCCGTTACCACCGACCTCCCCGAGGGCTGGGATCGAGGCGTTTCACTCACTTTTGATCTCAAGAGCAATCGCAATCCTCTGGTGACTTTCAATCCCGGAGCTTCGATACGACTGTATTCGTTGCCTAATAGCCTGACGCTTACGATGAATGACCGCGACAATATCGTGAAAGAAATCAAGATGGATTTCGTAGACGCCGAGGGCACACGCTTCAACCTCACCAATGCCGTAGTTTCGGGACAGCAAGATTATGTCTTCAAATTTGAGGAAAGCGACGGAACCGAGATGTTGACGCCCCGTTATCCGCTGACTTTCGAGAAGATGTACTTCACCATGGTCAAGAAAAACGTCACCGGCGCACGCCTGGACTTGCGCTCGATTACCGCCAATTATCCGGGTATGGGTGCCGTGGACGACATCACAACCGACGCTCGTGATGGCGGCGCAATGGTTGTCCGCCGACAGGGCGACAATATTGCGATAGAACTTGAAGGTGCGAATGTAGGCATGTCCAAGGTTCGTGTGTCCACCATCTCCGGTGCCATTGCACTGTCGGCCGATGCCGATTTCTCGTCCGGTACGGCGGGCGTCTATGCTCCCGCACTCGCCCCGGGCATCTATCTCGTCACGGTATATTCGGATGCTTTATCGCGTCCGCTGACAGCCAAGCTCATTGTTCGCTAAAGACCAATCTGATATAACTGATGCCCGTGGGCGAACGATGTAACGTTTCCCTCGGGCATCGACATTTCCAAATATTTGCCGCCTATGCCAGCCAATAAAAACGCGATGACCCGATACAAGTTGCTTGACGACCTGTTGAGCAACCGCTATCACGATTACTCGATTGCCGATATGACCGAGTACGTCAACGAACGCCTTGCCGAGTATGGCGATGGGTACAGCGTCAGCCGTCGTGCCATCGAAAAGGACATCAAGTACTTGGAGGAAGGACCTTTCGGTGCAGACATTGAGCGCTATACTGTCGATGCTGTCAGCCGCGATGGTCGGACGACGGTCAAGAAACGATGCCTACGATATAGCGAAGAGGGATTTTCGATATTCAAGCAGGAGATGAGCGCTGATGAGAAGTTGATTCTTCGTGATACTTTGCGTGTCATAGGACAGTTTGACGGACTCCCCAATTTCGACAAACTGGAAGGACTGCGCCGGCGACTTAATGCCACCGGTGATGACCGCGAAATTATATCCTTTACGCGCAATCCGTTGGAAGCCTCAAATATACTCGGTGTACTGTTCACGGCTATATCACAGCAAGTTGTCGTCGAATTCAAGCACTATCAATTTGACCATCCGGATGACAAGCGGACATTTCGCGTCAACCCAATTTTGCTCAAGGAATACAATTGCCGGTGGTTTCTTGTGGGATCAATCGTCGACAAAGGCAATCTGTATACTTTTGCCCTTGACCGAATCTTGGACTTGAAAATGCTTCCCGAGGCGCAATATCAGCCCTACGACGGCGACCTGAGCGAGCGTTTCGATGACATCATCGGAATGACGGACTATAAGCGTAATCCGGTACTGGATATTGTTTTCTGGGCAAATAATATCGCCACTGAATATATCCGCAGCAAGCCTATGCACATCTCGCAGAAGATGCTATGCGGCGAAAGAGATGCCGAATTGCGCCGCCGCTATCCGACACTCGTCGGCGGGCGGTTTTTCAGCATCAGGTGCAAGAAAAACTACGAGCTTATACGCGAGCTTATGTCCTTCAAGTATGACCTTATTGTGCTTAGCCCCAATGAAATACAAGATGAAATTGTTCAGACACTCGACAAGATGGTAGCGCGGTATAAAGATCTGTAAAGCATGCGAACATAGAGTTCGCGGCCACTCCATAACTTTGCATCGTCATCGGGACGTTCCCGGTGACGATGTTTCTTTTGTCTAACCAAATAACCAAAAAATTATATGAGCAAGATCAAGGAATATACGCAATACAAAAATGTCACTGTGGTAGAGCTGTGTAACGGTGAATGGGGCGTCGTTGATGTAGCCAAAAGGCAGGTTATCGTACCATTCGGCAAGTACGATTGGATAAGCGAATTTGACTACGGCCTCGCCCGTGTCCGAAAAGGGAAAAATAATTATTGGGATACTCCTAATGGCAACAAATGGGGCATCATCAATATGGAAGGCGAGGAAGTTGTCCCTGTCGAATATGACAAAATCTGGAATTTCGCGGGAAAGCGACGTTGGAGCACCAATGCCGAGAAGGACGGCGAAATAACAGATCTGAAATTGTGGCCGTTCAGCGAGGAACTCAACGAAATAGCCGAAGAATATTCGCGACGTATAGCCGAAATGGAAGAACGTGAATACGATAGAGCCTTATTGGACGACTTCTCGAACTATACGGTGGGCGACTACAGCGGCATTTATGATGATTGGGGTGATGACCGATGGGATGAATGCCAATATGACGCCTACATGGATGGCGAATATGTGCCGGACGATTAGTAATAACTCAAAAATCCATTTACACTTTGCACCCCAAAGGTATATAAAGGCAGAACATCAAAAAATAAACAACCATTATGATAGGAGCCGATATATTAATCGAAAATGCCGCAAACGGCTTTGACCGGTTTTGCAATCTGTGTATAGCTGTTGTCGGAATAGCGGCACAAGAGTGTGGAGTATCTGTGCATTTGGGCATACATAATAGGACCGGTAATATGGACCGCGCTACTTATTGTATCCGCGATTTTTTCGCTGAAAGGTAAGGCGAAAGCCGGGAAAATATGCTTTTGGTCCGGAGTAACGGTAGTCGTACTACTTACACTGTTCTTCGTTTTTACACTCGGATGCACGATGTCCGGTATATGGACGACCTACAGAAACCGACATTCCCTTTAACCTAAAACATATTCACGTAATAGACTGAAAAAATATGGAAATGTGTCGAATAATACTCTGATATAATTACCTCTCCTCGGTGTCTTGCCCGGATTGACGCATAGGGCCTTCACTCAAACCTCATCAATCACCACCCTCTCTCCGGCAAGACACCCGTACGGGCGCGGAAACGCGCCCGTATGTTGTTTGTTGTATGTAGCGCAGATACTCCTATTTTTTGTGAATGGATTATATGTCTCGGTTTTTATGGGTAATGTTGCATTATAATTAATATCAAAAGATATTTATAAATGTATTTTCGATGCATTCTTAATAATTGGACTCGCGAAGCCATACAAAATTTTGCTTTTCATGATGTAAAGTATCTTTATACTTTTTCCATTGAAGAATTTAGAAATTATTTTGGTTTAGAAGAAATTCGTGTAGATCTTCACCCTTCAGGCTGTTTATATTTCTGCTCTCGGATTAATGAGTGGGGTATATATAATTGTGACGGCGTTCCAACGAACCCTGTTGTCTCTTTAGCGACAGATTCCGATGGACATTTATTATTAATTCTCCATAATAATGGTGATACCCCAGCTGTAGTTTTCCCTTTCCACGGAAAAAAACAAGAACAAGATAGTTCGGTAAAAATGGTCAGTCGAAGCGAACGAAGTTGGTCTGAGCGAAATCGGTACTTGGAAGAGTCTTATATGGATGCTTTTGAGGGAGATTCGGATGCTTATTGGAATATAGATTAGTATGGTAAGCTATAATAGAGAGTGTCTTTGCGCTTTTTGCAAGAGTGAAATTAACAGCTCGTCGTCGTGTAAAAATTAGTGATAAAGAGACTGTTAAGTCGTGCGAACATAGGGTTCGCATAGAAGATGTAACTTTGCATCGTCAATTAATGTCATTATATGATGGCATTAATATGTAAAACAATTTATAAACATACAATAATGAATATGGCAAGTATAGATAATCTGTGGGTCGAGATTATTCGGAGACCTGCGGTTGAATGGATTAAAGGTTTGAATGGATGCCATGACACCCTAATTTGTGAGAGCCGTTCTTTTAAGTATAAAGATGGAACAAAAAAACTATTTATACCTTATGATGGAGGTTGTGCATTTTTCTCTGATGTCGCAGCTTCGATCATAAGGCCGCTGGTGTTAGCTGGCGATAAGGATGGAATAATGAAGGTCTTAAAAGGGTTTCAGGCAGTTTGTTGTGCAAAAAGGGTGGATAATCCTTTTATACTATGGACCATTATGTCCGGATATCAGGCCTTGAATCCAGAACTTGATATTTTGATGGATATTAGAGACTTGTGATATCTTGCTTTTTCTGTATCTGTACGACAATTGCATATATCGAAATAAATGTATAACTTTGCAAATACTATAAAGAACGACCTTTAGCGTTCAAATGCTACACAAATTTTGATTCTGGTCCGACGTGCGTCGGATGTCATTCTTCTAAAAAAAGAATTGATAAACCAACGTTTTATTTAATTACAGTCGTACGACTGATTTGGCTTAATTCAAATATAAAGTCAATAGTATAAAGTACACAAAGAAAATTAATAGCATTTGACGCTTAAGGGCGCTTTTTTATTTGAAGAGACATGGAAGCGGAAAAATCGATACAAGTACCATCTGATATTACGGTTGAACAACTTGTGAAGTTGTTAAACGAGATTAAACTCCATGAATTCGGGACGAATAAGCATCCCATCACGGTGAAACAGTTGATGCATTTTTCAAATGCAAAATTAGGTGATAAACGATACACCGTATTTTCCATTAAAAAGAAAAGTGGGGGGCTACGCGAGATTAGCAAGCCTTGCTATCAATTAAAGTGTATTCTGTATGTACTTAATATTTTTCTGAGGTCTTTATATACGCCAAGAGAATGTGTTATGGGCTTTACAACGGGACGCTCCGTTGTCGGGAATGCTGCGGTACATGCTGCACACCATTATGTATTTAATATAGACTTGAAAGATTTTTTTCCATCGATACCGCAGGCTCGAGTGTGGGCAAGATTGCAGCTTAAGCCTTTCTACTTTTCTAAAGAAGTTGCGAGTATTATAGCCGGGTTATGTTGTAATAGGAATTCGGAAGGAAAGAATGTTTTGCCTCAAGGTGCAGCAACGTCTCCATTACTGACAAATGCTATATGTGACAAACTTGATCGACGAATGTGTGGTGTGGCCAAACGATTTGGACTGCATTATAGCCGATATGCCGATGATATGACTTTCTCAAGTATGCATAACGTTTATAAAGACGATAGCGACTTCAGAAAGGAGATAAAACGTATCATCGAAGATCAAGGCTTTACTATGAATGATAAGAAAACCCGCCTTTTACGCGATGGACGTCGCCAAGAGGTGACGGGCTTAACGGTGAATTCAAAAGTAAATGTTAGCAGGAAGTATATGCAAGATCTCCGGTGGTACATAAGTATGTGGGAGAAAGAAGGCTATGCCAAAGCATATAGTCGTTTTTATATTAGCTATAAAAAAGAGAAGGGTTACATCAAGAAAGGTGAGCCTGTAATGGAGAACGTTATCGGTGGAAAGTTGAATTATTTACGTATGGTTCGTGGCGCAAGTGACGCGGCATATCAGAAGTTACAACAGCGTTTTGACAAGCTACAGGAACTTGTATTTGTTGACAACCAGACGGATAAGGGAGCACAATTTGTCTACGTCCAACCATACACATATAAAGAATTTACGTCTCTGTTCAATACGGATATACAACTGGAAGTTTCTGCCGGGAACAAACTTGTCGGAAAATGCACGATAGATGGCATAGATAAGTTTATTTCGATAGTAAAAGCCGCTCAACGACAGTTATGTCCCACTCTTGACGGTAGAAAAGCAGGGGATATCGTTGAATCATCAGGACTCAGCAAATGTTATATTGCTTTATGTCGCTCAAAGGGTAAAAACTTTTGGTTGATGTCGTTAAAGCCGTTGAGGCGTTCTAAAACGCTGAGCATTCAAAATGCAAAAGTGAATGTAGATGATTTGTTCGCACTTTGGAATAACGAGGGTTTTGAAAAGGCTGCAGCAGCTTTTGATGATTTTGTGAACAAATCTAAGGCGATACCCGAATGCAAGGAGAAGCCGAAGAAAGAATACTTGGATGGAAATAACACGTTAGATATTCAATCGGAGAATAACATAGTAGAGCGTAGCACAAGTGGATGTAATTTTTCTGAAGATGATCTACTGGCGGCAGGCGCTGATGTTGACTTCTAATCGTAGTATGCATTAATGAAACAAGAGATGAATAAGAATGACACTCCGAGTATAAACCTCAGGGGATTAGATAGAAAGTCGCTAAACTTAGTGCGGTTTTGTCTGAACTATCGTGGCTATACGCAGGAACAGCGCAAAAAACTGACGGAACTATTAGCACGAGACTGTAGTAATGAGAGTAAGTCTAATAATAGGAGTGAAGTGCCAGTATATGCACGTGTACATAGCCCTAAAAAGATGATTGAGCTGTTGTCTATGTTTTCCAAATCGGATAATTTTAAATGGTACACACATAAGTGGGATCAAAGTAAACCATTTGATTTAAATAGTTTAATTAAGAGTCAGAGAGATAATAAATCGAAACTAGACGAAATGGTATTTACGAATGGTTGTGCTGCTAACCAAAATACATATAACCATGTTTGGAATTTTATTAATTTTGCTAATTCTCAGTCTGGATACACTTGGCGCAACAATATAGGAGAGAAAATTTCAATCGGATGGCATTCAATTCTAGAACCATGTAGAACTAATCTGTGTGATCCGTATGTTGCCAGACTTAGTGATGGGCATTTATTTAAAGACTATGTAAATATGTTTAAATGCAGCATTGAGTTTCGCACTGATATGGGAGATAGAAATAGATTTAGTGAATTTATCATAAATACAATCGAAACACAGATTAACGGCGCCCTGTGTGTTCATATAGACCCTTCAGTGGATAATATCGGATGGGATGCAAATTTTTATTGCGATGTTGACGCATTGAGAAGGGCTCTTGTTATTGTCTCTGACTGGATGATCTCACATAAGGCAAATGGTAGCGATGTTTATATCTCTATTATAGATGCCGCGGATTTTTATGAGCTTAAAGTACTGCATAGCAATAGCTATTTTGCAAATATAAAGAAGTTAGAGAATCCCAGTGGCGATTTTGCTGAACTGAGGACTCTATTGTTTTCTGTGTGTGACTTTGAAATGCAAGGGCGTCTAAAAAGCGATAAAGGATTTAACTCGGTTAAAGTAATCGCTTTGGACTCAAATGTTGAAGAAGTTAATAGAAGTATTATTACACCATGTATAGTGTCTAAATCAGATGAGCTTGTAAATGGAGTTCAGTATATTTTCCGACTATATAAGTAAAAGATTATGATATACATATTTGAAGATCGAACAGAGCGCAAGCAACGAAACGAAAGCATACTAAAAGATTATAGTGGTGTGTGTAAGTTTGCGAAGTATGATGAACTAGTTAAAGGTGGTAGTATCGAGAACTTTGCGGTCTCTTTATCGCCCGAAAAGGATTGCGTGATTTTTCACAAGTCATACGCCTTACAAGACGGAGTGTCATTTGACCAAGTCCGTACATCCTTTACGCAGTTTGGAATACCATTTGTCGAATACAGTGGAGGCATAGAACGAAGTAATGTCGTAAAAATACAAGATGCGAAGTATTATATAATTAATGCGGAATTGATGTATTCTAATCTGCCGGTTTTCCTTGATTGGTACAAAAAGAATAATACAATCGTTTGTGATGTTCTAATATGGGGAAATGATTTTGAGAAAAATCGAGTGTTTAGCTTGTTTGCTCAATTCTATGCTGAAAATTTTTTGGATAAACGATGGACCGACGAAGTGCCTAAGGCAGATGTCAGCAGGATTGCTAGAACAATTAATAGACATTTTGGGAACGATTGCTCTAATGACGTTTTGTCGAAGCCTACCTTGACTTGGTATAATATATTTGAAATTGTTCAGAACTATATAAATCAATAATAAAATGAAAATACTTATATCTCCTTTTTCCGACCGTTTGCCGGATAATGATGAAACTCGAGAATCCTGGAGTGTTGACCAAATACTGTTATATCAGAAGGATATATCCTCGGATTTGATAGATTCAATTATAAACTTAATTCATGATGAGGCCACGTTGTATGTTCCAACGGTATTGGATGTGACTAATGCATTATCATATGATGGTGCGGATTTCGCTTTACAATTGCTGATGAAAGCAATCTCTTGTGATATTTGCCGTATTCAAATATATCTTATGGGCATAGAGAACCAAAGTATGTTTATGCTGAAGTACAAGTATCCTAATATTTTAAAACTCCCTAATATTAAATATGTGTATTTCAATAAATACGAGGTTCGTCGGTTTGATGAAGCATTTGACTGTATTCCAACACATCAAGAATACATAAATATGTTGGATGCATTGGGCATCCAACTGCCATCCTCTTTTCATACGACTCATTCTGTTACGAATGAATGGTGTACATATAAATGGTCATCTTTCTTAAATATTAATAAAGGTGGAAGTTTCGACTTGCCGCAGGCGCTATACTTCGATTATTTAAAGACGAAGTTCCATTTGAGCGAAGATCGTTTTGAGCGTAAGGCAGAAAGGATTTTCGATAAAGTAAAAGCTTTACCTGAGAGCAAGATTTTAGTCGTTGATGACAATTGTAGGTGGCATAGGTTTTTTACAGAATTCTTTGCGGATACAAAAATCGAAGTAAAGTGCATCGGATCCGATTTCAAAAGGAAAGATGTAGATATGATTGTTGCCGAAGTAAATAATATAATAGATTCTTTTGCTCCAAATGTAATACTCCTTGACTATAGGCTCATAGAGGATGCGGACTATTCCAATCAAAAAGATGTGAGTGGAGTGACGGTGTTGCGAAAACTTAAGGGAACGGCAGATAAACCGGGGTGTTGTTTCGGCCGTCAAATAATTATGTTTACAGCGACAAGCCGAATAGAGAATATTTTGAGGTTAAAACGATTTTACGCAGATGGATTTATCTTAAAAGAAAAACCATTAGAATATATAGGGAAGAAAACCTCAGATGAGGTGTTGTCGTCTGCAATCCAGACAATCTCAGATGCAATAAATAGGGCTAAATTCCTTGTTCCGCTTAATGTCCGATTATCTACTCTTTCAGGTTTAACAGAATACGTTGGACAAGAAACGAGAGAGGAAATAAATAAAGTTGCTAATAGCGTGCGAACAATCACTCAAGGAAATGAGTTGACAAAAAATGTATTGAAGCTCGTTTGCTTGGATATTTTTGGTTTAATAGAGGCAATATCTCGAGATCGGAGCATCGTTAAGACGAACTCCGAAGAAGGACGGATTGAAGTTATCCCTTATCCTAAAGCAGAAAGTATCATTGTCTCGGATGGAACTAGATGTACTATATCGCGTACTGAAGCAGAAGGGCCCAATAGGTGGAATTTAAAAGTGTGCGATAAAGTGGATAATTGGATTAAGAATAAAGAGCAGAGTCGAATCGACCTTAATGTTGTTATTATTGCGCTGATACTATTTAGGGCAAACAAGAAATGTGTAGATGAGACGAAATGGAATCAGATACGGTGTCTTAGAAATAAAATAGTACATAATTCGAAAGAGTTAGGAATAGGGGAACTTCAACGATTATCATTGGATATGTTGACTCTCTTGGAAGATGTTATTGTACCCAAAAGGGCGAATCAATAAGTTGGTACAATATCAAATGCCGGGATGTGGCTGCGGCCGCGTCCCGGCATTATGCAATCTATCAGGGGAAACTTCGTGAAAGGATAAAGGGTGGGGCATTGCGTAGGACGAAGACGAGGCTTCGGATTGCTTTTTGTACTTCGTTTTTTTGTGAGGCTGAGATTTTTTTCGGGGAATCGGATTTACTTTTGGGTTGCTCGCGGTATATATATGTGGAGGGCGGCCGGAAGTCGGCCGACGCCAAAAAGAACAATATATATGAAAGTAAACGTAAAGTATTCACATCAAGATATATGAAGTAAACATAAAATATTCATCTCAAACAAGTTACAGATATGAACAAGACATTCAGAAAAGTGATGGGCCTCGACAAAAAGGTGTCGGGGATGACTCTTGAAAAGGACTTCGAATTCGATGCTACGGCTGTCGCGCGGGCTCGCAAGGAGGGCAAGCGCTGTTTCTTCGACCTTATCGTCTTGGACGAGAGCGGCTCGATGTGCTCGATATACAAGCAGGCACTTGACGGCGTCAACGAGACGCTGAGCACCATCCGACAGTCGCAGACCGAGGATGATACGCAGCGTCATTTTGTGTCGCTGGTGGCTTTTGACAGCAGCCACCTCCGCTTTATTTACAACGGCACTCCGGCTGAGGAGACGAAGAATATCACTACCGAGCAGTACCGCCCGGGGGAGTGCACGCCGCTGTACGATGCTATGGGAGTGACCATTAACGACCTGCGCACTCGCGTGGCGAACGAGGATATCGTGATGGTGACCGTCATCACCGATGGCGAGGAAAACTCGTCGCAGGAGTATACCTCGGCGACGGTCAAGGCGCTCGTGGATGAGTTGCGCCTCAAAGGCTGGACTTTCACCTATCTCGGTGCCAATCAGGATGTTGAATCTGTCGCAACCGGCCTTAATATCGACAATTATATGGACTTTGACGCCTCGGAGGAAGGCGCGGAAGACATGTGGAAGCAGGAATGTAGGATGCGTAAGAGGTACTATGGCTTGATGTCCAGCCTGCCCGAGGATGCTCTCTGTTGCGCCGAGTCCAAGCGCGTGCGCAACTACTTCAAGGGCTGGAAGAGAAAGAAATAGTGTGATTGCCCGAGGCCGCGGCTGATGCCGACCTCGCCGCTCGTCCCCAAAATATGATACGCGGGACTTGCCCGCGCATCTGTTTCGGCAAAGTGGTTGCGCCCCGACGGAATGTCCGCCGGGGCGCAATTTATGTGTCTTTGGGAGTGCTATTTACGGGTGAGAAGTATGGATTTCTCGGTGGCGGTCGCCGCGCCGTCAAGCATTTCGAGCAACTGCGGCCATAGATGCAGCGGTACGGTGGAAATCTTGACGCGCCACATGCTTATAATCCGGATGTCGCCTTCGGCGGTGACGGCGGCTTGTACGGCAAATTGGCCGATGGGCTTGTTGACGTTGGACGCGAAGTCGCGCAGCGAGGTCTCGTCTACCGTATATCCTTCGGGAACGTGTATGGTGACTGTGCGCGAGAATTGGCGTGCCGTGGGCATCATAGCGTCCAGCAGCGGCGTGCGTTCCGGCCCGGTGACTTTCTCAAAACGGCCTATCAGCTTGCCTGCGTGTAGACTCAGGTCGGCGCCTAAGGGCGAGACGATGTCCGAAAGATGGCACTCGGCCTCCAGCTCGAGACCTTTGGAACCGGGCAGGATGCCGCGATCCGATACCTTGTAGGATAGCACCGAATCGGGCTGAGTACCCAGGATAAATGCACGTTCCTTGGACACAATGCCGCGCACTTCGTTTTCGCGCTCCACGGCGTCATATTCCTTGTCTACGTATTTCTTGCTGATGCCGAGGTGTTCTTCGACATTGGCTATCCACTCGTTGATATTGGTGAGTTTGCCCGCCAATTCCTTGCATCCGCCGGTGTAGGTGGCCGTGCCCTTGACTGAGGCTGTGCCCATGTCCGGGTCGAGGTCTATGGTGGCGTTAGAGATGATGCGATTGCCGATGTGCTTATGGTCTTCGACGGTGAATTCGGCGGGAATCGTGCGTTTGTTTATGTCCTTTCGCGGTCCCATGAGGGCGTATCCTTTCTCGCCTTGATATGCAGCGGGGTCCTCGCCGGGCATATAGCACATCTGCGGCTTGGCGAAGTATACGCTGTCGCCGATGACGTTTACAAACGAGAAGTCGTACCATGCCGAAGGTTCGGTGGTGGGGACATCGTTGCGTGGATTGATGACTCCGATACCTGTGCCGGCTTCATCGTATGCTTTCAGTTTGTCCAGGCAGTCAGCCATATACAACGTTTTCCACATTCCGTAGTAGTTGGGCGTGTCATCGTCATCATCGATGGCGTCGCAGTATTGCAGGGCTAGCCACAACACGTCCACAATTTGGCGTTGGGTCATGCCCGGGTGGGTCTTGATGTAGTTCTTGGCAATTTTGACGGCCTTGCCCGGAAGCGAAGACTCGTATTCGGCGTCATGCAGCACTTCGCCCACTTCGCGATAGTACTTGCCCGGCAGGATGTTGACGTAAAATCCGGCATTGCGCGAGGACAGTGCGTGGTATTCGAGGGACGAGTTGTTGAGCGTCTGCAGGCGTATGAACGGCAGTTGGCGGGTGGGCATTACGAACAGGGTGAAGTCTACAGCGGGAATATTGATTACGTGTATATCAGCGCAGTAGTTTTCCTTTTTGTCGCGAGTGACCTTGAGCGTGGGCGTGCCGTTGTAGGTGCGATACTCGGTGGTGAGATACGGTGACATCTTCATCGACACTACGCGGTTCAGTATCGGATAGCGGTCATAGAATTTGATGTCTATAGGGTCGAGACTGAATTCCTCGGCCATTTCTTCGTCATAGAAAAAGTACTCGAGAATGTCTCCCACGGCCAGCCCCGGAATTGCAATCTTGTACTTGCGCCCCTTGTCTGCCTTTTTGCCGTGCGCCACTTCGATGGCGTTGTCCGGCACGTCTATTTCGACCACTGTCCCATCGGGCTTGTGTATACGTGCACCAAAGACGTCCTTGGCTTCGTAAAGCTGCAGCCCGCGATACTTAATATTCTCCTTGACTCCGAATTCGGTATCGCCATAGTCTTCTACGGCCTTTTGGTCCAGCAATTTGACCATAGTGCGGCGCAGGTGGCGACGCAGTGTGCGGTTGGTCCTTCCCGAAGCTTTGTATATTGTGTTCTGAATTTGTTGTTCGGTGCTTATTTGGTCTAACCGCATCATTATCACCGCCGAGGCTTTGTCTGCAATGCTGTCGGGTATGGGAATGTCTGCGCGGAACAGGGTGTCAGGCTCGCCCCAGATGCGCTTGGCTGTTTGTCTGTACAATTTGGCATCGATGCCGGCGTATGCTGTGGCTGTCGCCATAAGGGCTAATGCAAGTAGCAGAATACGAGATGGTTTCATGATGGTTGGTCTGTTTTGGGTGTCGTAGGGGGTGTCTTATGGGTTAATTGGCTGATATTCTCGGTCTAAGGCGTTGTCGGTCTCTGAAAAAGGTCATTGCGCATTGATGCGGCTCAGCGAAAGCGGAGTGGTTAGGATGCGCCGTGCCTTGCGTGCCGCCTCGTTCCATGCCTCCATATCTGCGCGGCTGATGTATGGCGTCTTCCATTTGAAGGATGCTCGACAGCGGACGTTGTCGTTGTCCGGAACGTACTCTATGCTTAGGTCGTACCAATGCGTGGATATCTCGGCGGGAGTGGCGTACTCCGCTGTGTATCCGCTCGGTACGGAGATAGTGATGTCAGCTGCGGCATCATCGGCCAATGGAATTTTGGCATCGTAGCGTCTCTTGGGCAGGTCGAAAAGCGGAAGGCTAATGCCGCGCAACGGCGATACATTTATATATAGCTTGGCGCCGCCGGAAGCGGAGATGACTGCGCCATCGTCGGTGTACGTTGCTTGGATGCCTATGATGGCACCGTCGGCACTATGCACCGCGTTGAGGCTGTCGAGATGGCAACTACGGCTGCCGCCGGTGAGTATGCCTTCCAGATATATGTCTCGACGCGATGTTTGTATGGCATCGGTGATAGATGACAGGTATGGAATCTGGCTGCCTGAAGCTGCGAGTGCCAGTCGTCCGCAAAGTGTACGCATATCTTCGGCCACGGATGCAGTGCCGGTCAGCATCGTGGCTCCATGCGACTTGGGGTCATCGGGAACGCGGAGCAGCATCCCGTCCTGCCCGTTTTCGATAAGTGCCTGTGCTCCGGCTATGGATGGCGGCACAAAGCCGTCGGGGGCATTACGTACGGTCCCGTCAAGATAAATGACGGTATCCGGCAGTATGGCCGCGGCTATCATGTGGTTGCCGCAGCCCAGCGACGGCATCGTGTCCCAATCGCCGATTACGTCGTCGCGTGTGCCTATCCATACCATACGACCGTCGATGCCTACGGCACGCAACATCGCGCGTATCAGGCATGCACTGCCTTTACAATCGCTGTAGCGTTTGGCCAGAACATCGTCCGGACGGTCGGGGCTGAAGGCGTATTTGCCGTTTTCGATGGCTACGTATCTTATATTGCGTCGTACCCACCGAGCTATGGTGTCAATTTTGGCTTTGATTTCGTTGCCCGGGATGTCGGCTGTCAGTTGTCGCGCAAGGTCGGCAGCCGCGGGCGCTTCATCGATTTTCGGGTCTACCAGCGAGTGCAGATAGCGGTGCAGGTCGTGCCAATTGCCGGCCATGCCGGATATGGCCAGTACCGGGACTACGGCCAAGGGCGAGGGGATGTATTTCTCTTCGGTAAAAGCCGGAATATCCTTGGCTGTCAGTGTGTAGATCTTGGCGCCTTTGTCTGAGATGATGCTGTCAAGGTGTGCCGTTGCGGGCAGGCGTAGTGCCTTTACGGATATCTGAGATGCCAATGCCGGCGGTATCTCAATGGCCCAGCGACCTTCGCGCACCGGGACATTGGGGGCGATGATGACTTTTGTGAATTGCATCGGGTCTTTGTAGGTGCGCTTGACGACGGCTTCGATGGTCTTGCCTGCACGGATTTTCAAGGGCAGTACGCATACGCGTGCGCCTGAGTGAAAAAGGTCGTCGTCTTCCCATGCTCGGTATATCGGGGTCGCTCCGGGAGCCTTGGCCCGGTCAATCGAAATGCTCTCGTCGTAGAATGTCGCCCAGATGTCGGAGGCATTGGCTCGTGTGGCGGTGTAGGTGCGCTTTTCTTCGGCGCGTACGCATATCGCTGCGCTGCTGCAATCGGCTTCGATGGTGTATGCAGCTTCCAGTTTGGTGATAATGACGTTGTTTTCGGGCGCAATCGCGCGTGCCGCCGTGATGATGGCGAGACCGGCACAGGTGATGATAGCGCGAAGTGTTGCAACGTTCATGGTCGAGGGTATTGCTTGTGATGGCAAATTTAAGCTATATCTTCGAATGTGCAAAGGTTTTTTGTGCGTTTTTTTTCAATGTTGTCCTAAACGTTTTGGTCAAAAATAAAAATAGGAAGTAGTTAC
>ERZ779851.127-NODE-127-length-76496-cov-4.539566_pt1 | contig 76496 bp, 50 predicted proteins | sample MGYA00511094_ERZ779851 | MGnify/ENA primary metagenome ERZ779851 (study PRJEB29588, sample SAMEA2155512) | human gut metagenome | biome: human gut; feature: human-associated habitat; material: faeces | place: Denmark | collected 2008/2010 ...
GATTTTATCGGCTTCTTACCGAATCTTAAGTGCGAAACGGTGATACCGCCGGACTTTTTCGAGTCGTATGAGAAATACGCCTGAGCGTAAAGATCCGTGTGGTCGCCGATGATCTTTATGGAGTTCTTATTAGCTCCGACCGTTCCGTCCGAGCCGAGACCCCAGAACTTGCATGCGGTATTGCCGGACGCCGACGTGTCGGGATTCTCCTCTCTGGGAAGCGAAAGATTCGTCACATCGTCGAAGATAGCAAGTGTGAATCCGTGAACGGGCTCTTTCGCGTCAAGATTTTTATATGTTGCGATGATGTCCGCCGGCACAGTGTCTTTCGAGCCGAGTCCGTATCTTCCGCCGATGATGAGCGGAATGTCTTTCTTTCCGTTATAGCATGCGCAAACATCAAGATACAAAGGCTCGCCGATCGAACCGGGCTCCTTCGTTCTGTCCAAAACAGCGATCTTTTTGCAGGTCGCCGGAACAGCCTTTAAGAACGCTTCAACCGGGAACGGCCTGTAAAGGTGAACCTTGATAAGGCCGACCTTTTCGCCCTTCGCCGTTAAATAGTCGACCGTCTCTTCAATAGTCTCGCAGACTGAGCCCATCGCAACGATGACCTTCTCGGCATCGGGTGCGCCGTAATAATTAACAAGGCCGTAGTCCGTTCCGATCTTCTCGTTGATCTTCTTCATATATTCCTCGACAACAGAAGGAATGTTGTTATAATAGCTGTTGCATGCCTCTCTGTTCTGGAAGAATATATCGGGGTTCTGAGCCGAGCCTCTCAAAACAGGGTGCTCGGGATTGAGCGCGGTATTTCTGAATTCCTTAACGGCATCCATATCGACCATTTCCTTAAGGTCGTCATAATCCCAGACCTCGATCTTGTCGATCTCGTGAGAAGTCCTGAATCCGTCAAAGAAATGAAGGAACGGAACTCTTCCCTTGATAGCGGAAAGGTGAGCGACCGCACCCAAGTCCATTACCTCCTGCGGGCTGTTGGAGCAAAGCATCGCATAGCCGGTCTGTCGACATGCCATAACGTCCGAATGGTCGCCGAAAATGTTTAACGCATGCGAAGCGACGCATCTTGCGCTGACATGAATAACCGACGGGAGAAGCTCTCCTGCCATTTTGTACATATTCGGGATCATTAAAAGCAAGCCCTGTGAAGCCGTGTATGTTGTTGTGAGTGCGCCGGCAGCAAGCGATCCGTGAACCGCACCGGCAGCCCCTGCCTCGGACTGCATTTCAACAACCTTGACGGGCTGGCCGAAAATATTGTTTTTCTTTTCAACCGCCCATTCATCCGTAACCTCCGCCATAACGGACGACGGAGTTATGGGGTAGATCGCCGCAACATCGGTAAATGCATACGACGCCCATGCCGCGGCATTATTGCCGTCCATGGTTTTCATTTTTCTTGTCATATTTTTTCCTCCTTAGAAATGTACTTTGCATAATGTCCAAAATAATTATAACAAGTTAATTGAAATTTGTCAAGTTGCAATATGATTTTGTTTATATTTCTATGTCGAGCCGTGCCGGAACAAGGCCTTCGGATTCGGCATAGAGCGACAGCGTTCCGCTCTCCGAGCCGGCCTTTACGGCAACCGTGATCCTTCCCGCGCGCATTTTTCTCGATGTTTCGGTGACCGGGTTATGATCTGACACGTCTGAGCCGGTTGCGATGACTCTCCCGAGTCCGTTTGAATAAAAATCGACAGTGGGTGCGGCGTCCGGTACTTCTGTGCCGTTTTCATCCACCGTATAGCATGTGATTATCGCGGTGTCGCGACCCGATGATGTAACTTCGTTTTCAAGCCTTAAGCAAAGCTTAACGGGAGACCCGGCTGTCACATTTTCATCGTGCGCCGCTTCCTTGCCGCCGTTAAAGCCGACCGCCTCAATCTTGCCGGGCTCATAGGGGACGCTCCATTCAAGATGCTTATATTTTTCCGTTTTTCTTTTTCCGAGGCTTTTGCCGTTTAACTTAAGTTCTACCTCTTCGCAGTTTGTATATATCCAGATATTTACTTCCTCGCCTGCCTTTTTGTCACGGAGCGTCCAGTGCGGAAGCATATGTATCATCGGAGTGTCGAGCCAGTGGGATTGGTTCTGATAAAACGCGTCCTTCTTTTGCAGATAAAGGTCGATCGCTCCGGACTGGGAGCAAAGGCGCGGCCATACGGTCTCCCCTCTGTGCTCGAACGCCGTCCACTGATATGCGCCCAGAATATATTCGCGTTCCATCATAAAGTTCCATGTCTCTTCTCGGCCGAGCCACCAGTTATTCGTCCTCGTGTCATACGCATTAATATAGCCTTTGTCCGGACAGTCGTCACGGTACCAGCCTCTTGTCGTCCCCGTTGCACAGCATTCTGAAGAGAATGCCGGAATCTTGGGAAATTTTTCATGCAGAAGGTCAAATGTATGAAGATTATAGTTAACTCCTACCGCGTCAAGATAATCATAGACCGTCGCCTTCTCCGGCGAATTCGAAACAGCAGTCATAATTATTCTCGATGTGTCGAGCTTTTCTATCTCGGCCTTCAATGCACGGCAGATGTTTGCGCCCTGTTCTTTTACATGATAAGGCTCTTCGTTTCCGATTGACCAGAAGAAGACTGACGGACGGTTTCTGTCGCGCTTTACCATAAATTCAAGCTGAGCCTTTGCCTCGGGGGTCGAGTCGTACCAACGCGTTTCTTCCATTACTATGAAGCCGAATTCGTCAAGCGCGTCCATTATCGCTGAGTTCTGCGGATAGTGGCTCGTTCTGTAGCCGTTCGCGCCCATCTCTTTAATCAGCCCTATCTTATATCTGTTCACATTGTCGGAGACCGCTTTTCCCGTGAGTCCGCAGTCCTGATGCGCGCACACGCCCTTTATCTTAACGTGCCTTCCGTTTAAGAAGAATCCCTTGTCCGGATCGGCATAATACGTTCTGAAGCCAGTTTTTGTTTCGTACTCATCGCAGAGCTCGCCATTTTTATAAAGCTTGGTGACAGCCTTATATAAATAAGGTCTGTCAATATCCCAAAGCTCGGGGGTAAATTCGCAGGAATAGTTAAGATGCGCCTTGTCTCTCGGCAAAACCTCTCCCGTGCCTTTACACTTGACAACCGATTTTCCCGATTCGTCGAAAAATTCAGTCACAGCCTCTATATTTGCCTTTTCATAGCTTTCGTTAAATACCGAAGCTTCCACATCGACCTTCCAGTCGTTTTCGCGCGGTGTGCCTTTCACGTAAACTCCGTATGTCTCGATCGCGACGCGGTCGGTTATTACAAGGTAAACGTCTCTATATATTCCGCCGCCCTCATACCACCAGCCTTCGTGGTTTTGCGTATTCACATAAACGGCTAAAACATTGTCGCAGCCGAACACGATATAGTCCGTTATATCAACCTCAAAGCCGGTGTATCCGCAGAAATTGTGCGCCATCAGGCAACCGTTGAAATATACGGTCGCATTCGTCGCAACGCCGTCGAACCTCAACACATATCTTTTGTCCTTATCCTCGTCCGGGAATTTATAATGCTTTCTGTACCACGCATTGTTATATTTAAAATACCCGAGTGCGTTATTCTCATTTTTATCCGGAGCGTGCTTTATCACATAGTCGTGAGGCAGTTCCACACTGTCCCACGCGTCGCGGCAGTTATATTCAACATTGCCGCGAAAGTCATCAGTTGCGTCGTTATAATAAATTGACGCAGGCCCCCATTTCATCCGCTCGGTTTTCGACTGCATGTATAAAGGCCCCTTTTTGTTCGGCGTCGGGCAATCTATGTCCCCCTCATGAAAAAGCCAGCCTTCGTTAAATAAAACTTCCTTTCGCATTTTGTTCCTTCCTCCTATCTTTTTCCATACAATAATGAATATATTGTTCTCATTTTACCATAAGAATGCGGCGAAATCAACCCCTTAAAAGCATTAATTTTCCTCCATTTCGCACATATAGCGCCAGAATCTTTTCGGCACGTGAGTCATGCGGCATTTTTCGTTTTTTCGCTCGGCAATCGAAACGGTTTTGTAAAACGATTTCCACATAGCGCAAAACGCTTTTTCATTTTCCGTTTCTTCGGGCTTAAAAAAGCTCTCGTAATTTATTATTTCAAGTTTTTCTTTATCCCATATCGCCGCTTTTTTCCTCTTAAGATCGTTTATCGCGAAATTAAGCCCCGAAAGGCGGTTTTTAAAGTGCGGCGCGATAAGCGAGATACAGTCCGTCTTCGGCGAAAACTCAGCATAATATATGCCGGCCTCAGTCTCTCGAAAGCGCAGAAATCCGCGAAGAAGGTGCGCCTCGCTCCCTGTTTTTTCCGAAAGCTTCAAAACGTCCGTCACCGTCTTTTCGGCATAGAGATATTTCGCGTCGCGCCCTGATCTTAATACGATGCCGATATAGTCAAAAATCAGCTTTTCCCTGCCTATACTGTCAGACAAAAAAGCCTTATATATCCTGTAAAATCCCAATTTGCCGATTTTTTTGACCAGCGATGCCATCACGCGCTCGGCCTTGTCCTCTTCTGTCCCGACCGTGAGAGTCTCCGCTCCTATAGCAAGCTGAAGATCGGAATCGGTGCATATATCCTCCAAATCATCGTGATTGAAATATACATAAAAAATCGCTGTCAGAAATCCGTAAAACGACCCGTCGTAAACATATATCTTTCCCATCAGCGCGCCTCCTGCAAAAGAGGTGTGTCAAAAAGGCTCGTCTGCGTATAGCCGCCAAGTCTCGGTATCGCTCCGATCTCAAGATTCGTCCGCAAAAAGCTTTCTTTCAGCGGAAAATTATTCATATAACGCCCTTTGACTGTTATGAAAAACTGCGCTCTTTTTAAGACCACTCCGATTCTTTTGAGCGCGTCAAAATCAAGGTGCGCCACGCGGCGCGACACACATATCCTTTTCGCGCTCGTCACCCCGATTCCCGGGACTCTTAAAAGCATCTCATACGGCGCAGTATTAACATCGATCGGGAAAAGCGCAAGATTATTGACCGCCCAGTTGGCTTTCGGGTCTAAATTCACCGAAAAGTCCGGATGCCGCTCATCCAATATCTCCGAGGCAGAAAAGCCGTAATAGCGGAGCAACCAGTCAGCCTGATACATTCTATGTTCCCTCAAAAGCGGGGGCTTGGTATCGACCGACGGGAGCGCCGAATCGTCGTTCATCGGGATATACGCCGAATAGTATACCCTTTTAAGCGAATATTTTTTGTATAATCCCTCCGCGAGCCTCAATATTTTCAAGTCATTGTCCGGACTCGCACCGATTATCATCTGCGTGCTCTGCCCAGACGGAATGAAATGCGGCGCGTGACGGTATATGGCAAGCTCATTTTTATTCACTTTAATGCCGTCAGAGATGAATTTCATCGGCCGTAAAATGCTTTCTTTCTTTTTGTCTGGCGCGAGTTTTTTCAATGAGTCCTCACTCGGAAGCTCGATGTTGACGCTCATTCTGTCCGCCAAAAGGCCGGCGCGGCGCACAAGCTCACTGTCCGCACCCGGGATCGCCTTAACATGGATATATCCGTTAAATCGGTGCTTTTCACGAAGAAGGCGCAAAACCTCGGTCATTCTTTCCATTGTATAGTCGGGATCTTTGATGACTCCGGAGCTTAAAAAAAGCCCCTCGATGTAGTTTCGCTTATAAAATTCGATTGTCAGATTCGCGAGCTCCTCCGGTGTGAAGGCGGCGCGTTTAACGTCGTTTGATGCGCGGTTGATGCAATATTTGCAGTCGTAAATACAGTAATTTGTCATCAGCACTTTTAAAAGTGAAATACACCTTCCGTCCTGCGTGAAGGTGTGACAGCATCCTGCCGGCGCGGCGTTTCCGATTCCGCCCTTAATGTTCTGCCTTCTTGATCCGCTCGACGAACAGCTCGCGTCATATTTTGCCGCGTCGCCAAGTATTAAAAGCTTTTCTTTAAGTTCCATAGTGCGCCTCCCTGTATGCTTATACATACATTATAGCACACCTTTATTCAAAATGCAAACATTTGTTCTTATTTTTATAAAAAAATTCAGGGAGAACATTCATCCTCCCCGAATCAATTATTCCATACCCTTTTTAATGCACTCTAAGTTCACCTTTAAAAGGTCCGCCTTTTTCGGAGGAATGAGCTTGTTTAATGCCTTTTCCACCGTTTCGATGTCGAACATACCGGTCTCTTTTATGAGTGCGCCGATAAGGATCATATTCGCAAGCTTCGACGCGCCCATATCGTTCGCGATCTTCGTCGCCGGGACTGCGAGAGCATCAACGTCGTCTCTCTTGACACCGCTTGCGATAAGCGTCGAGTCGTAAACTATAACGCCGCCCGGGGCAACCTTATCTTCAAATTTATCGAGAGAAGGCTGGTTCATCGCAAAAAGCACCGTGGGCTTTGTGATGAGCGGAGAGCTTACCGGCTCATCCGATAAAATGACGTGGCAGTTACACGTTCCGCCTCTCATTTCAGGGCCGTATGAAGGAAGCCACGAAAGCTCCTTTCCCGCGACCATTCCGCAGTAAGCTAAAAGCTTGCCGGCAAACAAAATTCCCTGACCGCCGAATCCGGCAAGTATTATTTCATGTGCCGCCATTATTTATCACCGTCCTTATCTTTATACACTCCGAGAGGATAGTAAGGAATCATATTGTTCTCAAGCCAGGTGAGTGCCTCGACCGGAGAAAGCCCCCAGTTTGTGGGACATGTCGAGAGAACCTCGACAATGGAAAAGCCCTTACCGTCGATCTGGTTCTGGAAAGCCTTCTTTATGGCCTTCTTTGTTTCCTTAATATTCTTTATGTTGTTAACGGCACAGCGCTCTGCCAAAGCAACACCGTCAAGCGTCGAGAGCATCTCGCACATCTTAATGGGATAGCCCTGCGTCTTTGTGTCTCTTCCGTAGGGTGAGGTCTGTGTTACCTGGCCGGGAAGCGTGGTCGGCGCCATCTGGCCGCCGGTCATTCCGTATATCGCGTTATTGATGAAAATAACCGTGATGTTTTCGCCTCTCGCCGCCGCGTGAACAGTCTCCGCCGTTCCGATCGCCGCAAGGTCGCCGTCGCCCTGATAGGTGAAAACGATGTTGTCGGGGTTTACTCTCTTTATTCCCGTCGCAACAGCCGGCGCTCTTCCGTGAGCCGCCTCCTGCATATCGCATTCAAAATAATTATACGCAAATACCGCGCATCCGACCGGAGCAACACCGACGGTCTTTCCCTCGATCCCGAGTTCGTCAATGACCTCGGCAACGAGGCGGTGAACGATACCGTGGTTACAGCCCGGGCAGTAATGCAATGTCACATCACTTAAAGCGTGCGGTCTTTTAAAAGTTGCCATTATTTAACGCCTCCTGTCATAGCATTGAGCTTGTCTAAAATTTCTTCGGGGCTCGGGATCATTCCGCCGGTACGGCCGAAGAACTCGACCGGAGCTTTTCCCTCAACCGCGAGGCGGACGTCTTCGATCATCTGCCCCATGCTCATCTCAACCGTCAAAAATGCCGAGACTTTATCTCTGTATTTCTCAAACGGCCTTGTATCAAACGGCCAGAGCGTTATGGGTCTTATAAGGCCGACCTTTAAGCCGTTCTCTCTCGCCTTCTTGATCGCCGACTTTGCGACACGCGCGATCGTTCCGTATGCCGCGATGATAATATCCGCGTCCTCGCACATATATTCTTCGGCTCTTGCCTCATTCTCGGCTACGGTCTCGTATTTTTTATAGCGCTCCACAACGAGCTTTTCAAGCTCATCGGGTGTTATGTAAAGAGAATTTATGATGTTTCTCTTTCTCTTCATTTTCGTTCCCGTCGTCGCCCAGGTCTTTTCAGGGAGCTTTTTCGTGCACTTGTAGTTTCCGAAAACGACCGGCTCCATCATCTGGCCGAGCATTCCGTCGCCCATGATCATAACGGGCATTCTGTAGTAATCTGCAAGATCAAACGCCTCTTTTACAAGGTCGACCATTTCCTGAACCGAGGAGGGTGCTAAAACTATCAGATGATAATCGCCGTGTCCGCCGCCCTTTGTCGCCTGGAAATAGTCGCTCTGTGCGGGCTGGATACCGCCGAGTCCGGGGCCTCCGCGCACGATGTTACAGATAACGCACGGAAGGTCGCTTCCCGCGATATAGCTGATTCCCTCGGACTTCAAGCTGATTCCGGGGCTTGACGACGAGGTCATTACTCTTGCGCCGGCGCCTGCCGCGCCGTAAACCATATTGATCGCCGCAACCTCGCTCTCCGCCTGCAAAAACGTTCCGCCGATCTTCGGCATCTGCTTTGCCATATATGCGGCAACCTCTGTCTGCGGTGTTATGGGATATCCGAAAAAGAAACGGCAACCGGACTCAATCGCCGCTCTCGCCAGCGCTTCGTTTCCTTTCATTAAAACCTTTTCTTCCATCCTTTTTCACTCCTTTACTTCGATTGCGCAGTCGGGGCAGATCATTGCGCAGAAAGCGCATCCGATGCACTTCTCGCTGTCCGTCACCCCGGCGGGATTATAGCCTTTTTTGTTAAGTTTTCCTGTGTCCAAAGCAACGATATTTTTAGGACAGACGGTAACGCAAAGGCCGCAGCCCTTGCATATCTCTTCGTTAAAATAAGCTTTCGACATAACTTTACCTCCTACTGCATAATAATATATTTTTTCATTTTGAATTCATCGTCTTTAGCCAATTCCTCCATAACGGAGTTTCCGAAAAAGCGAACATTTAGCTTTTCACACGCTTCGCGGACGATTTTCCCGCCGCGCTCGATATGCCGCCTTTCGGTTTCGCCCATCAGGTTTGAATTGTTGACAAGCGCCGTCACGCAAAGCCTTGATGCGCCTTCTATCGCGCGGACGGTATCTATTATTTTTTCGACCGAATCCGTCTCCGGCCTAAAAACATTGACAACGCAAAACACGTCCGCGTCGGCCCTTAAAAAATATTCGTGAAACCTTCCGAGCACAGCCGCGCCGTCATCGTCACCGCCGACGTCAAGCACAGCGCCCTTTTCCTCGGAAAACACCGAATATATCTCCGGCGGCAGAGCCGGAATGTCGACATTCGTGCCGGCGTAATAAGGCGAAACGACCTTAATGCTTTCTTTGGTTAATATTCCTTTTGCGTCATTCGTTCTGAAATACGGATTAACAGTGTCAAGATCCGCTATCATGCCGACCTTGTTTTTGATCGCGAAATTGACCGCGACCTCGGTTTTTCCGCTACCGTAATGACCGACAAACACATTGATTTTTTTCATATTCACCGCCCCGGATGCTAAATAGCAGTCATTAAATAAGAGTATACCACAAATAATTCCAAAGGTCAACACCAAAATTCGGTTATGGGCGCAGTATTTTTCGTTAAATATACTTTTGCCGAATTTTTTTCGGCAAAACTATCCTCTCATCGTTTTAATTATTCCGCTCGTTATACCTTCAGCCAATTTTTTCAAGAATGCGTCGTCCATCAGATTCGCCAGCTCCTCCTGATTCGTGAGGCACCCGCATTCGACTATGACTGCCGGCATATCGGTTCGCCTTATGACAGCCATATTCGTTCCGTCGCGAAGCCCTCGGTCGATCGTGCCGGCGGACTTTACCATTTCGTCCAATATGTTTTTCGCAAGTATCTTTCCTTTGGTACTTGTCGCATAGAAAAGCACCATCGAGCCCTTATATTCCGGCTGAGGAATGCTGTTATTGTGGATAGAGACAAAGAGCGCCGCGTTTTTACCGTTGGCAAATTCCGCTCTTTCGGCAAGGCCGACATAAACGTCGTCCGACCGGGTGAGCTCAACATCAACCCCGTTTTTGCGGAGCATGTCCGCCACCATCAGCGTGATTTTTAAGTTCATATCCTTCTCGTATGCCAAGACTTTTTCGCCCGACTCATCTTTGCCGAGGCTTCCGGGATCGGATCCTCCGTGCCCGGCGTCGAGCACAACGAGGTTTTTATTAACGGTGTTATTTTCCTTTTCTCCGCTCTTCCCGGGCGTTAGGATTACTTTGTTTTTCTCCGTCCTCACCGAAGCGGAGGACTTTAATGAAACGGTGAGAGTGTTCCCGTTTGTCTCTGCCGAAGAAACCAGGGAATCGTTTATTTTTATGCTTTCGTCCGCCATATTAACGTTCCCGACCGATATTTTGACCGTGTTATTTTCGCTCGCCGCCGAAACTGACGCGCCGTCCGGGAAAATGAAGGTCTTTTCCGATTCGCCCAAAAAGTCAAAATTCAGCTTTTTTTCATAGATCTTCACATTTACAACGCCGCTGTTATCGGCATAGATATAGCGAAGAGGGCCATCTCCCTCTAAAACGAAGCGGACATATCCGTCGTGAGAGCCGACTCTGACGCGCGAAACGCCTCCTTCAAAGCTTTCACCCTTGCCGGAAAGTGCCGCGCCCATTATGTCAAAAACCTCTCTGTCCGGATTTTGAAGCGTCATTTTCCCGATATTGTATTTACCGGACGCGGTGAACGACAAAACGTCGTGATCCTCTCTTTTTGAAAATGTGACTTCCTTTATGATAATTTGGGGCGTTGCCGCCTCCTCTTTATTTTCGTCGTTATTATTTTTCATAGACACGCTGACGACCCTCTTTTCCCCATCCCACGAGACGGTCGCGCCGATCGATTCTCCCACAAAGCGGAGCGGAATCATCGTTCTTCCGTTGATTATCGCGGGCGGAACATCAAGCCCGACAGCCTTGTCCGAAACCACGGCCGTCCTGTCCCCGATCGTCATCGTTATCTTTATGCTGTTGTAATCGACAGTGACCTTTCTGGTCTCACCGTCCCACGAGACGGTCGCGCCCATCTCTTCAAAAAGTGCGCGCGCCGGAATCAGCGTTCTGCCGTTTTCGATCACGGGCGAAGGGTCGCAAATTATTTTATTTCCGTTTAAAAAAAGCGATATATCCTCGGCAAACGACGGTATTACCGCTGATAAGAGCGCAATAAGCAACATAATACAAATGCATTTTTTCATTTTCGTGTATTCACGTCTTTCTTCTCGGTTTAAGTAAATTATACTCTGTTATTAAAGAAAAGTCAACGAACTAAAATATGTATTTTGAATTATTTATAAAATAAATGCAATACTAAATCCGGTGATATAATGATTACAGTGTTTCTCCGCACAATAATTCTATATATTTCGATGATCTTCGCGATGCGCATCATGGGCAAAAAACAGGTCGGCGAGCTTCAGCCGAGCGAGCTTGTCGTATCTATCGCAATTTCAGACCTTGCGTCTATCCCGATGCAGGACATGGATCAGCCGTTATTGAGCGGCCTGATCCCGATTATCACGCTGATGTGCCTTGAAGTGATGCTCTCGTTTCTCACATTAAAAAGCCGCTTCGTGCGCGACGTTTTATCCGGCCGCCCGTGCATATTAATAAGCCACGGCGTTATCCGCGAAAAAGAGATGGCGCGTTTAAGATATAACCTTGCCGACCTTACCGAGGAGCTCCGGACCGCCGGCTATCCCGACATACGCGATGTCGAATACGCCGTGCTTGAAACAACGGGAAATCTGAACATCATTCCCGTTTCGGAAAAACGGCCGGTGACACCTGACGATCTTAACATAAAAACGAAGCCCTCTTTCGTTATGATAACTGTCATTTCGGACGGAAAGCTGATAAAAGAAAGCCTCGCCGGGACGAACCACAGCGAGGACTGGCTTAAAAACGAGCTGGCTAAAAGAAACATCAGAAAATACAGCGATGTGTTCTATGCCGCTGTCGGCGGCGATGAAATTTTCTTTCAGAAACGGGGAGAAAAATGAGAGCTTTTATTTACACGCTCATTATTTTTATTTTAATAATTGCCGGTCTCTTTTTCTATTCGGTCTATATGACAGAGAGCATTGACGAGCTCTTGCTCCTTCTTTCGGACACAGAGACGCACCTTGAAAAAGGCGATTTTTCTTCGGCAAGGGCCTCCGCCGAAACATTTTCGGACACCCTTAAGGAAAAGTCCTACACGCTTTATTTTTTCACCGACCGATGCCCGATCGACAATACGCTGACCGAAAGCGAGCGGCTCAAAAGCTTCATAAAAGCCGAGGATGACGCAGAGTCCGCGGCAGTGCTTTCCGGCATCCGTGTGATGCTCTCAAAAACCAGAGAAAAGTCGAGCCTTAAAATATATAACATTCTTTAAAGGCTTGAGAGTATGACCGAGACAACGCCGATACCGTAGCCGATATACTGCCTCACGGTGAGTCTTTCTTTAAATACCGTGACCGAGGCGATGAACGCAATTATCATTCCGCCGGACAAAACCGCCGGAAAAGCACGGCCGTCGGCAACAGCGCGGTCAAAACCATAACGAGCATATTAAGCACACCGTTGGACACACCCTGTGCCGCGGCATATTTTACTATGCCTTTCGTTTGGCCTTCTTTTTTAATAAGGCCGAGCACGGTCATCACGGCAAATACAATCAAAAGCGCGGTTATCATTAATTCAGTTTTATATGCGCCGTCAAATTTAAGCTGTTGCATTTTCTGAACAGTCGAGCACATACCGTTTCCGATGAAGCTCATTATCACCCAGACATACCATTTTGCCGGGATCTTTCCGCTTTTGCCGCCCGGGTTCACCAAAATAAGGCAAAGAAAAATGAGCGCAATTCCGATTTTCGCAAAAACGCTTATTTCTTCTTTCAAGATCACAAATCCGTACATAGTCGGGATTATCAGCGAGCACTGAAGAACAAGCGTCGAAAGCGACAAAGGGCCACACTCGATCGCTTTTGCGTTGCCGAGAACGCTTAAAATATAGCAAAGTGCGAATGCCGCCGAATAGATTGCCGAGCCCGGGTCAAACTCAAATTTTCCTTTTGATGCCGCAACGAAAAAGAGCATTGAAAACAGCGCGACAAGCCCTGTATAAGCATATGTATTGATGTTTTTATTTTTCTCCGAGCACCCTTTAAATACCGTGCTCTGAATTCCGTTTGCGACGATCGCCGCAAAAAGCAGTAGATATGTCATAATAAATCCCTCTCTTATATGATACACGGATTAAATTATAACAGCGCCGGATATGTTTGTCAATGAAAAAGTCTCATTAAAGAGACTTTAATGAGACTTTTTTATTGCTTTATTACCTTTGCTTTATACAGCACAAAGCGATTATACGCCATTGCCGCGACAACGAAAAAGAGCGATATTAACGAGAGCACCTGCTGACCGTAAACATGCATTCCCAAAACGGTGTTTCCGGCGCCGTTTACGGCGTTTAATATCTTTCCGCCGATTATCGAAGCTAAAAATCCCATGAGTCCTCCGATGCAGTTCTTAACGGACATCGCCTCAACTATGTAGTCGGACTTGACATAGCTATATATTATATTATACGAATTCTGGTTCGTTCCGGCCATCGAGACCGCGTAAAGCACAGTGAATACGACAACGCACCACACGCTTTCCGGCGTCGTGAAAATGTTTATCAAAAATCCGATCCCGGCAATTAAAAACGCAAGGTTAAAGCCTTTCGCAAACGACTTTTTGTCCGAATATCTGCCGAACGGCTTTGAGACCACAAGGCGCGCCAGATTTCCGGCCATATTGATTATCTGAACCGTACCGACGGTGAGCGCAAGCTCCTTCGTTTTGTAAACACCCATAAAGCCGATGGTAAAATAGCGTGCCATCTCCCAGAGAACCGTTAAAAAAACGACGCTATTGAAATTTTTGTTCTTAAGTGTATTATCGATTATATCGCGCGCCGAATGCCCTTCGGACTGAACTTGCCCGTCCTTTATCGACGTAAGGCTTATAAAGTTTATGACGTTTAGCAAAAGCATCGTAACGGATATGAACAAAAATCCGCCGTGAATGTTGCCGATAGATTCATACTTATCAATAACAAAACCGATTCCGAGCGTGAAGATGATTCCCGTGAAGAGCGAGATCATCTCTTTAACGGCGGAATATTCCCCTCGTTTATCGGGGCTGACATAGGAATTTGCCCACTTAAAATAGATCGAATAGATAAGATACATTCCGAAATATCCGAATAATATCCCGGCCATAACAAGAACCGTTTTAACGCTTTGGCTCACCGGCAGGAAAACGACCAGGTACACGCTCATAAAAAAGAGCTGGCTTAATGTGTCAAACAAAATGACCGTTTTTTTCACGCTTTTCATACGCTTCATAAGGCCGATCGAAAGAAGCTGAAACATAAACGCAAACGAAATGAACGACGAGATTATGCCTGTCATCGCGTCGCTCACACCGATGTTTGACAAAAGTTTTGCCAAAAATGCGTCCGCAATTAAAATTGAAACGAAATATTCGGCCGTACACTGAACGATATACGCCTTTCTTGACCTTTTATATTCCGCCGAATCATAAATATTCTCCATAATATCCCCCTTTTTTATAATAACCTTTAGTTCGAAATAAGTCAACGCATTTATCAACGAAACATTTTCGTAAATGACTATTTTTGATTGCATTTAGTTAGAAAATGACTTATAATTATAAAAGAGGTGATACAAATGTCTCTAAAAGCGCTGTCCGAATCGACCGGTTTTTCCGTTTCGACCGTTTCAAAGGTTCTTTCAGGTAAAAGCGAGATCTCCGAAAAAACGCGCAGGATCATCATTGATAATGCCAAGGAAATGGGCATATACGAAAAATATTCAAAATTCAAGCCCGGAACATATACGATCGCGCTCATCGTTCCGGAATTTAAGAGCGAATATTACACAGAGATCATCTCGGAATTTTCAGACTGCCTGAAAAAGCGCGGCGCGGTGTTGACCGTTGCCGAGACCGGATTTGACCCTGAACGCACAAAGGCGCTGTTTTCATATTTTGCCTACAGCGCGAACACGGACGGTGTTATAATAATGTCCGACGCGTCGCTCGTCAAAAATCCGGACAGGTTTCCGACTTTGATCATCGGCACAGACTCACCCGAACTGACATATGACTGCGTGCAGTTTGACATTGAAAACGCAGTCATATCGCTTGTCAAATATCTAAAAGACAATGGGCACAGGAAAATCGCCTATATCGGCGAGGAACTCACGACCAAGAAAAACGACTGTTTCATTTCCGCTATGCGGCGCCTCGCACTTACCGTTGACCGTGACTTAATAAAAATAAATTCCTTAAGGTTTGAGGCTGCCGGCTATGCCGCAATGAACGAAATTTTAGAATCCAAAAAGCGGCCGACCGCCGTCGTCGCCGCATATGACTATGTTGCGATCGGAGCGATCAAAAGCATCCGCGAGCACTCGTTAAAAGTGCCTGATGACATTTCCGTCGTCGGGATGGACAATATCTCGGCCGGCGAAACGCTGAGCACACCGCTTACCTCGGTTTCCGTTTCGCCTCACGAGGGCACCGACACTATTATAGATATGCTTCTTAAAAAGATCGACAATAAATATATTCGTATAAAGTCAGACACAATGGTTCACCCAAAGCTTATCGAGCGCGAAAGCGTGAAAAAAATAACAGCCGAATAAGGCCGATCTGCGATAAAACAGTAACGCCGTAGATAGAATAAAAAGGCACTGTAACCATAAAGGTTACAATGCCTTTTTACGTAAAACCGACACTTTCTTATCACGGACCGGCTAAAATCGGCCGTTTTTTATGCTGTTTCGATTTTGCTTGCGCTCTTAAGGTTAAGCTTGTCGATCGCGTCTTCACGCATTTTGTATTTTAATATTTTGCCTGCCGCGTTCATGGGGAACGCATCTGTCATGATAACATATCTCGGCACTTTGTGCTTTGCCATATTGGCACGGACATAGTCCTTGATCTCGTCCTCTGTCACGGTCTCGCCCTCTTTTGCGATGACGTAGGCCGCGATCTCCTCACCGTACTGCTCGTCCGGCACGCCGATGACCTGAACGTCCTTGACCTTATCGTAAGTATAGATAAAGTCCTCAATCTCCTTGGGATAGATATTTTCGCCGCCGCGGATTATCATATCCTTTATCCGGCCGGTGATCTTAAAGTATCCGTCCGGAGTTCTTCTCGCAAGGTCGCCCGTGTGAAGCCATCCGTCCTCGTCTATCGCCGCGGCGGTCGCCTCGGGCATGTTGTAATAGCCCTTCATTATGTTGTATCCGCGGGCAACAAATTCGCCGTCCGTGTTATCGGGAAGCTCCTCGCCCGTCTCGGGATCGACGATCTTGCACTCGATGCCGTACATCGCCTGTCCGACGGTGTTAACTCTCTTTTCAACCGAATCGGTGGTCTTGCTCATCGTGCATCCGGGCGAAGCCTCTGTCTGCCCATAGGTTATGCAGATCTCGCTCATATGCATTTTATTTATAACGTCCTCCATGACCTTTATCGGGCACGGGCTTCCGGCCATGATGCCGGTTCGCATATTCTTAAACTTATCCGCATCGAAATCCGGGTGCTCCAAAAGTGCGATAAACATCGTTGGCACACCGTGGAATGCGGTGATCTTTTCGGTGTATATGCAATGCAGTGACTTTCTGGGCGAGAACGCCGTGATCGGCGACATCGCGCTTCCGTGCGTTACGCACGCGGTCATTGCAAGAACCATACCAAAGCAGTGGAACATCGGCACCTGGATCATCATTTCGTCCGCCGTGGAAAGATCCATGCAGTCGCCGATATTTTTTCCGTTGTTCACAACGTTATAATGCGTCAGCATAACGCCTTTGGGAAATCCGGTCGTTCCGGAGGTGTACTGCATATTGCACACGTCCGTGCATTTTGTCATACGCGCCATTTCAAGAACGGTCCCCCTGTCGACATCCTTGCCCTTTTCTATAGCCTCCTCGAAGGTATAGCATCCGGGTGCTTTGCAACCGACGGTAACGACGTTTTTAAGTCTCGGCAGTCTTTCGGAGTTAAGCGGCCCGTCGCCCTTTGTCATAAGCTCAGGGCAAAGTGTCTGCATTATCTCGACATAGTTTGAATCCTTGCACCCTTCGATCATGACAAGCGTGTGCGTGTCGGACTGTCTTAAAAGGTACTCCGCCTCATAGATCTTATATCCTGTGTTGACGGTGACCAAAACCGCACCGATCTTAACCGTCGCCCAGAAGGTGATGTACCACTCGGGCACATTGGTCGCCCAAATTGCGACATGGTCGCCCTTCTTAACGCCGAGCGCGATGAGCGCCTGAGCGAACGCGTCCACATCGCTTCTGAACTCGGGGTATGTTCTTATGTAGTCCATCTCGGTGAACCTGAACGCATACTGGCTCGGGAATTCCTCGCACACTCTGTCAAGCACCTCGGAGAAGGTATAGTCAATGAGCTTGTCCTTCGGCCAGATATATTTACCGTCGCCTCTTTGGCTTGTCTGGAGCGGGTGCTTGTGTTTTTTAACATAGGGTCTCATATAGTAAGCGAACTGCGGGAACACGATGCCGGCCTCGGCAAGGTCGCGTGTCCAGCGCTTTACCCACTCGAGCGAAACATAGCCTTCATAGCCCTTTGTCTTAAGCATATCAAGCATTTCGCGGAGCGGCATATCGCCGTCTCCCATCATGAAGTACATTATCTTGCCTTCGATGACTCTTGAATCCTTCACGTGAACATATTTAACATATTCGCCGATGTTTTCATAGGTCTCCTCGGGCGACTCGTTAAAGAATCTGTAAGGATGCTGAAGATCCCAAAGAACGGCTACATACGGGCTGTCGACCGCGTCGATCAGCTTTTTAAGCCTCTTTGTATCGGCATATGCTCCGTTTGTTTCAACCAAAAGTGTGACCTTCGCTTCTTTCGCGAGAGGCGAAAGCTTTTTAAGAACGGAAACGATGTATTCGTCGTCCGGGTCCTCTCCGCCGGGAGCAGGGTCTTTATCGCCGAGTATTCTTATGTATTTCGATTCAAGGCTCGAAGCAAGCGTGAGATACTGAACGATCTCGTTGATGTTGTCAGTCTCCTTTTTTCTGTCCTTAAGGCAACAGCCGGAGGAGATACAGGGAACTTCAAGGCCCAGGCTCTTGAGCTTTTTAACTGTGTTATCGATCTCGGTCGGAATGAAAGGCTTTGAGCGAACGGTGAATATATCGTCGCCGAGCCCCCTGAGTTCAATACCGTTAAAACCCATATCCTTCGCCATTGTATATATATCAGACCAGCTGAAATCCGGACAACCCAATGTTGAAAATGCTGTTTTCATTATAAATCAAATCCCTTCGTTTTTTATTTAATTAAATCTTTCATGCTGTACATTCCTTTTTCTTTGCCGCATAGGAATACAGCCGCACGAAGGGCGCCCTGTGCAAACACACGCCTTGACGACGCATGATGCTTGATCTCTATTATTTCATCCGGACCGGCAAAAATAACTTCATGCTCGCCGACGATGGTGCCGCCGCGGACAGAAGAAATGCCGATCTCCTTTTTATCGCGTTTTTTTCTCACCGAGTGCCTGTCATAGACATACTCCATCGGAGAGGGTGTGACCTTACTTATCGAATCGGCTATCAAAAGCGCTGTTCCGCTCGGTGCGTCAAGCTTCTGATTGTGGTGCTTTTCGATTATTTCAATATCATAATCATCTCCCAGCACACCTGCCGCCTTCTTGACAAGGTCTATCAAAAGGTTGATGCCGAGAGACATATTTGCCGAATAAAATACTGCCGTTTCTTCCGATGCCTTTTTGATCTTTTCTTTCTGCTCTTCGGTCGCCCCGGTCGTTGCAATCACGACCGGCTTTTTCTCTTTCACCGCATATTCCAAAAGTGCGTCGATTCCCGAAGCATTTGAAAAATCAACAATGACATCAAAGTTTTCCCTGCATTCAGAAAGCTCTTTATATACAGGGAAAGAATTTTTCTTTTCAGTGAATTTATCAACACCGGCAGTTATTTCGCATTCGTCTGAGCCCTCGGCCATAAGAGCTATCTCCTGCCCCATTTTGCCGTTCGCTCCGTTTAACAAAATTCTTACCATAACAACCGTCCTTTATCGATCATATCAGTTTGTGTTTTTTAAGTGCCTCTTTAAGTTTAATGAGGTTTTTCTCTTCCATATCGCATAGCGGCAGTCTCAAAGGTCCCGCGTCAAATCCCATAAGTCTCATCGCCGTTTTAACCGGGATCGGGTTGACCTCCGAAAACAGCGCGTCAATAAGATCGAGCGCGCCTAGCTGTGCACTAAGCGCCTCGCTCTGCCTTCCTTCAAGATAGTCCGCCACGATATTATGAGTATACTCCGGCATAACGTTTGACAGCACCGAGATGACTCCGATTCCGCCGAGCGAGAGTATCGGAATGATCTGGTCGTCGTTTCCGGAATAAATGTCTAATCTGTCGCCGCATAGGGCGCTTATCTTCGCGACCTGCGAAATGTCGCCGCTCGCCTCCTTGACCGCGACGATGTTCTCGGTCTTTGAAAGCTCGTAAAGCGTTTCGGGCGCGATGTTGACGCCGGTTCTCGATTTCACGGAGTAGAGTATCATCGGAAGGTCGACCTTTGACGCGACCTTTTCATAGTGAAGCCTTAGTCCCTTTTGGGTGCACTTATTGTAATAGGGCGTTACGAGAAGCAGTGCGTCCGCTCCCATTTTCTCGGCCTCGACCGAAAGCTCGATGCAATACTCCGTGTCGTTGCTTCCCGTTCCGGCGATGACCGGAACACGGCCGTTAACATAGTCGATCGCAAACTTCATTGCCTCCTTATGCTCCTCATCGGGCATTGTCGAAGGCTCGCCCGTCGTTCCGCAGACAACGAGCGCATCCGTTTTATTTTCGATCTGAAAATCGATTATTTTTCCGAATGCGTCAAAATTGATCGACCCGTCCTCTTTAAAAGGTGTGATGAGCGCTACCGCCGCGCCTTTAAATATCGTATGTTTCATGATAGTTCCTCCGGTATATTAATCAAAATACCCTTTTGCCGCGAGAAGCTCCGCCAATAAAACACCGCCGCCGGCCGCGCCGCGAAGCGTGTTATGAGAAAGCGAAACGAATTTATAGTCAAGCACATTATCTTCTCTCAATCGGCCGACGCTTACAGCCATTCCGCCCTCTAAGTCGCGCTCGGATCTTATCTGCGGCCTGTCGTTCTCCTCAAAATAGTGGATAAACTGCTCCGGTGCATGCGGAAGTTTAAGCTTCTGCGGCTCGCCCGAATATGAGCGCCATGCCTTGATTATCTCGTCCTCGGTCGGTTTATTCTTAAACTTGACCGAAACCGTCGCAAAGTGGCCGTCCGTTACCGGAACTCTTATGCACTGCGCACTTATCTTAGGCTCTTTTGATGAAACGATCTCTCCGTTTTCAACCTCGCCCCAGACTTTTAGCGGTTCGATCTCGCTCTTTTCTTCTTCTCCGCCGATATATGGAATTATGTTGTCGACCATCTCCGGCCATCTTTCAAATGTTTTTCCCGCTCCCGAGATCGCCTGATATGTAGAAACGATTACTTCCTCTATTCCGTATTTCAAAAGCGGAGTCAGTGCCGGAACATAGCTCTGGATAGAGCAGTTTGATTTAACGGCAATAAAGCCCTTTTTTGTTCCGAGTCTTTTTCTCTGATGCTCGATCACCGAAAGGTGCTCAGGATTTACCTCGGGAATGATCATCGGCACATCGCCGACGAGCCTGTTTGCCGAGTTATTCGAGATCACGGGGAGCTCATTTTTCGCATAGAGCTCTTCAAGCGCCTTGATTTCATCCTTTTTCATATTAACAGCGCAGAAAACAAAATCCGCGTTCTCTTTTATCTTATCAATATCGGATAGGGCGTCATACACCGTCATATTTCCGACACTCTCGGGCATCGGTGCTTTCATTACCCATCTGCCCGAAACAGAGTCTTTATATAGCTTTCCCGCACTGTTGGCAGATGCCGCAAGGACGCTTATCTTAAACCATGGGTGATCCGAAAGCAGAGTAATTAATCTCTGTCCGACCATTCCCGTCGCGCCGATAATGCCCACTTTATATTCCTTCATACAAACGCCTCCTATGATGATTTTAATTAAGAGTATAGCATAACACCCGAAAAAAATCAACGGTTTATTGTTTTTTTCGCGATAAAAAAACCGTGCTTGCATTTTCATCTATATTATATTATAATAAATTGTAATATAGCGCATATTTTTTTATTTAAAATCATTAATCAGCGAGGTATTTTATTATGGAACTTATAGTTGCTGTCGACAAAAACTGGGGCATCGGCAAAGGAAACGACCTTTTGTGCCATCTCCCCGGCGATTTAAAACACGTTAAGGAGCTCACCATGGGCCACACTTTAATTCTCGGAAAGAAAACGCTCGAGTCGCTTCCCGGCGGAAATCCGCTCCCCGGAAGGCGCCACATCGTTCTCTCTTTCCCCGACGAGGTGATAGACAAGCCCGTGACCGCGGTTCACAGCGTCGAAGAAGCGCTCGACGCCGCAAAGGACGACGAGCACGTTTTTGTGTTTGGCGGCGAGAGCATATACCGTGCGTTTTTGCCTTATGTCGATAAGGCTTACATAACCAAAATAGACCACGCGTTTCAGGCGGACAGGTTTTTCCCCAATCTAGACGAGGATGATGACTTTACTCCCGTCTCTGTCGGCGAAACGCTCTCCGGCGGAGGATATAACTATTCATACTGGATATACGAACGCGTGAATAGGGAGAAATAAAATGCTCCTTAAAATTATAACAGGTACAGCCAAATGTAAAAAAAGCGACACCGTTGCCCGTCTTGCCGCAGAAAACGACGGGCTTTTGATCGTTCCGGAAACTCATTCCCTTTCCGCCGAGAAGGACCTTTTAAAATACACCCCGGCGCTCGGCTTCGGAAAAGCCGAGGTCTTGTCCTTCCGCCGTCTCGCCCACCGATTTTCGGACTCCGGGCCGCTCGGCAAAAACACGATCGACCCGGCCGGGAAGGACATGGCGCTCGCGCTCATCTGCCAGCGGAACATAAAAAACTTCCGTTCTTTCACCCGTTCGGCAACCAAGACCGGGTTTTCGAAAAAGCTTTTATCACTCATAAAAGAATTAAAGCGTTATAATATCGACCCCGATATGTTAAGATCGGCGGCAGACGCTGTTCCGGGCAGAATTTTATCGGACAAGCTTTATGACATTTCGCTGATCTACGAAAACTATCTTGCCTTCATCGCCTCCGGCTACACCGATTCGGACGACGACCTTCAAAGGCTTTATTCTTATTTATGCAAAAACCGCCCGCTTGCCGGCCGCAACATCTACATCGACCGCTTTTCAAGCTTCACGGGCGACGAGCACATGGTGATCCGCGCCCTTTTGGAAGAAGCCGGGTCAGTCACGGTTTCGCTCTCGTCCTTCAAGGGTGCACAGGGCTTTCAGTTTGCCTCGTCAGAGGAGACGATCGATCGCCTCGAAAAAATGGCGGACGAGCTCGGCTGTCCTCATACGACCTTAGTGCTTTCTCCGGACGCTTCGAAAGAAGCGATCCACCTTGAGGAAAACCTTTTTTCCTATTCTCCCAAACCCTATACGGGCGAAACGGACTATCTTTCGCTTTTCACGGCGGACAGTATTTATTCGGAGGTCAACTATGTTGCACGCACCATCCGCTCGCTCGTTCGAAGCGGTGAGGCGGACTATTCTTCCATAAGCGTCGTGTGCCGGGACTCCGAGACTTATGCCCCGCTTTTAAGGAGCATTTTTCCGTCTTATGAAATTCCGTTTACGGATACGGAGCGTTTGAGTGCCGCATGCCATCCGCTCTCGGTCTGCCTTACTTCGGCGATCGAGGCCGCAATTTCGACCGCTTCGACAGACCCGATCTTAAGATATTTAAAAAGCGGTTTTTCCGGCGTTTCGCAGGAGGAGACCGACCTTCTTGAAAACTACATGCTCTCCTGCGGGATCTACCCTTCGCAGTTTTTCAGCGACGAAAAATGGACCTTTAAGGCAGACATTTATAAGGGTAGTAAAAACGACCCGTTATTGATCGAGCGCATAAATAAAGTGAGGGAAAAGATACTTTCTCCCCTTTTAAATTTAAAGAACGCCTTAAAAGGAAAACTGAGTGCAGAGGCCTTCTGCCGTGCTGTTTACGCCTTTATGGAGGAGACGAACCTTCCCTCTGTCACAGCAGGGCTCATCAACAAATATAATAAGCGGGGCGAGACCGACCGCGCGGCAAAAACGGAGAGCGTTTATAACTCTCTTATCCGCGCGATGGATTCGCTCATCGCCTGCTCATTTGACGAGGTTTTGCCGGCTCAGAAATTCTTCTCTGTGTTAAGCGAGGGAATTGCGGCCATCACAAGCTCGATCATTCCCTCCGGCGTTGTGTGCGTTAATTTTGCCTCCGCCTCACGCTTTAAGGGTAGCGAGAGTCCTTATGTTTTCATCGTTGGGTTAAACAGCGGTATTTTCCCGAAAATTCCGCAAAACGACGAAATACTGACCGACAAGGACAAGCAAGAGCTTTCAGCTTTGGGCATCACTACCTCGCCGGACACCATGCATCTTAACTATGAAGAGCTTTCGCTTTTATATTCAGTTATGAACTCGGCCGGGAAAAAGCTTTTTCTTTCGTACCCGTTAAAAGACATCACGGGCTCTCCGCTTTCGGAATCCTCCGTCGTCGGAAAAATCAGGGAGATATTCCCGAAAATCAGGCAGGACGCGGACGCGGATATTCACGATCCCGACTATTACATTTCATCGCCCGAGTCGACAAAATACAAGATGCTCGACCGGTTAAACGCCTTTATGACTGACCCCCGGACCGAGATCGACCCCAAATGGCTGATGCTTTACGACTGGTACAAGCGACACGGCTATTTTCTTCCCGAGATTCCGAACGCTTTTTCAGGCATGCGCCGCTTCACTTTGCTTGACAAAAGCGTTACGCAAAAGCTTTTCCCGGACGGATTTAAAACGAGCATTTCAAAGCTCGAAACATATTCAGCGTGCCATTTTAAATACTATATGCAGTACATATTAAATGCACGGGAGAGGACGGATTCTTCCTTCACCAAGGCGGACATCGGAACTATCCTTCACAGCTATGCCGAAAATGTGAGCCGCTATATCGAAGACAACTCTCTTTCCTGGCAAAGCATATCCGAAAGCGAGATAAAAAAGGTTTTGGGCGCAACTACCGACGAATATGTTGAAAACGGCCCGAACATATTAAAAAATTCAAGCCGCTCGCTCTATCTTGTAAAGAGGCTCGAACACCTTGCCTATAAGATGAGCCTGAAAATCAAAGAGCAGTTTGAGTCCGGCGGCTTTTCCCCTCTCGGAAGCGAGATCGTTTTTGACGACGGAAAGGAATACGGCTCTATCAAGATTCCGACCCCTGACGGAGACGTCATCCTCACCGGAAAGATCGACCGTGCGGATGTGATCTCGCTTCCCGAGGGCGAATTTGTCCGCATCGTCGACTATAAATCAGGAAGCAAAAGCTTCTCGTTCTCGAAAATATACTCCGGGCTCGACCTTCAGCTTTCTGTCTATATGATGGCGCTTTGCGCAAACGGGAAAAAGCCGGGCGGAATGCTTTATTTTAAGTTCGACGACCCGATAAAAGACCCTGAAAGCAAGTCTAAGAATAAAGAAGACGACGTCCGCCTCTCCGGGCTCATATCCTCATCTCCCGATTTTCTTTCGGCCATCGATCCGGACGGTAAAATCAAAAATGACTGTCTCAAAACCGATCTTTATAACGCTCATCTGGCCTCGGAAGAAAACTTCGGGTCGATCTTCTCGCATGTGAAAAGGCTTATCGGTTTCATCACGGCGGATATGAAATACGGCGACTTTGGAATTGTGCCGCGTGAGGCAGATAAGAACTCATCCCCGTGTAAATACTGCCCATACAAGGCCGCCTGCTCGGGCGACGCAATATGCACTCCGATCGAAAACATTGACAAAAACGTATGGGACTATTTCAAAGAAGAAAAAGAAAACGAAAACGAAAGCGAAGCAGAAGAAGGTGACAACGAATGAAATGGACGCCTGAACAGAAAAACGCCGTTGAAGCGCCTGTCGCAAACATTTTGGTTTCCGCGGCGGCCGGGAGCGGCAAAACACAGGTTCTGACAGGAAGGATCATTGACCGCGTCAAAAACGGGGCGGACATTTCGCGCCTTTTGGTAATGACCTTCACAAAGGCTGCGGCGGCGGAAATGCGCGAGCGAATTTCCAAAAGCCTTGCCGAAGCCGCTAAAAACGAAAAAGATAAATATAAAAGGGGCAGACTGTTAAAACAGTTCTCACTTGCGGACACGGCGGACATTTCGACCGTGCACAGCTTTTGCGGAAAAGTGCTTAAATCATATTTTTACGAGATAGATTTAGACCCGTCGTTCACTATCATGAACGACTATGACAAAAGCATCCTGCTTACAGAGTCGCTGTCCGAAACGATGGACTATTATTATGACTCAGCCGATGAGGATTTTTTAGAATTTGTCAGCCTCGTGTCAGGCTCCACCGATGACGAAGAGGCCGCAGACATGATCAAGAGCGCGGCAGTTTATGCGATGAGCACCCCCTACCCCGAAAAATGGCTTGACGACGCGAAGGCAAGATATGCCGATCTCGCTCCGGGGAACGACTTTTTTTCAAAGCCGCTGACAGAAAAGTTTATAAAGCTCGTCTCGGAAATGCGCGAGCTTAAGTGCTCTATCATAGACTATCTTTCCGGGGAGCCCGAGCTTGCCACGCTGTATGAAAATCACAGTGCCGACATCGCGCAGTTTGACGCATTTTTATCCGCTCCCGCGGACTGGGACACATGCTATGATTTCATTCATAATAAACTCTCTTTGTCCACCTTCAGGGGCGGAAAGCAGGGCTATACTTCCGAAGCCAAAGAAAATGCGCAAAAGCTTAACGTTGTATTGAAAGCGGTCAAAGAAGAAGTGGAGGCGCTTATAAGCGTTCCTTATGCCGAGGCATTCGACCGCACAGAGCGCATGGCAAAATACGCGATAATAATTTCCGAAGCGGCGAAAAGAATGCTCCTTACCTTCCGGCAGAAAAAGTCCGATAAAAACGTTTTGGACTATAACGACCTTGAGCATTTTACCATAAAGCTTTTATCCGAGCATGATGATGTCGCAGAAGAGGTCTCCGGCCTTTACGACGAGATATATGTCGACGAATACCAGGACACCAACGACACGCAGGAGGAGATCATAAGGCTTGTTTCGCGCGGCCGCGCCAATGTCTTCATGGTCGGCGATATGAAGCAGAGCATCTATAGCTTCCGCCACACCGACCCCGAAAGGCTTTTTGCCGTAAAATCCGAAAGCTATGCCGAATACTGCCCCGGTTGCCCGGAAAAAAACGTAAAGATCGCGCTTTCAAAAAACTTCCGTTCAAACCCCGGCATTATCGACACGGTAAACACAGTGTTTAAGTCGCTGATGAAAAAACGCTTCGGCGGAGTCGACTATTCGGGAACCGAGGTTTTGCAAAGCGGCGGAACATACGGTGCTGTCGAATGCAAAGGGCCGTTTGCGATCCTTCACACGATAGTTTCGGAAAAAGTGCCGTTGTACCTAAAAAGAGACGCGGAGGCCGTGGTCTTAGCGCAAAGGATCAAAGCCATCATGGAAGAAGGCACACAGGTTTTTGACAAAGGGACCGGCAAAATGCGGCCAATCCGCTACTCCGACATTGCGGTGCTCATAAGAGTATCCAAGGGCGTTTCCGAGATATATAAAAACAGGCTTGAATCAGCAGGCATCCCGGCATTCTCGGACGGCGGATACGGATTTTTCAACAGGAAGGAGCTATCCGTCTTAATATCCCTTTTAAAGGTCATCGACAATCCGCTCCAGGATGTTGACCTGATCGCGGTTTTGCGCTCACCGTTATTTAATTTTGACGAAAATCACCTTGCGCACCTTGCTTTAATGAATAAGCCTTACTTTTTCGATGCCGTAAAAGAGTCCGCCTCAAACGAAGACGAGCCGGACAAAAAGAGCAGGCGCTTTATGGCAAAGTTAAATAAGTGGCGCGAAGAGGCCTCGTTTTCCGGAGTGTATGACTTTATCTCGCGGCTTATCGAGGAGGAGGGCTATATGTCTTATGTTTCATCGATGCCGGACAGCGAGATAGCCGTCGCCAACATAAACATATTCTTAAACTATGCAAAAAAGGCCGACTCCTCGTCATACAAGGGGCTTTTCAAGTTTCTTAAATATATCGACGATCTGTTAAATAAGGATATGGCGGACAAAAGCGACGACGCTTCGGCCTTAAACATCAACGCCGTGCGTATTATGACTATCCATAAAAGCAAGGGGCTGGAATTTCCGTTCGTTTTCTTATGCGACGCGGACGGCGGTTTTGACACAAGAGAAAACACGGCAAACATCGCGTTCGACAAAGATTTGGGGATTTTGTTAAAGACCTTTTATCCCGAACGAGAAAAGCTCACCTCACCGGCATTTTTGCTTTTTAAGGAAAAGCACTTATCCTCTCAGGCCTCCGAGGAAATGCGCATCTTATATGTCGCGCTCACGAGGGCGCGCGAGCATCTTGAGATCATCGAGACATTTTTTGAAACTCAGAAGCGCAAAGCGGAAGAATATCTTCACATGCCTCGGCTCGGGAAGATATACGATTCGGAGATCCGGCTCGCAAAGTCTTTTTCCGACTGGCTGAGGCTGACAAACCGCGAATATAATGTTCCGGTTCGAAATGCTTTCAGGAGCGAAAAATTGATCTGTGAGGATTTGCAGATTCCCGGTGGCGAACACACAGACGAGGAACAAACGCTTTCGCAGATTCCCGATGATGAACTCATAAACGGCGGACGAACACTTTTGCAGATCCCCTATGACGAACACACAGACGAGGTGTTATCCTGGCAATACCCCAAAAAGGAGTTATACCCCATCAAGAATAAATACTCTGTCAGTGAATTAAAATCCGGCATTCTTCCCGATGAAAACGAGGCCGAAACGACGCGCTTTTTATTCAATTTCAAAAGCTCATCTCTTGCAAGACCCGGATATTTAAATTCAGATAAGGTATTTACAAGTATGCAAAAAGGTAGTATAATGCATTATGTGATCGAAAAACTGGATTTTTCGTCTGACGATATTTTAGCTCAGATAAAAAAAATGAATCTCACCGATGACGAACGCGCTGCGGTCGATATTGACGCGATACGCGCCTTTACCTGCTCCGACCTTGCTAAAAGAATGGTCGCTTCGGGAAAATACTTCCGCGAAGTGCCGTTTACCTTCAAAAAAACGGTCACCGAGCTTGACAGTTCGATTGCTCACGACGCGGAAACGCTCATTCAGGGCGTTATCGACTGTTATTTTATCGAGAACGGTTCAATTGTACTTATCGATTACAAAACCGACAAAAATGTAACTGACGAAGAAGCAAAAAGGCGCTACGAAAAACAGCTTTCGCTCTATGCCGAAGCGCTGACCAAAAAATACTCTCTGCCGGTAAAGGAAAAATATCTCTATCTTTTTTCCTTAAAAAAGATCATCGGCGTATAAGAAAGGATATTAATTATGGCTGAAAACAGAAACTTAAGACAGACTCAAAGTTCGGGCGGATCGACTCCGCTTGCACAGGAATATGCAAAAAGAAGGCGCAGAAAGAGAAAACGCCCTTCAAAAGCAATGAGATATTTTGCCGCCATCTTGGTTATCATTTTGGTGTTTTTCGTTGCATACTCTGTGGGTTCATGGATAATCAAGAACATTTCGTCCTCCAATGACGCAAATACGGAAAACGAGACAGAAGATCCGGTTACCACACTCCAGAAAAGGCTTGACGAGCTCACAAACGAAAACAAGATGCTCACCGAGGAGATAAAGGAGCTTCAGTCCAAGGTCGACAAGTATAACGCACTCTACGGCCCGATCGACTCGTCCTCTCCCTCCGGAACCGATTCTGCCCAGGGCACAACAGCAAGCACACCTTCAGACCAGCCCTCCGGCAACAGCGAGGGTCAGGACACATCCGATACCGCATCACAGCCTGAGACACCGAGCTCCGGCGCAGAAGAGATCTGACATAAATTAACGGAGGTTACTATGGGAATTTTCAATCCTTGCGACATACTTTTGCCCAAAAACGCAGACATGCATAAGTGGAGCGTCGTCGCGTGCGACCAGTACACATCGGAAAAAGAATACTGGGAGAAGATCGACAAAAAGGTCGGCTCTTTCCCCTCGACTCTTCGCCTAATTTTCCCCGAGGCATATCTTGATACGGTCGACTTTGATTCAAAGGTCAAAGAGATCAACGAAACGATGCAAAGCTATCTCGATTCGGGAATTTTTTCGGAATACAAAAACGCGTTCGTTTTCGTTAAGCGAACCTTCCCGTCCGGCAAAGTCCGCCATGGGATAGTCGGCGCGGTCGACCTTGAAGAATACAACTATAAAAAGGACAGCACCTCCCGCATCCGCGCGACGGAGGCCACGGTCGAGGATCGCCTCCCTCCCCGCGTCGCGATCAGGCGTCACGCGCCTGTCGAGCTTCCGCATATATTGATGCTTATCGATGATAAAAAAGACTCGGTTATGGGTAAAATGAAAGTAAAGCCGCCCAAAAAAATGCTCTATGATTTTGACCTGTCGGGAAACGGCGGCCACATAACGGGCTATTTAGCGGACGATAATGCCACTTTGATGAGCGCAATTGATTCTCTCGGCACCGATCCCTTAATAGCGGTCGGCGACGGAAACCATTCTCTCGCCGCGGCAAAAAAGTGCTGGGAGGAATTAAAACCCACTCTCACCGAGGAAGAAAAGGAGAACCACCCGATGCGCTTTGCGCTCTGCGAGGTCGTGAACCTCTATGAAGATTCGCTCGTTTTCGAGCCGATCTACAGGGTCTTTTTCGGGTGCGACGTTGCCGCTCTTTTATCCGAACTTAAAAACACCGCCGGAAAATACAGCTATAATATTAAATGCGTGACCGGCGAAGGTGAAAAAACAGTTTCATTAAAATCCGACTGTCACATCGAATCCGGCGCGGTGACCGAATTTTTGGAGAAATACCAAAAAGAGCACGGCGGAAAGATCGACTACATTCACGGCGAGGACACGGCCGAGTCCATGGGCCGATGCGACGGCAACATCGCCTTTATGGTGACCTGCCTTGAAAAAGGAGACCTCTTTAAAACGGTCAACACCTTCGGCCCGCTCCCGAAAAAAACGTTTTCGATGGGCAATGCGAATGAAAAACGCTTCTATACCGAAGCGAGAAAGTTGGTACGATAAATGGGCTATAAGCTTTTAGAGCAAATAAACCGCCTTTTCCCTCTCCCCGTTCACCCTTTTAACTTGCAGAACGACGGAGTTACGACCTATGCCAAGTGGCAGTATGAAAAGGGCGCGGACACGATCAAGTTTTATTTGGATTCGCCTGTTGTTTCCTCCTCTGCGGATATGTTCAGCGGAAAATCCGTGCTCGACATCGGGTGCGGAGCGTGCGGAAAAACGATGTTTTACGGCAAGATGGGCGCGGAACACATCACCGGAATGGACATTGTGCCCGAATACGAAAAAGAAGCCTACGACCTGGCAAAAGAGCTCGGTCTTTCGGACAAATTCACCTTCGTTTTGGGGGACGCGGCGAAGACCGATTTTCGCGATGAAAGCTTTGACGTTATCATTATGAACGACGCGATGGAGCATGTTGCAGAGCCCGAGAAGGTTTTAGCGGAGGCTTACCGCATATTAAAAAAGGGCGGAAGGCTTTATGTGAACTTTCCGCCGTACAATCACCCATTCGGGGCACATTTGAGCGACGTTATCGGCATCCCCTGGGTTCACTGTTTCTTCTCGGAAAAGACGCTTATTGCCGCCTATAAGGATCTTGTGTCCGATAAGCCGGACGGTGATGCGCGAATCCACTTCAGAATCTCAAAAGATAAAAACGGAAAAGAATATTTTTCCTATATCAACAAGATGACGATAAAGCGGTTTAAGAAGATCAAGGCAAATTCGCCGTTTAACGTTATTTATTACGCGGAGATTCCGCTTCGCGGTTTTTTGACGCCGCTTGCAAGACTGCCGTTCTTTAAGGAATTTTTCGTCAAAATGGCTGTCTGCATCTTCGAAAAATAATATAAAGAATAAAAGCTCACTTCCCGAATATATTTTAACGGGAAGTGATTTTTTATGAAAATATATGTTCTTGACAAATACAAGGCTGTCTTTTTGGTTTCCGTTATCGTTTCGGCGGCGGCATTTTTCATTTACTGCCTCACCCCGTCGGCAAATGAGGAGCGCCTTTTGCCGATCTATTCGGTCGAAACGGAGGAAAAGGCCGTCGCCGTAACATTTGATTCGGCCTGGACGGCAGAGGATATTTCGTCAATTGCAAAAACTCTTGACAGTTACGGGTGCAGGGCGACATTTTTTGTCGTCGGCACATGGGCTGAAAAGAACCCGGACGCTGTGCGCCTTTTATCAGACCGCGGGCACGAGATCGCCGGCCATTCTTATGACCACGCGCATTACAACAATCTCACCGAATCCGAGCTTATGGCGGACATGGCAAAGTGCGACGCCGCGATAAAAAACATCACCGGCAAAAATGTTCCGCTCTTCCGCTCCCCATACGGCGAATACAACAACACGGTCGTGCGCGCGGCAAACGAAAGCGGAAGGTATCTTATTCAGTGGGACGCAGATTCTCTTGACTGGAAGGACCTTTCAGAGGGCGAAATAATAAACCGTGTTATGAAAAAGGTTAAAAACGGCTCAATCATTTTGCTCCACAACGGAACGAAAAACACCGCCTCCGCCCTCCCGAAGCTGCTTGACAAACTAAAAAGCGAGGGCTATAGCTTTAAGAGCGCCGGCGAGCTTATTTACCGCGACAATTATAAGATAAATTCCGAGGGCAGACAGATCAAGCTGAAATGAAAATCAGGCGGATGAACCGCCTGATTTTTATATATTTTTCTTCATTGAGTCTATCGCGCTTTTTTCAAGGCGCGAGACCTGAGCCTGGCTGATGCCGACCTCGTCGGCGACCTCCATCTGCGTTTTGCCTTCAAAAAATCTCAGCTTGACTATCCGCCTTTCCCTCTCGCCGAGTTTTTTTATCGCCTCGGAAAGTGCGATAGAGTCCGTCCAGTTCGCGTCCGTATTCTTTTCGTCGGATATTTGATCCATGACGAACACCGCGTCCGCCCCGTCGTGATACACCGGATCAAAAAGCGATATAGGATCGGATATGGCGTCCAGCGCGATGTCAATATCTTTTTTGTCGACGCCGAGAACCTTTGCGATCTCCTCGTTTGTGACCTCGGACTGTTTTTCGTTTGAAAGCCGCTCGCGCGCCGCGATCGCCTTATACGCCAAGTCCCTTACAGAGCGGCTCACGCGTATCATGTTATAATCCCTTAAATACCTTCTCATTTCTCCGATTATCATCGGAATGAACGCACAAAGACGAAAAGCAGGCCTAAAGCCTGCTTTTCGTTATTTTTCTATGCTTTCTATCGTTATGGTCTGGGTCGCGCCGTCCCATGTGACATTATAGCCAAGATGCTCGGACACAAACCTTAACGGGATAAATGTGCGCGATTCTGTTATCACCGGGGGCGCTAAAAGAGGATAGCGCACCTTTCCGTATCTTCCGGCCGTCACATTGACGTTTTTGTTGTAGATCTGAAATTCGATCTTTGTTACGCCCTTGTTAACGGTAACCGTTTTATCTTCTCCGTTCCAGCTGACAGTCGCTCCCATTTCCTCAAGCAACCCGCGAAGAGGAATCAGTGTACTTCCGTTTCTGATATAAGGCGCAACGTCGATCTCCTTTTCGGTTATCTCACTGCCCTTCTGAACGGTGATTGACTTTTTGCCGACCGAAAGAACATATTTTTCCTTTTCAGCCTCGCCCTCTGCCTCCTTTGCCTTCTTTGTCTGAAGGAAGGTTATTTCGGCCGCCGCGCAGTGAACATTCGCCTCGATTACTTCAAACATAACATATCTGCACATCGTTTCAGGAAACATAACTCTTTTTACGGAGAAATCAAGGTTAAAGGTCTTACCGTCAACGATCTTTGTCAAATCATTCTTATCGTTTCCGGCATAGACGTTGAACTTTAACCAGTGGCCTTTAATATCATCCTGTCTTGGAGTGTATTCAAAGCCGGATATAACATGCTCGGAGTTCATATCTACGGTAAGATCATAGGGCGGATTATCGCCGGGCTTTTCGTGCCAATATGAATCCGTTCTCCCATCAAACGCAAGGAGACCCAAATTGTTGTTCCAAACCGAGGTTGCTTCTGCCAGAAATTCCGCGCTGTCAATTCTGTAAATCGCGTTTTCCTTTTTATACTCGGTATAGTCGGAAAGCTTAACCGTATCATAATCCTTTTGCTTATTTATAAGGTCAAACTCGCCCATTGTACCGTAGGAATTCATTGAATTTGTTACAATCAGCTTGATTTTCTTAACGGCGACATTAACATCGAACGAATTGATCTTCACATTGCTGTTCGCGGCCATCGTGTTTTTTTCAAGAAGGACATAAGTATCCGATCCGTCCGAGCCGTATATCTCATATTCCAAAATCCAGCCGGACTTTGATACAGTGTTCTGACGGGGCGTGTATACCCAGCCTGAAACAACCTTTTCCTCGGGGAGCGTTATTTCGATCGTATAGGGCGGTTTATCTCTATCCGTCGTATCATTATCGTTATAATTTGTATGCCAGGTCGAAACCGGATCCCCGTCAAACGCGTTGGTGATGGGACTGCTCGGTTTTTCGCTCGAAGCCGTAACCTTCCACTTTGACTTGCCGAGAACATAGATCGCATTTTCCTCTTCCTCGATGCGTTTTTTCTCAATTTCGGCCGCAAGATCTTTGGGCGCGATTTCCTTATAGTCCTTCTTTGACTTTATAAGGTCAAACTCCGCCATTGTTGCATAGCCGTTGACACCGGAAATAACCTCAAGTTTCAGCTTTTTAGCCTTTATATTATATTTGAAATCAACCGTCTTCACAGTGTCGTCATTTTCAAAAGTGCCTTCGTATATCTTGGCATATTCGTCGTTATCGCCGGACGCTGCATATAATGCATACTCCAAAAATCTGCCGGAGGGTGATTTTTCGTTCTGTCTCGGCGTGTATGCAAAACCCGAAACCACAGTTACCGCAGGAAGCGTTATCTCCACGAAATAGGGCATCGGGTCTCTTTCGTTCTGCCCATCTTCCTTTACAACATAATTTGAATGCCAGAAGCTTGTAGGATCATCGTCAAATGCCCGTGCAATGGGATCTTTTTCACTCGTTGCGGTAACGCTCCAGCCGGATTTTCCGTCAACATATTCATTTTCGGCAAAGGCGGTGAAGCACCCTGCGGCAAGAAAAACGGAAAGTGCCAAAGAAATTATTTTTTTCATTCTAACCCCTCCTTAACCAAGATGTGCGCGGACACGCTCAATCAGTGCGCTGTCCTTCGTGTACTTCGTTATCTGGAAAACGCCGTCTCCCATATCGAAAACATTGAGTCCGAACATTTCGGAAATATATGTCACCGGGACATAGATTATTCCGTCGATCGCCGTCACAGGATTGGAAAGCACGGTGTCCTTTCCGTTTATCGCGCCGGAGAGCGAACCCAAAACGGTATATGTCCATCTGTAGTCGGTTATCTTGGTATCTTCAAGATCGTGGCTTGTTACAAAGAGCATATTGTCATTCGCGTCGTACTCGACCTTTGTTTTGCCGTAGCCCAGAATGTCGGAAAGCGAGTCTGCCGGAATGTAGAGCGTGCCGTTCATCATTACGGGGAGCACCCTCGTATCGGCCTCATAGACCTTCATCTTAGCTCCGTCAACGATCATCTTGCCTTTTCCCGCGCCGATTACAGTCGTTCCGGCAAGGTTGTCTTTGTCGTTTCCTTCAATCGCGGTCTGCGCAATCTCGGTATATACATAGTTGAATCTTCCCATCGGTGCAACCGAGCCGTCCGCATAGAAGCGGACAATATCGCCCTTGCAGTCAACCGAATCGGTCCATTTGAATTCAAGGTCGGCAGTTTCTGTCTCTCCCAATAAAGCTCTCGGAATCTTAACTACAAGTGTATTTCCGGAAACCTTATAATCAACGGTTCCGATTTCCTGCCAGGAATAATCCTTTCCGGTATTCTTGGAAAGCTTGCCCGTTCCGGCCACATTAACGGTATACTCATAGCCCTCCCAGCCGGTTGCATAATTTCTGTCCGCGTTGATATAGAGGTTCATCCAGCCGGGTGTTCCCTCTTTAATGTCGTTCACGGTCTTAACATAGAAATAGAAATTCTCGCTGTCGCGCGATACCTTTGCGCGGGAAATCGAATTATTGACATTCGTGGTGTAGTGAATCTTTTTCTTCGTATCCTTATCGCAATAACCGTAGTAGTCTCTTTCGTAATTATCATAATCATTGATAAATTCCGGCGTAACCGAATCCCACTGTGACGCGTCGCCGTTTAAGTCGATCATCTTTTCCTCGCCGGCAACCGGAGCGGGGCGAGTGCCCTTATACTTTCTCACGAAGTCGACAAGCATGGCATAGCTTATATCCTTAAGGTCGCCCATCGTCGGCTCGATATCGCGGCTTCCTCTGTTATCATATGTATCGACAAATGCGTTTTCAACACCGGAATATACCTGCTGTCTTCCGGCTGTCCACTCGTTCCAGCCGTCAATAAATACAAATTTCGGGTCTGAATCGAGCACTCTTGACTGCTGCTCGCGGAAGAACCAGTTATGAAGATATGCCTTTTCCGAAAGGTCCTCACCGAACGCCTCGGCATAGCTTCTGCCCTTTGTGTAAGGATCGGAGAATACGCCCGTCGTGCTGACGCCCCAGACAATCGATTCGTTCACCGCAAGCCCTAAAGACATAAACTCAGGTCTTCCTGTCGTTTCATCTACACTGTAGGCATACTGCGGATAGTTATCGAGCCACTGAAGCTCGTCATCCCTCTTCTGTCCGCCTATCTGCTCGCCGGTGTCCCCGGGCTTAACGCCGGACACCCTCGCGCCCGATTTTCTCATCGTGAAGAAGTTAAACGCCTCTTTTGTGAGCGCGACGTCAACCGGATCGTTGGGACTGTCGGGCTGATTCACATATGCGCTGTCCGCAATTATAAAGGGCTTTCCGTCCCAGTAGAACCAGAGGTCGGAATATTCTCCGTCTCTGAATATCTCTTCATACAGGAACTTGATGCCTTCAACTCTTCCCGATTTCCATGATGCGAAAAAGCTTATCTTGGGAGTGTTGACCCCGGACTCTCTCGCGTCGCGCCAAGCCTTGTAGTGCACATTTAAAGCCTCATAATATGCGCTCGGCCCGTTCGTGTTATCGAAAAATACAACATCGACCCCGGCGTTTGCCAAAAGCACCGCCTGTTTTCTGTATACCCAGTAATCCGTCGAATCATAGAATCCGAAAACCGGCTCGTTCCAGAAAAATTTCCCGTTAAGATCCCAAGCCTCGTGCATATAGTTTCCTTCGGCGTCCGGATGCTCCTCAACAACCTTCCACGGAAGGTATGCCGTGGCATTTCCGCTTTTCCCGTGCCAATTCCAGAAAAACATTCCGACATAGCGGTCGTCCTTTACCGAGCCTGTCTCTTCAAAGTCCGCAACGCTTTGACCCAGACTGTCCGTCGCCGCCCAGGTATCCGCATAGTTATCTATGATCGCGGAATCGGGCACGGGAACATAGGCCGGGACCTCCTCGTCAGAGAAAATTATCTTATAAACCTCTGCATAGTGCTGTGTCACGGTACCAGAGGTAAATTGTGCTACGAAGTAAACATCGTGAGCGCCCTTCATCTCCTTTAAGTTGGCCGAAAAGGTGTTTTCGCCCAGCTCATCAAACTTAACATAGCCCAAAACCTCACCGGCTCCGTTCGGCGAATCGGTTCTGACCTGGAAAATCTCACAGTTATTGCTCCTGAAAAAGCTTTTCCCTTCAAGCTTTACTGACTTTATTCCCGTTAAGTCAACGCCCTTGATGCCGAAATACTGCCCGTGTGAAAAGCCCGTAAGCTTTCCTCCTTCCGCTTTTACTGCGCCGGACGAGATAACGTCGGCCGGCAGATACGTCTTTTTATCTGCCGCGGCCGCCGTGAAAAGCGACAGCGTCATCAGAAGTGCCAGTAAAATGCAAGTTAATCTTTTCATATATATCCTCCTTTAAATTGTCTTTGATATTATTTTATCACATATTTTTATCATCTTCCTTAACTTTTTTGACTCCGGAATAAAATTTTCTTTATTTTTTTGCTCTTGACTTTTTTTCATAAATCTGTATAATTAATAATATGATTAAAGGGAGTAGCTAACGGGCTAAACGCCCGTTTCATCGGCGTCATTACGGCTTAATGCCCGCTTATGAATTAAAAAGCAAGACTTTTATCAGAATAGAACTATTCTGATAAAAGTCTTTTTTATAAAACATTTCACTTTCAAGGGGGATTTTCAATTGGCTGAATTATTTTCAAACATTCTAAACATCACCTGGCAGCAGGGCGTGATGTGGCTCATCGGTGCGCTCTTAATTTACCTCGCTATCGCGAAGGATATGGAGCCCTCTCTCCTTTTGCCGATGGGATTCGGCGCTATTTTGGTCAACCTGCCGTTATCCGGCGCGGTCGACCAGTTCTATGACGGCGTTAAAGAAGCCGGCGTTATCGACGTTTTGTTCAACGCCGGGATCGCGAACGAGCTTTTCCCGCTCCTTTTATTCGTCGGTATCGGCGCGATGATCGATTTCGGGCCACTTTTGACCAACCCGAAGCTGATGATCTTCGGTGCGGCGGCGCAGTTCGGCATTTTCTTCACGCTCGGTCTCGCCTCCTTATTCGGGTTTGACTTAAAGGACGCGGCATCGATCGCCATCATCGGCGCGGCAGACGGGCCGACCTCGATCTTCGTTGCGCAGTATTTTGATTCGAAGTATCTGGGCGCCATCATGGTCGCGGCGTATTCGTATATGGCGCTCGTCCCCCTAATTCAGCCGCCTGTCATAAAGCTTCTCACAACGAAAAAAGAACGGCTGATAAGAATGCCCTACGAGCAGAAGTCGATCTCCAAGCGGACGAAGATCCTCTTCCCGATCGTTATCACCATGATAACCGGTATCGTTTCGCCCCGAAGCGTTGCGCTGATCGGATTTTTGATGTTCGGTAATTTAATAAGAGAGTGCGGAGTTTTAGATTCGCTCTCAGAGACGGCGCAGAAGATTCTGGCAAATCTTATCACACTGTTTTTGGGCATCACTATCGCAACAAAAATGCAGGCTGAATATTTTCTCACGAAGGATACGCTTATGATAATCGGTCTCGGCCTCGTCGCATTTATTTTCGATACAGCCGGCGGTGTCCTCTTTGCGAAGTTTTTAAACCTCTTTTTAAAAAAGGGCAAAAAGATCAACCCGATGATCGGCGCGGCTGGCATCTCGGCGTTCCCGATGTCCGCAAGAGTCGTTCACAAAATGGGCTTAAAAGAGGACAATCAGAATTTCCTTTTGATGCATTCCATCGGCGTCAACGTGTCCGGGCAGATTGCCTCGGTCATTGCCGGCGGAATCATAATCAATCTGGTTTCGGCACTTATATAAGGAGGCTTGGTTATGAATATTAATGTTGAAGCATTTTTTAATGTTCTTCCCGTTATCGGCAAGGGGCTTGCCGGCGTTTTCATTGTCACAGCGGTCATCATTTTATCGATGATCATATTAAATAAAATTTCGGGCAAAAGCAACAAGGAGGCATAATAATGAAGGACTACAAGATCGGCACAAAATGCGTTCAGTCCGGCTACACGCCGAAAAACGGCGAGCCGAGGCAGATTCCCATAATTCAAAGTACCACCTTTAAATATGACACGAGCGAGGCCATGGGAAGGCTCTTTAACTTAGAGGATTCGGGCTATTTCTATTCGCGCCTTGCAAACCCGACGAACGACCATGTTGCCGCAAGGATCGCCGCGCTTGAAGGCGGAAAGAGCGCGATGCTCACCTCCTCCGGCCAGGCGGCAAACTTCTATGCCGTTTTCAACATTGCCGAGTGCGGAAGCCATGTTGTCGCTTCCTCGGCAATATACGGCGGAACATACAACCTTTTCGCCGTTACGATGAAGAAAATGGGCATCGATTTCACATTCGTTTCACCCGACTGCACGGCCGAAGAGCTTGACGCGGCTTTTCGTCCGAACACCAAAGCCGTGTTCGGCGAGACTATCGCCAATCCCTCTCTTGCGGTTCTTGATTTTGAAAAATTCGCCTCTGCGGCGCACAGCCACAACGTTCCGCTTATCGTGGACAACACGTTTGCGACACCTGTCAACTGCCGTCCGTTTGAGTTCGGTGCGGACATTGTCACCCACTCCACCACAAAATATATGGACGGGCATGCAAGCACCGTCGGCGGTGCTATCGTGGACTCCGGAAACTTCGACTGGTCAAAATTTCCGGACAAGTTCCCGGGATTATGCACGCCGGACGAAAGCTATCACGGCGTTATCTATACAGAAAAGTTCGGCGAGGCGGCCTACATAACCAAGGCGACGGTTCAGCTTATGCGCGACTTGGGCTCGATTCAGGCGCCGGAAAACGCATATCTTATATCGCTCGGCCTTGAAAGCCTTGAGCTTCGTATGATGCGCCACTCAGACAATGCGTTAAAGGTTGCAACTCACCTTTTGAATAACGATAAAATTTCATGGATCCGCTACCCTGCCCTTCCGGGAGACAAGTATTATCCTCTTGCCGAGAAATATTTAAATCCCGGTGCGTCCGGCGTTATCAGCTTCGGCGTCAAGGGCGGAAGAAACGCGGCCGAAACATTTATGGCTCACCTTCGCCTCGCCTCGATCGAGACGCATGTCGCGGATTCCAAGACCTGCTGTCTGCACCCGGCAAGCTCCACACACCGCCAGTTGAGCGATTCGGAGCTTACAGAGGCCGGCGTTTCAGCAGATCTTATCAGGTTCTCGTGCGGAATCGAAGACCCCGAGGACATCATCGCCGACATTGACGAAGCGTTAAAATTCATATAAGGAGCTGATTTCTTTGCCGATCAAAATACCGGACAATTTGCCGGCCGCGAAAATTCTTGCCGGCGAAAACATTTTCGTGATGGACGAAAAGCGTGCAATGAGCCAGGACATCCGCCCTCTCCAGATCGGAATATTAAACCTTATGCCCAATAAGATCGCCACAGAAACGCAGCTTTCGAGACTTTTGGGAAACACTCCGCTTCAGGTTGAGATCGAGCTTATCCAGGTCAGCACTCACAAGGCGAAAAATGTTTCCGAGGAACACATGCTTAAGTTCTATAAGACTTTTTCGGAGATAAAAGACCGAAAGTTCGACGGATTCATCATCACCGGCGCACCGGTCGAAAAGATGGACTACACCGAGGTCAACTACTGGGACGAGCTTTGCGAGATCATGGAGTGGACAAAAACGAACGTACATTCGACGTTCCACATATGCTGGGGCGCACAGGCGGCGCTTTACTACCACTACGGAATTGAAAAGCGCCTGCTGCCCGAAAAGCTTTCGGGCGTCTACTCCCACCGCGTCGTGCACAAAAATCCGATGCTTCTGCGCGGGTTTGACGATGAGTTTTTCGTGCCGCATTCGCGCCACACGACGGTGGATATTGAGGACGTTAAAAAGCACCCCGAGATAAAAATTCTGGCCGTTTCGGACAAAGCCGGGCTTTATGCCGCGGCGACGGACGAAGGCCGCCAGATCTTCATCACCGGCCATTCGGAATATGACAAAAACACGCTTTCGGACGAATATTTCCGCGACAAGGCCGCCGGGATGAACCCACACATCCCGGAAAACTATTTTCCGGACGACGATGTGACGCGCGAGCCCGTTGTCAAATGGCGAAGCCACGCGAACCTCATTTATTCAAACTGGCTTAACTACTTCGTTTATCAGAACACGCCTTACGACATCACGGCGATCAAATAAGACAAAAAAAGGCTTTCACCGTTTGGTGAAAGCCTTTTTGTTTTGTTATTTAGAGATCTTAATCGTGCGATCCTCGCCGTTCCAGGTTACTTTATAGCCGAGGTTCTCGGATATAAATCTGAGCGGAACGAAGGTTCGCGAATCCTTAATCTGCGGATAAACCTGAAGGTTATAGCGAACCTTGCCGAGCTGTTTATCCGTTACATAAACTCTGTCGTTATCGATTTGGAGCACGATGTTTACACCGTCGCAGTCAACAGTTATCTTGCGGTTTTCGCCGTTCCACTCGATATCTGCGCCCATTTCCTCAAAAAGTCCGCGGAGAGGAATGAGCGTGTAGCTGTTGTCAATGAATGGTGCAACGTCAAGCTTCTTTTCAGTCTTAACGCCGTCTTTAACGGTTATCATTTTGTCAGAGTCTATCTGAAGCACGTAATAATTGTTATTTGCTCTCTCTTCGACGTCTCCCTGTGTCTCATAGAAGAGAAGGTCTGCCAATGTTGCAAATTTGTTGTCGCCTTCATTTACAACGAATCTGAAATATCTTGCCTTAACGACCTCTACTGAGTCAAACACGATGTTCTGAGTTTCAATCTTAACTTCAAACGAGCCGTTCGCAACGACCTTTGTTTCCGGTCCGTCCTCAGTCTCCTTGGCGTATACGTCAAAGTCGGTCCAGATTCCGTTTGTGGTGTACGTGTCGTTTCTCGGAACATAGAGAATATCGTGTACATTGTAAACCGCTCCGAGGTCAACCCAAAGAGTATAGGGATAATCTCCCTGTACTTCCACTGATGAATGCCAAACGGTGTTGGGATTATTATCGACTGCGTCGGGAATTTCATAGATCTTGTCTTTGTTTTCGGCGCTCAATGCGGTGTTTGTCGTGGCCGATATCCCGTTAACGGGAATCAAAACCGGTGCGCTTTCTTTAATTACCTTTGCAAGCTCCTCTGCCGTTGCCGCGGTTTCTGCTTTCTCGTTTTTCTTGATAAGATTAAACTCTCCGCAGGTTCCGAAATCTCTGTTCGCGCTTTTTGCCGTGATTCTTACTCTCTTCACCTTGATATTTTTGGGGAACTGCTGAGTCATCGAAGCCGTATTGGTGAATTCGCCTGTCTGAACGGTAACCAATTCTCCGGTATCAGAATCCGACACCGCAAACTCATATGCCTGGAACACGCCTGCAGTGTTTCCGTCTCCGCGTTTCACATACTGAAAGCCCGATATCTCCGTCGCCTCGGGAAGTGTGAACTCGAGCCAGTGAGGCGGCTTTTCCTGTGTAAGGATGTTCGTTCCGTCATCGGTATAGTCAGAGCTCCAGAAGGACGCCGCGCTTCCGTCGATTGCATTTGTCGCAAAATACCAGGTGTTCTTTTCAGAGGAAGCTTTTACCTTCCAGTCCTTCTTATTGGTCAAAAATTCTGTTGCGCTATTCTGCATCTGAGCGCTGTTTGCGCCGATGGTGAGTGCCTTTTTCTTGGCAAATTCAGATATTTTCTTTGTTTCAGCCTTCTTGTTCGCAGTTATAAGGTTAAACTCCGCGCAGGTACCGTAATTCCATTTACCTTCTGTGATCTCGAAAATAACGGTTCTCACGTCGATGTTGAAGCCGAAGCTTACGTTTTTCACATCCATATCGCCTGCCATCTTGCCGGAGTAGATAAGGTATGCCTTACCGCTGTCCGAATCCGAAGCATAGATGTTATAGCCGGTTACGATACCGGACTCGTTGTCTGTTCTGGGCGTGTAGCCGAAACCTGACACGGTCTTTGTCTTGGGAAGTGTGAAAGTCAGGTAGAAGGGCGGTGTTTCCGTCGGTGCCGAGTTCTCATACGGAGTGTGCCAGATAGAATCCGGGTTATCGTCGATGACCTGTTCGACAGGATATGCGCCGTTATCAAACTGGCTTGACGCCGTTTCCTTCCAGCCCTCGTGCCCGATATATTCCGCGCTTGCATTGCTGTCGTTTTTTTTGTTATCGTCCTTCTTGGTGTTATTGTTATTGTTATTGCCGGTAGAGCCTGCCTCATCCTTTTTGGTCTTGAGTGCGCCGATCTCGGTGGTCTTTGCGGATGCAAAATCCTCCAACGTCTTTGTCTGAAGCTTGGAAACTGATTTTAATACGTTAAACTCTGACATTGAACCGTGCTTCCATACAGAATCTGTTATCTCAAAGACGATCGTTTTTGCCTCGATGTTAAATCCGAAGCTTGCTTCCTGCGTCTCGGTGCTGTTTACAAACTTTCCGGAAAAGATAAGCTTCGCCTTGCCCTTATCGGAAGCAGATGCGTAAACGTTATACGAGAGCACTCTTCCGTTTTCGTCATACTGCTTGGGAGTGTAGCTTATTCCCGAAAGCTTCTGCGCCTTGGGGAACGTGAAGGTCAGCTGATATATCGGTGCGTCGATCGGCACACCCATACTGTCATAGTATGAGTGCCAGATAGTATCGTTGCTTCCGTCAAGCAAATTCTCGGGAACAGAATCGTCGTTATTAATACTGGATGCCGTTACCTTCCAGCCGTTGCGGTCAAGATAGTCCACAGCGCTGACTGAAACCGCCATTGATATGATCATCAAAGAGGATAATATGAGTGCAAATATTTTCTTCATCAAAACCCCTCCTTACATAAGGTGCGAAAGCACGGTCTTTGCTGTCTCAACATTTGCCGTCGTCTTGCTTACCGCATATGCTCCGTTTCCGAGCGACTGAACGTCTGCTCCCAAACCGTCCGCGAGCATGGTGAGCGGAATATAGATAACTCCGTCGATTGCCGTTGCAGCAGTCGTATATGTGAGCTTACCATCAACAAAGAGCTCGGACGAACCCAATGTGTTGCAGAACCACTGTTCGTTCTTAATCTCTTTCTCAATACCGGCCGGCTTTTCCTTATCGGCAAGGTCGAAGCACTGAACATAGATCCTGTTCTTCGAGCTGACATAATAAGCCTTGCTTCTGCCGTATGCAAGAACATCCTCAACTGCCTTAAGCGGAATGTAGAGCGTTCCGTTTGCCTCAAAGGTCGTCACTCTTGTGTCCTTATCGTAAACGTTCATCTTACCGCCGGAAACGATCATCTTCTTTGAGCCTGCCATAAAGATGCTTGTGCCGGCAAGCGCCTTTCTCTCGTCAGCTGTTAATGCAGTCTGACCGTACGTGGTGTAAAGATAGTTGAATCTGCCGACAGGCGCCGCATTTCCCTCTGTATAGAAGAGCATTAAGTCGCCGTTTGTCTTGATGTTATCTGTCCACTTAAATTCGATCTGTGCCGAGTCGCCTATAAGGCTCTTGGGAACCTTTACCTGGATAACTTCTCCGGTCACCTTGTACTCAGCCGCACCCGCGTCGGTAAGAGTATATGCTCCGTCGCTTAAGCGTGAAACCTTGTTTCCGGAAACCAAAAGGTCATAGCCTTCCCAGCCTGTTGCCGGGTTTCTGTCTGAGTTAATGTAAAGATTCATCGAATCCGAATCCTTCATCTGAATGTCCTTGCCACACTCTGCATAGAAGTAATAGTTATCGTTGTCGCGTGCAACCTTGGACTTTAAGATGTAGTTTATAACCTCTGTCGTGTAGTGATATCTTTCGCCGTTGCCGTTATAGATCATATAGCCGTCAGCGTCGCGCTCATAGCCGCCGAAATCGTTGATGTATTCCGGGCCTACCGCTGCCCACTGAGCCGCATCGCCGTTGATGTCAATAGTAACGGGATCGGACGCAACCGGTGCGGGACGTGTGCCCTTATACTTTCTGACAAAATCAACCAGCATGAGATAATAGTCGTCCTTAAGTATTCCTTTGGAAGGCTCCATGTCACGGCTTCTGTTATCGTCCATCATGTCGATCATCGCATTCGGGAACTTACCGTCGAAAAGGTTCTTGCTTCTTGCTGTCGTGTACTCGTTCCAGCCGTCAACCATTACATACCACGGATCTTCGTCAAGCACGCGCGAAGCCTGCTCGCGGAAGAAATATCCTTCATGAAGCGCCTCGGGTCTGTAATCGTCTCCGAAGCCCTGAGAATATGTTTTGCCCATTGTGTAAGGATCCGAGAACGCAGTCCAGTCGGCCGAAGAGGTCCAGCCGTCAACATAGGAGAAATTGCACGCCATTCCGAGGCATACCATTTCGGCTCTTCCGTCCTCTCTTGTTTTACCCCAGGCGGGCTGAGGATAGGGAGTCAGCCAGTGCCAGTAGCCTTCCTTTGTATGGCCGTTGCTGCTCCAGCCTATTCCATCGCGCCGTGAGCCTGTCGATCTGTAGTTGAAATATTCAACCATCTTTGCGGCAAGTGCTTCCTTTTCCTTGTCCCCGTTTGTAACAGACTTGCCGATATCCGAAAGCCCGTTCATGATAACGAAGGGCTTCCCGTCAACATAATAAAGAAGGTCGTCATAGTAGCCGTTCTCGCATGCATTGAAATAATACGCTGCAAGAAGCTCGAAGTTCAGCTGAGCATTTGAGTACATCTGTCCGTAATAGCTTATCTTTGGAACGTCAACGCCGTCCTCTCTTGCGTCATGATAAGCCCGAAGCATTACCGCGAGGCGGTTAGCATACGCGTTAGACCAGTTTGTGTAGTCGCAGAATACCGCGTCAACTCCCGCGTCCGCCATAAGCTCGGCAGACTTTCTGTAGTGCCAGTAATCAAGGTCATCATAGAATCCGTAAACCGGCTCCGACCACCATATCGATGCGGCGTGCCATGCCTCGTGATCGTAATTATCCTTTGCCTCGGGATATTTTGCAACCGTCTCAGAAAAGATCTGTGCCTCGCTTGTTCCGACATGCCAGTCGTGATAGAACATCAAAACATCGCGTGTTCCCTCTTTAACGGGTCCGGTCTCTTCAAAATCCGCAACCTTCATTCCGACCTGACTTACGGCAGTCCATGTATCCGAATACTTGTCGGTTATTTTATCGTCCGGTACGGGAGTAACCTTGTCGGGATCATTGTACTCGGTTCCGGAAATCGTGACAGACTCAACATGCATCGTGTCGGTTCCCGAGTAATTCTGCTTTATGTAGAGCTTATGCTTTCCGGAAATTTCTTTAAGTTCATTCCCCACTCTCTGGGAGCCTGAGTCTCGTGATTCAAAAGTATATATCCGAGGCACTCACCTGCGAGCGGATCGTCAATATACACGGCGAATGCCTCGCCGTTACGGTTTAAGAAATAATGGTCATATGCCATCATTCTTATGGATTTGGCACCGGTAAAATCAACATCCGAAAACTCGATGTACGCACCCCAAAGCCAGTTTTCGGCGTATTTACCGTTAATTTTCACGACCTTGTTCGCCGTAACGTCCGCCATGGTGTATGTTTTGTCAGCGGCAAAACTTGCAGTCGTGAAAAGTGACAGTGCCATTAGTAATGTTAGTGTAATGCAGATTAATTTTTTCACTTTATTCCTTCCCTTCTTGTTATTTTGACCGTATTGCCTATTTTTATATTATCATTTTTGGTCAAAAAAGCAATGCATTATCATGCCAATAAACTGCAATATTGTGTCAAAATATTTGACTTCGCATTCGTGTGATGTTATAATCAAAGTAAGGAAGGAGCGCTGGATATGAGAATTATGTTCGATGTCGCCGGAATAGGTCATTTGTTAAACGATCTTCAAAAGATCAGCGGAACCAATTTCGCAGTTTTTGATAAGAATATGGTCGATGTGGCCTACAGTAAATATGACACAAAATTCTGCAATGCCGTGCGGTGCACCAAGGAAGGCGTGATCCGATGCCATAAGTGCGACGAGGTGATCCACGAAAAGTGCATCAAAAAAGGGCAGGCCGTTTCGCAGATATGCCATGCCGGGCTGATGGACACGATCGTTCCCATTATGGCCGACACTTCGTCGCGCGAGATATTAGGCTTCATCACCTTCGGGCAGTACGCCGTGACGGACGATTTTGAATCCGTCTACGAAAGGGTTGCGGACATTATGCCCGACAAGGAGCTCACAAAAAAATACTATGACGAGCTTTTAAAGCCGGACGAAAAATATGTCGAGGCGATCTTAAGGATCCTCGATTCGGTTATAAATTACACGCTCATAAAGGATTATATCAATATAAGCAGTGACACGCTGATCCAGTCCGTCACCGACTATATTTCTGACAACCTGTCAGACGATATATCGTCCGACCAGATATGCGAGCTCTTCCACATCTCGCGCTCGACACTATACAGGAAGTTCTCCGAAAGCCGCGGCTGTTCGCTAAACGAATATATCATCAATCAGCGAATGTCGCGCGCGGCGTCGCTCCTTCGAACGACACAGCTTTCCGTGCAGGATATTTCGGAGTCCGTCGGCATTAAAAATTATTATTACTTTTTCAAGCTGTTTAAAAAGACCACCGGCGAAACGCCCCTTGCATACCGAAAAAGCTACTCAAAGAAATAGCAAAAAGCCGTTGCGAATGCAACGGCTTTTTTATCTTTAAAAGGATGCCCGGGCTGAGGCTAGCCCCGCCTTAAACCCGGGCGGAAGGAACATATAATAAGGCTTTCGCCCTATTACCTATTATTTGTGCGGTTTCCCGCATTTGGCATTCAGTGTGGTCTCACCGGTACGCCGTATCATCGGAATGTCGCAAGCGCCATTCCCTACGGTGCGCCAACCTGAGTGGGTGCAAAGGCATATCCCTCCGTCAAAACCTTCGGTTTTGCCACCTTGAAACCGCCTTTGCGGTTTTAAGAGCGTACGAAAAACCTTGAACGGTTTTTCGCACCTAACGGAAAAAGACTCTGTGTCTTTTTCCGCCATGCCCCCTGGGAGAAGGCCTTAAATTATGCCTTAAATATTACTGAATGTCGTAAACCTCGCCGGCGTCGATCACAGCACCCTTAAATTTCGCGTCAGATAAAACGCCGCTCGCCATAATTATATCCTCTGACTTTATCTTTGTCACGCTCAATAAAGGAGCGTTATATGTTTTCTTTTCTTTCATCTTAACCACTCCTCCTTATTTAGAAAGCTCGTTTGCCGAATCCACCTTGTCCAAAAGCTTAATGTCGCTTATGATGAGATTATTATAGCCCTCAATCTTAACAAAGCTTATCGCAACGACAGGCGTGTTCCAGTTCGTTTCGGTAATACCGGTTACGTCGACCGAGAAGGTGTCTCCCACCACGGGGGTTTTGCCGGTGTATGACGCAACAGCAGTGGGGTAATTTGAAAGTTCTTTGTTCTTCTCATAGTTTTCGTTTGTGATAACATATGTTCCGAACTCGGTCACAGTCGTGCCTTCCTTAATCTCGTTAAACTTCGTGATAAATCTGATGATACCGGTCGCCGCTGTCGCTTTGGTTTCTTCTGTCGCCTCGGTCGCCGGATAGATTCCGCTCTCAGCTTTTATGATCTCCAGTTTGACGGAGTTTTTCTTTTCCTCGTCCTCAAGCTCTGAAGCAAGCTCAGACACGGTCTTTTCGTTCGTAACCATGCTGTCGTTAAGAAGGCGGACTTCTTCAGCGCCCCAGTGGTTATTTCCGCCGTTCTCGCCGCCGAAATTCATAAGAACCGTAATCTCGATCTTCGAAACATCCGTAAGCCTTACCGCCTTGTCGTTAAACTTAAGGCTTATATCGGTATACATAATGTCGCTTCCACTCGTATACTGTCTGCCCTTTGTCGCTGTCAGAACTCCGGATTCGACGTTTTCAGACCCGTCCGCTCCGTAGAGCTTTACCTTCACATTTTCCGCGCAGTTTCCGAGATTGTAAACGGTGGTATCGTCTCCCTTTCTTGAGTAGAAACGGATTCCTGTGAACGAATCTGTTGTATTGACCGGGAGCGTGATATGGAAATATTCATTTCTGTTCGGGAAAACCGTGTAATCTCCTCGCGCAATGAAGCCTCTTCCAATGTCCGTCTCGGCGCTGATCAGCCCGTCCGTCAGCGGAGTAATATCGATGCTCGGGCCGGAGTCGGTTGTAGTAGTAGGCGTCGGAACGCATCCGTCACCCTTGGTATGGGGACTGGTTGCCGTCGCCGTGCCGAAGAGGACGCTGAGGCTTTCTTTAACCTCTGCAGAATTATATGCAGACTGTGCCGCAGAATATGCCGAGCTGTATTCAGAGCTCATTTCAGACACAAAGCTTCCTGCCGCATCAAGAGTCTTCGACTGTTCGATACTTCCCGCAACACGCGTGTCAACTGCCGCGCCGGCAAAGTCCGCAACGGAAAGTGTGTCAAGCGCGCTGTCCGGCTTTACAAGCGCGATCTCCTGTGCCGAGAAATGATCTCCGCTTGTCTTCAAAACCTTGATCTTAATGTACCGTGCCGTTACGTTGTAGTTTCTCTCAAAGGTCTTTGCTTTCATATCGGTGTATATGCTTCCGGAGGACGAATATCTTATTAAGTTATTTCCGCCAAAGCTGACCGTCCTCGGACTTCCCGGCGTATCAGAATGAGTATACGCGTCCGCCCAATGAGTACCGTCGTCACTGAACGAAAGAATACCCCGCATCAATGCCTGGTCCGGCTGACCGTATCTTCCGACAACGCGGACTGCCGAGAAAGTATATGGCTTACCCAGATCAATCGTCATCGTAACGGTGTTTCCGCTGCTTAATCCGGCAAAGTTTACGCCTCTGTAAATATAAATGTCTTCCACATCCGGATAGTTGGTCACAACAACACGGTCAAAGAGCGCCCATTCCTTTCCCGGATGCTTGGCACCGGGGGCTGTGGCCTCACATGTCATTGAAGGAGCATTATTCCACTCGATCGTGTTCTTAAGATATTCATCGTTAGTTGTATCGGGCTTTAAGAGTTTGATCTCACCCGCTGGCGCATTTCCGGCCGTTCCGTCCGTCTGCTGCCAGCCTGCAAGAGAAAGACCGCCGATAGTGTAGTTTCTGTCGAAAAGCACGGTGACCGGCATTGTATAATCAACCTCACCGTTGACCGTGGGGTAGTCAAACTTTTTAAGCGAATTGAACTTTGCTGCCAGATCTATTCCCTTGTCGCCGGATAAGGTCACGGCTCTTGCATCATCGATCTGAATAACCCCGTAAGGCGGTGCAAAGACCGTGCCCGAATATGCTTCTCCGGCCAGAGTCGTTTTGAACCCGTAAAGGCCTACTTTTCCTCTCTGGGGATAATATCTGAAGCCCGAAACGGTGATGTTTTTGCCGAAGTCCATCGTCAAATCGCCGTTGATCTGAGCGCCGGTCGTGCGGTCGTTATCTATAGTCAGTCTTACATCGGATTTTATGCCCGTATTCATATACCCGTATTTTGCGAGGCTGATATCCATTTCGTCCGAATCTTCCGCGCTTGTAACGGTCTTGGGTGTTCCGAGAGCATATTCAGGGCCGCCCGCATTATAGGGCTTTAGCATCGTTATCCAGCCGATATTAAAGTATGCGAGCGAGTTTTTCGGCACGAAGAGATTGTCCGGCCCCACTCTTCCGTAAACATCCGTCACACGGACACGGACATCCGTTACCGCCGCATTATAGCCGAACGCCGAAATTATCGTCAATCCGATGTCGGTCGTTCTGCCGTCCTTATAAAGGTAATGCCACTCGTCGCTTGCGCCGAACTTAACATAAACCTCAAACGCTCTGATACCGCCGCCCTTGGTCGCAATGTCCTGACGGGGATATATCCTCATACCCGAAACGGTGACCGGGCTGTCTCCCAGATGAATATCAATATCGATCGGGTACTTGTTCATCGGAAGAGACGAGCTCTTTCCGGAATGATAATATCCTCCGAAATGCGGTGCATTTCTGTCCGCCTTTGTCAAGATTCCGGACGGATCGGGCACTGTATATGTCTTTCCGCCCGCACCGTCAATAGTGTAGCCGCCGCTCCCGTCAGACTCGATCTTATGCTGTCCGTACGAATCATAGCCTGCATAACCGTTTTCATATAGATACTGAACCGCCTCATAATCCATAGCCGCGTCAAAGTTTCCGGCATTAAGACCTCTTGCATCCTTCACCGTTATGGTAAAGCCTTCTTTCGCCGCGTCATACTCGTCCGATTCATAGCTTGCCGCGGACGAGGGCACGATCGCGAGTGCGGTGCACACGGTTATCATCATGCACAGCACAAGCAAAATTGATAAAATTTTCCTCAAAATGATTCCTCCCTTGATTTTTTTATTTTATGTCAAAACCCAAGCTGCGGATGTTCCTTCTTTGCCTTGTCAGTCGTTTCCGACAGTTCCTTCCCTGCAACCACCTTTCATTTTTTACTTTTGCGGATCATGGCCGTTTCCGCTGTAAATCCAAACCGGAGACCCGGCAGATTTTTAAACACAAAAAGCACATATGCCCTTGTCACCGAACCGGTGAAAACGGCATATGTGCCCTATACGCGCGACGAAAAAAACTACATAATACTGTATGTATGTATGTATGTATGTATGTATGTATGTATGTATGTATGTATGTATGTATTATACGCCGCGGTCATACTTCTTGTCAACTCCTTTTTTGTATATTCTCATAAAATTTTCCATCATTTTTCTTGTTAAATTATATCATATCACAAACGAAATGTCAAGCATATGTCAATTTTCGTCTGACTCAAAAGCACACACCTCACGGCAGGCAAAATTTTGCCTGCCGTGGTTTTTTATAAGTGCCGCAAACTCTTATTTTTCAAGGGTATACGTGTTTTTGTTATAGTCGACAGTCACCGTGCTTCCGTCCGAATATACAGTCTTATAGACCCCTTCCGAAAGTTTTTCGTGACTCTCCATAAGCTCATACTGAAGGAACGAAAGCTCCTCATAAACGTCATACATTTTCTTTGCCGCGCGGACTCCTTCCTCGACCTCTTCAGGGGTGGACATTCTGAAATCAATATCGCCCATCCAGTCCTTCCCGTTGGAGACGAATTTCGAATAGTAATAGATCGCCGGCCTTCCGCCGTATTCGATGACCTTAAGCATGGCCGCCGGGTCGGACGAAAGTCCCGCGTTAACTGTCGACGCCTGGGGATTTGAAAGCACGATTCCGTGGAACACGAGCTGTAAAAACGGCACAAACTCATCCACAAAATCCGGCTCGTCAGCCTGTCTCTCGTGTTTTAAGCATTTTCTGAACGTATCATAAAGCACATAGTCCAAATATTTATAGTTATGCGTGAACGAGCACTCGCTTCCGATGCATCCGAAAAGCCTGCGCGAAAGAATAAAGAGCTTATCGAACCACTCGACGCCCTCTTTATAGTTGACCTTGTGTTCCTTATGATAGCAGTTTCTCGGCGGAGTCGCGGTTATAACGTCGATATAGTGCGTTCCGGAAAAGCCGAGCTTTGCAAGGGGCGGCAAGGTCTCTTCGCTGATCTCATAGCCTCTCTTCGGGCAGATGTTATACGTTCTGCCGCCCGACCAGTATTCGCAGTTGACCGACTTTTCCCCGTTATTTTTCCTTGCAATATCCGAATCGGCAAGGTTATTCGCGATTGTGTATCCGTCCGTGCTGTTCGTGTGGCAGCAAACGGTATAGCCTAAGCTGTGCGCGGTTTTTATGAGCTTTTTAAGTCCCTCTTCGCCGCCGAGGCGCTCCTCGATCGGAAATATCTGCGGCCAGCGCCCGTCGTGACCGCTCTTATTAAAGCCGACAAGGCAGAACTCCGCCTTATCGATGCCGGCCTTCTTATACTCGTGCATCAGATTTTCAACATCTGAGAAGGTGCAGGCAACATGCATCTCGGGCTCCGTCTCCTCCGTCTGCTCAAGCACCGTGCAGGGCACGGGCTTCCACCCCATTCTGATGCGGACATACATCGTGTCCGCCGCATAGGCAAGCGCCGGGTGAAGGCGTTCTTTTATCGTTTTATATCCGTTATCCAAAAGGTAGCCTCTGTAGCTTCTTGCCATCGCGCTGTACGAAAGGTCGCCGGAAAGAGTATGCACGCGAAGTGCGATGTCCTCATAAAGCTCCTCGCCCCTCACTGCAAAGCGCATATAAAAATAATATTTGTTGTCCTTAATTTTAATATAGTGCCATGCGATCTCCTTCATTCCGGTTGCGAAAGCTATGTAAGCTTTATTATTGTGGTTTATGCCCAAAACCGTCATCTTCGGGTATAAAAGTTCAAGCTCCAAATCGTCGTGGTCCTTAAAATGCCCGATTGCCGAGTCCTGAAGTCTGTTATTTGCCGGGACAAGGAAAAAGCCCCCGTCGCCGGCATTTATTTCGTCTTCGTTCAGCAAAACGTCTATCGACGCGATTTTCTTATAATCAAGTTCTTTCACGGCAAGCGTTGCTGTCGTAACTTCGCCGGATACGTTTATATTAAGCTTTGATGACTCCTTTGTGCCGTCAATATAATTAATTATCGTTTCAAACATAAAAATATCCTCCTCTTTATATTGATTATATCAAAGTGTTGTGATATAATCAATATACTAAATAATCCGAAAATATAACAAAACACGCATCGGGAGGCAAATATGGACATTTCACAGTTTAACCCTTATGTGCGCTACATTGACAAAAGGCACGCCGTTACGGAATACAAGGATTTTGTCGCGGCATACGACCACAGGCTTTTCTTCGTTCTGTCGGGCAGTCTTGAAATCAGCCTGGAAAACGGCAGTCACACACTCTCGGAGGGACAGTCGATCATCATCGGCCCGGGAATGGGCTATAAGCTTTTCACCGACGAAGGCACAGAATATTATGTGCTGAATTTTGACTTTGTGTTTGACAATATTCTTGAGTGTAAAAAGCCCATCTGCCCGGACGAGCTCAGCCTTTTCCGTCCCGAAAAAATCATCTCGGCAAAAACAAGTGAGCTTTTTCCCATTACATTGTCACGCACGGTCGGCGCGAACGAAAAATTCGGTTTGATGGCAGAGCAATTTGCAAATAAAGAATATCTATATGCCGAATATATTTCTTCGCTCCTAAAATCCTATGTAACCGAGGCGATCATCTCTACACGCCATGACAGAACACCCGAAAACATAAAAAAGCTTCTTGTGTATTTAAGCAGTCATTACCTCGATTCCATCTCAAATGCGGATATCGCAGGCGCCTTCTCGTTCCACCCAAACCACCTGAGCCGCATTTTTAAAGAATATACGGGTAAGACGCTCCACTCATACATAATTGAGCTCCGCTTGCAGAACGCAAACAAGCTCCTTTTGACGACCGACGATCCGGTTTCTGCCATCTCAGAAATTTGCGGTTTTGACTCTCCTGCATATTTCATCAAGTGTTTTAAAAAGCATTTCGGCATATCTCCGAAGAAATATCGCCGCGAGAACAGCAAAATGTTATAGCGCTACGTCACTATGTCATTTTTCGCTACATTCCATTCTTTTACGAGGCTCTCTAAGCTGTATGCCGCGTTCGCCGGCGAGGTTGAAGGAAGGCAGACGGCCTCTCTCCCCGTAACGGGGAGAATGTATTTGATATAGTATTTTTCGGCCGTTTTTCCGTTGACAAAAATATTTTTAATGTCCGCAGTCTCCAATATCGGGCGGATGTCGTTCGCCGTCACGTTCTTTATCGTGCTGTCCGCACTGCCCGAAATCGTGCAGGAGGCCAAAACGTCCCACAGCGCGATGTGGTGGTGAAGCGCAAAATCGCGCTTTTCCTCTACCGTTTCCGGGCAATCTTCCGAAAAGAGAAGCGCCCAGAGAGGCCAGAACCTGTTTTGCGGATGGCCGTAGAAAAACTTTTGCTCGCGTGACTTAACGGACGGAAAGCTTCCCAAAACAAGGATCTTTGACCTTTCGTCATATAGCGGCGCGATCGGGTGAAAAATTCTATCCATACAGTTTCCTTTCAAAAAATCCGCATACCTTCCGGTATGCGGATTTTTATTATGCAAGATAATTAATGTCTTCCATCTCGATGGGATATTCAAGCTCGATGCTCTGATATATATCGACACCCGTTCCGGCAGGAATGAGTTTACCGATAATAACATTTTCCTTAAGTCCGAGAAGCGGATCGCTCTTGCCCTTGATAGCCGCTTCGGTGAGGACTCTCGTCGTCTCCTGGAATGAAGCCGCGGACAGGAACGAATCTGTCGCCAATGCGGCCTTTGTGATACCCAAAAGAACGTCTTTGCATACGGGCGGATTTGTTCCGTTTTCTTCTGCCGCCTCGCAAGCCAAGATATAATCGAGTCTGTCAACCATTGATCCGACAAGCCAGCCCGTATCGCCCGCATCCTCGACTCTGACTTTCTTCATCATCTGTCGAACGATTACCTCAACGTGCTTATCGGAAATTTCAACGCCCTGCTGACGGTAAACGCGCTGAACCTCCTGGATCATATAGCGGTGAACAGCGTCCTTACCCTTGATTCTCAAGATATCGCCGGGGTTAATCGGACCCTTTGTAAGGGCGTCGCCCGCGCTTACATAGTCCCCGTCCTTAACCTTTAACTCAACGCCGTAGCGGATAACATAGGTCTCCGCCTCGCCGGTTTCATTATTGGTGACGGTTGCTTCTCTCTTCTGCTTTGTCTCGCTGATCTTGACAGTACCGTCAATTTCTGTGATAGTTGCAAGTCCCTTGGGCTTTCTTGCTTCGAAAAGCTCTTCGATTCTGGGAAGACCCTGCGTGATGTCGTTCGAAGCGACGCCGCCCGTGTGGAACGTTCTCATTGTAAGCTGTGTGCCGGGCTCACCGATTGACTGTGCCGCAATGATTCCGACAGCCTCGCCGATATTAACGGGAGAGCTTGTTGCAAGGTTTTCACCGTAGCACTTTGCGCAAACGCCGACTCTTGCACGGCAAGTGAGTACCGAGCGAACCTTGACCTCTTCCACGCCGGCCTTTTCGATTGCCGATGCCGTATCGTCATTGATAAGCTCGTTCTTCTTTGCCATAACCTCGCCTGTCTCGGGATTTATAACATCCTCAACCGGCACCCTTCCGGCAAGTCGGGATGAAAGAGACTCAATCATCTCGTTGCCGTCCTTTATTGCGGTAACGGCGATACCGTCTGTCGCGCCGCAGTCGTCTTCTCTTATGATGACATCCTGGCTGACATCAACAAGTCTTCTTGTAAGGTAACCCGAGTCAGCCGTCTTAAGTGCGGTATCGGTAAGACCTTTTCTCGCACCGTGAGAGGAAATGAAGTACTCAAGAATGTTAAGACCTTCACGGAAGTTAGCTCTGATCGGAATCTCGACCGTACGGCCCTGGGTATCTGCCATAAGTCCGCGCATTCCGGCAAGCTGTCTGATCTGGTTCTTACTGCCTCGCGCTCCGGAATCCGCCATCATGAACAGCGAGTTATAGGGATCGAGGTTATCCATAAGAGCCTTGGTGATCTTCTCGTTCGCGTCCTCCCAGGTCTTGATAACGTGTCTGTAACGCTCATCCTCGGAGAGCTGACCCATCTTAAAGAGCATCTCGATCTTATCGACCTGAGCCTCAGCCTCTTTAAGGTATTCCTTCTTCTTCTCGGGAACGACCATATCCGCAACGGAGATGGAGATCGATCCGATCGTCGAATAGTGGTAGCCCATTGCCTTAAGGTCGTCAAGTACAACGGCAGTCTGCGTTGCGCCGTGGCGCTTGATGCACTTATTGATGATCTTGCCCAGTCCGCTCTTACCGGTGAGGGTAACGATCTCATACTTAAGCGCGTCCTTCAATATCTCGTCGATCTCTGCCTTTAAGGCTTCCTTATCGGGGTTCTCAAAGTCAACAACGGGAGCTTTTCTTTCAACAAAGCCAAGATCCTGCGGAACCTTGGAGTTAAATATCATTCTTCCGATCGTCGCGTCGGCAAGACCCTCGGACTCGAATACTCTCTTCTCGCCCGTGTTCTTATCGGTGATAACGACCTTGATGTTTCTCTTTACCTTTATGGGAGCATGGATTCCGACATCGTCGCTCTCATATGCCAGCATAGCCTCTGTCGTGCTTGCAAAAACCTTGCCTGCGCCGTTCTCGTCCGGGCGCTCCATGGTAAGGTAATATGAACCTAAAACCATATCCTGTGTGGGAACGGTAACGGGCTTTCCGTCCTGCGGCTTTAATAGATTGTTTGCCGAAAGCATTAAGAATCTTGCCTCGGCCTGTGCCTCGGGCGAAAGCGGAACGTGAACAGCCATCTGGTCACCGTCAAAGTCCGCGTTGAACGCCGTGCAGGCAAGCGGGTGAAGCTTTATCGCTCTGCCCTCAACCAAGATAGGCTCGAACGCCTGAATACCGAGTCTGTGAAGCGTGGGAGCACGGTTAAGAAGCACGGGGTGCTCTTTTATAACGCTCTCCAAAACGTCCCAGACTTCGGGCTTAACGCGCTCAACCATTCTCTTCGCGCTCTTGATATTATGTGCAACGCCCTCTTCAACAAGCTTCTTCATTACAAAGGGCTTGAAGAGCTCGATCGCCATTTCCTTAGGAAGACCGCACTGATAGATCTTAAGCTCGGGGCCGACTACGATAACCGAACGACCCGAATAGTCAACACGCTTACCCAAAAGGTTCTGTCTGAAACGGCCCTGCTTACCCTTTAACATATCGGAAAGGGACTTAAGCGGTCTGTTTCCGGGACCTGTTACGGGTCTTCCTCTTCTGCCGTTGTCGATAAGTGCGTCAACAGCTTCCTGAAGCATTCTCTTTTCGTTTCTAACAATAATCTCGGGAGCTCTTAATTCGAGCAGCCTCTTAAGACGGTTATTTCTGTTGATAACACGTCTGTAAAGGTCGTTCAAGTCGCTCGTCGCGAATCTGCCGCCGTCTAACTGGATCATGGGTCTGATCTCGGGAGGAATAACGGGAAGCACGGTCATGATCATCCACGAGGGAGAGTTGATATAAACCGTTACTTCGCTAACGCCGTGCGACGAAAGCTCGTTTATCTCATCGTTTGTAAGAACGTGATTATAAGCGTATTCCTTGCCCGAAACGGGGTCTGTCACCGGCTCGGACAGCGGTCTTCCGCCGATCGACATACCGGGCATGAGTCTTGCTGTCTCCGTCTGGCGGAACGCCTCGATAACCTCAAGTCTCTTTATGATACGCGCCTTTTTCTGGCCCTGTGCGCCTTCAAGCTCCTCGTGAAGCTGAGCCGAAAGCTCTTCGATGTCGATGTCCTCCAAGAGCTTCTTAATGGTCTCAGCGCCCATTCCGGCTTCGAATGCGCTTCCGTATTTTTCTTTATTCTCGTGATATTCCTTTTCGCTTAAGCACTGGTATTTTTCAAGCTCGGTTCTTCCGGGATTGGTGACCATATATGCCGCGAAATAGAGCACCTTTTCAAGTATTCTCGGCGATATGTCGAGGAACAGGCCGATCCTTGACGGAATGCCCTTAAAGTACCAGATGTGAGAAACCGGAGCGGCGAGCTCAATATGACCCATACGCTCTCTTCTTACCTTGGACTTTGTGACCTCAACGCCGCATCGGTCGCAGACGATGCCCTTATAGCGAACTCTCTTATACTTTCCGCATGCGCACTCCCAGTCCTTCTGCGGCCCGAATATTCTTTCGCAGTAAAGACCGTCACGCTCTGCCTTAAGCGTTCTGTAGTTGATTGTTTCGGGCTTTTTCACTTCACCGTGGGACCATTCGCGAATCTTTTCCGGCGATGCCAGTCCGATTTTAATTGAATCAAATGTATTAAATTCTACCATTCTTCAAGGCCCCCTTCTTATTCAAAATCATCTGCATCATCAGCGTCGTCCTCTGATGAAAAATCGTCATCTATTGTATCGTCAAAATCGTCAAGCTCATCATAGTCAACAGTGTCGGGCTCATCGTCAAATATGCTGTCAGAGTCATCTTCGGGAACGAATCCGGACTCCTCTTTTCTGTCGTCGACCATATTGCGCTTGAACTCCTCAACGGTATCCATTGAAGGCTCGTCGTAATCGTCCGCATCAGTATCCTTAAGCTCGATTTCCTCATTGTTCTTGCCCATAACCTTGATGTCAAGGCCGAGGCTCTGCATCTCTTTGATCAATACCTTGAACGACTCGGGAATTCCGGGCTTCGGAATGTTCTCGCCCTTAACAATGGACTCATATGTCTTAACACGGCCGACAATATCATCCGACTTAACGGTGAGTATTTCCTGAAGTGTGTATGCCGCGCCGTATGCCTCAAGTGCCCAAACCTCCATCTCTCCGAAACGCTGACCGCCGAACTGAGCTTTACCGCCCAAAGGCTGCTGCGTTACGAGCGAGTAAGGACCGGTCGAACGCGCGTGCATCTTATCGTCAACCAAGTGGAGCAGCTTAAGGAAGTATATATATCCGACTGTAACGGGGTTATCAAAGGGTCTTCCCGTACGTCCGTCATAAAGCGTCGTCTTACCGTTCTTATTGCATCCGGCTTCAACTAAGAGCTTTGAAATATCTTCCTCGGAAGCACCGTCGAACACGGGAGTCGCAATCTTTACGCCGAACTTGCTTGCCGCCATACCGAGGTGAACCTCAAGCACCTGACCGATGTTCATTCGTGAAGGAACACCCAGGGGGTTTAACACGATTTCAAGCGGAGTACCGTCTGCCAGATAGGGCATATCCTCTTCGGGAAGTATTCTCGAAACGACGCCCTTGTTACCGTGACGGCCGGCCATCTTATCGCCGACGGAGATCTTTCTCTTCTGTGCGATATAGCATCTTACAAGCTTATTGACTCCGGGAGGCAACTCGTCGCCGTTCTCGCGTGTGAACACCTTAACGTCAACGATGATACCGCACTCACCGTGAGGAACTCTGAGCGAGGTGTCTCTCACCTCTCTTGACTTCTCACCGAATATCGCACGGAGAAGCCTCTCTTCGGGGGTAAGCTCTGTCTCGCCCTTAGGCGTTACCTTGCCGACCAAAATATCGCCGGCTCTTACCTCTGCGCCGATTCTTATAATACCTCTCTCGTCAAGGTACTTTAACGCGTCCTCGCCGACATTGGGAATATCATAGGTAATCTCTTCCGGGCCAAGCTTTGTGTCTCTCGCCTCGGACTCATATTCCTCGATATGAATTGTTGTGTAAATATCCTCGCGGACAAGTCTCTCGTTTAAGAGAACGGCGTCCTCGTAGTTATAACCTTCCCATGTCATAAATCCGATGAGCATGTTGCGGCCGAGTGCGAGCTCACCCTGGTTGATTGCCGGACCGTCGCAGATAACGTCGCCCTTCTTGACTCTGTCGCCGCAGTTTACGATGGGCTTCTGGTTGAAGCATGTGCCCTGGTTCGAACGTGTGAACTTGACGAGCTTATGCTCTTCAAGCTCTCCTGAATCCGTTCTTATATAAATGTAGTCCGCCGAAACCTTTTCGATCACACCGTCGTTCTTTGCAAGCTGAACAACGCCTGCGTCGCGCGCCGCCTTGTACTCCATACCCGTTCCGACGATAGGCGAATCGGTGCGCAGAAGCGGAACTGCCTGACGCTGCATGTTCGAACCCATGAGGGCACGGTTTGCGTCGTCGTTTTCAAGGAAGGGAATCATTGCTGTTGCGACAGAGATTACCTGCTTGGGCGAAACGTCCATGTAGTCGATCTTCGACGCGTCAATCTCAAGGATCTGGTCACGGTATCTTGCGGCAACCTTCTTATCGATGAACTTGTTGTTCTCGTCAATCGGCTCGTTAGCCTGTGCAACAATATATTCATCCTCGACGTCGGCCGTCATATATTCGATCTCGTCTGTAATGATGCCCTCGCCCTTGATAACCTTACGGTAGGGTGCCTCGATAAATCCGTACTCGTTTACGCGTGCATAGATGGAAAGCGAGTTGATAAGTCCGATGTTGGGACCTTCGGGAGTCTCGATGGGACACATACGGCCGTAATGCGTATAGTGAACGTCACGCACCTGGAAGCCGGCTCTGTCACGCGACAGACCGCCGGGACCGAGGGCTGAAAGTCTTCTCTTATGAGTAAGCTCTGAAAGCGGGTTGTTCTGATCCATGAACTGTGAAAGCTGCGAAGAACCGAAGAACTCCTTGATCGTCGCAACAACGGGACGGATGTTTACAAGGCTCTGCGGAGTCGCAGTGTCAAGCTCCTGGATGGACATTCTCTCGCGAACGCCTCTCTCCATTCTCGCAAGACCCATTCTGAACTGGTTCTGCAAAAGCTCGCCAACGCAGCGGAGTCTTCTGTTTCCGAGGTGGTCGATGTCGTCGTCCGTTCCGATCTCGTTTACAAGATTGGTCGCATAGTTAATGGACGCGAAAATATCGTTAATCGTAACGTGCTTGGGAATAAGCTCATCTCTTCTTGCCAAAAACGCTTCCTTGATCTCGTCGTCATTCGTCGCATTCTCCAGAATGTCCTCGAGCACTTCGCGGACAACCTTCTCGGTGATGCCGAACTCCTTCGGGTCAAAGTCAACATAATTCTCGGCGTGAACCATATCGTTGGAGAACACCTTGATCGGCTCCGTGCCGGGCTCGATCGCCTTGCTTCCGGGATAGATCATAACAACGTTAACGCCTGCATTGTCTATTTTTATAGCGTCAGCTTTGGAAATGACGCTGCCCTCTTCAACGATAATCTCGCCGGTTGTGGGATCACAGATGTTCTCTGCCGCCGTGTGGCCGGAAATTCTTCCGATCATGGAAAGCTTCTTATTATATTTATATCTTCCGACTTTTGCAAGATCATATCTCTTGGGATCGAAGAATAAATTGTTAATGAGGGTCTGCGCGCTGTCCTCCGTGGGAGGCTCGCCCGGTCTGAGCTTTTTATATATCTCAAACATAGCTTCTTTTCTGTTTGTCGTGGGATCTTTCTCAAGCGTGCTTCTTAATCTCTCATCGTCACCGAAAAGCTCGATTATCTCAGCCTCGGTGTCAACTCCGAGCGCCTTTATGAGCTGAGTTACGGGAAGCTTTCTCGTTCTGTCGATTCTGACATAGAAAACGTCGTTCGAATCAGTCTCATACTCAAGCCATGCGCCGCGGTTGGGGATCATCTGCGAGCTTATGAGCGTTTTTCCGTTCTTGTCTCTCTCTTTGGTGAAATAGATACCGGGAGAACGGACAAGCTGGGAAACGATAACACGCTCCGCACCGTTGATGATGAACGTTCCCTGATCCGTCATGAGCGGAAAATCGCCCATAAAGATGTCCTGTTCTTTAATTTCGCCCGAGCCTAAGTTGATCAGTCTAACTCTGACTTTCAAAAGCGCCGCATAGTTCGTGTCGCGCTCTCTGCACTCCTCAATGGAATACTTGGGCTTGTCGTCAAGATGGTAATCGATGAACTCAAGCATAAGCGTTTCATTGTGGTCCTTGATCGGAGATATGTCTCTGAATACCTCCTTCAAGCCCTCTTTGATGAACCACTCATAGGACTTTTTCTGAACATCGATAAGGTTGGGCATTTCGAGCACTTCGTCGATCTTCGAAAAGCTCAGTCTCGTGTTCTTGCCCATTTTCTCCGGATGAAGCGTTACTCCGAGCTCTTTCGCTCTCTCGCAGATGCCCTCGTAAAACTTCTCATCCTTTACTCCGGATACTATCGGATCTGACATACTAACCTTCCTTCCCAGGCTCCAAAAAAGAACCTAAAAAATTTGTAAATTTATCTTGCAATAAGTCAATGTTTGTGTTATAATATGCATGATAAGGGCATATACAACCACAATACGATACAGTATATTATTATATCAAATTATTTTCTTCGAGTCAAGTGATTTCGAAGAATTTTTTGGTTAAATTATACACAAAATCCTTTCTGAAACGAGGATTTTTTTCTATATCTGATATTTAGATTTTTAGCTAAATATCTCAAAAGGAGACGCGTATGAAAGACGAAATTTTTAAGGCTCTGGCCGACCCGGTGAGAAGAAAGATATTAGAGCTTTTGGGCGAGGGCGATATGGCCGCGGGGGACATTTCCTCCCACTTTAACATCACAAAGCCGTCCGTCAGCCGGCATTTGGCGGTTCTTAAGGCCTCCGGGCTCGTGAGCGCAAAAAAAAGCGGGCAGAAAATAATCTACTCGCTCGAAACCGGCGCCGTGCGCGAGATTATGCGCTGGCTCTATAACTCCTTCGGCAATGTGTGGATAAAAAGATAAGGCGCGGGATTCGCACTCGCTCTGCCTTAAGGGAGAATGCCCTCATCCTCCCGATTTTTTATGTGAACACTTTCGCCCATGCACTCGTAGGGGCGAACGCGCAAATCAAAAACTCTGCAATAATCGCAGAGTTTTTTTGCTTGCTTTACTTTTGCAATAATCAGCTCATTTTGTAAACTGCAATAATAGCAATCGTTACCATAATGATAAGTAATACATTCACAAGCTTTCGCCAGTTTTCTTCCGACTCGCTTTTCTCCTCTTCCTCCCGCCTTCTGATTTCAAATATTTTTTCGCGGCATTCGGCAATCTTTTTGTCCGCGTCCTTAAATCCCGGAATCCTTTTAAACAATTCAATTGCGTTTTCGTAATCCCTGATAACATCGCACAATTGCTTGATCTCGTATGTGTAACCATCGGCAGTCTCGCTCATTTTTCTTAAGGCAAATATATATATGCCGTTCTTTCGGTTGTAATCTGCCTTTTTCAGGCACTGTGCTTTAAGTTCTGCTGAATCCTTGTACTTTAAAATACCGTCAAAGAGCTTTGCCGCCGCTTCGAATTTCTTTGCACCGTGTGCAGCGTTCATTGCAGCCACCGCTTCCCGGTACAGTTTTTCAAGTCTTGCGGTTTCAACCCCTGTTTTAATGCCTTCAATATAGCCTTTAAGCTCAGAATTTATTTTCTCATCACCGAAGCGGCAGGCTTTCTCATAGTTGCCGTTACCGTCAAACGGTTCTCTGCAATCTGCAAGCTCCGCTCTCCTTCTGACCTTCAGCTCCGCCATCAGCTTGCAAAGATATGCCTCCGCACATTCGGGATCCATATCGAGCACTTTTTCGGCGTATTCGTCCGCCTCATTCCACTCTCCGTCCTCTAAAAACATAAATGCGCGCTTCAGAAGCGGTGCAATTCTTAAATTTCCGTTAACTGTCACGTTCTCGCGGACAGCGCCCCTTTCGGCGCTTCCCGTAAGTTTTTTAATTCCGCGGATCAGATCCTGCATGAATCCGAGCTTTGACATGTCCTGTGCCTGAAGGTGCGAAAACTCCTCCGGCAAATCGTAAGGATCCATGTCACGGTACGCCGGGATCAGCATTTTCTTTGCTCCGCCCTTGATGAGTGCCAAATATCTCGACCACTCGTTTTTAACCCATACCGCGTTAAAATATTCCGGCTTTGTGCCGATAACGACCATTACCTTTGCAGAGTTAAGCGCTGCGAATATATAAGGCTCGTACGCCGTGCCGATTTTATCCTCAAGCGTAATGCGCGAGAAAAAGACCTTGAACCCCTCCTGCGTCAGTTGGTGATAAAGGTCGTTCGCGAGCACGGAGTCCTGTGTTCTTCTTCCGTTTTCGTCCGTTTCCTTGTAGCAGATGAAAACGTCAAACGGCTCCTCCTTTTGAGAGATTGCAAGGATTCCCTTCTGGATCCCGTTTATCGTGTTCGCCTCTTCTTCGTAGACCGCTTTCTGCTGCGCGTCGGCATACTTAAGCGCCGACTTATAGTTATCGTCGTCAAATATGCTTGTGTACTGCGCGCGGTTGACCGTCGGCACGCGCTTTCCCGTCGCCGGATCTTTAACATATTCTATTCCGTAACGGCACAAAACGAGCGACCAATAAGCCTCGGCATCTTCATTATCCTCGCTTAAGATCTGCTCGTATATGCCCATCGCCTTGTCAAACTCATTATTTCGGCGAAAGTGGTTCGCACGGTCATAAAGGTTTGCGCACCTGTCGTCATCAAGACGCGGCAGTGTCTGCTTTGTTCCACACGAATCGCAGACTCCAACCGTGTCGCCGTTCTTAAATTCAATCGTGCCTCCGCACATTTTACATTTAAATACCGCCATTATTCCGCTCCCTTTTTATTTCATCGCCTTACACTTTATGCTGCGCTCCTGTATCAGCGAAAGCAACTCCTTCTCCGCCTCGCCGTCAAACGAAACAGAGAACACGTCAAACATTTCGCGAATCTTTTTTTCTGTCGCATAAAGTCCTTCCCCGCTCATCGGGTCGGAATAGCGGAACGCGTCCGCCACCCTTTTTGTGGCTTCTCTCTCCTCTTCGTTTTTAGCCCTCGATAAAAGCGCGTCTGCCTCGGCTCTCATCATCTTGATAAATTCCGTTTTCGTGCGGACCTTTTCGTCAATTGACTCTGCCTCGTCTCCCGCCGCCTTCGCCTTGATAACGGATATCGCCGTGAACGCAAATATTACCGAGGCGATGACGACAGCGAGCCATTCCGGGAATACGGGCACAATCATAACAACTGCGCCGAAAATTGCCGTAATCACCGTGCCGGAATAGCTTACCGTTATAAGCGGAAGGTTATAGAAAAATTTCTGCCTGTTTTCCGTATCAAACGCAAAATACGCGCACACGAACTGACCTACCAGTGCCAGTGTGATTACTGCATATCCCGTCCAGAACGAGCTGCTGAATTTGTCAAGTCCCTCTGCTCCCCGCGGGTTCACAAAGCAGATAATATTAAAAAGAGCAAATAATATGAGCCATGATAAAGCATAATACTTAAAATTCTTTTTCATTTTCAAAGCCCCCTTACATTATCTCAGAAAGCAGTTTTGCCTTCATGTCGGCAAATTCGGAATCGGACAATATGCCGGCTTCCTTCATCGCCGAAAGCTTTTCTATCTTTTCCTTAAATGCCGCCATGGCGTCCTTCTGTTCGGCGGCGTTGACCGCACCGGAAACCGCGTTTCCGACAAGCCCGCCGACCGCACCTCCGACGCCTACCATTGTCCCGAGCCCGACGCCCATATTGGTAAACTGCCCGGTCGCCTCATTCACGGCAACCTTCTCAGCAACGTCAAATCCGCGCTCCTGGGCGTATGTATAGCCCTCCTGCGCCCGCTTGGTTGCCTGTGCCTTGGAGTCTATCACCGTTTTTTGCGCCTCTGTCTCGGCGTTTATTATTTCCGTCTTTTTGCGGAGCTCTGCCTCTGCGACATCGGCATACTGTCTGAAGTGCAGTTCCTTAAAACGCTCAAACTGCCTGTCCCCATCAGGCTTAACTATTGTTGTAACAAAAAACTGCGTTAAATCGAGCCCGTAGCCTGAAAAGTCCGGAATAAGAAGCTTTTTAAGATTTTCCGAAAATGATGCAAGGTTTTCGTCTATCTCGAAGATATTTATTCCGTTCGTCTTTATGATCTGCGCAATATATGTTTTGACCCTTGTCATCAAAAAAGCACGGAAAAACGAAACCATCTTTTCCCTCGAAAGACCGTTTTCTGTGCCGACAAGCTTTACCAAAAGCTTTCTCGAATCCTCAACCGCAAGGCTCATTTCTCCGGACGCTCCGATAGATATCGGGAAGCCGTACGCCGGCTCGATGTACTGCACCTTGGAGTCCGTTCCCCATTTTATTGACATCTGCTCGGTTTTGTTTATGAAATAAACTTCGGCGTGAAACGGTGTTTTATCTCCCGTCGCGCGGCTTAAAAATTTCCCGATCTTCGGAATGTTCTGCGTTTCAAGCGTATAACGTCCGGGACCGAAAAGGTCAAGCGCCTGTCCGTTCATAAAGAACAGCGCCTCCTGGCTCTCGTGCACGATAAGCTGCGTCAGGCTGTTAAAATCCTCGCAGGGATGCTTCCACACAAACGTGGAATTATCGCCCTCGTACTTGATTATTTCTGCAATATTCGACATTTTTATCCCCCTTTGCAACGGAACATATATTCTGTGGTCAGGAAAAAAATCAACAAGGATTTTTTTCGGACCGGTTTACGAAAAATATTCAAGTTTTTCGTAAGCTAGGTCATTAGGAGCCGGCAAATGCCGGGTCCGTTCACGCAAAAAAACACAATCTCAAGACCAATGTCAGATTTAAGAAGCCATTGGTCTTGAAATCGTGCAAAAAATGACAAATTATTGTTCAAAAAGACAAATCGTGTTGACAATATTTGCTGCAAGTGATATAATACTCCAAGGGGAAAATGAGAAACTTTTTTAAGATGACCACAGAATATATGTTATGTGGTCATCTTTTCTTTATTCCCGCAAAAAGCCGAGCATTTCGATTCTTGTGCGGTGAATCTCCGAAGATTCCATTGTGTAAATGCGCGTGGTGTTGATGCTTGAATGGCCGAGGAGCTCGGAAAGGCGCAAGAGGTCTTTATGCACCTTGTAATATGTTCGTGCAAAGAGATGGCGGAGGTTATGCGGAAACACTTTCTTTTCGGAAACATGAGCCTCTTTGCAAAGCGCCTTCATCGAACGCCAGATATAGAACCTGTCCAGCGGCCTCCCTGTTCTTGTGATGAACACGGGGCCGCTTTTTATGTTGTTCTTTTTGGCGTACCTACGGAGCATTTTGCACAGCTTGCCGGGAAGTAAAACGACGCGTATCTTACCCTTTAATGCGATCATCGCCTTTCGCTCCTCCACCGCCTCACACGTGATGAACCGAATTTCGGACACGCGAAGTCCGCACGAGCACGCCGTCTGCATGAGCAGATACAGCCGTTCGCTCTTTCTTTTGGCGACATTTAAAAGGCGGTTGTATTCGTCCATCGTCATCTCCCTGTCCTTGTCCGCAAAGTTGCGGCGGGAGATTTTGAGGCTCTTTAGGCGCATATCACGCTTTTCGCAAAAATCGAAAAACGAGTTAAGTCCGGACACCGCCCCGTTCACGCTCGCCGGCGCGTGGGTCTCGGAGAGTTTTGCCTTGTAGCCCACCGCGTTCTCCTTTGTCGCCTCGCGGCCGGACAGGTAGTCGGCATAGAGCCGCACATCGCGGACGTATTTCTCCGCAGTAGATTTTTCCTTTTCCCGTTTTTTAAGTTCTGTCTTAAATGCTCTGATTTTTTCTTCTGTGATAATCATCTTCTCACCCCGGAATTATTTTATCACAGAGTCCGCCCATCGAAAAAGTCCGTATCAGGCAGACAAAAACAGGTCGTCAAGGATGTGAGACCCCTACGATTTGCGGTCTCATATTTGTTGCTCCGTAGGGCGCGGCGGTTTCCGACGTGCCGAATAAATAGCAAAAAACTCTGTAATGATTACAGAGTTTTCACTGTGCAGATTAATAGTCTCTCCCTCGGTCACGCCTCGCTACTTTTAGTCAAGGAAGTGTCATACACAATTTAAACACAAAAATCCCCCAAACCGAAGTTTGGGGGATTTTAATGCGATTATTTCATCAACGATCTGATAGCGAAGATCATGCTGATCGCCTGTGCACGCGTTGCGCATGCGCCGGGAGCAAACGTATCGTCGCCCATACCGGAAATAACGCCTGCCGCCGCGAGCTTGTTAACAGCTTCGGTTGCATATCCTGCGATCATTTCCGCATCCTTAAATGCAGTAAGCTTATCATTGGGAAGAGTAACTTTAAGCTTTAATACCGCTCTGTAGATCATTGTTGCCATATCCTGTCTGGTGATGGTCTCGCCGCTTCCGAAGGTGAGTGCACCTGTACCGGAAACGATACCTGCCTCTGTTGCCGCCGCAATATAGGGCTCCTGCCATGAACCGGACGTAATATCGGAATACGAAGTTACAGCGCCCGCTTTGAGCTCAACGGAGAGTGCGCAAACCAAAAGCTTAACGAACTCGTCTCTTGTGATCTCAGCGTTCGGGCGGATCGTTCCGTCCTCATAGCCTGCAACAACGCCCTCATATGCAAGTGCGCCGATTGCTTCCTTAGCCCAAGCCGCGTCGTTTATATCAGCGAACTTCTCAGCCTGTGCCTTTGCCGCGTCACCTGTCAGAAGAGGCTTCTTGGTGGTGGAAGTGTCGGGCTTCGTAATGATAGCGCCGCCTCCGATTCCGCCGCCTGTGTTCTTATTGGTGTCATTCTTAACTCCGCCGCCACCTGAACCGCCGCCTTCATCAACAGATCCGATAACGGTATCCATGATATTCTCTATCTTGGAAGAGGAAAGCTTTTCAACATCTTCCTTTGCGAGCTGAGTGTAAACACGCCTTACAGCTCTGGACGCCTTTGCGGAGTCAAGCTTCTTATACTTTGTAAGGCTTATGCCGAGGCTGTTTACAGAGTTATCATCGCCGCTTCCTGCGAAAAGTATCTTTCTCAAATCATCAGCGTTAGACTCTTCACTTGCCATAACGTCATAAACTTTTCTTACTTCAAGTGCAGTCGCAACAGCCGCCTTAATATCGTCCTCGGTAACCTCGCCGGTAAGCTCCGCAATTTCATTCTTGATGAGCATTGCGTTAACTAACTTATCGTCATCGGTCGTACCGTAGGAGATAGCGATACCTGCTTCGATTGCAGCTTCGATATATTCCTTGTACTCACCGGGAGTTACGGAAGAATCCTTTGCGTTATGGTAAAGGTCATTGATAGCGCCAACCACGCTGACACCGGGAGTCATGCTTCCGGGCTCTGTAACCTCAACGCTAACCTCGGGGGTCTTAGCCACATCGGTGGTCGTGCCTGCCTTATAGGAAACTTCTGCCCAGATCCTTGCGTCGCCCGCTTTCTTTGCAACGAACTTTCCTGTTGTCTTGTCAAAAGCTATGACAGAATCGTCACTGATCTTGTATGCAACATAATATTCGTCCGAAAGAACGCCCTCGTCGCCGTTGGGAAGAGTGTAGTCGATTACGGGGATTACAGAAAGTCCCTCGTCAATGCTCTTGAACGCAGACGCGTTCGCGATCTTCGCGCTTACGATTCTCTTATCGAAAACGCTGTCCTCTGCCGGAGGGGTATATGCGCCGTCAACAGTTACAACGTGGCTTTCAACAAAGTCCTTCGTTGCGCCTTTATAGTTCGCTGTGACAAGGTCTGTTCCTCTTTTAACGCCCTTGATAGTGCCTGCCGCAGCGTCAACAGCTACGATTTTGTCGCCAAGGCCTGTCGTGATCGTCGTCGCGGAAGAATCCTTAACGTCAACCGTTCCCGCAACGTAATCTACCTTACCATAGATCTTGAGCTGATCAAACTCCGCATTCATGGTGAAGTTCTTTGTCTCGCCCTCTGTGAAGTTAAGACTTCCGTCTTCGGTTGCGAAGGTTACCTTATTGGGATCGGACTTACCGTCGTTAGCCGCTTTCTCATCAGCCGGAGCGACGTTGGTGGATACAACGACATCCTTAACAGCGAACTCACCGTTACGGGCGGAGAAGCCCATTACAGATTCACCCGGAGAGGGAATCGACACACCTGAGAATTCAGCCTCCTCGCCTGTGATGTTGTTGATGAGTGTGCCCTTAGTATAGGTCGTGCCCTCTTTTTCAAGATTGAAATAGAGAGTTGCAAGTCTCACTTCGCCTTCATCGGCTACAACGTAGAACTCGATAACGTCGTCCATGTCCTTGATAATAAAGGTCGCCGTCTTTTTCCCATTGGAAAGAGCGCCCGGGAACTGATTCAAGTCATATGCGAAAAGCTCTCTCGAAATATACTCGATAGAATTGTTTGAACCTCTCTGCATTGTTCTTACAAGAACATATACTGTATTGAGGTCACCGCTTTTCGGCGTACCGATCATAACAACCGAGTCGCCGCCGCAGAATGCGATACCCTGCTTATCTTCCTCGAAGGTATTTCCGCCATAGGTCTGTCTTATACCCATTGCAGCCATACCGTTGCTAACCTTGGTAATTGTAGCCTTGAAGCTGTAGTTTGAATAACGCTTCTTGAGCTGCATCATATATCTTCTGTCATTGCGCCAGTCCATCTTAACGTGCGCGCCATCCTCGCCGGAAACCTGAACGGAAGCCTGGTTAACACCTGTGTGATACCAGTCTGTCTCAAAGTTGGTCGCCGTGTATGAGGGGTTCGTGAAGGTTGCCGAGTAGTTCGGAATACCGTCCTTCGAATATATACCGAGTGCGCTGAACATTGCCGCAACCTTATTAAACTGCGAATCCAGTATACTGGGTGTGAGCTTTTCGGCATTTACAATCAGCTTTGCTTCCGCAATTGCTGCTCTGATTTTTTCGATGTCCTCAGGCTTATACTGAGGGTCAGACTCGATCGTATCAAGCGTGTTTTCGAATCCCGCAAACCTCGCGATATAAGCGTCAACCGCCGCCTGATCGATCAGAGCACTTGTTGCCGTTGCAACAGCGCTTGAAAGCTCTGTATACTCAGAATCGAACGCCTGCTCACGGGAAAGAAGCTCGTCTATCTGTGCAATGAGTGCTGTAAGTGCCGCCTTATCAACAGACGAATCGTAGTAAAGTCTCTCGTCCGTTCCGTACTTTGTAACGATCTCATCAAGGCGAGCCTTGTCAGCTTCAAGTGTTGCTCTCTGCTCGTCTGTCATAAGAAGGTTTGCATAATACTTTACGGTAAAAGAACCCATCTTAACCGTCTTTGTTTCTTCAAGCGAAATCTCGCCGCCGTCTTCGCCTTCGCCTTCGGTCTTCTCGTCCTTAGGAGTGGGCTTTAAGGGATCGTCAGCCTCTTCTTCTGCCTTGTAGTTCCACAAAGAGAAGTATCTGCTCGACTGATTCTCGGTGAATGTTCTTGCAGAAAGAAGGTTTGTCTCGCCGACCGTGATGCTACCCTTATTGCTTGTAACGGTCACGGTTGCCATCAATGTATAGTTGCCGTCCTTCGCCTGATCGATATATATCTCGGCAGAGGAGCTGTCGTAAATTACTCTGTATGCCGCATCGCTGACATCAAAGGTGTTGTCAACGAGCGTGTAGTGAGTGCCGGGAGCGGCAGTCTCATTTGCCCATTTGCAATCTTCATATGAATGCCACAAAATGAGCTTATCTTTCGTGATTCCGAGCCATGTGCCGTTAATATTGTCCCAAGGAGCTTCTGCGGCACGGACATTTCTTGTGCCGATGAATGTTGCTGTCCAAGGATCGGTGTATGTAACATCCGTAGCAAGTTCGAAATCTATTATATACTGCTTTGTTTTTGCCAGATCCATTGAAGCATTGAGCGCCAGACCCGATTTTCCGACAAGGTCAAAATTAAGGCTGCCGTCCGCAATGTTGCCGTTCTCAATTTTGAGAAGGCTCTTGTCATATGAATCCGTATCGAAACTCTCATCGACCAATATTTCCTCTGCGTAGCCGGTTACCGGAGTAATTGCCGAAGCGGGAAATACCGATAAGAGTCCGACTAACATGCTGAGGGCAATAATAAAAGCAGCTGTCTTTTTAAGTTTCATATATTGCCATTCCTTTCTTCTAAATAAAGCAGATTATAAATCCACACTATTTCCCGGTATGGGAATGCCGGTTAGGCATTCCCATACAAATTATGTCTGACTCTTATTTTCTCTTATTGGTCTCCGACTGGATGTTGGCAAGATCCGCGCTCTCAACGTTTGTGAAGAACATGATCATCTTTGTAGCCTTGTTGTTCTGCTGAACGAATGCCCAGTCGCCCTCTGAAATCTCAGATGCGCTTACCGCAGAAACATAACCCGTCTCGCAGTCGTACTTAACCGCTCTCTTACCGGAAATATCAACGCTTACTGCGGTGTTTGCGTCAGCTCCGTAGCTTACGCTCATTCTGGAAGCTGTTGCGCTTGCAACCTTAGCGAAGGTGAACTCTTCCTCCCAAGAGCCCCAGCTCTCGTTTCCGTATGAATAGTGGAAGTAGTCGTCCGGTGTGTCGTTGATTATTCTTGTAAGAAGGTCAGATACTGCGTAGAAACCTGCGTAGGTAACGCCGTCGTCCTTCTTACCGTCTTTGTATCCGGCGTTGGAATAGTGACCGTTATAATATCCGGAAGACCAGTAAGAGGGGTTCATAACATCGCCGGTGTTATATCTGCCGTTAGAGTTTAAGCAGCTTGAAGACTCGTTGAAGTAGTCAACGTCCTCGTTCTTATCAATAAGAGCATACTTTGTCTCGTATGATCCGGCGTTGATGATACCGATCTCGTATACATCGCTGTAAGCGTCATCCTTCATGATGGTTGCTTCCTGCATGTACTCGATTACAACGAACGTTCTGTTGAAGTCGTTGCTCTTATCGCTCTTTTTCCAAGCGTTACCGGTGATGATAGCCGCGGGCTTACCGTCCTCCGAAACGTCAAAGAGGATGATACCGTGGTTACCGTCTCTTGCGCCTGTTCCGATCTTACCCATACGGTAGTCGGAATCCTTGGGGGTAGAGCTCTTTGATACATTGAAGCCGACAGAGTCGGATACAACGTAAGGAGTTCCGTAGATAACGCCCTTGTTGATGTGGTGGCTCGAGCCGGACACATCGTTATCTTCAACCGTGAAATATGCTGCCTTGTCGTCATTTGCCGGAACGGAAGATGCAAGTCTTGCAAGCATAAGCTCGCTTACCTTGCCCTCGCCGTTTAAGGAGAATTTCAAAAGCTGCTCATAGGGTCTCGCCGTTGCACAGCCCCTTAAGTTAGACGATGCTGCAAGTCCCGCATACTGAGCGGAAATCTTAAGCTTAGCCATAAGCTGGCTTGTTGTGATGCTGTTGGACTTATCGCTGTTGAATCTGTACTCTTCGCCGTCCATATCGATAAGCTTCATATTGTCAGCAAGCTCATAGTAACCGATCTTGCCGTTTGCATCCATAACCTTTACCTTAACGATGTCGTCGCCGAAGCTCTTATCGACAATACCGATCTTCATAAGAAGTCCGTATCCGAGTGACGAAGAAGTGTTCTGCTGTGCCTTAGCATAGAAGATGTAGCCGTCTCTCGTCACGCCGAACTTAGCGTAATCGCCGGAGGTGAAGTTTGAAAGAAGTCCGCTGCCCTCGATGTCCTCGTATCTGGTTTCGCCCATTACGATGTAGCCTGCGCCCTTCCTGTCGATCTTGCCGGTTACAACCTGACCGCCCTGGTATACCTTATAGTGGTTGCCCCACATCTTGATCTCTATTACCGTATCCTTGGAAATGTTGTCAAAGTCGCCCTCTGTGCCGTCCTCAGCAACATAGTCAACCGTGATATCGTACTTATCTGAATCCTCGTCCAAGTTAAGAGTATAGTTCTCCGTTGTTCTGCCGTTAGCATAGATAGTACCTACAATCGTCTTTGTGCTTGACTTAACCGTATCAACATACATCGGAACGTAGCTGTTGATCTGGATAAGGTTATAGGTGCTTCCGCCCTTTGTTGCAACGAACGTAACGTCACCGCTCTCGATATCAAATGTAGAATCCGTGAGGTTTCTTCCGTATGCAACATCGTTATAGATAACCGTGTCGGGATCGATCGTGAGTTCCTTCTCATCGTCGCCGACATAAACGGTAACCTTGCCGTTATCAACGTCAGCTTCCTTAATGTCAGCCGCGTTTACAACGATTCTCTTTGCCGAAGCGTCGGGGAATATAGCGTAAACCTCGCCCTCGGTTCTGGAGTTCTCGTCATACTTAACGTATGCCTTAACCTCGTAGCCGAGATAATCCTCGAAGCTCGAATCGAAATATCTGAAGTCGTTACCGCTTCCGATCTCGATGCGACCCTCTTCAGTAGCATCGCTTATAAGGCCGATACCGGAGTTCTTTGTTGCAAGAACCTGACCTCTGATGGTCTCGATGTCATAAACGTAGTCAAGAATGCTCTTTCCTGTCTCGAGCATATTGTGACCGTCGGAAATACCGTCAACAACAAGGTAGTCGGTCGTAAGTGCGTTGAAGAGCACGATAACGATCTGCTGTCTCGTTGCGAGTGCGCCGACAGAGCCGCCTGCGTTCTTTAATATCTTAAGCTGGCTCGCGGTTCTCATGTAACCGTCGGGATAGCCGCCGTAAGACTCAGCCATGAAGTCGTAGCCCAAAGCCGCAACTACAAGCTTAACGCACTGCTCATATGTAATGTTCTCGTCGGGCTTAAAGGTTCCGTCACTGTAACCGGAGATTACGCCCATGCTTCTTAAGAACTCAACATCGTCATAGCTCCAGTGCGCGTTCGTAACGTCGCTGAAAGGCTCTTTAACGATCTTGGAAGCATCGATGTCGGTGTAGTATGTCTTTGCACCTGCAGAGACAACGCTCTCACCGGGTGTGCTCTCGTCGGCCGAAGTTTCCTCAGCCGGCTCTTCTGTCTGACCGGATTTCTTCTTTTCCTCTGCCGCCTTTACCGCCGCGATGTTCTCGGGCGTCTCGCTCATCTTGTCGTTCAAGATAGCGCCGGCGTTCAAGTTAAGCTCGTCCGTTCCTCTGAGCGTTCTCGCAAGCATTGCCGCGAATTCCGCTCTTGTGATATTGCCGTCAAGCTGAAGCGAACCGTCCTCATAGCCCTGAAGAATGTTCAGAGTCATAAGGAGTGTCGAAGCCTCGGTAACAGTGTCCGGGCCGATCGCCTCAACCCCGTCTGCGGCGATCGACGCCACAGGTGCCATAACGGTGATTCCCACCATCATGACGAGTGCCAGGATTAATGCAAGTAATTTGTTTCTCATGTTGTTACTCCTCCCTGATTAATTAATTACACTTGCAGCACATGCCTTAGGACTGTCAGCCGCATTATTGTCACAGCAAAACAAACCATATGCATGATACAGTAATTTAATTATAACACACACTTGTCAGTTTAGCAAGAAAAAAGTTTAAATTTTCTTAATTTTTTCGGGATTTTTTTGCGCAAACCCCCAAAACACGCTTTTTGACTTGCAAAAACAGCCGTTTTATGATAAAATAGTAATGAAATTTTTACGAAAGAAGGTCAACAAATGGAGCACGACACCTATAAAACACCCCTCGGGTCGCGATATGCGAGCCGCGAAATGCAGTATATTTTCTCCGAGGATATGAAATTCACCACCTGGCGCCGCCTCTGGATCGCACTTGCGGAGGCTGAAAAGGAGCTCGGCCTTTCCATCACCGACGAGCAGATCGCCGAGATGCGCGAGCATGAGAAGGACATTAATTATGAGGACGCGCGCCGCCGCGAAAAGGAAGTCCGCCACGATGTTATGAGCCATGTATATGCCTACGGTCTTTTATGCCCGAAGGCAAAGAGCATCATTCACCTGGGCGCGACGAGCTGTTATGTCGGCGACAATACGGATATAATTATAATGCAAAAAGCGCTTATATTAATAAGGAAGAAACTCGTCAGCTTAATTGCTCTTTTGTCCTCATTTGCGGACAAATATAAGTCGCTCCCCACTCTCGGCTTCACTCATTTTCAGAGTGCACAGCCCACGACAGTCGGCAAGCGTGCCACGCTCTGGACATGGGAATTTATGACCGACCTTCAGAATCTGACCGAAAAACTTTCCGCGCTCCGCCTTTTGGGTTCAAAGGGCACGACCGGCACACAGGCAAGCTTTCTGGATCTTTTTGACGGCGACTATGACAAGGTGCGCCGCTTAGACAAGATGATCGCCGAGAAAATGGGCTTCCCCGGCGTTTATCCCGTTTCGGGGCAGACCTATTCAAGAAAGATCGACTATTTCGTTTTGTCGGTGCTCTCCGGCATCGCGCAGAGCGCAATGAAATTTGCCAACGATCTAAGGCTTCTTCAGCACTTAAAGGAAATGGAAGAGCCGTTTGAAAAGAACCAGATCGGTTCTTCCGCCATGCCGTACAAGCGCAACCCCATGCGCTGCGAACGCATCTGCGCGCTTTCCCGCTACTTGATGGTGGATGTGCTGAACCCCGCCATCACCGCCGGCACCCAGTGGTTTGAGCGCAC
>ERZ779851.128-NODE-128-length-76301-cov-10.765430_pt1 | contig 76301 bp, 53 predicted proteins | sample MGYA00511094_ERZ779851 | MGnify/ENA primary metagenome ERZ779851 (study PRJEB29588, sample SAMEA2155512) | human gut metagenome | biome: human gut; feature: human-associated habitat; material: faeces | place: Denmark | collected 2008/2010 ...
TCCATCTCCGGCAGGAAATTCAATGCGTCTGCACACTCTACCTCGGCCTTGTGGGAAAAATTAGACAGATAATACACATGGTATCCTTTTGCCTTTAATTCCTGCAGCCAGGGAATGGCATAGGCTCTCGGAGTTACTATTCCGGCAATACTCGTAAATGCCTGATACAGCTCCTGCTCCAGCTGTGGTGCATCTTTTACAAACGCAGCCAGTACCTGTTCATCCGTCCAGGTACCACGATCATACTCTGCCCATGCCGGATGCATCACGGATGCTTTGGCAATCTTTTGAATCATCTCCGCATCGAATCCTTTGTCTGCCAGAAATCCTTCCCAGCGATAATCAGTCAGTACATTTCCAATATCAAATATTATATTACGTATCATCTTATCCCGTCTCCTATCTGTTTGTACATTCTCTTGCATACACCATCTGCATCATTAATATCGGCCTCTTTATACCGTAGCAGCTACCGCATCCAGTTCCATGACCTCCAGCAGCTTCTCCGCCGCCGGCGCCATAGGCATTTTCGTATTCCTTACAACACAGAACTGTCTCTTCGGTATCATTTTATTGAACCTGAGTTCAAAAAGCAGACCGGATTCCACATAATCTCTGGCGAAATCCCGCATCACACAGCCCACACCAAGATTCCTCCTGACAAACTGTACGATCATATCACTGGTGGCCAATTCAAACTCCGGCTGCACATAGACACCGTTGCCCGCAAGGAATTCATCCATATAACTTCTGCTGCTGGTATTTTTCTCCAGAAAAATAAGGGGCAGGCTCTCCAGTTCCTGAAAATCCAGCATTTTATTTTTATACCCGAAAAATCTTCTCCCGGCCACAAACACATCCTCGATCTCCCGCACGGGGATCATCTGAATATCCGGTCTGTCTGGAAAAGGAGTGCTGACGATTCCGAAATCAATCCTTCCCTCCCTTAAAGAATTCAGTGTCTCCGGGGTGGGGGCATTGGATACGATTACTTTAATGCCGGGATACTTCTCATGAAATTTTTCAAGATAGGGAAGCAGATAGAACTGCAGTGTCATATCGCTGGCACCGATCCGGACTTCACCCAGCTCCATATTCTGCATCTGGTGGACCTTCTTCACCCCCAGTTCGATCTGTTCGTATCCTTTTGCCACATAGGAATATAACAATTCTCCCTCACCGGTCAGGCGCACACCTTTTGCCGCCCGGTGGAAAAGCGACACATCCAAAGTGTTTTCCAGCTGCTTGACAGCCTGACTGACCGCCGGCTGTGAAATGGACAGTTCCCCTGCCGCCTTCGTCACACTTCCGCATTTTGCCACATAATAAAATACTTTATATGCCTCCAGGTTATTGATCATAGTGCCTCCCATCAATCCCGCAAACCGCTTTGAGAAAAAAGGGCATAGGCTGCATCTTCTGCCGCGCCATGCCCTTTTCCTGCATTACTATAAATCATAAGCTCACGAATTCGTGCTATCGCACTCTACATCCTGCTTCGCAGGGTATTTCGTATTATACTCTATCATTATTTCTTCAGAGGACTCTCACGATAAATGATATCTTCTCTTCCGGGGCCGTTGCTGACCATGGTGATAGGGAAGCCGATCTGCTCCTCAATGAACTCTACATACTTTCTGCAGTTCTCAGGCAGATCCTCGAATTTTCTGATGCCGCGGATATCACACTTCCATCCGGGGAGCTTCTTCAGTACGGGCTTAGCCTTCTCCAGCTTGTAGGTTACAGGGAAATCAGTGGTCACTTCGCCATCGATCTCATAGCCTACACATACAGGGATCTCCTCCAGATATCCCAGTGCATCCAGTACGGTAAATGCTACATCGGTAGCGCCCTGCAGACGACAGCCGTACTTGGTAGCTACACAGTCGAACCAGCCCATACGTCTGGGGCGTCCGGTGGTAGCGCCGAACTCACCGCCGTCACCGCCGCGGCGGCGCAGCTCATCTGCCTCGTCACCGAAGATCTCGGATACGAAAGCGCCTGCTCCTACTGCGGAAGAATATGCTTTACTTACAGTAACGATCTGCTTGATCTCATAAGGAGGGATACCTGCACCGATGGCACCGTATGCTGCCAGGGTGGAGGAAGAAGTTACCATAGGGTAGATTCCGTGGTCCGGATCCTTCATGGTACCTAACTGACCCTCTAACAGAATGGTCTTCCCTTCCTTCAGTGCCTTATCCAAGAATGCAGATACATCGCATACGAAAGGTGCGATCATGTCACGATACTCATGCAGGGTATTTAACAGTTCTGCGGGATCGATCAGCGGCTTATGATACAGATGCTCTAAGATGACATTCTTCATCTCGCTGACACGCTGTACCTTTTCCTCTAACAGTTCGTCATCAAATAACTCACTTACCTGGAAACCGATCTTCGCATACTTATCGGAATAAAAAGGTGCAATGCCGGACTTGGTGGAACCGAAGGACTTGCCACCCAGTCTCTCTTCCTCATACTGATCAAATAAAATATGATAAGGCATTACCATCTGTGCACGGTCGGATACCAGAATCTTAGGCATGGGAACATTTCTGTCTGTGATAGACTTGATCTCCTTCATAAGGATGGGAATGTTCAATGCCACACCGTTACCGATCACGCTGGTGGTATGATTGTAAAATACACCGGAAGGAAGGGTGTGCAGAGCAAATTTACCATAATTGTTCACGATAGTATGTCCTGCATTTGCGCCGCCCTGAAAACGTACGATAATGTCCGCTTTCTCTGCCAGCATATCTGTGATCTTTCCTTTTCCTTCGTCGCCCCAGTTGGCTCCTACAACTGCCTTTACCATGTTTTCCTCCATTCTTTATCACAATTCGTGATAAATCTAACTCAACTCTCTTACTCTTTTGAGAGAACAATGTTTCTCTCACACTGTCTCTTAGTATACAACACTTTATGATATAAGTAAAATCAATATTTATTATATTTTATATAATCTGTGATTATTGTGCTCCATCCCAGCAATAGGTACAGAGTTTGTCTCTTCCGATCCCCACAGACTCGATCATATCATCCAGTCTCTGGAACTGCAGGGTAGTGAAGTTCAGCTGCCTTCCTATCCTGCCTACCATTTCTTCATACTCCGGCGTATCCGGATCCACGTAGTTCTTCAGGTCGATCTGTCTGTCTTCCTGCTCCATCTCCTTGATCACACGGCGGGTGATCAGATCCATCTCGGAGGAGGATCTGGAGAAGTTCAGATACTTACAACCGAATAACAAGGGGGGACATGCCGGACGGATATGTACTTCCTTCGCACCGCTCTGGTATAAAAATTCCGTCGTCTCTCTCAGCTGTGTACCGCGGACAATGGAATCATCAATGAGCAGCAGGCTCTGATCCTGGATCAGGTCATGTACCGGAATTAATTTCATCTTGGCGATCAGATTTCTCTGGGTCTGTATCGTCGGCATAAAAGATCTCGGCCAGGTCGGTGTATATTTGATGAACGGACGGGAGAAAGGAATCCCCGAACGGTTCGCATATCCTACTGCATGGGCGGTACCGGAATCCGGCACACCGGCTACGATATCCGGCTTTACATGATCACGCTCCGCGAGCTTCGCGCCACACTGATAACGCATTTTTTCAACACTGATTCCTTCGTAAGAGGAAGAAGGATATCCGTAATATACCCACAAAAAGGTACAGATTTTCATGTCTTTTCCCGGCTGTACCAGCGTCCGCACGCCTTCTGGTGTCACCACGACGATCTCTCCCGGTCCCAGTTCACGTACCGGTTGGTATCCCAGGTTCAGATAAGCAAAACTTTCAAAGGAAACACAATATGCCCCTTCCTTTTTGCCCACGGCCACAGGAGTACGTCCCATCTTATCTCTGGCCGCATAGATTCCCTTCGGTGTCATGATCAGAAGCGTCATGGAACCTTCAATGATCTCCTGGGCGTACTGAATGCCCTCCACCAGATTGTCCTTCTGGTTGACAATGGCCGCCACCAGCTCCGTGGCATTGATGTCACCGCCGCTCATCTCCAGGAAATGGGAATGTCCTTTTGCGAACAGATCCTTTATAATGGCATCAGTATTATTGATCTTGCCAACCGTGGTGATGGCATAAGTTCCGTGATGGGAACGCACCATCAGTGGCTGTGGTTCAAAATCTGAGATACATCCGATACCGAGATTGCCCCGCATTTCATTGACATCCTTGTCAAATTTGGTACGAAACGGCGCATTCTCGATGTTGTGAATGGCTCTGTTATAACCTTCCTCTTTGCTGTAGACAGCCATTCCGGCGCGTCTGGTTCCCAGATGGGAATGATAATCTGTTCCGAAAAACAGATCAAATACACAGTCTTCTTTTGCTGCGACTCCAAAAAATCCACCCATTTTTATCTATCTCCTGCTCTCTCTGATATTTCTCCGCAACGCAGAAAACCGCCATTGGCTCTCCTGGTCAAATGACGGATTTCTGTAATGATATGATTTCTATTTATACATTGATCTCTGCCTTTACGCCCAGAAGATCTTTGTTGGCTTCCAGAATCGGATGGATCACGTTCTTTAAGAATGCTTCCACCTGTTCCTTAGAACGTCCGATATACTTAGAAGGATCCATGGATGCCTTCAGTTCCTCAAGCCCCATGGGGAATGCAGGATCTGCGGCGATCAGCTCTAACAGATTGTTTTCTTTTCCTTCTACCTTCACGTTGCGACCCGCCTCCATGGACAGCTCACGGATACGCTCATGCAGCTCCTGACGGTTGCCGCCTAACTTTACAGCATCCATCATGATATTCTCGGTAGCCATGAAGGGCAGCTCACTCATCATATGCTTCTCGATCACCTTAGGGTATACTACCAGACCGTCCACAACATTCAGGCACAGATCCAGGATGCCGTCGATGGCAAGAAAGCCTTCGGGAATGGACAGTCTCTTATTTGCAGAGTCATCCAGAGTTCTCTCGAACCACTGGGTAGCGGAAGTGATCGCGGGATTCAGTGCGTCCACCATCACATAACGGGACAGAGACGCAATGCGCTCACTTCTCATGGGATTACGCTTATATGCCATTGCGGAGGAACCGATCTGATTCTTCTCAAACGGCTCTTCCACTTCCTTCAGGTGCTGTAACAGACGGATATCGTTGCTCATCTTGTGTGCGGATGCCGCAATACCTGCCAGTACGTTGGCTACTCTGGTATCCACCTTACGGGAATAGGTCTGTCCGGATACGGGATAGCACTCCTTGAAGCCCATCTTGGCAGCGATCATGGGATCGATCTTGTCGATGGTCTCCTGATCTCCGTTGAACAGTTCCAGGAAAGAAGCCTGGGTTCCGGTGGTTCCCTTAGAGCCTAACAGCTTCATGGTACCCAGAACGTGATCCAGATCCTCCAGATCCAGTGAGAACTCCTGTAACCACAGCGTTGCTCTCTTGCCTACGGTTGTAGGCTGTGCAGGCTGAAAATGAGTAAATGCCAGGGTAGGCTGTGCCTTATACTTATCTGCGAAGTCAGCCAGCTCCTTCATGACATTGATAAGCTTTTTTCTGACTAACTTCAAAGCCTCTGTCATCACGATAATATCGGTGTTGTCACCTACGTAACAGGAGGTTGCACCCAGATGAATGATTCCGGCTGCCTTGGGGCACTGCTGTCCGTATGCATATACATGGCTCATAACATCATGACGTACCAGCTTCTCACGCTCTTTTGCCACATCATAATTGATGTCCTCTGCGTGTGCCTTCAGTTCCTCGATCTGCTCATCTGTGATGACGGGTTTCCCGTCCTGGGACAGTCCCAGCTCTTTCTCCGTCTCTGCCAGTGCAATCCACAGCTTTCTCCATGTACGGAATTTCATATCCGGGGAGAAAATATACTGCATCTCCTTACTGGCGTAGCGTTCGGATAACGGGCTCTGATATCTGTCTGTACCTGTACTCATTTGTCTGCTCCTCTTATTTTCTAATTTATTGCAACCATTCAAAACCCATCCCTCACATTCACAAAACCGTATGCTTCTCATACTTTCCCGCTGCTTCGCAGCTAATTTTGTTCATGTGTGGGATTCTGAATAGTTATTGTTTATTTGTCAAATTCTCCGCGGATATCTTCCGCAGGCGGTTCCATAGGGTATTTCCCGGTAAAGCAGCCCTTGCAGATGCCAAGCTTACCGCCCACCAGTTCTTCCAGTCTCTCAATCTTCAGATAATCCAGGCTGTCCGTGCCGATCAGATCACTGATCTCCTTGATGGAACGGTTATATGCGATCAGCTGGTCTCTCGCCGGAACGTCTGTGCCGAAATAGCAGGGCCACAGAAACGGCGGTGAACTGACTCTCATATGTACCTCTTTGGCTCCGGCTTCCCGTAACATCTTTACGATACGGTCGGAGGTGGTGCCGCGGACAATGGAATCATCGATCATGATGACACGCTTGCCTTCCACGGCTTCCCGGATAGGATTTAACTTGACCTGTACACTGCTCTCTCTGCTCTTCTGCTTCGGCTTGATAAAAGTTCTGCCCACATAGGCATTTTTCACGAAGCCCATACCATAAGGGATTCCGGACTGCATGGAATATCCCATGGCTGCGCAGTTGCCGGATTCCGGTACGCCGATGACCAGATCCGCATCCACCGGGGAATCCATAGCCAGGAACTTTCCTGCCAGAATACGGGAATCATACACGCTGATCCCATCGATAAAGCTGTCAGGTCTGGCGAAATAAATATACTCAAAAATACATCTTGCGGTATCCGCAGGCTTCAGCACATGGCTGGTGTCGGACTCGATCCCCTTCTCCGGAGATATGGTCACGATCTCACCGGGTAACACATCCCGGACAAATTCAGCTCCTACCGTATCCAGAGCGCAGGTCTCACTGGACAGAAAATAGGTATGGTCTCTCTTACCGATACATAACGGCTTAAAACCATAAGGGTCTCTGGCGCCGATCAGCTTCCTCGGAGACATCACCACCAGGGAGTACGCTCCCTTGATCTTCGTCATGGCTCTGCCCACCGCTTCCTCTACGGATTTGGAATTCAGACGCTCTCTGGCAATATGGTATGCAATGACCTCGGAGTCAATGGTGGTCTGGAAGATAGCACCGGTGTACTCTAACTCTCTCCGCAGTTCCGGAGCATTGATCAGATTACCGTTATGTGCCAGTCCCAAAGTACCTTTTACATAATTCAATACCAGAGGCTGTGCATTTTCTCTGGTAGAACCGCCCGCCGTGGAATAGCGGACATGTCCCACACCAATATCCCCCTTTAACTTCTCGAGGTGTTCGGGTGTAAATGCCTCATTGACCAGTCCCATATCCTTGCTGCTTAAGACTTTCCCTTTCGGTCCGTTTGTATCGCTGACGGCGATACCGCAGCTCTCCTGACCTCTGTGCTGTAATGCCAGAAGTCCGTAATAGATCGTAGATGCCACATCGTGTCCGTCAAAGTCGTACACACCGAAGACACCGCATTCTTCCTTTAATTTGTCGTTATTTTCTGTCTGGATATAAATGTTGTCCGTCACTTGTAAGCCTTACCTTTCCTGCCTGCCCCCGCAAAAAGGAATACCCAAAATTATTATTTACAGATCCTTTCCTGTCAGCATCTTGTATGCCTGAAGGTATTTGCCGATGGTCTTCTCCACGATCTCCTCCGGCAGCTTCCAGCCCTTTTCGGGATTGGCTTTCAGCCAGTCGCGGGCAAACTGCTTATCGAAGGAAGGCTGTCCGTGGCCGGGTTCGTAAACATCGGCAGGCCAGAAACGGGAGCTGTCGGGGGTCAGCATTTCATCGCCCAGTACCACATTGCCGTTTTCATCCAGACCGAATTCAAACTTGGTATCTGCGATAATGATGCCTCTTGTCAGGGCATATTCCGCACACTTCTTGTAAAGAGCAATGGTGTAATCCTTAATCTTGGTTGCGTATTCCTCGCCCTTGCCGGGGAAGTACTTTTCCAGATGGGCAATGCTCTGCTCGAAAGAAATATTTTCATCATGGTCGCCAATCTCGGCTTTGGTAGAAGGGGTGTAAATGGGTTCAGGCAGCTTGTCGGACTCCTTTAAGCCCTCGGGAAGCTTGATGCCGCAAACGGTTCCGTTCTCCTTGTAGCTTGCCCAGCCACTGCCGGTGATGTAACCGCGGACGATGCATTCGATGGGAAGCATCTGCAGTTTTCTGCACATCATGCTGTTTCCGTCAAATTTCTCCTGCTGGAAAAATTCCGGCATATCCTTTACATCCACAGAAATCATATGGTTGGGAATAATGTCCTCGGTCATATCAAACCAGAACTTGGACATCTGTGTCAGCACGGTTCCCTTTTTAGAAATGATATTGTCCAGAATTACGTCGAAACAGCTGATACGGTCGGTTGCTACCATAATCAGACTGTCCCCATTGTCATAAATCTCGCGTACTTTACCTTCTTTGATTGGCTTTAATTCCTGCATGTTTTTTCTCCTTATATTTGAGTGATATTATAATAAACACTTCCATATATGTGTGTATCACTTTTTATGGTCGGTTGTCAAGGTGTAGACGGAATTCCTTTTCTTTTTACTCTGCATGTAACAGGATGGGAAAGCAGTTCTTTACAGAAGCTATGAGGTTTACCCGTCGTGAAAACATACAACTCGGATTTTGCCCGGGTCGCCCCCACATAAAACAATCGCCGTTCCTCTTCGTAGTTTTCCCGTTCTTCCCCGGATGCCTTCTCCGGGTTTTTGAGCATCTGTGCCGGCAGAATGCCGTCCGTCACATCCATCAGATACACCGTATCATACTCGAGTCCCTTGCTGGCATGTATGGTGGACAAAATAAAATTGCAGCTATAGTCCGTTTCTTTCCGGGTAAGAATATCCTGCAGCTCCCGCAGTCTTTGCAGAAGTCCCGCCATGGAGTCCTCCCGGCTTCCCAAAATCCGCAGAATTTCTATCTTATCGGCTTTCAGACCACATCGTTCTAAATATTCCTGATACCCCATGTAATACAAAATACGCTTCACGGCTTTGTCGCCCCGTTCCGTCAGAAGCTGCTGCATATGCATGCGCGTATTCTGCACACTGCTCATGGTATAATCGCTCAGCCCATGGTAGCGCACTGCCGCATTCCACACGGAAATGTCCTGCGTTTCGCTGATTCTGGCTATCTGCAGGGCGTCCTCTTTCCGGATGTAGGTATTGATTTTGTAATAGACCTGCAAAAAGGTTTCGGCGTCCTTCGGATGCATGGCAAGCTTCATGATATTCAGCACATCCAGCACCGTACGGTGGGTAAAAAAGGAGATTTCCGCGTTCCGCATACGGTAAGGAATTTCCTTCCGCTCCAGCAAATCAATCAAAGGAAGGGCGCACTCGTGGTCCCGGTAAAGCACCGCCACAGTGTGGAAGGCGTCCGCGGTCCCGTTGTCTGACCTGCCGCCCACTCTGTCTGCCCGGGCGGCGGCGCAGTTTTCCGCCACGGCTGCCAGGTAGCGGTACTGGTCGTCCCTTGTTTTCACCGCAATCTCTTTTACTACTTCCTCTCCGTCCTTTGTCGCCCACATGTGCTTTTTGTGGCGGAGCGTGTTTTTCTGGATAAAGGTATCGGCAGCCTTTACGATGCCGGCGCCGGAGCGGAAGTTTTCTTCCATTAAAAGCACCTTGGCACCGGGATGGTTTTTCTCAAAGGAAAGCAGCGCCTCCGGGTACGCCGCACGGAAGCCGTAAATGCTTTGGTCCTCATCTCCCACCATAAACAGGTTTTCCGTTTTGGATGCAAGCAGGGCTATAATGGCATGCTGGATTTTGGAAGTGTCCTGCGCCTCGTCCACGCACAGGTACGGAAATTTATCCTGATACAGTCTAAGCAGCTCCGGAAACCGTTGCAGCATGGTATAGGCATACACCATCTGGTCGTCGTAGTCCATCAGCTTCTGCTCCCTTAGCCAGGTGTTGTATTCTTTATAAATAGCAGAGATTTTCATATCGGCGGTTTTGTCCAGTTCCCTGATTTCCGTTTCCGTGAGCATGCTGTTTTTGATATAGGTAATAAGTGTCCGTACCGTCTGCAAATCACTTTCCGTGGCGTATGTCCGCTCCGTCTTCTGGTAGATTTTCGCCAGTGTGTCCGCAATGACTTTTTCATCGTTCAGAAGGGCAAAGGGCGTCCGGCCGGTTTTCCTGCCGTAAGTATGTATGATACCGGCGCAGATGCCGTTAATGGTTTTAAAGGTCAGTCTGTCTGCCATATCCGTTCCGAACAAGGAGACAAAGCGGGCTGCCATATCCTCGGTCGCCGCCACCGTATAGGTCACCGTCAGAATTTTCTCCGGAGCAATGCCCTTTGCGTAAATCATATAGCCGAGGCGGGTCACCAGCACCGTAGTCTTGCCGGAGCCGGGCACAGCAAGAAGCAGTACCGGGCCTTCCACACTCTGTACTGCTTCCTTCTGCTGTTCATTTAATTTTTGCGGAAATTTTCTTTCAAATTCCTGCCATTCCATGTATCATTTCCTTTACTGTCTGCTGATTTCCGCTGCGATTTCGTCCTCGGTAGCTGCAATCGCCTGCAGTTTTTTCCACACCGCATCCGCCAGCGCCCGATGCCCTTCCTCATCCATATGCTCTCTGTCAGCCGAGGAAGGCTCCGCCACGTCCGATGCCGCCAGAAATTCATAGCCGTACAGCTTTGCCAGTCTGCCGTACTCCGTTTTCAGTTCCCTGGAAACCTCTACGGATACCCTGTTAAATTCCGGGTCGTATTCCTTTTCCCACACGCCCTCGCCCAGATAAATCGGGGACAAAAGCAGCACGGGAAGTGACGCATCATAATTTTTAACCTGCTTCAACAATACTTCCATTCCCTTCCCTATCACATGGGAAGAGGCGTTGTACACCGTTTTGCAGTCGTTGGTTCCCAGCATCAGCACCACCGCATCCACCGGGTAATGGGTTTCCAAAAGCGGCAGAAGAAAATTGCTTCCCTTTCTGCCCATGCGGACACTGTCCTCAAAAATCGTGGTTCTTCCCACCAGACCTTCTTCAATAATGCGGTATCCGCCGCCTTTTGCTTTTTCCTGCAAAAGCCCCGTCCACCGTACATCCTCAGGAAAACGGCTGCCGTCCGCCGGATTGTATCCATATGTATTTGAATCGCCGAAACAAAGTATATTTTTCATGGAGTATGCCCTCTCTGCATTTTTTGTTAAGAGAAATCATACACTCCATATCCTACTATGTCAATAGGCATTGTCTGATTATGCACCGTTTGCCTTATTGTTTCTTTCTATCATCCGTTATAGGTATTTCCTAATTCCCTTATAAAAACTTTGCAAACACGGAGGAAAACAACACCGTCAGAATACCGGAAACCGCAATGGCAAGGCTGCTCATGGCGCCCTCTATCTCACCGATTTCCATGGCTTTTGCCGTACCAATCGCGTGGGCGGCGCTACCGAAGGCAAGTCCCTTGGAAATGGGTTCTTTGATGCGGAAAATCTTACAAATCATTTCACCCATCATATTGCCCAGTACACCCGTAACGATAATCACCGCCACCGTAATGGTCACATAGCCGCCAAGTTCTTCCGACACGCCCATGCCGATTGCCGTGGTAATGGATTTGGGAAGCAGTGTCACGTATTCTTCATGGGAAAGTTCCAGAAGCAGAGACAACGCCAGCACCGTCACCAGACTTGTCAGCACACCGGACAGAAGTCCTATCACGACCGCCTTGCAGTTTTTCCGCAAAAGCTCCCACTGTTCGTACAGAGGAATGGCAAGACAGACAGTTGCCGGTGTCAACAGATATCCTAAGAACTGCGCACTTTCGTTGTAGGTTTCATAATCCACTTTTCCCACAACCAGCACCGCGATGGACACCAGAATGGAAATGAGAAGCGGGTTAAAAATCCCTAACTTGAATTTTTTCTTTAAAAACATACCGAGCAGATATGCCAGCAGGCTTAACGTAACGCCCGCAAACATGGAATTTTCAAAAAAACTATTCATGGTTCTCCCCCTTCATTCTGTCCCTGCGGATAACCCACTGTGACAAAAGTCCCGTTACCGCCATAACCGTAACAATTGTTACCACCGTAATAATGCAGACCGGAACAAGCACCGGCTTCAAAATCCCCCAGCTTTCCACAAGACCCACGCCCGCCGGAATAAACATCACCGGCATGATTTCGATTAAGAACTTGCCCGCATCCTTCACATCCTCCAATTTTACCAGACCTGTTTTCAGGCAGATAAACAAAATGACCATGCCGTAAATGCTTGCCGGAATGGGCAGCGGCAGCACATATTTGAGCAGTTCCCCGATAAGGGAAATCGCCAGAATAATCAGAAACTGTTTCACATATTTCATTTTCATTCCATGTCTTTTTTGTGTAAAAAAGACCGCTCCTTTGCATCTTAAATCTTTGGCGTCAAAGCGCCATTCCCTATTTTAGTCACTTTTCCTCTTTTGTCAATTCTGATTTTCCGCCATCTGCCTTCGGTAGGCTTTCGGAGATACTCCCGTCATTTTTTTGAACTGCCGGTTAAAATTGGACAGATTGTTGTAGCCGCATCCGGTTGCGATTTCTGCAACATTTTCCGTGGTATCCGTAAGCGCCGCACAGGCTGCCTGGATGCGCAGGTGAATGAGATATTCAATGGCGCTGCAGCCTACCACCTTCTGAAAAGTATTCATAAAGTGACTGATGCTGATGGCGCATATGCCCGCAAGGTAGTCCACACTGATGGTTTCTTCGTAATGAAATGTCATGTATTCCAGTGCCGGACGAATCAGCTCCGAGCTGCCTGTCTGTTGCCCTCTTTCCGATATATTTTCCTTTTTTTCAAAAAAATAAAGCAGCGCAAACAACCGGCTTTTCAAAAATAAATCATGGTAGGCATCGTTACATTCCGCCAGGGCAATCAAATCCTCCGCCAGTTCTTTCACCTTCGGATAATCGGCATCTTCCCTTCCGTACTTCGGCTTCACCTGCAGCTGCCCGTTTCTGAGCGGTTTTATATAGGAAAGACTGCTTCGGTCGTTCTGTTCCGCTCCCACCATATTCGCATGAAAAACGAAAGCGCGGTACTTCAGTCCTTCCTCTTTATCATGGTACGCCGCATGCAGCATGTTGGGTGGAATAAGCACCACGTCCCCACTTTCCACCGGAAAATGCATATCGCCGCAGATAAATTCGCCCTTTCCCTCCGTCACCACATCGAGCTCCAGTTCGCTGTGCCAGTGCATGGGCACCGTGGGAAACGCCTCCGGAAGCCGGCAGTTATACAAACTGTAGGGCACAGTTACCGAGCTGTGATGCCGCTGTTCCATCAATTCTTTTTGTTCCGTCAGCTTATTTCTTCCCATTGGTTACTCCCTTATCCTGCTGCCTGCTGCTCCGTTTCTCTGCTGCCCGCTGCTCCGTTTCTTTGCCGTCTGCTGCTCCGTTTCTTTGTCGTCTGCCGCTCCGTTTCTTTGCCGTCTGCGTTACAAATTGCTTTAATCGTGCACACATTCGTAGAATAGTATCAGTTATCTGTAATATAGGAATTGAATTTCCTTATTTTCTAAAGTATGATACCATTATAAGATATAAAACGCAATCATACAAGGAGGGTTACACCATGAGATTTGTAAACGAAGGCAATGCTCTTGTCTGCTACCACAACGGCGAGATGCTTCGTATCGAAGCATGGGGCAGGGATGCTCTGCGTGTCCGTTCCACCATGCAGCATAAACTGCAGAACACAGACTGGGCATTAAGCGAAGCACCGTCTGTAAAAGAGGCTGTTGTTACCATTGAAGAGGAAAACCACTGGGTAGGCGACGGCACCATTGACAAGCGCCAATTTGCCACCATTACCAACGGCAAAATCAAGGCTGTGGTAAACTTTGTCGGCATTATCAGTTTTTATAAGGACGGCGAACTTATTTTACGTGAATATTTCCGTATGTATGACGGCACCATTTCCAAGGAAAGCCGCTGCTTAAAGGTGATCAACCGTGAATGGAAGGGCGTTACCTGCGGCACCGAATACACTCTGAACGTGAAATTTGAAAGCAACAAGATGGAAAAGATTTTCGGTATGGGTCAGTATCAGCAGCAGGACATGGACTTAAAGGGTTGTGTTTTAGAGCTGGCACAGCGCAACTCCCAGATTTCCGTACCTTTTGCCGTTTCTTCCTTAGGCTATGGTTTCCTTTGGAACAACCCGGCAGTCGGCCGCGTTACTTTCGGTAAAAACTATACCGAATGGATTGCCAACTCCACAAAGGAAATGGATTACTGGATTACCGCTGCCGACACCCCAAAGCAGATTTTGGCAAACTATACGGATGTGACCGGGCATGCCGACATGTTCCCGGAAGACCTGATGGGTTTATGGCAGTGTAAGCTGCGTTACCGTACCCAGGACGAGGTACTGACCGTAGCACGCCAGTATCAGAAGGAAGGCATCCATATCGACCAGATTGTCATCGACTTCTTCCACTGGACCGTACAGGGCGACTGGAAATTCGACAAGACCTACTGGCCCGACCCCAAGGCAATGGTAGACGAACTACATTCCATGGGCATCAAGGTTATCGTTTCCGTATGGCCTTCCGTTGACAGAAGAAGTGAAAACTTCTGGCCTATGCAGGAAAAGGGTCTGTTAATCCGCACCGAAAGAGGCGCTCTTCAGACCTACGATTACGAAGGCGACTGCGTGGAAATCGATGTATTCAATCCGGAAACCCGTAAATATGTATGGGAAGTATGCAAGCGAAATTATTATGATTTCGGCATCGACGCTTTCTGGCTGGACAACTCCGAACCGGACTACGGCGTGTACGATTTCGACCACTACCGCTACTGCGACGGTCCCGCCATGTCCTTGAGCAATATATACCCGCAGCTTTACAGCCGTGTTTTCTATGATGAAATGAGCAAAGAAGGAAAGCCTGTTGTCAACCTGCTCCGTTGTGCATGGGCAGGCTCCCAGAAATACGGTAACGTGGTATGGTCCGGCGATGTGCCCAGTACCTTTGAAGCTTTTGAAGACCAGCTTCAGTGCGGCTTAAACATGGGACTTGCAGGTATTCCCTGGTGGACTACCGACGTAGGCGGTTTCATGACCGATGATGTAAATGACCCTGATTTCCGTCAGCTTCTTATCCGCTGGTACCAGTTTGCCGTATACTCAGCAGTTCTTCGTATGCACGGCGACAGAGGCCCCTACAACATTCCGCCTCTTGACACCAGAGATTTCGGCGGCGGCTATCTGCACACCGGTCAGCCCAATGAGCTTTGGAGCTACGGCGAAGACAATTACAAGATTATGAAGAGCTACTACGATATCCGTATTGCTATGCATGACTATATCAAGCATCTTTACGAAGAAGCACACACCAACGGTTCTCCTTTAATCCGTACCATGTTCTATGAGTTCCCCGCAGATGAAAAATGCTGGAACTTACAGGATCAGTACATGTTTGGTGAGAAGTATCTGGTAGCGCCCATTCTCCACTTAAATCAGTTTGAACGCGAGGTTTACCTCCCCGAAGGCGACTGGAAGCTGACTTCCACCGGCGAAACCTACAAGGGCGGTCAGACCGTTACCGTGGATGCCCCCATCGAGTACATGCCGGTATTTGAAAGACTGTAAGAGGGTCTGCCCGGCTGTATAATAGCCATCGGCAAATGAAATACTCATCTTGAATGTGTGATTACGCGGATTTGGACTAAGAGCCTATTTTACACGTAAATATTTTCGTTGATTTACGTGGATTTGGCTTCATATACTCATTTTCCGCGTAATCTTTTTTTCTGCCTTACGCGGATTTGGCTTCATATTCTCATTTTCCGCGTAATGCCATATGTCATATATATTTTTGCAAAACTCAGCACATAAAAAGAGCCCTGCCGGATAATTTCAATTAGGATTGTCCGGACAAGGCTCTTTTTTTCCTGCGATTAGCGCAGCTTATTCTTTATCTCATTGTCAATCTTTTCCACGAATTCGTCCAGAGGAAGTACGGTGGTATCGGCTTCGCCGTGCAGTCTGTAGGCAACAGTCTTGCTTTCCTGTTCCTTGAAGCCAAGTACGATTAAGTAAGGCACTTTTTCAACCTGACCTTCACGCATACGATAGCCAAGCTTCTCGGCTCTGTCATCCAGTTCTACTCTCACGTTTCTGTCTTCCAGTGCCTTGACAACTTCCTGTGCGTAGGCATTCAGGGTGTCGTCATCGGACTTAACCGGCATAACTCTTACCTGAACGGGTGCTAACCAGGTAGGCAGGTTGCCCTTGGTTTCCTCCAGGATATATGCCATAAATCTGTCAAGGGAGCCTAAGATTGCTCTGTGCAGAACAACGGGAGTCTTCTTTTCGCCGTCCTTGTCAATGTAGGTCAGTTCAAATTTAGCAGGCAGACAGAAGTCAAGCTGGCAGGTGGAAAGGGTGTATTCATTACCAACGGCAGGCTTTACGTTTACGTCTAACTTCGGACCGTAGAAAGCAGCCTCGCCGATTTCTTCAGTGTAAGGAATGCCTAAATCGTTCATAACCTTGCGAAGTGCGTTTTCTGCCTTCTCCCACATCTCATCGTCATCATGATATTTTTCTTTGTTTGCCGGGTCTCTTAAGGAAAGAACGCAGCGGTAATCGGTAATGCCGAAATCCTTGTAGGTGCTGAAAATCAAATCCACAACCTTGGTAAATTCATCCTCAATCTGCTCCGGTGTTACAAACAGGTGGGCATCGTTCTGGCAGAAATGTCTGCCTCTTTCAATACCCTTCAAGGTACCGCTGGACTCATAACGGAAGTCATGGGCAATTTCACCGATACGGATGGGCAGGTCTTTATAGGAATGCATTCTGTGTGCATAAATCATCATATGATGAGGGCAGTTCATGGGTCTTAATACAAAGGACTCGCCGTCTACTTCCATCGCCGGGAACATGTTTTCCTTGTAGTGGTCCCAGTGACCGGAGGTCTTGTAGAGATTTACGGTACCGACGCAGGGAGTCATAACATGAAGGTAGCCTAACTTTCTTTCCTTGTCACGGATGTAGGTTTCCAGCTCCTGCCAGATGGTGTAGCCCTTCGGTAAAAACATGGGAAGACCGCGGCCTACCAGGTCGTCTACCATAAACAGGTTCATGTCCTTGCCAATCTTTCTGTGGTCTCTTTCCTTAGCTTCTTCGAGGAGCTTAATGTGCGCTTCCAGCTCTTCTGCGGTGGGGAAGCAGACACCGTAAATTCTCTGCAGCACTTTGTTCTTGGCATCGCCCTTCCAGTAAGCACCGGAATGTCTGATGAGCTTGAAGTTGCGGCAAAGCTTTACATTATCTACATGAGGTCCGCGGCAGAGGTCGGTAAAATCGCCCTGCTCATAGCAGGTGATGTGACCGTCTTCCAGACCGTCGATTAAGTCCAACTTGTACTCGTCATCCTTAAACATTTCCTTCGCTTCTTCCTTGGAAATCTCCTTGCGGATAATCTTTTTGCCGGTCTTGGCAACCTTCTTCATTTCCTGCTCAATTCTGGGAATGTCTTCGTCATGGATAACGTCATCGCCCAGGTCTACATCATAGTAGAAGCCTTCTGCCACAACGGGGCCTACCCAGAATTTTGCCTGAGGATACAGATGCTTGATTGCCTGTGCCATTAAGTGGGCGCAGGAATGGTTTAAGGTTGCAAGCTGTTCGTCTTCTTTAAAGTTTACCATTGTTTTTTCTCCTTTTTTTCGGGAAGCCGGTGACATACTTCGAAAACTATACAGAATAAAATTATGCCGGATAATTTTCAAAATAAAAAGCACCCCTGGGTATTGCTACCTAAGGGTGCATTATGCACGGTTCCACCTTGATTTTCACTCTTTGCCTGTAACGCGGCTATACGGTAACGCTTACGACTGCTCTCCTGATGCATACTGCTCACGGTATGCAGCTCTCGCGTACAGCTTCGGAATGGTTTTCCTGTATCTTCTCCAAAGCCGCTTCCACCTTTGCGGCTCTCTCTGTGTGGCACCGGGTACAGTACTCTTTCCTTCATTGCTTTTCTCATATGGCTTATTGTACCACGCACTCATTTTTTTAACAACTGCTTTTACAGAATTTTTGCTTCTATTTTTATTTCTTTTCCAGAATCTTCATGAACTCGTCGCCGGTAATGGTTTCTTTTTCATAAAGGTACTGGGCAAGCTCGTCCAGCTTCCTGCGGTTTGCCTTTAAGATGCCGATGGCTTTTTCATGCTGCTGCTTTACCAGCTCCACAACCTTCTTGTCGATTTCCTTCTGGGTATCGGCGGAGCAGGAAAGGGAAGTATCGCCGCCAAGGTACTGGTTCGTCACGGTTTCCATGGCTACCATGTCAAAGTCTTCGCACATGCCGTAACGGGTAATCATGGCGCGGGCTAACTTGGTTGCCTGCTCAATATCGTTGGAAGCGCCGGTGGTAATCTCGTTAAAAATAACTTCCTCCGCGGCACGTCCGCCGGTAAGGGTGGCAATCTTATTTTCCAGTTCTACCTTGGTCATCAGGTTCTTGTCCTGCTGCTCCACCTGCATGGTGTAGCCGAGGGCGCCGGAGGTACGGGGAATAATGGTAATCTTCTGCACCGGAGCGGAATGGGTCTGCAGGGCAGCCACCAGGGCGTGTCCGATTTCATGGTAGGAAACCACCAATTTTTCATGGTTAGACAGTACGGCATTCCGTTTCTGGTAACCGGCAATAACCACCTCGATGCTTTCTTCCAAATCGGCTTCGTTCACAATGGTGCGTCCGTTTCTCACGGCACGGAGGGCTGCTTCGTTAATAATATTGGCAAGCTCTGCACCGGAGGCGCCGGATGCCATTCTGGCAATGGTGTGGAAATCCACATCTTCGCCCACTTTAATCTTTCTGGCATGAACTTTGAGAATGGCTTCCCTACCGGCTAAATCGGGCAGTTCCACAGGCACTCGTCTGTCGAAACGTCCGGGACGGGTCAGCGCCGGGTCAAGGGACTCGGGACGGTTGGTTGCAGCTAAAATAATAACGCCGTTGTTGCCTTCAAAGCCGTCCATTTCGGTAAGAAGCTGGTTTAAGGTCTGCTCTCTTTCGTCGTTGCCGCCAATCTGGCCGTCACGCTTTTTACCGATGGCATCGATTTCATCAATGAATACGATACAGGGAGCTTTTTCCTTTGCCTGGCTGAACAAATCACGTACCTTGGCAGCGCCCATACCGACAAACATTTCCACAAATTCCGAACCGGACATGGAGAAGAACGGGACGCCCGCTTCACCGGCTACGGCCTTTGCCAGCATGGTTTTACCGGTTCCGGGAGGGCCTACAAGCAGAATACCTTTCGGCATGGAAGCACCGGCCTCCGTATATTTCTTCGTGTTGTGCAGATAATCTACGATTTCCTTTAAGTTGTCCTTGGCTTCGTCCTCGCCGGCTACATCGTCAAAGTGGATACCTTCCGTGGACTGCACATAAACCTTAGCGTTGCTCTTTCCCATGCCGAAGGACATGGCATTTTTGCCGCCTGCATGTTCGATAAGCTTTCGTCCCATAATCTGTCCAATGATGATAAACACAATAATGGGCAGAAATATAGTCAATAAGCCGCTTAAAAGGGGCGAAGTTTTCTTTTCAATGTTTTTGGAGAAAGTAGCTCCCGCTTCATAGAGCCTTTCCGTCAGGTTCGGATCATCCATGGTGCCTGTCCTGTAAATCTGGGTTTCCGCCTTGTCCGTAAACAAAATCTGGGAATCGGAAATTTCCACTTCCCCGATGTTTTTATCCTCCGTCATGTTCATGAAGGTGCCGTAATCGACTTCCTTTACACGGTTTTCCATAATCATGGGGGTGACAAACATATTGAACAGGAAAAGTATCAGTAAAACAATTCCGTAATAATAAAGTAACGGTTTCTTGGGTGATTTGACTTCTTTCATGTCATTTCCTCTCTTTTTGCCTGCTTTGCGCATACATTCTTCTTATGTATTATAAAACATGCAAGATTTGTTATTCATATTTTGTTCTCTATACTATAGCACATATCATACGGAATAACGATTAAAAAAGTATAAAATAAATTTAAAAGTTTGCAAAAAACAGGGCTGAGGAAACTCAACCCTGCTTATATTTGCAGCCATTATTACTTAGACTTCGGTTTCACAATAACCTTATAAGTCGCCTTTGCGGAACTGCCGTCAATACAGGAAACGGTTACCGTATAGGTACCCGCTTTATTTCCGGCAAAAGTGATGTACGGATATCCGTTGGAAACCGTATATCCGACTGTAAGTCCCTCTTTGTTACTCTTGACATCTACCGCATAGCTGCAGGTACCATAGGATGTACCTGTTTCATAAAGCCGCCCACTGCCAACTTCTCCTACTTCCAGCGAATAGGCTCTGGCATATCCTACTTTGATTTTTTTTACTTTATCACAGGACACCACCACATAGGTTGCCACCAGATTGCTTCCGTCGGTGGTTCTTGCCGTAATGGTAACTTTATGACTTCTGTCCGACATACCCGTCACACGTCCCTGATTATCTACCTTTACTGCACTGGGATCGCTGGAAGTCCAGGTAAGCTTCTTGGCATCTGCATTGACCTTGCCGCTTGCGGTTTCAAAGGTCGGAATTAACTTCAGGGTAGTTCCCTTCGCTACATAATTGCTTCTTCCACCCTGCGGGGAAATCATCAGGTTGGTGGCAGGATTCTTTACCGTTACCTTAATCGTGGCTTTCTTGTTTGTGCCGTCCGTGGTTGCTACCGTAACGGTTGCCGTACCGGTGCCATTGCCGGTAGCCTTTATGGTAAGCTTGCTGCCGCTTCCTGTGACCGAAACCAGTCCGGGAGCGCTGCTGGTTGCACTCCAATAAGGAGAACTGCAGTTTACCGCTACGGTTGCGGAAGTTGCTGCACCCTTATTATTAGTGGTGCGGAAAATGTCCACACTCTTTTTATCCACGGTCAGCGTTGTGTTCTTTTCCTCTTCTATAATCGAAATAACATAGTTTGCGGAGGCACCGCTGCCGTCCGCGGCGGTTGCCGTAACGGTAATATTGCACGGTTTTGCATTCTTTGCTGCTTTCACCACACCGTTTACCACGGTAATACCTTCCCCGGCGGGAGAATAACTCCATTTCACCTTCTTATTGGCTGCCGTAGACGGGAACACATTGGCAGTCAGCTTGACAGACTTGCCCTGTCTTACACACATGGCGGTTCCGCTGTTTGCAATGGTCACGGAAGTCACTGCCTGCTTTACGGTTATGGGAATCGTAACCATCTTGCCGCTGCCATCGGTAGCTACACCGACTAACTTGGTTTTTCCTGCCTTATTACCGGTTATGACAACATTTCCGTTGTTTTTTGTCATGGATGCAATGCTGCTGTCCTCGATAGTCCAGCTAAGAGAGGAGCCATTATAGGTTGTTTTATTCTTTCTGGTTACCGTAACATCCGTTGCTGCAAGTGTAAAGGCAGCGCCGGTGTTCACGGTAACGCTTTTTGTCTTGGTAGTAATGCTTGTTACCGGATTTGAGGAAACCGCACATACCTTGATAGTAAAAGTTTTTTTGACACTGTTGTTATTTGCCATTTTTGCGGTTATCAGATAGGTGCCTGTAAGTGCTGTTTTGCTTGCGGTAACCTTGCCGGATGCATTGATGGAAACACCGGTTACCTTCGGGTCATTGTCGCTTGCTGTATTGTTGTTATATCGTTCCAGGCTCCATGTTATCTTCTTGTCCGGTGCATAATCCGGTGTGCATGCAGCTTTGAGCGTAAGACTGGTACCCTGCGCCAGTGTACTTACTCCATTGGTCGATGTAACTGTAAGGGAAGATACCTCCGGCTTAAACGTGAACCTGCCGGATAATGCCGGGCTCGCCAGCCTATTGGAGCTTTTTAGCGCAATGGCATACACGGTGACACTTGCCTGGTTTCCAACCGGAATGCCTGTCGTACTGGTGTACGGCAGTGCATTGTCTGACAGCACACCGTTTTTATAGGTTACGGGCTTACCGTCTGTGGAGTAGTAAATGATACAGCCGGGATCCGGGCTCTTTATGGCTACTCTGATAGATGGACTGGTATAAGTTCCCGGCTTTGTTACGAATTCCGGCTTCTTCGGCGCAGCTTCGTTGTTTGTCAGCCCCAATGCCTTGGCTAAGTCAATGCAGCCTTTTCCGAGTCCCTTTCCCGTTACCTTGCTGCAGCTGCTGTCCATCTTCTTAAGCAGGGCATCTACCTTTGCCTTACCGGAAAGATTGGACGGGAGAGTTGCCCAGATTACGGCTGCCGCACCGGCTGTTACTGGGGTAGCCTGAGAAGTACCGCTCATGCTTTTGTAAGAGGAAGCACTGTCCTTGTAGGTGGAATAAATATCCACACCGGGCGCGCTGTAACGGACACCGGAATCATAGTTGGAAAAATAAGCCTTACCCATGCTCTTATCGAGTGCCGCTATGGAAATGGTACTCTTATAAGCCGCGGGGTAATGTGCAGAGTTACTGAACTCGTTTCCTGCTGCACAGAATACGGCAATACCGGCTTCATAAGCCCTCTGATAAGCATCTGCTTCTACCTTGCTGTATAAGGCACCCCCTAAGCTCATATTAATAATATCTACTCTATTGTTTACCGCCTGATTGACACCTTTAATAATGGTAGAAGAAGCGCCGCTTCCGGTATCCCTCAAAACCTTAATGGAATAAATGTAGCATTCCGGTGCTACACCGGCACCGCCTGTTCCGTTGTTCAGTTTTGCACCGATAATACCGCTGACATGGGTGCCGTGTCCGTGACCGTCTGCCGTACCATAGCCGACATCAATGGTTTTTACCGCCGATACGTCATCATGACCCGCTAAAATACCGGTATCCAGAACCGCTACCTTAACACCTTTTCCACGGTATCCCGCTGCCCAGGCAAGCTGGGAGTTCAGCACACTGTGCTGCCACTGATAGCCTCCGTTGGTCGTGGTCAGAAACGGGTCATTGTAACCGTCTGTCCCCAGGAATCCCTCTTCTTCCTGACCGCCGGATTCCTCTTCCTCCGCAGCCGCAAAATCGTAGGTCTGTTCTTCCACGATTTCCTCTGCGTCCACATCCTCTATGTAACGGTAATAGTTGGGCCATGCGGCAGGCAATGCCATTTCTTCCAGGGAAGAAGCATAGACCGCATCCTTTACGCTTGCCTCAGGCAGGGATTCATCCGCATTTAAGGTGATGACTGCCACACCAAAGAAATAATCAGTCAGTGTACCGTTAAAAGCCTGCGCATAGGCATTCGCCTCTTCCTCGGTTTCCGCTTCCACCAGAATTTCCGATTCTGCATAGTCAACGCCTTCTTCTGCGCCTCCCCACTCCTGCGCGTAATTTCCGAGAATTGTCTTATCCTCCATTCCCGCTGCAGTCAGGGCATACTCTTCCGTAAGTCCCGGGAACATCTCCTCTAACTCACCGGAGGTCTCCGGTACATTGCCCGATACATCGCCTGCGGAAACATCTTCATTCTCGCCGGGCTTATCAGCGTCTTCTCCGGGTACTTCCGTACCGTCTCCGCCGGATACGTCAGCCGGTGCTCCCGGCTCCCCGGCATCCCCGTCAGATATGTCAAACTCTACGGTCTGCGCGGGTTCCTCCGCCAGCACGTAACCGGTTTCGCCAAAGGCAATGGTAAATGCCAGTGCAAGTGCAAGACTTCTTTTTACAAATTTCTTTCTCATTTCTTCCTCCCCTAATTGATGGTTAATGTATTGTTGGTGGAAAGGGTGGGATAATTGTTTTTCTCACCCAGTGCAATCAGTTCCTGCGGATCCTTTGTGGTCTCATACTCTGCCACTCCATAAGAAAAATTCACTAATTCTATTCCGTACAGCTCCGCAATTTTTTTGGCTTCCTCTTTCGTATCCGCCAGAGCAATCATGGAAACCTTTTCCCCCATGATTACCTCTTCTGTCGAGGAATGGTTTCTTCCGGCAGCTCCGTCGTCCTCTGCCGAGGAATGGTTTCTTCCGGTATCTCCTTTTTCCTCTGCCGGTTCCATGGCTTCCTCAGTTTCTTTCGGTTTGCTTTCTTCCTGTACGTCAGTGTCCGCTTCCGTCTCCTCGTCCGTTTTCTCCGGCTCTGCAAGATACCCGGGGGCTGTTTCTGCCATACCGGAATTCCAATCATTGGCGTCCGGACTTTCCGTCGTTCCCTGCCCGGTATCCCGGCTGCCGCGGCCAAGTAAAATGATAACGGCAATTACCAGAAAAACGGCAATTACGCCTATCACCGCATACACGACTTTTTTATTCACCCTCACTGCTCCTCCCTCCTGAAAGCAATTTTTCACACTTGATTTTATTGTATAAAAGTTGGAGCAATATGTAAATAGATGTTTTTTGCACTTTACCAGCCTTTTTCATATAAAATAACAAAAAAACAGAGCGAAGTCTCCTTCACTCTGCCTCTTTTTTCATTATTCTACAGTGATAGTATATACGCATTTTGCGGTACTGCCATCCAGACAGGAAATCGTAACAACATAGACTCCCTCTTTATTGCCGCTGAATTTAATCTTGTGGGTACTGCGGTCGTACTCTGCTGTAAGTCCGGGTTTATTTACCTTCACATCAATCATATAACTGCAGTCACCGCCGTTTGCCGCTACTTCCTTTACTTCCTTTTCAAAGGTATCGCCCACATTTACCGTCAGGATGTCATCGTCATCAATAGAAATGGATTTTACCATGTCACAGGCATATACGGTATAGGTTGCCTGAACATTGCTGCCATCCGCTGATACTGCGGTAATGGTAACGGGGCCTTCCAGACCGCTGTTACCGGTTACCCGTCCGTAGGAGTCAACATCCACTGCCGCCGCGTTGGACGTTCTCCAGTAGAAGCCCTGATTGTTCTTTGTTACACTTCCGTGATTATTGGTAAGCGTTGTGAGCATCTGCATGGAGGAATCACAGGCAATGTATGCACACCTTCCTCTTTCAGGCGAAATTCTCAAGCTTGATGACGGGTTCTTCACTGTTACACGGATGGGGATGTTTTTATTGGTGCCGTCCAGTGTGCCGACGGTAACGGTCGCCGTTCCGACGGCTCTTCCGGTTGCCTCCAGATAAACAAAATCTCCCCGTTTTTCCGCCTTTACAATGCCGGGGGCGCTGTTGCCTGTAATGTTCCAGAGATCGGCAGAATCGCTTAAGACCTGAATGGACCTTGTGGTGGAAGAACCGTAGCCGTTATTGATACGATAGAGGTCTACCCGGGTATCCTGCGTACGGATATTGGTCTTGCTATAGTTTTTCACTTCCACCGTAAAGCTTGCTTCCGCTCCGTTTTCATCCAGAGCTTTTGCTGTGATGGTATAGGTACCGGGTTTTGCCTTTCTGTCCGCCTTTACCACACCGTTCTTTACGGTAACGCCGTTACCGGCAGGATTTACCGACCATTTGACCGCCTTGTTGGAAGCATTGGCAGGCTCCACTACCAGATTTAATTTAATGGATTTATTGCAGGCTAAAGTATAGCCTGTCTCCGTTGTCTTACAGTTGGTTACATACAGTTTTTTTACGGGCTGCTTTACCGTGATATTTAATACCACCGTCTTGCCGCTGCCGTCCGATGCAATACCGGTAATCTTGGTCTTGCCGAATGCAACGCCCTGCACATAAACGGAGCCGTTTGCCTTGCTGCTTACAACGGCAATGCTCTTATCGGCGGAGTACCAGTTAATATCTGAGGCTGCTGCGCTTTCCGCTACGCGCATGCCTTTTTTCTTGATGGTAATGTTGTTTACCAGGGCAAGCTGTCCTGCCCAGACGGTGATGTTTTTATTCTTCACCATAATGGCTGTGGTAAGGTCCTGGGCTGCTGCCTTTATTTCCACCTCCATGGATGTGGAAAGTCCGTTTTTAAGTGTTGCCGTTATCCGGTAAATGCCGGGTACTGCCTTCTTTGTCGCGGAAATTCTGCCGGAGGCGCTGATGGTTACGCCGGTTTTTTTGTACTCATTTTTCACATAAACCTCTTTGCCGGTCTGTTCGTCCTTCTGTACTGCCTCCAAGGTCCATTTTACGGATTGTTTCACCCCGTAATCCGGTGTCTGTACGGCACGGAACGCAAGTCCCGTTCCCTGTGTCAGATATTTTGCTCCGGTAACGGATTCCACCCGGACGCCAAACACTTCCGGCCGGAAGGTATATCTTGCCGATGCCACCGGGCTGGCAAGCTGATTGCTGTTTTTGATAACCATGGCATAAACCTGCACATAGTTCTTTCCACCTATTTCAATGGGACCGGTATATTCTTTCGCATTGTCGGAAAGCACACCGTTCTTAAAGGTAATAGTCTTGCCGTCGGTGGAATAATATGCCGTACAACCCACTTCCACGCCGGTCAGCTCCAGTGTAATGGTGTTGTCTTTATAGGTGCCGGCTTTCTTGGAAAAACCGGGCTTCTTGGGCGCTGCGTTGACATTGGTAAGCGCCAGTGCCTTTACCAGATTCACATAACCCCTTCCTAAATCGGTGCCCTGTGCCTTGATACAGCTGCTGTCCATTTTCTTAAGAAGGGCATCCACTCTTGCCTTGCCGGTTCCTTTAACGGTGGGCAGGATTAAGGCTGCCGTACCTGCCATGATGGCGGATGCCTGGGAAGTACCGCTCATGGATACATAGGAAGAAGGGCCTTCGTTGCTGGCGGAATAAATGCCGACGCCGGGTACGCTGTAACGCACGTTTTTATCGTAATTGGAGAACGGCGCTTTGGTCATGCCGGTATCCAGTGCCGCTACGGCAATGGTTGTCTTGTAAGCTGCGGGATAAGTGCAGACATTGGAGTAGCCGTTGCCCGCCGGGCAGAACACGGCAATACCGCTTTCATACGCCTGCTTGTAAAGGCTCTCCTCCATGGCACTGTATTCCGTGCCTGCAAAGCCTACGTTTACAATATCTACATTTTCTTCCATTGCTTTATAAAGTGCTCTGATGATGCTGGCACTGTCGGTTCTGCCGGCTTCCCTGCTCACCTTGATGGAGTACAGGGTACATTCCGGTGCGATACCGGCGCCGCCCTTTCCGTTGTCAAGCGTACCTCCGATTAAGGCTGCAATGTGGGTGCCGTGACCGTTGTTGTCCTCTGTGCCGAGGGCATTGTCCACGGTGCTGATATCGCAGGTAATCACATTCGCCAGTTCTTCGTGGGCGGTATTGATACCGGTATCCAGAATGGCGACCTTTACGCCCTGTCCGCGGTAACCGGCATTCCATGCCTGTGTGGTATTCAGTACTTCATGATACCACTGGCTATTGTCCGCACGGATATTTAAATACGGGTCGCTGTAATCTGCCGACTGGGTATATCTGTAATAGTTGGGCCATGCGGCGGGAAGTCTGGTGCCTTCTGCTGCGGAAGCCTGTACGGCATCGTACACGCTGGCTTCGGGAAGACTTTCATCCGCATTCAGTTCCACGAGGGCAACCGTACCGAAGTAGGAAACCAGTGTGCCGTTAAATGCCTCTGCGTACTGCTCCGCTTCTTCCTTTGTTGCCGCTTCTATTAAAACCTGGCCGGGAACATAATCTTTTCCTGCGTCTGCTTTTGTCCACTCTGTCCGGTGACTGCTTAAGAGGTCTTTTTCCGCATAAGCTTCTGCGGAAAGTGTGTACTCATCGGAGAGTCCCGGGAACTTGTCCTCCGTATCTTCCGAAGCAGGCGCATCACTGCCGGACACATCTTTCGCCGGTGCATCGTTTCCGGTAATATCTGTCGGATTCTCTGCGTCATTGCCGGTTACATCCGTCTCTCCTCCTGCCGTTTCTTCTGTTTCTGCATATTGGGAAATCTCCGTTTCATAAGCCTGCAGAGGCTCTGCTGCCAGTGCGCTGCTGCTTTCTCCAAGCGCCATCGTCAGTGCCAGCATCCATGCGATTCCTCTTTTGCCGAATTTCTTCATTTCTACGCCCACTTTCTTTTTGGTAAAACTTTTCTGTGTTTTGTTTCTTTTCCGAGACTTCCGTTTGGGAAGCTCTTCTTTCATTGTAGAGACAACAATAAATTATGTAAATAGCTTACGCTGCCCAAAATTCTTAATTTTTTGTGTAGATGCCCTACAGTGCGGACTCTTCCTGCACAATGTCTTTTTTCTTAATCAGACGGCTCTTGTACTCTTCTTTTACTTCGTACTTGCTGACGCCCTGTAAAATCCGGATTTTCTCGCCGGTGGCATCGTCCTGCAGATAAAAATCAAAGGTCTTTTTGTCCGCATAGCTTACCATGTGCGGTGTAAAATGCACGTTGGAAGGCGCCTGTGCCAGAAGCTGTTTGATTTCCTTCTTCTGCTCCTTGTCTGCCTTGAGGCCGTTCATGCAGACCGGGCATACGGAATAATAGTCCGTTCCCATGGGAATTAAGGGGATGTAGTCAAAATGACCCCATTTGGAATCCCTGATAATTTCTCTCGGATAGGTGTGTCCGCAGTTGCAGGCTACCGGCTGTCCGTAACATCCCTTGTTTTTTCTGAAATGCTGTACTCCATAATAAAAAATCATAACTTCTCTCCTTTTCTCCCTCCCGGGAATGCTTTAACATATACAGAAAAAATGTACCATATTTTAGCACGCTTTGCAATTCCTACGGCTTTGCTTTATAATAAAGAATATCTGAATACCCGCAAGGAGGACGTTTTATGAGTAGCTGTGTAAAAGAACCCAGGTGGCTTGACAATGCTGTTTTTTATGAGATTTATCCCCAGTCTTTTAACGATACCAATGCCGACGGTATCGGCGATATTCCCGGCATCATTGAAAAGCTGGATTACATTAAGGATTTAGGCTGTACCGCTCTCTGGCTCAACCCCTGTTTCCTTTCTCCCTTCGGCGACGCCGGTTATGACGTGGAGGATTATTATACGGTAGCGCCCCGTTACGGCACAAATGCCGACCTGGTGCGTCTGTTTAAGGAAGCGCATACAAGGGATATGCATGTGATTCTGGACCTGGTACCCGGTCATACCGCCGTTACCTGCAAGTGGTTCAGGGAGTCCATGAAAGCGGAGAAAAATGCTTATACCGACCGTTATGTCTGGACGGACAACATCTGGGAAACGCCGGAAAACATGGGCTGCATCCGCGGTATTTCCGACCGTGACGGATCCTGCGTCGTAAACTTTTTCTCCCACCAGCCGGCCTTAAACTACGGCTTCTACCGTCCCGACCCGGACAAAAAGTGGCAGCAGCCCATGGATGCCGAGGGTCCTATGGCTACCCGGGAAGAACTTAAGAATATCATGCGTTTCTGGCTGGGACTCGGCTGTGACGGTTTCCGTGTGGACATGGCAGGTTCCTTAGTTAAAAACGATGAGGACGGCAAGGGCACCATTTCCCTCTGGCAGGACATCCGCGCTTTCCTTGACAAAGAATTTCCGGCTGCCGCCATGGTAAGCGAATGGGGCGAACCGGACAAGAGCCTTATCGGCGGTTTCCATATGGACTTCCTGCTGCATTTCGGTCCTTCCCACTACAACGATTTGTTCCGCTGCGAAGAGCCTTATTTTTCCTCCCGAGGAAAAGGCAGCGCCAAAGAATTTGTGGCAAAATACAAAGAAAATTATGAGAAGACAAACGGCAGAGGACTTATCTGTATTCCTTCCGGCAACCACGACATGGACCGTCTGGCAAGAAGTCTTTCTCCCGAAGAAATGAAGATAGCATTTGCTTTCCTGCTTTCCATGCCCGGTGCGCCGTTTATCTATTACGGCGATGAAATCGGTCTGCGTTATGTGGAAGGCCTTACTTCCGTGGAAGGCGGCTACGGCAGAACCGGTTCCCGTTCTCCCATGCAGTGGGACAAAACGCCCAATGCCGGTTTTTCCTCCGCTCCCGCCGCAAAACTTTATGTCCGGCAGGATGATGCCCCGGACAGACCCGATGCTGCAAGCCAGTGTGCGGATGAAGCGTCCCTGCGCAGCGAGGTAAAACGGCTCATTGCCCTGCGTATGGCACATCCCACCTTGCAGAGCAAGGGAACCGTTTCCTTCCTTTCCGACAATTATCCCCTTGCTTACGTACGAAGCAGCGCAGAGGAAAGCATTTTAGTGATTATCAATCCCTCTGCAGCACCTGCGGTTCTGTCCGCAGAGGAGCTGTGCGCCCTTAATAAAGAATTACTTTATACCGTCGGCGGCACGGTAAAAGAAGGCGCCGACCATGCTTTACAGGTGGACGGCGGTACCGCAGCTTTTATTTCCCTTACAAAATAAGTCAGAAGAAAAGGCGTATGAAAATTTTCGTTTCATACGCCTTTCACAATGTTACTTATTTGTAATGTTTCTTTTTACAGGGAAGCCTTCAGGATTGCCAGAATATCCTCTTCCTTCAGCGGTGCCCAGGCATTTTCCAGACCCTCGTTTTCGGCAATGTGATGTGCCATTTCGGAAAGTCTTGACTCATCGATACCCACTTCCTTTAGGTGCATGGGAATGCCTATGGTCTCAAACAGACTGTAGGTTTTATCAATGGTCTTTTCCGCAATTTCAAAATCGGGCAGGGATGCATCAATACCGAAAATATGCTCGCCGAAGCTGACAAAACGTTCTACGGTCTTTTCGTTTAAGATGTATTTCATCCATCTCGGAGTGAGAATTGCCAGCCCCTCGCCGTGGGTGATGTCATAATATGCACTCAGAGCATGCTCCATACCGTGAAGCGGCCAGCCGGAAGGGCTGTTGCCGATTGCCAGGATGCCGTTGCAGGCAAGGGAACAGTCCGCCATCAGCTCTGCTCTGGCATCGTAATTGTCCGGCTCTTCCAGCGCAACTTTTACATTTTCTATAAGGCTCCTGATAACGGTTTCGCACATGCCGTCGGAAAGGGTGGTATGCACGCCGCAGAAATACTGCTCCATCACATGATTGATGGCATCGGCGGTACCTGCTGCCGTCTGCTTTTTCGATACGGAGAAGGTGTATTTCGGGTCTAAAATGGAAACTCTGGGATAAAGCAGTTCATCCAGATAGCCGACCTTGTCGTTGGTTTCCGTGCGGGAGATCACACAACCGGAGTCATATTCGGATCCGGTCGCCGCCAGTGTCAGAATGTCCACAAGAGGGAGAGCTTCCTTTGCTTTCACCCTATAGGTAATCAGATCCCAGGGTTCTCCTTCATAGCACGCGCCCGCGCAGATTGCCTTGGAGCAGTCCAGTACGCTGCCGCCGCCCACAGCCAGCACTACATCAATTTTATGTTCTTTGCAAAGTCTGACGCCTTCCAGCACACTGGGATTATATTTGGGGTTGGGTGCAATGCCGGACAGTTCGTATACTTCAAAGCCTTCCAGCAGTTTTTTCACCTCGTCATACAGTCCCATTTTCTTAATGCTGCCGCCACCGTAAGTCAGAAGCACCCTGGTGCCGTAGGGTTTTAATGCCTTTGGAAGTTTTTTGACTGCGTCTTTTCCGAAAATCAGTTTCGTTGGTGTACAGTACGTGAAATTTTCCATAGTTTTTCCTCTCTTTCTTTAGATATTCTTTTTTTATTGTAAACCTTGGAGCCCACTCCAAGTCAAGATTTTTTTGCCGTCCTCAAAGAAATGTAAAAGTAACTTCTGCATACCCTGTTTACCTTTTACCGCGGACGGGAAAAAGCTCCCGCACAACAGGCTCTCCCTGCGTACAGAAGCTTTTTCTCCTTTTGTCTGTAGAATTCCCATTCCTACACATAATGTCTCATTGTTTACACTTTCAACGAGACTCGGTGCCGTAATCACTGTTTTGAAATACAAAAGTCATTCCCGTAAATTTTGATTTCCCGATTAGCGGCCTCCCCCGGTATAGAATTAGCCGAAAGGTGCTAAGTAGTTGTCTTTTGAGTCCGATCCGTCATGGCCGCTTCCAATCCCGCTTCCGCTTCCCTTACCGTTTCCACGATAATCTGCTCGGCAATGGGCTTGAGGTCCATATGTAACACAAACTCCGTAAGCTGCTCTCTTGTTTCATCCGGTACTTTGTACAACAGACAATTACAATACAGAAAGCGCCAGATTTTCTGCTCCATGGTGAAATACAAATCACACTTTTTTGCCATAAAGCCCCGCATCATACCCGCGGATGCGATTTCCATTTCATAGAAATCCTTAAGTCCGCATTCCGGCACATACCTCTGGAAAATCTGTCTCCATTTCTCTGCGGTTTCCCTATAGATAAACTCCATGGTGGACGGCAGCGAATATGCCATGGTATACACTTCCCGGATAGGCTCGGACAGCTCCGCAATATAAAGCTGCAGCACCGTCTGCACCACATAAGTATGAAGTGGGTCCTCGTCCTTTTTTAAAATCTTTGCCGTAGTTTCAAACTGACAGGTAAACATTCTCCTGGTCAGTGCCAAAAGCAACGCCTCCTTATTTTCAAAGGCTGCAAAAAAAGAAGAGGGGGCCATGCCGGCTTTTCTGGCGATGGCCGCTGTCGTAGTCTTTTCATATCCGTTCTCAAGGAATAACTTCACAGCCGCCAGGAGCATCTTGTTTCTTCTTGTCAATCCTTTTTGCTGTAATCCCCTTGGCATGATATTCCTCCGTAAGTATGTTTATAAGTCTACTATTGACTATGGTCAATAGTAACACACTTTTTTATACTCAGCAATGATATATTTTATTTTTTGATACCAAAAGTATTGATTATTTATCATTTTTACCACCCAGCGCCAGAGTTTCATTCCTGATTAACCCGGCATGATGGAGAGAATGTTAACGCATGACCACCAGGTTTCAATATATTTGCAGGAAGAAAACAGGAGCAGTCATTTCTGACTGCTCCCGCATACTCTTCCTAAATATTGATTCCTAAAAATCCGTACTTTCTTCTTTACGTTCTTCCTTGCTTTCCTCTTTTCTGCTGCGTCCGTAGATGACTGTCAGGCGTTTCATCTGTCCGGCAAGCTCCTCCGTAAAGGCGCCTTTTTCCATGCGCCAGGTCCAGTTGCCGCCCAGTGTGGAAGGGGTGTTGATACGCGCCTCCTTATCCAGACACAGGTAGTCCTGCATAGGTATCATACAGAGATTTGCCACACTGCTCATGGCAAGGGCAATGAAATTCCACGAAAGCGTATCCTCGTCCAGTGCCGGGATGCGCATATACTCTCTGGCAAAGGCCCGGCTCTCTGCGCTGATTTCATGATACCAGCCGCGGGTCGTGGTGTTGTCGTGGGTTCCCGTGTATACTACCGAATTCGGAGTATAGGTATGAGGCAGGTAATTGCTCGGCTCCCTGGGGTCAAAGGCAAACTGCAATACCTTCATGCCGGGATAGCCGGAGTCTTTTAAAAGCTCCTTTACGGACTCCGTTAAAAATCCCAGGTCTTCTGCGATAATGGGTAAATCCCCTAACCTTTCTTTTACGGTACGGAACAAATCCATGCCCGGTCCCGGCATCCACTTGCCGAATTCCGCCGTCTTATCCCCATAGGGTATCGCATAATACTCATCAAATCCACGGAAGTGGTCAATCCGGACCACATCATATAAGGAAAAACAATGGGCAATGCGTTTCAGCCACCATTCATATCCGGTCTTTTTATGGTAATCCCAGTTAAACAGCGGATTGCCCCAGAGCTGCCCGGTTGCGGAAAAGGCATCGGGCGGACAGCCTGCCACACCGGTGGGAAGGTTGTCCTCTCCTATCTGGAATAATTTCGGATTTGCCCAGGTATCGGCGCTGTCAAATGCCACATAAATGGGAATGTCGCCGATGATTTCAATGCCCTGTGCGTTGGCATAGGCATGCAGCTTATCCCACTGTTTCCGGAATTCATACTGCTGGAAACGGTAAAAATCCATTTCCGTTTTTAAGGCTGCTTTCGCTTCTTCCAGGGCTTCCGGTTCCCTGTTCCGGTAAGCATCCGGCCACTCTGCGAAGCTGATGCCGCCCTGTTTGTCCTTGATTGCCATAAAGAGGCAGTAATCGGTCAGCCAGTCCTCATTTTCCATTAAAAATTTTTCATAAGCGGTGTCCGGCTTAAAGCGGGAAAATGCCTTACGGAGAAGCGGGAATCGATGAAAATACAGCCACTCATAATCTATCGAGGACATGGCTTGCTCACCCTTGGCGGCGGGCATGCTCTCTTCACACTCTTTTTTTGTGAGCAGCCCTTCCTTTATCAGGGTTTCCGGGTCAATAAAATAAGGATTACCCGCAAAGGTGGAGAAGGACTGGTACGGGGAGTCCCCATAACCGGTCGGACCAAGAGGCAGAATCTGCCACCTGGTCTGTCCGGACTTTTTTAACATATCTGCAAATTCATAGGCTTCCTTGGAGAAGCAGCCGATTCCGTATGCTGACGGCAAGGAAAAAACCGGCATCAAAACACCACATTCTCTCATGGTACTCATCCTTTCACACCTTCCAGATGTCCCTGTTGTATTCGGCAATGGTTCTGTCGGAGGAGAAATAGCCCGCCTTGGCGATGTTTACAATCATCATTTCCGCAAAGGCGCTTCTGTCCTCGTATGCCTTGTAGGCCTTCTCCTTGGCTTCCACATAGGAACGGAAGTCAAGCAGGGTCATGAACCAGTCTTTATTTAAGATTTCCTTCTGAAGCCGTACTAAGTTTTCCTCATGTCCGATAGTGAGGAGCTCCTTAGATGTGATAAAATCTACGGCTTCTTTTACCATGGCGTCTTTTTCGTAAATATCCTTTGCCACGTAGTCCGCCTTCTCATAATGGGCAATGACTTCTTCGCTCTTTGCGCCGAAGATAAAGATGTTGTCATCCCCCACCAGCTCATGGATTTCCACGTTGGCGCCGTCCTCCGTACCTAAGGTCACGGCTCCGTTTAACATGAACTTCATGTTGCCGGTACCGGAGGCTTCCTTGGAGGCTAAGGAAATCTGCTCGGAAATATCCGTAGCGGGAATGAGCTTTTCCGCCTTGGTCACATTGTAATTTTCCACCATTACCACCTTAAGGTAAGGGCTGACTTCGGGGTCATTGTTTACCAGTTCCTGCAGACATAACAACAGATGAATGATGTCCTTGGCAATCACATAAGCGGGCGCCGCCTTTGCACCGAAAATCACGGTAATAGGCGTTGTGGGAATTTTGCCTGCTTTGATTTCCAGATACTTGTGAATGACATACAAGGCGTTCATCTGCTGACGCTTGTATTCATGCAGACGCTTGATCTGGGTATCGAAAATGCTGTCGGGATTTAATGTGATACCCTGAGTTTCCTTCAGGTATCCGCACAGCTCCTTCTTGTTTTCCATTTTCACCGCAAGCAGTTTTTCCTTCATTGCGGCATCCTTTTTATACGCAAGTAAATGGGACAGTTCCTGCGCATCCTTCCGGTAACCGTTGCCGATGCTTGCATCAAGCAATGCCGACAGGCGGGGATTGCAGTGCAGAAGCCATCTGCGGAAGGTGATGCCGTTGGTCTTGTTGTTGAATTTTTCCGGATAAAGCTCGTAGAAAGCATGCAGCTCGGTCTGCTTTAAGATTTCCGTATGCAGGGAGGCTACACCGTTTACCGAAAAGCCGTAGTGGATATCGATATGCGCCATATGGACCACATCGTTTTTGTCAATGATAACCACTTTTTCGTCCGCATACTTTCTTCTTACCTTATCATCAAGAATTTCTATGATCGGTACCAGCTGGGGTACTACCTTCTGTAAGTAAGTAATCGGCCATTTTTCCAGTGCTTCCGCTAAAATGGTATGGTTGGTGTAAGCACAGGTCTTTGATACGATTTCAATGGCTTCGTCCATACCAATGCCTTTTTTCACCAGCAGACGGATAAGTTCCGGAATGATCATGGTCGGATGGGTATCGTTAATCTGGATGACCGCGTATTCATACAGATCGTGGAGGTTGGAGCCTTTTTTCACACATTCGTCCAGGATAAGCTGGGCGCCGCTGCTTACCATGAAATACTGCTGGTAAATGCGGAGCAGTCTGCCCTCTTCATCGGAGTCATCCGGATAAAGGAACAGTGTCAGATTTTTTGCAATGTCGGTTTTATCAAAGGAAATGCCGTCCTTCACAATGGACTCATCCACGGTATCCACATCAAATAAATGCAGTTTATTGGTCCGGTTTTCATAACCGGTTACGGCAATGTCATACATTTTTGCCTGCAAAGTCAGGTTTCCGAAGGTAACCGGATAGGAAACGCCGGTGTCGCTCAGCCAGTTTTTCTTTTCTATCCAGGGATTGGGAGTTTCTTTCTGCAGTCCGTCCGCGAATTCCTGTTTGAAAAGACCCAGATGATAATTTAAGCCGATGCCGTCGCCGGGAAGTCCCAGACTTGCCATGGAGTCAAGGAAGCAGGCTGCCAGTCTGCCAAGTCCCCCGTTGCCCAGAGAGGGCTCCGGTTCGATTTCTTCAATGGCGGCCAGGTCCTTGCCGTTTTCCGCAAGCAGCTCTTTCACTTCGTCATAGATGCCGAGGTTAATCATGTTGTTGGAAAGCAGCTTGCCGATTAAGAATTCGGCGGATACATAGTAAATTTTCTTTTTCTCTGCGTTTTCAGAACTGCTCTCTTTTGCCGTGCAGCTTTCTCTTTCCTCCGCCAGCTCTTTTACCACGGTGAGCAGGGCCTCGTAAATTTCTCTGTCCGATGCGTCTTTTACGGATTTACCGAGTTTCGTCTGTAATAATGCATGAATTGCCATGGGAAATTCTCCTTATAAATATAAAATCAACCTTTTACCGCGCCGGCAGCCACACCCTTGATGATGTACTTCTGTCCTGCCAGATATACGATAATGATGGGAATAATGGTCAGCATGATGCTTGCCATCATAGGTCCCATTTCTACTTTTCCGTAGCTGCCGCGGAAATACTGGATCAGCATGGGAATGGTTTTGTATTTCTTGATGTCCAGTACCAGGGTAGGAAGCAGATAATCGTTCCATACCCACATGGCTTCCAGAATACCTACGGAAATCATGGTGGGAGCCAGCATGTGCATATCAATCCTAAAGAAGGTCTGTACCGGGTTGCAGCCGTCAATGAGTGCTGCCTCTTCGATTTCCACCGGAATGGATTTTACGAAGCCGCAGAACATGAATACCGCAAGCCCCGCACCGAAACCAAGATAAATAATCCAGATGGTCCAGGGGGTATTTAATTTCAGTCTGTCCGCTGTCTGGGACAGGGTGAACATTACCATCTGGAACGGCACTACCATGGAAAACGCAAACAGTAAGTACATTATTTTACTGAATGCACTCTTCACGCGGGTGATATACCATGCACACATGGAGCAGAAAAGTAAAATTGCCGCAACTGAGGTAATGGTAATAAACAGGCTGTAGAAAAGACTGCTTAAAAAGCCTTTGGATGCAATGGCATCAATGAAGTTGTCAAGTCCGGCAAAGGTTTCCGCTGTGGGAAGCTTAAACACCGAGCCGGTACTGATTGCAGATTCCTTTTTTAAGGAATTCATTAAAATCATGAAGGCGGGATAAATCCAAAGTAAAGAAAGAATGGAAAGAATTACCGTAGTAATGTAATTACCTATATTTCTCTTTTGTTTCATTACTGCTGCACCTCCTTAGAACGGGTTGCCTTTAACTGGAACAGGGCAATAGAAATAACCAGAATACAGAAGATAACGGCTTTTGCCTGTCCGTAGCCCTTCCAGAGTGCGCCTGCACGGGCATAGAAGGTCTGGTAGATATTGAGCGCCATCATTTCAGTGGAGTGATTGGGGTCACCGCCGGTTAATGCTAAGTTCTGATCAAAAAGCTTAAAGGAATTGGTCAATGTCAGGAATACACATACGGTAATGGATGACATAACCATGGGAATTTTAACCCTTAACAACGCCTGCCATTTGTTTGCTCCGTCAATTTCCGCTGCTTCAATCAGGGAATCGGGAACGTTCTGCAGTCCTGCAATGTAAATAATCATCATATAACCGATCTGCTGCCAGCACATCAGAATGATAAGGCCCCAGTATCCTGCGGTGGAATTCAGCGCTAAAAGCGGTTTTTCCACTAAGGTTAATACACAGTTAATCAGAATCTGCCAGATATAACCAAGTACGATACCGCCAATCAGGTTCGGCATAAAGAATACGGTTCGGAAAATATTGGTTCCTTTGATTTTCTGGGTCAGTAAAACCGCCAGGCCAAAGGCGATAATGTTGATGGTCAGAATGGAAACTACCGCAAACAATACGGTGAATACAAAGGAACGTCCGAACGAAGCATCCGTCAGCGCTGCTTTGTAATTGGTAAATCCAACCCACTCTGCATTGTTTACCGTTGTAAACTTACAAAAAGATAAATACAACCCCTGACCAAACGGAACGATAAATCCGATAATAAATGCAATCAATGTGGGAAGAACAAAAATCGGTGCACTTTTCTTCAATGCCTTCTCCATAAGCTACCTCCAAAAAACGGGCAGGCTTTTTTAGGTCCCTGCCCGTTAAATATAATCTAAATTACTGCTGGTTTGCTAACTGATATTCGGTTGCCCATCCGTCTACGAATGCGCTTACGACTGCATCCCAGTTAGCATCGGTTTCGTCTGCTGCGTATGCGGTCAGAGCGGAGCCTACACCGTTCTTCCATTCTTCGGAAGGCATTGTGGGGAAGTTCCATGAAACAGGAGTCTTTCCTTCTGCGGTGTACTCTCTGTCCTGCTGAACAAACAGGTTAGTAGATTCCTTGGCATTCTTGAAAGGAATTACAAATCCCATATCGTCTGCCATGCTGGAAGTACCTTCTTCAGAAGTTACACACCAGTAAAGGAAGTCTAAGGTTGCCTGGATATCTGCGGGATCTGCATCCTTGTTTACACACCAGTAGTTCTCGGTACCGGTGCAGAGACCCTGATTTGCTTCGTCACCTACGCCGATGTAGATGGGAATCATAGCTAAATCGTCATCGGTGAATTTGTTTTCGCCAACTAAGTTAGCATATTCCCAGGAACCGTTCTGGAAGAAGACTGCCTGCTTGTTTAAGAATTCGTTACGGGAGTCATCACCGGTCTTTGCTGCAAGGTCTTTACCTGCACAGGTGCTGTTGTTTACATATAAATCCCAAATTGCACGGTAATTATCCAGATAGGTGCCCTTGATGGCATCGGTGGAGCCGATTCCGTCATCTTTGTATTCAAAGTAAATGGGAAGGTTTGCTAAGTGTGTCTTAAATCTCCAGTCGGAAGAACCGTCCATACCTGCGGAGGTAAATGCTGAGAAACCGAGTTCGGAGGAACGTGCGGTAATGTCTTCCGCTACCTTCTTTAAGTCTGCAAAGGACTTGATGTCATCCACGGTGTAGCCTGCTTCTTTCAGTAAGGTCTTGTTGCAGATCAGACCGTAAGACTCGATTACATATGCGATACCTGCAACGGAATCTCCGTCCTTTAAGGCGTAATCCTCGCTGGTCAGTTCGTTGAATACTGCGGTACCGGAGAGATCATAGCAGTAATCCTTCCAGTTTGCCAGACCTACGGGGCCGTTTACCTGGAATAAGGTAGGAGCACCGCTCTTGCCCATTTCACTCATCAGAGTGGTTTCATAGTTGCCGCTTGCTGCGGTAACAACAGTTACCTTTGTACCTGTCTGTTCGGTATAGGTCTTTGCCAGTGCCTGCCACTGCTCATCCTGTTCCGGTTTGAAGTTCAGGTAATATACGGAGCCGCCTGCTGCGGTGTTTTCACCTTCTTTGTTGTCCGCTGCGGTGTTTTCACTTTCTTTGTTGTCCGCTGCGGTGCTTTCGCTGCCGTTTCCTGCATTGTTTGTGTTGTTATTGCCGCATCCGGTAAGGGTACCTACTGCCAGCGCCGTTGCCATTCCAAGGGCAAATAAACGTTTTACATTTTTCATACTTTTTCTCCCTTTCTTTTTAGAATGTGCTGCCGTGCAGCACGTTTCTTTGTTATGCACTTATCATAGCAGTAAACTTCCCATAACCATTATCAAATATTCAACCTTGAATGCAAAAAATTAAACCTGGCGGTTATTGCTCCGCCTCATATTCCTTTATACTTTCATCCGCCATTTTCACAAAGCCTTCCGTATCAATTTTTCCTTCCTTCAGAAGGGGCAGCGCCTCTCCTATCGTTTTCTCCTGCAGAATGGAATTCCATTTTACCTGATAATTGGGAACAATCTGCGCAGCTCCGGTGAATGCTTCCATATAATCGGAAAGCACCTTGGGGGCTTCCTCAAAATCCTGTGCAAAAAAGGCTTCTTTTTCCTGTTTGTTGTAATGGGTGCGGAATTTCAAGAATTCCACTGCCGCCTCCTTTACCTCGTCGCTGTAGGTGGACACCACTGCCCAGCCGAAGGTCTCCGGAGAGGCCACCATGGTCCTTTGCGGAAAGGCCGCAAAACGCACCTTATCCTCCCAGCCATCCGGAATCTGGTCAATCAGCCAGTAACCGTTGGCGAGCATGGCTGCCTTGCCCGAAAAAAAGTTGCTATACGCCACATCGTAATCCACATGCAGAGCATCCTCCGTGGTGTAGGTGAAAAGCTTCTGCAGGGTTGCCGCCAGCTTGTAACCGCTTGGGTTGTCATAGCTTTCCGGCAGCATCCGGCGCATAAAATCCGCTCCCTCCGGATCCTCCGCCACTGCCGCCGTGGCAATCAGCATGGGGGACCAGCCGGTACCCTCCGTATGCAGGGCCAGCGGCGTAATCCCCTTCTCCTTCAGCTTATCACAGCAGGCATAAAATTCCTCCCATGTGGCAGGAAAGCTGTCTACCCCCGCCTGTGTGAACAGTTCTTCGTTATAAAACATACCGGCACAGGTAAAGGCTGCCGTGCTGATGGGACCTAAATACACCTTTCCGTCCTCATAGGTGCATCCCTTTAAGACCGCCGGTTCGATTTCCGCCATCCATTTCTCATCTTCCTCTAAATAAGGTGTCAGATCGGTGAGCCGTCCCTCTTCCACCATCATCTGGTAAAAGGACGGTACCGTGCACACATCATAGATTATGGCGGGCAGGGTACCGGTCACATTCATACGCTTTAAGTTCTGCCGGTATTCCTCTTCCGTTTCCAGCACCCACTGCACATCCAGATAATATTTTCCTTCGTATGCCCTGTTGAAGGCATCCGCCAGCTCCTGGTTGTTCTTCTTTCCCGTGGTAGGATCCACTGTGAAAATAATGGGAATACGCACCTCTTCCGTACTTTCCTCTTCGGTTTTATTATTATTTTTGCCGCCGCAGCCGGTCAAAAGACCGCCTGCCATTGCCACGGCAAGAAGCAGTGCCAGTGTTCTTTTTCCTTTTTTATTCTTCATTCTGCACACCTCCTCCGGGAATACGGATGATACATGTTGTACCGTCCTCCTCCGCCCGGTACCGGTAGCGGACGTTGTCCCCGTATTTCAAACGCAGTCTGGTAAGTACATTCACAACCCCGTAACCGTTTTTCTGATTGGGAAAGCTTTTCTTTGCCTCGGAAAGCGTTTTTTCGTTCAGGGCATTGATTTTTTCCGCCATATCCTCCTCAATGGGCGTACCGTTATTGTAAACCACAAGCAGTAAATCACCCCCGTCCCGGTATATGCGGATGGCAATGATACCGCCCTCGTATATTTCCCGGAACCCGTATTTAATGGCATTTTCCACGAGCGGCTGTAAAATCAGCTTAAGAACATAGGTTTTCTCCGGCTCCACCTCGCAGTCCACCGTGTAAGTAAACAGGTTTTCGTTTCGGATTTCCTGAATCTGAAGGTAACTTCTGACATTCTCCAATTCATCCGCCACCGTCACAATATCATTTCCTTTACTTAAGGAAAGCCTCAGATATTTGGAAAGCGCCTGAATCATTTTCATGGTTGTTTCTTCTTTATTAATACGTGCCAGCATGTATATGGTGTCCAGCGTGTTATACAGAAAATGTGGGTTGATCTGGTTGATCAGCATATTCAGTTCGCTGGTACGCAGCTCCTTCTGCTGGTCCTTGATTTCCGTCAGAAGGTTTTCAATGTTAATAAGCATTTTATTGTAGGAATTTCCAATCCGGTCCAGCTCCGTATTGGTATGCAGATGCACCTGATGGGAAAAATCGTTGCCGTCGAACTCCGTCATTGCCCTGCTAAGCACCTTAATGGGCCTGGTAATTTTGTTGGAAAAATACACACTCAAGACTACCGCAATGGCAATAACCAGAAAATAGATACTAAACAATACCATCATAATTCTGCCGGTGCCTTTCGTTAACACCCGCTCCGGTATTATGGTAAAGACCGAAAAGCCGCTCTGCTTCTGCTTATACAGGAAAAGCATTCCCTCCGCCACTCTTTCGCCCTGCAGCACAACACCGTTTTTTTCTTCTACGGCATAGTCCGCCAGCAGTCTTTTTGTGCTTTCCGTCAGGGAAAAGGAAGCAGGGAACCAGGAGTCACAGATGTTGCCGCCGCCATCCATTACACCCATGGCGGCTTCCCCGGTAAAGGAATCGCCGCCCTCTTTTATACTGTCCAGAAATTCGCTGTCCATTTTCAGAAACAAATACCCCGGCTCATGGGCATAATCTAAGCTGTGTACCTTTCTGCCGATAAAGAGTGCTTCCTTCCCGGTGCCGAATAAGGTATCCTCCGCCACAAACCAGACCGTATCCGCATAGGAATCCCCCAGCCTGGTCAAGAAACCGCTTTCTGAAAAATCCGCATAGGGAATTTTGGAATAAGAACGTGTATACAGATTCTGCTTGTTATCCACGTAACAGTATTCGGAAACATGGTCCAGATTGATATAGGCAAAATATTTACTTAAAGAATTCTTTTCCACTTCCTCAAGCGGCTTTGCCTTCAGGCTCTGCTGCACCTGGTCGTTTAAGATACATTCCTCCGTAACCTTATCCGCTTTCTGGAACAAAGTATCTAAGGAAATCCCCATCTTTTCATTCAGGAAAGCATACTGGTTCGTCACAATGACCAGCATATTGCTGCGCATATAAAACCAGACTCCTACGCTGGACAGCAAAAGCGCCAGCAGTAAAAGTCCGATTGTATACCTTAAATATTTTTTTTGAAATCCCGATACACTTTTTTTCTTTCTCATGCGTCAAATTCCTTTTTGTATTCGCTGGGCAGTTTTCCGGTGTATTCCTTAAACAGATGGGCAAAGTAGGAAGGATTGCTGATTCCTATCTGGTCGCAGATGCTGCCGATGCTCTCTGCATTGTTCTGCAGAAGCTTCTTTGCTTTTTCCATGCGGCACTGCAGCAGGTACTTTTTAAAAGACATGTGAAAGGTTTCCTTAAACACCCTGCCGAAGTAAACCGGGTTTAAGTAAATATGGGTGGCAACGGAAACAATGGACAAATCCTCTTCCTGTAAATGCTCCTCCACGTAAGCCGCCGCTGCATTCATATATTCCTTGCCGCCCTTGATGTCGTGGGCTTCCGCATATTCCTTCCGAAGCTCTACTGCCCGGCACAGGATTTTGTAGCAGACATCCACTTCCTTGGAGGCATGCAGGCTCTGCATATTGGAATAATAATTCTGAAACTGTTTCTTTAACTCCTCCGTCATACCATAGGAGTCCTCAACCGCCATTTCCGCTTCCAGCATCACGCCGTGCATTTTCTGACGCTGCAGATCCTCATCATCCGGCAGAGCATAAAGAAAGCGGATAAAGGCATCCTTTAAGCTTTTTTCGTCATTCTTCCGGATAGCACCGAGAATGGGCAGGGTTTCCTCCGTATTTTCTCCCTTTGCCGCCTTTCCGCCGAATTCTTCCTTGACGGCAAAGGTGCTTCCCCCGGAAGCCGTTGCCAGTTCAAACAGCTTTCCTGCCTCTTCATAGCTTTTCCGGATACCCGTAAGTCCCTTGTAGGGCTTGGATATGGATGCCACCACGGGGCTCTTTAATTCTTCCCTTGCGTCCTCCAAAAAAGCCTTCAGCTCATGTACCGTTGTATTTTCTTTGGTTTTGACAACAAAGATTTCCGCACCCGTTTCGGAAAGAAAATGCCAGAAAAAATACCGGCTTCCGATTTTTTCCTGCAGTAATTTTTCCAGGGCAAAACGGGAAGCTTCGTATTCCAGCGCATTAGTGATTTTATAGGCGATATCAATATCCGCTTCCACGGTAATGAACCGTTCTTCTTTTTCCGGCATCTGACCGACAGTTTCCAGCACCTCCGTCAGTTTTTCAAAAGGTATCTGATCCTGCAGATATTTCTGCACCACCACCTGTAAAAAGCTCACAGAGTCCCTTTTTACCATCCGTTCCCAGTTTTCAAACTTTTCCGCATTCTTTTTCTGTTCCATGCAGGTTTTATACGCACTTTCCATGGTTTCCTGCAGTTTTTCGTCCTCAATGGGCTTTAAAAGATATGCAAACGCTCCTAATTCACATGCCTGCTGGGCATAGGAGAAATCCCTGTAAGCGCTTAATACAATAAACAGACATTCCTGTCCTGTTTTTTTGATTTCCTCCATGACCTGCAGTCCGGTGACCTGCTTCATACGGATGTCCGTAAGCACCACATCCGGCTGCTTTTCCCTTATGATGCGGATGGCCTGCTCCCCGCTCTGGGCAGTGCCCACCACCTGAAAGCCCATCCGGTCCCACTCATAGGTATTGACCAGTCCTTTTAACAGAATCGGTTCATCATCTACAATTACAAGTTTTAATAATTCCATACATTTATCCAGCATTCGTGAGATTACGTTATATTTTGTGACATCTTCAGTTTACTTCCCAAATGCAAAAAATCATACTAATTACCATACCCTAAATATAAAAAATCATACTTTTTTTACATCCTTTGTACGGTTTTCTTATAGACAATGCTAAAATAAATACCCTCCGCAACCGCTGTTATCGTCCAGGAAAAGATATAGAGAAGATACAGGGACGGAATGGTGTGGAAATACGCAAATACGGTATAAATCCAGATGACACGGAACACGCAGGAGCCCATTACCACGATAATGGTGGGAACCACGCTTTTGCCAAGACCTCTGGATGCCGCTATGGTGCAGTCCATGAACGGCGCCATCACAAAAGAAAAGCCCATAATACGCAGTCTCTGCATGCCGGCATCTATAACCTCGGTGTTGTTGGCAAACAAAGATAAAAACTGTCTGCCTGACAAAAGCAGTACACCGCCCGCAAGGGCAGCCACTCCGGCACCGTAAAACAGACTGATGAAATAGCTCTTCTTCATGCGTTCCTTTTTGCCCGCTCCCCTGTTCTGTCCGATGAAGCTGGCGCATGCCGTGTAGAACGCATTCAGGATATTGAAAATAACCGTATCCGCATTGGCCGCCGCCGAGTTGCCGGATACCATAACCGTGTCAAAGGAATTGACGCCCATCTGCACAAACAGATTTGCGATGGCAAAAATGGCATTCTGGATGCCGGTGGGCAGTCCGATTAACAGCACGGATTTTGCGGCGTCCTTATGCAGCCGTATTTTTCTTACGGACAGATTGCATTCATCCTCCCTGCGCAGCAGATTGGCAATGATAAGCACTGCCGATACATACTGGGCAATCACACTGGCAATCGCGACGCCCGCTGCCGCCAGATGCATCACAATGACAAAAAACAAATTCAGCAGGACATTCAGAATGCCCGCAATGCTTAAGTAAACCAATGGATGCCTGGTATCCCCACCGGCGCTCATGACGCCGTTGCCGAAATTATAAACCGCCATACCGGGCAGACCCAGCGCATAAATCCGCAGATACAGCACTGCCTGCTCCAGCAGATCTTCTTTGGTTTTCATGAGGGTAAGCACCGGTCTTGCCAGTACAAAGCACAGGATGCAGGCAGCCATACCCACAATAAAGCATAAAATCAGGGAAGTATGGATGGTCTGTTCCACATTTCTTTTATCCTTGGCTCCCAGGCCCAGCGCCACCTGTACGTTGACACCGCTCCCCATACCGATTAAAAATCCCACAAATAACGAAACGAGAAGGGTTGTGGAGCCGACGGCTCCCAGCGCCTTGTAGTCGGCAAACTTACCGACTACCGCCACGTCGCTTAAATTGAACATGACCTCTAAAAGCTGGGAGAGCATCAACGGAACACTGAATAAAAAGATGTTCTTCCACAAAGACCCTTCTACCATATTAATCGTTGTTTTCTTTTTGTTTTTTGTTTCTCCGCACATGACGATGTCTGCACAACAGTACTATCCCCACGATAACAGCCACCGCTGCCACGGCAATGCCGGTAATAAGCAGCGTACTGTTTTTACTGTTTTCTCCTATCTTAAATGTTCCTTCCGCATCTGCCGTAAATTCTATGTAGCTGCCGATGACGCGGGAGTCCGTTTTTTCAAAGTTTCCGTTCTTTTCCACTAAAATGTGGCAGTTGTCGCTGTCCTCACAGTATACACGTAGGGTGACTTCTCCCTGATACAGAGTGCCTTTCTCGGTATCCTCCTTCGGATTTTCCACCCGGTAACGGTACACGCCGTCCTCCTGTGTGACACTTAAGCATGCGCCCGGATAAAATTCTCCGGCTGCCATTAAAACCGCCTTGCCGCCCTCCACCGTATCCTCGGAGGCAACGGAGGCAATCCATTCCTTGTATTCCGCGTTGAGAACGGTATTGCTGCGGATGCCTGCCTCGTCGATTTCGGGCCAGCTTCCGTAATAGCCTTCTTTTTCCGGTACTTCCGGAAGGTCCAAATCGGAAAGCCTGCTGCCGTAGGTGCAGTTTATCTTTGCCACCTCTTTGTCATCCGCCATAAATGTAACCGTGAAGTAGGTAAAGGCATCCGGCACATTTTCCATATTGTTCAGTTCTTCGTAGCTGATGGGGCAGGCGCCGTTTTCATAGCCGATGCCGTCCACACCGTCCAGGCCGCCTTCCACATAATAATTGCCGTACATGGTGCCGTTATCCTTCAGGGAACCGGCAATGCCGCCACCCGCTTCTCCGCTCATGGAGACGGTGTTGCATGCATAGCTGTAGAAAATATCACAGCCTCTGCCGGTGATACCTCCCACATAATTTTTACCGGTGATATTGCCCATGCTGTAGCAGCTCCGGATGGCATAATCCGCAGAACCGGCAATTCCGCCTACATTGCTGCCGCCGGTACTTTCAACGTCCGCATAGGACTCGCAGGAAATAATGGCGCCGTAATCCGCTTTTCCCGCAATACCGCCTACGCAGTCTTTTTTACCGGTCACCTTGCCGGTGTTGCGGCTGTCACGCACTACTGCCTTCACCGTCTGCTCCACATCAAAGCTTTCCGCACCGGAAAGAGTGATATCCTCCTCCGGGTCAAAATCGTATTCCGTGGCAATCTGTCCCACGACACCGCCCACGTTGGTGTCGGCTTCTATGGTTCCCCGGTTGATACAGAGAGTGATCTTCCCCTTCTGGAAACCGGATGTATCGTAAAGTGCTTCATCCGCCACCTCCTTTTCCGTACCGGGATCCCCCGGTGTCACATCCCCGTCCGTTGCCGGTTCGTCGGAGGTGTCTTCTATAGAGATGCCTTCATAACGGAATAAATCGTCCCTGATTTCGCTGGTAAGCTTCCGCAGAACCCTTGCCTGTTCTGTCAGGGCATCCATATTCCCACTGTTTGTATCCGCGGATTTTTCCAACAGATCCGCCAGAGCCTCCAGGCTGTTCGTGGCGTCATCCAGATTCTTGTTGAGTAATTCCAGATTGTTCTTTATAACGCTTTCCCTGCTCTCTGTGGCATCCGTCATGGTGTCTATATGACCGGAAGCGCTTTCTCCGAACTTCTTCAGGGCTGTTTTATAGCTTTCCCAGTCATCATTGCCGGAAATATCCGGCCAGGAATCATTGCCTGATATATCAAACCAAGGATTGTTTCCTGAAATATCGTCCCATGGGTTGTTGCCGGAAATATCATCGAGGGGACTGTCCGCCGTAACATTGCCTGCCTCAGAGCCAGCCATGCCTTCCACCTCCCGGGGTGGGTCATCGGGGTCGGGCTTCATGCCGTTGTTGCCGGACACGTCGGCAAGGTCATCATTCAGTTTCCGTATATCGTTGCTGACACCGCCAAGCTCCTGATTGTAAATATACCAGAGATCCACCGCTGCCGTGGAAAGCTCTTTCCCGGCGGCATTTGCTCCCTTTAAGCTGCCTGATATCTGCCTGGCTATCTGTGTGGCATCCCTGCTCGTCTTACTGATTTCATCGTAAGTGGCATCCAACAGGTCAAGGAATTTGTCCGTTTCCCGGTCCAGCTCCTGCAGCTTGTCGCTTAAATACTGGATTTCCAGAAAAGGCTCCATCTGGCCGGCCATACCGCCCACGTCCTTACGTCCCAGAACATGTCCGTTATTGGTGCAGCTCTGTAGGTACCCCTGATGCAGTCTGCCCACGATGCCGCCGATGTTGTAGCCCACATGCTCATAACCGATGTCGCCGGTATTGACGCAGAAATAAATCTTGCCGCCGGAAATACCCGCAATACCGCCGGTATCCGTATGGGCAGCCACATTGGAGGTGCTGTTTAGCTTCTCTAAATTGTCCACGGAAAAGTCATCCAGATCATAGGTTACTTCCGTACTGTAGGTATTGATTTTACCGCTGTTGCCGCAGTTGTTCAGGGTACCGTCGTTACTGCCGGCAATACCGCCCGCGGAATGGTCTCCCAAAATCACACCGGCATTCTTGCAACGGCGGATTTCACCGGTTTCCGCGTTGCTTCCGGCAATGCCGCCCACGTTGGTATCACCGATGACCGTACCGGTAAAGCTGCAGTTTTCCACAAGTCCGTAGTTCACACCTACAATGCCGCCTACCTGCTTTGCCGTTCCGTCCGGGGCTACATGTCCTTCCACGGTCAGTCCCTTCACAATACCGCCGTCCTGCACATAGCGGAACAAGCCCTTGTCGGAGCCTGCGGATGTAATTTCTAAATTGCTGATATGGTGTCCCGCACCGTCAAAATAACCGCCGAAGACCGGAATGCAGAGCTCATCCGCACCGGTCAGGCTGATGTTGTCCGTAAGAATGACCAGCTTGTCCACGGACCATTCGTCCACGCTGCAATCTGCCGCGAATTTGCGCAGCTCCTCTTCCGTGCCGATTTCTATCCTGGTATATACTTTATCCGCCTGCTGTGTACGGTAGCTGCCGCCCCTGTACTGCTCGTAAGTGGGAACCTCTGCCGCCAGTGCCGGAAATGTGGTCTGTAAAAGAATGAGTGCCGCGCAGACACCTGCCAAAACCTTCTTACTCTTCATGGTCTGCCACCTCACTTTCTGTTCCTTCCGTAGCTGTTTCTTCTGCCGAAGGTCCTTCATCCTCATCTCTTATAGTGCTTTCCCCTTCCATCCGTACTAAATCCCTGGGGCGCACCACCGCACCCATTTCACCGTCAATGATACCCTGGAATTCGCCGTCCAGCACACCGTTTACATATCCTCTGATGTGACCGTTCATGAAGACACGGCCCTTGGCAGGCAGCGCTCTCGTCACATCCCGTTTTAAGGTAAATGCCGTCTTCTGGATGATAATATCACCCACAAGCAGGGTCTGGGGCAGTGCTAAAAGCACCAGTAAAATAGAAGTCAGGGTACCGCGTCCCAGTGCCAGACCGATTGCCGCTACCGCTGCATTGGAGGAAACACCGCTGATGATAAATCCCGCCGCTACCAGCATGGAACCGCTGGTTACGATGGTGGGGAATGCCTGGTTTAAGGATTCAATAGCTGCTTCCCTGATATCCATGTAATTCTTCAGATCCATATACCGGCTGGTAATGACAATCGCATAGTCGATGGTCGCACCCATCTGGATAGCCGATACCACCAGGTAACCTAAGAAGTAAACCGGCTCGTTTAAGAGATACGGCAGGGAGAAGTTCATCCAGATACTTCCCTGGATGGTCACAACCAGCAATACGGGAAGACCTGCCGACTGGAAGGTAAACAGCAGAATAATCATAACAAATACCGCCGTCAGCACGGTAATGATGGTATTGTCCGTTGCAAAGGAGTCGCCCAAATCCTTATCACTGGTAGAGTTTCCGACCAGCAGTATCGAATCTACGTCGTAGTATTGTGCCACGGTATTGCGGATTTCCTCCAGCGCCGCTTCCGTTTCGTCGCCTTCCACCGGGACGGAAAGCTCCAGTACAAAGCGGGTGTCGTCTTCACCAATGAGCTGGTCCTTAGCGATTTTTATCTGGGAGTATGCATCCGTCAGCGTTTCCTCCAAATCACCGGAAAGAGTGATATTTCCCTTTTCCTTCTGGTCGTAAATAAACAGGAACATATCAATAAACGGTACCTTGTAGTTGCTGACACCGTCAATCAGAGCACCGTAATTATCGTCGTTCAAAGCGTATGCGGAGTACAGGGTATTGGCAATTTCCACATCCATATCCAGCATTTCCGCAAACTGTCTCGGAGAAAGCTGCTCCGTCAGGGTATAGCCGTCCATGGCTTCGATGTTGGCAAGTCCCTGACAGGATTTGACATACGGAAGCCTGGACAGGGCATTTAAGGCTCTTGCCTCTTTTTCGTAGTCACCGTTTGGCACCAGAACCGCAAGCTGATTGACTTCGCCGAATTCCTTGTTTACCATGCTCACCGAGAATTTATTGTCGCTCATGCGGCTGGCGCTTAAGGAGTTTACATCAAATGCATACTGCGCCTTATTGGAAAGGAAAAATGCCACAATAACCGCCACGATAAGCAGCGGCGGTACAATGTAACGGGTTGCCACACAGAACCTGCCGACTGCCGTAATCTTCGGCACGAAGCTTTTGTGGTGGGTATTGTCAATAGCCTTGGAAAACGTAAGCAGAAGTCCGGGCATCAGGAAGAATACCGCCACCATACTGAAGATAATGGATTTGGCAAGAATAATACCCATATCGTAACCTATCCTGAACTGCATGAACATCATGGCTACCATACCGGAAACCGTGGTTAAGGAGCTGGAGGAAATCTCCGGGATTGCCTTGCTAAGTGCCACGATAACCGCTTCCCGGGCATCCTTGCTTTCATGCTCTTCCATGAAACGGTGGGCTAAAATGATGGCATAGTCCACCGCAAGACCAAGCTGCAGCACCACGGCAATGGAGTTTGTAACAAAGCTGATGGTGCCGAACCAGAAGTTGGTTCCCTTGTTTAAAATTGCCGCTACTATAAAGGTCATCAGGTAAACCGGAATTTCCGCATAGGTGGTGGAGGTAAACAGAAGCACAGCCACGATAACCACCGCCGCCAGACATAAGATTAAAATCATGTCGTTGTTCAGGTCGGAGGCATCTCTTTCCTCCTGTCCGATATCGGAAGAATAATACACATCATATCCGGAAAGCCCGGAAAGCAGGTTTTCCAGATTTTCCTTGGTGTTTTCCGAATCCGCATCCTCATCAAACGTCACGGAGTAAAGCGCCTCCATATCGTGATAGTGGTCCTGCGTATCGTCAAAATCAAGCATGCTGACGCCGGGCAGCTCCTTGATTTTCTCCGAAAGCTTTTCCGCTTCATCGTAGGTGATGTTGCAGACTAAAATCCGGGCGCTGCCGTAGGTAATAAACTGCTCATCCATCCGGGTAAGACCACGCCTTGTCTCGGTGGTATCCGGCAGATAGGTCGTCAGGTCGTTGTTGACCTTTACCTTATTCATACATAGCACACTAAATACACAAAGTACGATAAATACAAGATAAAATCCCTTCCTTTTATCCACAATCAATGTGGCAAGCTTAACCATAAAGGATTCGTCTTTTTTCTCTTTCGCCATATTAATCCTCCTTGTTTTGCGCAGCAAAATGCGACTGCCTCTGCAGGAGCAGAGGATTTAGCCTCCTTGTTTCTACCTGTTTCTGTCAACATTTTATCTTAGAACCATTTGTTTGTCCATATAAGAAATGCCAAAAAGCTGTCCACGCAAGAAGAGCTTTTTGGCATTTTTCATTGTTTTATTTTTCCGCTGCCGGATTCTCCGTTGTATTGTATAAATCGGGAAGTTCGTCCAGGGTAATCACATAATCGTCGTTGTAAATTTCGTTTAAGGTATCGGTATCATTGTGGTCGGTAATGTGCTCCGTATGCCAGGTCATGAACCATACCCAGCCCGCATTTGTTGTGGTAAGCTGATCCACGGTAGGAATGCGTCCGCATTCATGGAAGCAGATGGGCCTTTCTTCTCCCACCACATCCTTTACTTTATTATACAAAGCCGCATTGGAGCCGTCATTGTAGGAATCCGCACCGGCAATGTCCACATAGGCATCGCCGGGATACCAGTCGGCGTAGCCGTTGCCGTTGCCGGAATAACCCAGTACCCAGATTAAATTGTCCAGTCCCCAGTAATTGGTGTAACGGTCGTACATCATGACCCAGAGCTTCTTAAAGTTTTCCGAGCCGCCCTTGCCCCACCAGAACCAGGCACCGTCAAATTCATGGAACGGACGCCAGAGCACAGGAATGTTTTCTTCCTTAAGCTCCTGCAGTGCTTCGGCTGCCTTGTCCATTCCTTTGATAAGGGTTTCGTATTCCGGGGTGCCCTCGGTAAGCGCTTTGTCCCAGTCGGTGATCGTGGTGTTCATGCACTCGCTCCAGCTTCCCGAGAAATCAGAACCGCAGTGCCAGCAGATGGTCACGATACCGCCTCTGTCATACCATTCCTTTGCCCTTCTGTTTACGCCGTCGAAGTCATCGTTCATGTAGTCCAGGCCGCGGATGGCGGGATATTTTCCGGTGTTGTCGTAAATGTAGTCGAATTCGTACTGTTCGCTGCCCATCCAGGTTGACTCCTGCTGCCCGGATAAAATAGCATTTCCGTAAGTGTCGCAGATGTAGGTAAACAGGTCCTGCGCCGCCTCGCTGGCGTCAGGGTTTGACAGAACGCCCGGCGTGTAGACCGCGTTTTCCGCTGCATCGCCGGCATCGGTGCTGCCGGCAGCATTCTCCGTCTGCTGTGTGTTGCCGGTGTTGTTATTGTCCTCCGTCTGCTGCGCATTGGTTTCGTTTTCTCCGCTGCCGGACGTAGCGCAGGCCGTCGCGCCCACGGCAAGAGTCAGGGCACATAATAAAGCAAGTAATCTTTTTTTCATAATCATCAGTATTCCTTTCCTGCTGTTTTTCATTTGAAGTCACAAGTTACTTACAGTATATACCGAACAGACATGAAAAAGCAAAACTCTTTTTTATCTCCGCACATATTCTTCTATGGCGTCCGCCGCGCAAGCCACACCGTTTTCTCTCTGCATCTTTGCGGAAATCTCCCTTGCCGCTTCGTCGTACTGTCCGCTCACCAGGTCAAGCAGGGCACTTTCAATCTGTTCCGTGGTGCAGAGTTTTTTCCGGATATATAAGGGTTCCGGCCCGGCTCCCAGCCTGTTGTCCATTCTGCCGTAAAAATACTGGTCTAATGCCAGAGGAATAACAAGTGTGGGACAGCCATACAGAAGGCTTAAACCGTTTGTGGTGCAGCCTCCGTGATGAACCACGCCTCTTACATAGGGGAAAATGTAGCTGTAAGGAACCGCATCGATAAAATACAACTTCTCCGTATTGACCTTTTCCACCTCTTTTATCTGGTCTGCCTGGATAATGGCGCGGATGCCCGCCATTTTAGCTGCCGTAAGCGTCCGCTCCTGCAACTCCGCCAGTTCTTCTGACTCCGCTTTTCCGAAGGCAATAAAGATGGGCTTTTCGCCTTTTGCAAGAAACGCACGTAAAGAGTCCGGCATCTCGTACTGCGCCGCATCCTCCGCAGGATGATACCAGTAACCCGTCACATACGTGTCCTTGTCCCAGGAAGTATCGGGCGGCATTAACTGCGGGCTTACCGGGTAAAACGTAAGCAGGTGCCTGCCGTCCATCACCGGATACCGGTCACTCATTTTCCACTTGGGCAGTCCCACCGATTTCCGCCATTTGTTCATCATGATTTTGGTCAGCATGCTCATGCCGCTGTAAAGGCTGTTATAGGTCTTTCCCACCTTGGGGCTGTCGTATTCCTCACTGTATAAAGAATACTTAACCGTTTTATCCATGGGGCTGTAAAAATAACGGGCGCAGGGAATGTGGTAATATTCCGCCGCATGGCGGGCAAATGCCCCACAGGTGCCGTACATGATTAAATCGGAACCCTGGACCGCTTCCATGGTCTGCTCCATGAAGGCAGGGCTTTCTTTTTTCAGCTTCATAAGCCCCTTCATAAAATCCGCCGAGGTCTTATAATCCGTCACCATGTACTGCATCACATGGTCGGCATTGCCGTCCAGATGCAGATAGGTCACACCCTTTTCTTCTATCATGGGACGGAACTTTTCATGAGTTAAAATTCGGAATTCATGCCCTCTCTTTTTCATTTCCATTCCCAATTCCACCAGAGGGTTTACATCCCCTCTGGTGCCGACTGCTACTGCCGTAACACGCATACTACTGTCTCCTTTCTCTTACGCGATTGTCCAGTTCTGGCTTTCCATCTGCAAAGCAGCCATATGGGAATAAATGCCGTTTGCCGCGGAAAGCTCTTCTGCCGTGCCCTCTTCTGCCACAACGCCGTCCTTCAGCACCACAATCTTGTCGGCACCGGCAATGGTGCGCATACGGTGGGCAATTACCATAACGGTCTTATTTTTAATCAGACGGGATAGCGCCGTCTGGATAGCACTTTCGTTTTCCACATCCAGTGAAGCGGTGGCTTCGTCTAAAAGAATGACGGGCGCATCCTTTAAGAAAGCTCTGGCAATGGAGATACGCTGTCTTTCTCCTCCGGAAAGCTCACATCCGTTTTCTCCGATCATGGAGTGGTAGCCTTCGGGAAGTTTTAAGGCAAATTCATCGCAGTTAGCCATTTTTGCCGCCGCCAGGACTTCTTCGTCCGTAGCGCCCTTGCGTCCTAAGCGGATATTTTCCAAAATACTGTTGTTAAACAGGGTAACATCCTGGAACACGATGGAATACAAGGACATCAGGGTTTCCGGCTCCACCTTGGAAACATCCATGCCGCCTACGGTTATCTTACCGTGGCTGCAGTCATAGAAGCGGGCTGCCAGACGGGAAATCGTGGTTTTACCGCCGCCGGAGGGTCCTACCAGTGCCGTTACCTGCCCCTGCTTTGCCGTAAAGGAAACATCCTTTAAGACCACCTCTTTGTCCTGATAGGAGAATCCCACATGGTCGAAGCAGATGTCGCAGCCCTTGTTGCTTAAGGTGTTTGCACCTGTCTGCACAGGGTGGTCTAAAATTTCATTCATCCGGTTTACATTGGTACGGGTGCTGATAATGGCTGCCAGATTCTGCAGTACCGACTGCATGGGGTCGTACAGTCTGGAAACCACCAGTAAAAACATAAAAAAGGTCAGTACATCCAGAGACCCCTGTAACAGAAGGGAAGCGCCTACCACTGCTGTGGTTCCGATACCTAATTTTAAGATAAGTTGTGCGCAGGTCATGTAGACGGCGGTTATAAGTTCGCAGTTTGTGACTTCCTTTTCCACATTGTCCACCTTTTTGTCCAGCCCCTTTATGTAGGCGGCTTCCGCATTGTTGGACTTTAAATCCTGCATGGTTTCGATGCATTCCTGAATGCCGTCCGCACATGCCATTTTGGCATTCATGGCTTTCTGCTGCATACGGTCCGCCAGTCTGGCGGAAGAAAACACAATGCCGAAGGAAACGGGCAGTACCCAGAGGGAAGCCAGTGCCATTCTCCAGTCAAAGAAAAACAGACTGACAGCGATTAACACAGTGGAAAGAATGGCTCCCGCAAACGGCGGTATAAAATGGGAAAATGCCGTTTCAAGGAAGGTACAATCCGCCATGATGGTGCTGGTAAGGTCTGCCAGGTCCTTCTTTCCGAAGTAGGAAAGGGGAAGCTTCCGAAGCTTTTCGGCCAGTGTCAGTCTGCGGGTTCCGGTTTCCACATACGTAGCGAGGAAGGTGGCATTGTACTGCCAGTAGGTAATTCCAAATATCAGTGCCAGTGCAAGCAGGCTGCCCACTATGTAAAAAACAGCTCTTTCGTGTGTAATTTCTCCCTTTAACAGATCGCCTACGAAAAAGTAAAGCAGGGAAACGGGCACCATAAAGGAAACATTCTGTACGGCGCAGGCAACGACACCCTTTACCAAATCCTTCGCGCCTCTTTCCGATAACGCAAATCTATGCTGTAATTTCTCTATCATCACGCACTCTCCTTTCCCACTTTCCAGTTTACGGAGGAAATGTAATTCTTCATCATTTCGGCATAAATGCCGCCTTTGTTCTTCAGTTCACTGTCCGTACCGTGTTCGGCAATGCTGCCGTCCTTTAAGACATAGATGCAGTCGGCAGAGGTTACGGTGGACAGACGGTGTGCAATCATGATAACCGTCCTATCCTTTGCCAGCTCCTTAAAAGCTGCCTGTACCCTGACTTCGTTATCCGGATCGGCAAATGCTGTCGCCTCGTCTAAAATAATAATGGGCGCGTTCTTTAAGATGGCTCTGGCAATGGCAATCCGCTGGCCTTCGCCGCCGGACAAATAAACGCCGTTTGTTCCGATGACCGTATGTACACCGTCCGGCATTTTTTCCACAATGTCCATGCACTGTGCCTGTCGCAGGGCTGTCATGACTTCCTCTTCCGCAGCGTCCGGCTTTCCTAATTTGACATTATCTAAAATGGTTCCTTTTATCAGACGGCTGTTCTGGAATACAAAGGAAACGGTTTCCATTAATTTTTCCTTGCTGATATCCTTCACATTGACGCCGCCGATTAACACCTCGCCTTCCTTCACGTCGAAGAAACGGCTGATAACATTGGCAAGTGTGGTCTTACCGCTGCCGGAGGGTCCCACAAAGGCTACGGTCTGACCGCCCTTGATGGAAAGGGAAATATCCTTAAGCGCCTGAGTTCTCTCATCGTAGCTATAGGATACATGACGAAGCTCCACGGAGTTTTCTTTGGGATTTTTCGCATTCTGTGTTTCTTTCAGAGGCTCTAAACTTAAGATATTGTCCATACGCTTCATGGCATCCTCTAAAAGCATGTTGTTTTCACTCTGGAACATAATTTTTGTCATGGTTACCGTAAGAATGGGCGTCAGGATAATATAGAACAAAATATTCAGAACCAGCGTTGTGCTGATGCCGCCCTTCGTAAACCAGATACCAGCTGCCAGAATAAACGCGAATATACCGTTAATCAGAATGGTGAGCAGACACATTGGAATACGCATGCTCTTGGTATAGGAAATCGCCCATTCACTGTAACGGTCGATGGATTTTTTGAACTTTTCAAAGGAATAAACGGTCTGTCCGAAAGTCTTTACCACCGGCACGCCGCGCACATATTCCACGGCTTCGTTGGACATGTCTTCCAGTGCATTCTGGTATTCCTGCATCTTTACCTTTAAGGTCGGACCGGTCATGAACACCATCATTACCACAAAGGAAAGCACAATGGGTATCAGGCAGATAAGTCCGAAACGCCAGTCAAACGCAAACAGAAGAACCACCAGTCCCACCGGGGTCACATAAGCGCCCACCATATCCGGAAGCTGATGCGCCAGAAAGGTTTCCGTTGCGCCGGAACATTCCTGAATGGTCTTTCTGACCTTGCCGCTGCCTTCCTTTTCCAATGTGCCGAGGGGCAGGGTGATGACATGATGCAGCATGGCTTTCCGCAGATTTGCCTGCACACGAAACGCCGCTAAATGGGAGCACATCAGGGCGCAGATATAAATAACAAGGGACAGTGCCGCAAACAGCACCGCCATCCAGCCGTTATGGATAAGCCCGGCTGCCTTTGAAAAGTCAGGCATAACGGTGAGCACCTCTTTGATGATGCGCCATAAAAAATAGAAGGGAATCAAAGCGAAAGCCGCGCTGACTCCCGATAAAATCCATGAGGCATATGTGAGGAAACGGAAATTTCCCGCATAGCCCATGAGCTTTGACAGGTTAGATTGTTTTTTCATAAGAAACCTCCTTTTCAATTAGTTTATGCTAATTAGTCTATGCTAACCGCAAATCAAAAAGCAATGGGACATCACTGTCCCATAATTTTGGCCCAGCCCGCTTCAAAAAACAGATGAAGCTCTCTTAAATAGCTCTCCGCTTCTTTGGGCGGCATATTGTGAATAATCATTTCAAAAAAACCGTTAAACATCGCCGTCACAATAATGTGCTTTAGGTGCGGGGATATTTCCGGTGCCGGTCTGCCCAGTTTTGCCAGTGTTTCCAGATAATCATCCGTGGACTTGATTTCCGCTTCGATAAATTCATCCCGCATACCGGAGAAACGGGTGCCCTCCGACTTGCATAAAATCAGATAAAATTCCTTTTGGTGCGCCAGTCCGTACTGCAGCATTTCCTTCATGCAGTTCTGGGATATTTCTCCCATATGCTCCGGCTTTTTCTCCTCCGGAAGTTTGTAAAATTCCGCGAGCGCATTCTTAAACTTCTCCGTCAGGTACCTGTAATGGGTACCCACAATGGCTTCAAACAGACCTTCCTTATCCCCGAACCGGGTATAAATGGAGCCCGTGGTGGTACCTGCCTTGGCGGCAATGTCCCTCAGTGAAGCATCCGTATAGCCCTTTTCCAGAAACTCTGTCATGGCGCAGGATAAAATCTGTTCGTATACGCCTTCAATCTGTTTTGCCAGTGCATCCGCCTCCCTTATATAAACCTTGCACACATTTTGTCCATAGCACTTTTGCTTGGGACGTTTCATTATTCATAACGCCGTTATGAATATATCACCGGGAGATTTATCTGTCAAGAGGTCTTGTCTTTGCTTTTCAGAATGTTATAATAGACATGCACAAACTGCAAAGAGAGGCACATTCTGTTTTACCGAAATACTGTGTCCTCGGAAAGGCTGAACTATGTGGGCATACGAAAGTGTATTTTATCAGATTTACCCCCTGGGCTTCTGCGGCGCACCCTTTGAAAACGACGGTGTGCTGACACACAAAATCAAAAAGGTGGAGGACTGGATTCCCCATATGAAAAAATTAGGCATCAATGCCGTCTATTTTTCTCCGGTATTTGAGTCCGACACCCACGGCTACAACACCCGGGATTACAAAAAAATTGATGTCCGTCTGGGTACCAACGAAGATTTTAAGGACGTCTGCAATAAGCTCCACGAAAACGGCATCAAGGTTGTTTTAGACGGCGTTTTCAACCATGTGGGCAGGGGCTTTTACCAGTTCCAGGATGTCTTAAGAAACAGGGAGCATTCTCCTTATTTAAATTGGTTCCACATCAATCTCTCCGGCAACGATGCGTACAATGACGGTCTCTGGTACGAAGGCTGGGAGGGCAACTACGACTTAGTCAAATTGAATTTACAGAACAATGACGTGGTGGAGCACATTTTAGATGCCGTAAACTACTGGATTGATTATTTTGACATCGACGGTCTGCGTCTGGATGTAGCTTACTGTCTGGATGAAAATTTTGTCAGACGCCTGCGCAGCTTCACCGACAGCAAAAAGCAGGATTTCTTCCTGCTCGGCGAAATGCTGCACGGCGATTACAACCGCATGATGAACGATTCCATGCTGCATTCCGTTACCAATTACGAATGCTACAAGGGTCTGCACTCCAGTTTCAACAGCATGAACCTGTTTGAAATCGTCCATTCCCTGCTCCGTCAGTTCGGACCGGAAAACTGGACGCTTTATAAAGGAAAGCATCTGCTCTCCTTCGTGGACAACCACGATGTGACCAGAGTGGCAAGCATTCTGCAGAACGAAAAGCATCTGCCTCTTATTTATGCCCTCTGCTTCGGCATGCCCGGCATCCCCTGCGTATATTACGGCAGCGAATGGGGCGAAAAAGCAAATAAAAGCGAGGGCGACCCGGCTCTGCGTAAGTGCTTTGATGCTCCCGTTTTCAATGAACTTTCCGAATGGATTTCCAAGCTGGCGGAAGCCAAGAAGAACTCCCATGCCTTAAATTACGGAGACTTCCGTTCCGTTGTTCTGACAAACAGACAATGTATTTTTGAAAGAAAAACAGACGGCGAGCGTGTGCTGGTTGCCATCAATGCGGATGCTGCCCCCTATACCGCACACTTTGATGCCGGCTGCGGCACCGCCGTGGATTTAATTACCGGAGAGCCCCACGATTTCGGAGGCGGCAGCGAGCTTCCCCCTTACAGCGCTTATTTCTGGAAGATGGAGCGGTAAGGAGGATTTATGTCCCAGATTACCAAACGTGCCCTGGAGGCATCCCTTAAGAATCTGCTTTTGCAGAAGCCCTTGAATAAAATCACCATCAACGATATTACCGAGGACTGCGGCATCAACCGCATGACCTTTTACTACCACTTTAAGGATATTTACGATCTGGTGGAGTGGGCTTGTCTGGAGGATGCCACCAAGGCGCTTGAGGGCAAGAAAACGGCGGAAACCTGGCAACAGGGATTTTTACAGATTTTCTATGCAGTCCGGGAAAACAAGCCATTTATTATGAATGTTTACCACTGTGTGAGCAGGGAGCAGGTGGAAAAATACCTGACACCGCTGACCGACAACCTTCTTTTAGGTGTGATTGCCGAATTTTCCGAAGGCATGGTCGTCCGGGAAGAGGATAAGGAATTTATCGCCCAGGTCTACTCCTATTGCTTCATCGGCATTATGATTGACTGGATTAAAGACGGCATGAAGCAGGACCCGGAAACTCTGGTGGAACGGTTTACTCTTGTTATACAGGACGACATCCGAATGGCGCTGAACCGTTTCCGCAAAGACAAACCGTTATAAAACCGTGTTTTTATCAAAACATGCAGAATGATAAAAATTTTGACAGCTTTTTCCCCATGATTATTTTTTAGTCATGGGGATTTTTCTGTCTATGGTTCTTTCTCCCGAATACAGGTATAGTAAAGCCATCGAAAGGAAAAAATAAATTGATTTTCCTATTCACATGAAACAAAAATCAACAAACATCAACAGGAGGTAATGATTATGTATTACGGAGCAGGAACTTATGAAGCATTTGCACATCCGGAGAAACCGGAAGGCGTTGACAGAAAATCAGCTTATATTATCGGTACCGGTCTTGCCGGACTATCGGCAGCATTTTATCTCGTAAGAGACGGTCAGATGAAGGGTGAACGTATTCACCTGTTGGAAAAATTAGACTTAGCAGGCGGCAGCTGCGACGGTCGCAAGGATATCACAAAGGGCTTCTACATGAGAGGCGGACGTGAAATGGACAACCATTTTGAATGTATGTGGGATATGTTCCGTGACGTTCCTTCCATCGAAACCCCGGAGGTTTCCGTGCTGGATGAATACTACTGGTTAAATAAGCATGACCCTAACTATTCTCTTTGCCGTGCTTCCGTCAACTGCGGCGAGGATGCCCACACCGACAAGAAGTTCTGTCTGGACAAGGCTTCCGCACTGGCACTTTCCAAATTATTCATGACACCGGAAAAGGATCTGGAAGACAAGAAGATTTCCGATGTTCTGCCGGACTCCTTCTGGGACACCAACTTCTGGCTTTACTGGCAGACCATGTTCGCTTTCCAGCGTTGGTCAAGTGCTCTCGAAATGAAGCGTTACCTTTGCAGATATGTGCACCATATTGATGGACTGCCCGACTTCAGTGCTCTCCGTTTCACCAAATACAACCAGTTTGAAAGCATGATTCTTCCTCTGGTAAAATATCTGGAAGCACACGGTGTTCGCATCGAATACGGAATGGATGTGAAAAACGTCATCATTAAAAACGTAGGTGACAAGAAAATTGCCGAGAAGATTGTTTACCTCAAGGACGGCAAAGAAGAAGAAATCGGCCTGACCGAGGATGACCTGGTATTCATTACCAACGGCTGCTGCACCGATACTTCCTGCTACGGCGACCAGACCCACAAACCCGACCTCTCCGGTGTAAAGAACGGTGCCGGCGAGTCCTGGGATCTTTGGAAGAACATTGCAAAGCAGGCAGTAAACGGCGAATACGGCGATCCCGACAACTTCTGCGATGACTTTGAAGCAACGAACTGGATGAGTGCGACCGTGGAAACCTCCAACGAAGAGATCATTCAGCACATTATCAAGATTTGTAAGAGAGACCCGAGAGCGGGCAAAGTTACCACCGGCGGTATCGTTACCGTAAAGGACAGCACCGACAACTGGTATCTTTCCTGGACCATTAACCGTCAGCCCCAGTTCAAGGCACAGAATAAGGACTCCGTTTTAATCTGGGTATACTCTCTTTCCACCAACAAGGAAGGCAACTATGTAAAGAAAGCGATGCGCGACTGTACCGGTGAAGAAGTCTGCAAGGAATGGCTCTACCACATCGGTATTCCCACTTCCGAAATCGACGACCTGGCTAAGAATGCCTGCAACACCACGACCTGCTTCATGCCGTTCATCAATGCATTCTTCCAGCCCAGAAAGAAATCCGACCGTCCTCTGGTCGTACCCGAGGGCTCTGTAAACTTCGCTTTCTTAGGCCAGTTTGCCGAAACACCGAGAGACACCATCTTCACCACCGAGTACTCCATCCGTACCGGTATGGAAGCGGTTTACACCCTGCTTAATGTAGACCGTGCCGTTCCCGAAGTATGGGGCAGCCAGTACGATGTGCGTGAACTGCTTCGTGCCTGCTACTATGCTATCGACAAGAAGCCCATTTCCGAAGTCAAGCTTTCCTTCAAGGAAAAGGAAATGTTAAAGGTTGTCTTAAAGAAAGTAAAAGATACCGACATTGAGCTCCTGTTAAAGGACAGCGGACTGATTGAGTAAGCATTCTTCTCTCTATAGATCACAAGATTACCACAAACGGGACTCCCCCGGACTTTTGTCCGGGGGAGTCCTGCTATATGCTAACTATACCTTTTTTTTATTTTAAGATTACGGTAAATACTATCGCTATCAGCAGGGTAATAACACCCGCTGCCATTGCCAGCAGAATTTTCTGGTAAGGTCTTTTCCCTTCCTCCTTCGCCTTGGCAATCTCATCCAGTCCTTTTCCTTCTGTAAAAGCAATGATTTCCCGGTAGGTCTGAATGTCGAATTTTCTTTTCTTCTTCTCCACTAAAATTGCGACATACATCCCTGCTGCCAGCAGCAGTACCCATATGCCAATCCCCACAAACCCGAAAAAATGGGCTAACGGAATCGGTGTAATCATCATCGCCAGAAGTAAAACGGTAAATACTGCACTCAGTTTTTCAAATTCTTTCTTGTCTTCCTGCTTCACCTGTTGTTTCATAATTTCTACGTCTCCTTTGATTAAAGTATCGAGAGAGGTATGAAATACTTCGCTTAAAAGCAGCAGACTTTTTACGTCCGGATAGCTTTTATCATTTTCCCAGTTGGAAACGGTCTGTCTGGAAACATACACCTTTTCCGCCAGGGCTTCCTGGGACAGGTTTCCTTCATTCCGGTAACGTTTAATCTGATTTCCAAGCTCCATATCATGCCCTCCTTTCCCTCTTACTTTATCCAAAGCAGAGTTTTAAGTCTATCAAACCTCTTTGACACAGGTCTTTTTCCTGTCTTTTTTTGTCTGTCAAAAGCTTTTGACAGGCGCCTTTTGTTCTATTTTCGGCAATAAATCACGCCTATGCCGGCTCCCTGCCCGCAAGAATGGCTTCCACATCTTTGATGTCCATGTCCGTTGCCGCCGCTATCTGCTCCGCCGTGAAGCCGTTTTTGTGCATATTCCCTACGAGTCTGGCTTCTGTTTTTGCTTCGCCAATCGCAATGGCTTTTTCCTCAATTCCTTCTCCCAAATTGCACATAACATTCACATCCTTCCTCAAATTTTCTTCTACCGGTATATGATACTCCGTTTCCATGATTGTTAATTTTTCTTCTACCGTAAGTTTCTGTGACAACAGTGCACCCAGCAAACGATGCAGCTCATACCCCTCTTCGGGTCCGGGCAATTCTTCCGACAGACCAATCATAATGATATTCATTAAATTAAGATTGCCCTTCCATTGATTTTTACCGACCAAATCCTCTTGTGTCAGATGAATATGACTCAGACTGTTCTCTTCCATATTCATACATACCCAGATGGAATATACACTCCGGATGTCATCATAATGTGAATTCACGAAATCACGCTCTTTCTGTGAAGAAATCAGCCTTCCTACATAAAAAACTGCCCTGTTTATGATTTTGTATTCCGTGGGATTGTTTTTCTGTGCCTCCACATTTAGGATAATTTTGTTCAGGGCACCTTTGTTTTTCTCTGCTGGGGCTTCCTCCGATGCAGCCGGGTCTGTTTTAATCGGTTCCCATGCATAAAAAATAATGTCAAACTTTATGAGTCCTTCGTGAATTTCCTGATTTTCCGTATTGAGTCCTATAACCCTCTGCCCGTTTTCTTCCCGGGCTGTATTGGTCAGCCCCGGCTCCACCGGCACCATACTGATATAGGGCTCTCCTTCAATATACGGCACCACATCCTCCGGGACCATCCCTTTGTATACATCCACTGCATTTACAAGGATGTTGGCAATAATGTTTTTTCCGCCAGCAGACGCTTGACACACATATCATACTGTGGAATGGCATCCGCCGCTTTTACTGCGTTTTTTAGTTCTGTACTCACAGTCTTCCTCCTTCTGTCTGGAATAACGATAGATACGTTATCCGCAAAGGCATCCAACTGTATCTATATTATACCTTGGTTTGTTTTTTGATACAACAAAATCTTTTATTTCGTGTATCTGTTTCTACTGTTGCAAAAATGGAATAATAAGCAGGATGTTCCGAATGTTTCAGATACCGGTATGAACCGGCTTAGAATATAGAATAGTTAGAATTATCTGCTCAGAAAGCATTATAACGTAAATTTACAAACTATGCAAGGACAACTCTTTGATTTTTCTGCAATAAAGTAGTATACTAATTGCATTATTTTGAAACAAGAATGAAAGGACCGACTCTATGAATGTAAAGATTGTGGCAGACTCCACCTGTGATTTGTCTGCGGATTTGATTGAAAAGTATGACATTACCATTATTCCCCTTTGTATCGTAATGGGGGAAAACAGCTACTTTGACGGCATTGAAACCACACCGGAAGAAATATACAAATGGGCGGATGCCAACAAGACCACTCCCAAAACGGCTGCTGTCACCCTCGACAATGCCGCTTCCCTTTTGAAACCTTTCATGGACGAGGACAGAGAAATTGTTTTCTTCGGTATTTCTTCCCAGATGAGCACTACCTGCAATGTGGTCCGTCTGATTGGAGAAGATGCCGGTTATGACAAGCTGCATGTCATCGACTCCCAAAGTCTTTCCACCGGTATCGGTCTGCAGGTTCTTTATGCCGCCAGACTTTCCATGGCGGGAGAAAGCGCCGCCTCCATTGTGGAAAAAGTAGAAAAAAGAAGGTCTGCTGTCAGTGCCAGCTTTGTCATTGATACCCTGACCTATCTGTCCCGCGGCGGCCGCTGCAATTCCGTTACCGCCCTGCTTGCCAATACTTTAAAGCTGAAACCGGAAATCGTGGTAAAGGACGGCGCCATGATTGTAGCAAAAAAATACCGCGGTCAGCTTGGCTCCGTGCTTTTGAAATATGTCAAAGACCAGGAAGAGGCGCTGCTTGCTGCCGATAAAAACTGCGTGTTCATCACCCATTCCGGCTGCAGCGAGGACATTGTAGCGCCCGTAAAGGAATACTTAGAGAGCCTGTCCTATTTTGAAAATATCTATGTTACCAGAGCCGGCGGTGTGGTCAGCAGCCACTGCGGTCCCGGCACCTTAGGCGTTCTGTATTATACGGACGGCGAATAAAGTGAACTCATAACTATGGGTGTTCTCTCACCCATAGTTATTTTTTACCAATTTGACCCTATTTGTCTCTTTACTTTTCTGAGTCAATTTTTTCCCTTTCCTTTTCCTTTTGTTGACCCTATTGGCTTCTTCCCTTCCTTAAGTCAACTTTTTCTCTCCTTCTTCCTTTGGTCTTTTGACCCTATTGGCTTCTTCCCTTCTTTGGGTCATATTTTCCTTCATTTCTTCTTTTTTTCTTTTGACCCTGTGCGCCTTTTTCCTTCTTTAGGTCAAATTTGAAGAAAATAAAAGGTGCAGACGAAGTTAAGGTCTGCACCTTTTGTTTTCTATGTATTTTGCGAAAGGATATTATGCAAACGGATTTTCGGTCGGGTATCTTACGCCTGCGGGCTGGTTGTAGTCAAGGTCTTCGATGGGAACGCCGATGTACTTGAATACTTCGTACAGCGCTTTACCGAAGTGACCGAATGCCACAGCTCCGTGGTGAGGGAAGTTCTTTTCAATCAGAACGTGACGGTAAAATCTGCCCATTTCCGGAATAGCAAATACGCCGATGCTGCCGAAGGACTTAGTGGCAACCGGAAGTACCTCGCCCTGTGCAATGTATGCGCGGAGCTTGCAGTCTGCGGTACTCTGCAGACGGTAGAAGGTAATGTCGCCGGGCATGATGTCACCTTCGAGTGTACCGTTGGTAACTTCTTCGGGCAGGCTTCTTGCCATAATCATCTGGTTCTTCATGTTGCAGAATGCCAGCTTCTTGGAGCAGGTATTGCCGCAGTGGAAGCCCATGAAGGTATCCTTGTGTGTATAAGGGAACTTGCCTTCGATAGACTCTTTGTACATATCAGCAGGAACACTGTTGTTGATGTCAAGCAGGGTAACGGCATCCTCACTGACGCAGGCACCGATAAACTCGCTTAAGCAGCCGTAAATATCCACCTCACAGGATACGGGGATGCCCATACCGGTCAGACGGCTGTTTACATAGCAGGGAACAAAACCGAACTGTGTCTGGAAGGCAGGCCAGCACTTTCCGGCAATCGCTACATACTTTCTGTAACCTCTGTGCTGTTCTACCCAGTCAAGAAGGGTCAGTTCGTACTGTGCCAGCTTAGGCAGGATTTCCGGCTTTAAGTTGCCCTTGCCCAGTTCTTCTTCCATTTCCTTAACCTTTGCGGGAATACGCTCGTCACCTGCATGCTTATTGAATGCTTCAAACAGGTCAAGTTCGGAGTTTTCTTCGATTTCCACGCCTAAATTGTAAAGCTGCTTGATGGGTGCGTTGCAGGCTAAGAAGTTAAGCGGTCTGGGACCGAAGCTGATAATCTTTAAATCGGAAAGACCGATGATGGCTCTTGCAATGGGTAAGAAGTCGTGCAGCATGTCTGCACATTCTTCTGCAGTGCCAACGGGATATTCGGGAATATAAGCCTTTACGTTACGGAGCTTTAGGTTGTAGCTGGCATTTAACATACCGCAGTAAGCATCGCCTCTGCCGCCAACTAAGTTATTCTGGCTTTCTTCTGCTGCCGCGATGAACATAGCCGGTCCGTCAAAATGCTTTGCCAGTAAGGTCTCGCTGATTTCGGGACCAAAGTTTCCGAGATATACGCACAGAGCATTGCAGCCTGCTTTTTTGATGTCTTCGAGCGCCTGTACCATATGAATTTCGCTTTCTACGATACAAACCGGGCACTCATACACATTACCGGTGCCGAACTTTGCGGTATAGGCCTCCATCAGGGCCTTTCTTCTGTTGACTGATAAGCTTTCGGGGAAACAGTCACGGCTGACTGCAACCACACCTACTTTTACTTCGGGAAAATTACTCATAATATTATCCTCCTTGTTTTTGCGGAGCAAAATCCTGCTATGCATGCATAGCATATCCTCATGCGAGGAGAGGATTTATCCTCCTTGTTTTCTTTTACCATTCTCTCATTTTGTTATACTTACAGGCTTAAATTTTCGCCCTTAAGACCTAAGAAAGAGCCTTCGGGAAGTCCGCCTTCCGCATGGCCGATCAACCACTTGTTGACTGCTGCAAGCAGGGCATCTTCGCTGGGAGCCTTGCCGTTTTCTACCTTGGCATGGGTTGTTTTTAACTCATAATTGGTGCCCTTCGGAAGAACAACCGCTACCTGGAAGCCACCGTCCTCTACATGGCAAGGTGCATAGTGCAGGGTGGTTGCATAGATTTCCACCGCAGTGCCTGCGGGTACCAAGAACGCCTCTACCTTGGAAGTATCATAGGTAAAATCTGCTTTCACATCCTGCAGGGAACCGAGCATCAGTACCGCATCCTCTGCAGCAATGTTAATTTCGGAATCTCTGTGATATTCCAGGGCGTTTAATTTCTTGTTATGACCGTTGCAATAACCGATCTGAATAGGCATTTCTCCGTAAATAACACTGGACAGTTCTTCCTTTACAGGCAGTTTTTCCAGACTTTCCACAGAGGGTTCATAAACCACATCTGCGGGAATGGGAGTTTCTTTTAATGCTGCAACAAGCTCTGCCACATCCACATGGCTGATGACGCGGCCGTATTTTTTGAATGCCGCATCCGTAACTTTTTTAATTTCCATCTTTCCACCAAGTCCTTTCTTTTGAGGTGCTGTTCTTATTCCGTCTGTACCGGAACCTTACGCGGTGCCGTCCTTATTTCATCCGTTCCGGAACCTTACGCGCCGCCGTCCTTATTTCATCCGTTCCGGAACCTTACGCGACGCCTTATTTTATCACATCAAATACCGGTTTCAGCGCCGGATAAATCTGTTTGAACTGTGCGTATTTTTCATCGTATTTTGCGGCAATGGAAGGATCCGGCTCAATGGTATCCACTACCTTCACCATCTTCTCGGCAATTTCTTCCACGCTGCCATAAACACCGCAGCCTACCGCTGCCAGCATGGCCGCTCCCAGTGCAGGACCCTCTTCGCTCTCGATTTTGTCCACCTTCAAATTCAAAATATTGGCAATCATCTTACACCACAGCGGACTCTTGGCACCACCGCCGCAGATTTTGGTGCGGGTAATGGGAATGCCCAGGCTCTTTGCCACTTCCAGGGAGTCCCTCAGTGCAAAGGCTACGCCCTCGAGCACCGCCTGTGTCATATCTTCTCTTGTGGTATCCATGGTAATGCCGGTAAATGTACCTCTGGCATTGGGATTGTTGTGTGGAGACCGTTCTCCCATGAGATACGGCAGGAAAAATACGTGGTTTTCTCCCAGTTTGTCAATACCTTCCTGTTCCTTGGCGTATTCCTTGGTTTTCAGGATTTCATCCATCCACCATTTGTTGCAGGATGCCGCGGATAACATACAGCCCATCAGATGATAGGTGCCGTCCGCATGGTCAAAGGAATGCAGGGCATTGTTTTTGTCCACGCCGAACTTCCGGGAGGAAATAAAAATTGTACCGCTGGTTCCTAAGGAAATATTGCATCTGCCGTCTCCTACGGTGCCGGTGCCCACAGCTGCCGCCGCATTGTCACCCGCTCCGGCAATCACCTTTGCCGCAGCCGGAATGCCCAATTCCTCAGCTACCTCTTTTTTCAGGGTGCCGACCACTTCATAGCTTTCGTAAACCTTTGCAAGCCACTCCGGCTTCACACTGCAGATTTCGCACATCTCTTTGGACCAGGTCCGGTTCTTTACATCAAAGAGGAGCATACCGGATGCATCGGAAACATCGGTACAGTGCACACCGGACAGCCTGTATGCCAGATAATCCTTCGGCAGCATGATTTTCTTAATTCTTGCAAAATTTTCCGGTTCTTTATTTTTTACCCACAAAATCTTGGGCGCCGTAAATCCGGTAAAGGAAATGTTTGCCGTATATTCGGAAAGCTTATCCTTACCGATTACATTGTTCAGATAATCGCATTCTTCATAGGTCCTGCCGTCATTCCACAAAAGAGCGGGACGGATAACTTCATCGTTTTCGTCCAAAAGCACCAGACCGTGCATCTGTCCGCCGAAGCTGATGCCGGCAACCTCTTCCTTTTTTTCATCCTTAAGCAATTCCTTCAGTCCGTCCATCGACTGTATGTACCAGTCCTCCGGCTTCTGCTCAGACCAGCCGGGATGCGGGAAATACAGGGGGTATTCCCGGGAAACCGTCTTCTTTATTTTACCATTTTCGTCCATCAGTAAAAGCTTTACTGCGGAGGTTCCTAAATCCACACCAATAAACAGCATATTCGTATCCTTTCCGGTTTTCATTTGTCTGCTGTATCTGTTTGCAGACTTTCACATTTAAAAAAATTATACCGTATCCGGGAGATAAAAAACAACCGACTTTTTCTATATGAAATACCTATAAAATTAGTTACAATTTTGAGAAATCATGATACACTGAACAAAGATTTAATCTTTGGAAGGAATGAAGATTTTATGATAAGTATTTCCGAATATCCCGTACCTGTCCTGACAGGCGATTTTTCCCATAAAACCATACATGTAAAGGTTCCCGGCTCCAAGAGCATCACCAACCGTGCCCTGCTGCTTGCCATGCTTTCCGACGGAAAAAGCCATCTCACCGGCGCCCAGTTCTCCGAGGATTCTTCCCATTTTTTGCAGTGTCTTTCGGATTTGTCCTTTGATGTGGCATCCAGGCCCGAAACCGGTGAAGTTTCCGTGCACGGACTTTCCGGCAGACTGCCCGTAAAGAAAGCCTCCCTGTATGTGGGAAGCGCCGGCACCGCCGCACGCTTTCTGTCTGCCGTACTTGGTGTGTCGGAAGGAGAGTTCTTTTTAGATGCTTCCGAACAGATGAAAAAACGCCCCATGGCACCGTTGCTTTCCGCCTTACAGTCCGTCGGCTGTGACATTTCCTTTGCGGAAAAAGAGGGATTTTTCCCCTTTACCCTGCATGCCCGCGGATTTCAGAACACGGACCTTACCATTGATATTGACAAAAGCAGCCAGTTTTTAAGCGCTCTTTTAATCGCCGCTCCCCTGGCAAAAGAGGATGTGAAAATCAAAGTGGCCGGTACACACGGCATGGCATATATCGAAATGACCTGCCGTATGATGGAACAGTTCGGCGTTTTGACCGAACATCCTTCCCCGGACACTTTCCTTATAAAAGCCGGGCAGACTTACCGGGCACAGGATTATGCCATTGAACCGGATGTTTCCGCCGCCTGCTATTTTTATGCCCTGGCTGCCCTGTCCGGCTGCAGTGTCATTGTGGATGGCGTACCCGAACATTCCCTGCAGGGCGATACCGAATTTTTAAACATCCTTGAAAAAATGGGCTGCCGGGTTACCCGGACAAATGAAGGCATCTGCATAACCGGACCTGCTGTCTGTGCAGAGTCTGCCGGTGTAAAGTCTGCTGATGCAGGCTCCGAAACTGCTTCCCATGCTTCTGGCTCTGTTTCCCATGCTTCCCATGCTTCCGGCTCTGCTTCCCATGCTTCCGGCTCTGTTTCCCATGCTTCCCATGCTTCCGGCAGGCTGCACGGACTCACCGTGGACATGTCCTCCTGCTCCGACCAGGCGATTACTCTTGCCGCCATCGCTCCGTTTGCCGACAGCCCCGTTACCATTACCGGCATCGGTCATATCCGTGGACAGGAAAGTGACCGTTTAAGTGCCATCACCGAGAATCTCACTGCCATGGGTATCCGTTGTGATGAGAGAGCCGACTCCATAACCATCTATCCCGGAGTACCGAAACCTGCCCATATAAAAACCCATGACGATCATCGACTCGCCATGGGCTTTGCCGTTACCGGCTTGTTTGCAGAGGGCATTGTCATTGAAAACCCTTCCTGCTGTAAGAAGACCTTTGCGGAATTCTTTGAATGCCTGGAAGAGGCTGTGGAAAATCTGCAGAAGTAGTACTCATTTTTTGACTCATTTCTGCTTTTTTTGTTTTCAAGTCAAACCAAAATTACGGGCTCCGCGTACTTCTTTGACTCATTTTCCACTTTCCACATATAGAGTCAAATTAAATTTCTGTCCGGCACTTCTTTCTTTGACCCTGTAACACTTTTCCCCTCTCAGGGTCAAACTAGGTTTCTGTCCGGCGCTTCTTTCTTTGACCCTGTAACACTTTTCCCCTCTCTGAGTCAAACCAGATTTCTGTCCGGCGCTTTTTTCTTTGACCCTGTAACACTTTTCCTCTCTCAGGGTCAAATTTAATTTCTGTCCGGCACTTCTTTCTTTGACTCTGTGACACTTTTCCTCTCTCTGAGTCAAACCAGATTTCTGTCCGGCACTTCTTTCTTTGACTCTGTGACACTTTTCTTCTCTCAAGGTCAAATTCAGGGGCTTTTCTCCTATGGAGTTAAATAATGTGCAAAAAAACAGGGCTGCCGCTCAGCAAAATTGCTAATGCAGCAGCCCTTCCTTATTTTTATGATTTTTATGCCGTAATCACGGTTCCGTTCTTTCCCTTCAGGGCATCCTTTACATGCTCCATGGAGGTGATAAGAACACTGCCGCCGGGTACTTTTTCCAGATAGGAAACGGCTGCTTCAATCTTCGGCAGCATGGTGCCTGCCTCAAATTCGCCGGCTTCCATCATGGCCTTTGCTTCCGCTACGGTCATCTTTTCAATCGGTTCCTGATTGTCCTTGCCGAAATTCCTGTAAACCTTATCCACACCGGTCAGAATAACCAGCGTATCCGCCTGTAAATCGGATGCTAACTTTCCTGCAATGCTGTCCTTCTCGATAACTGCGGATGCCCCCTTTAAGATGTGCTTCTGGGGAATCACGGGAATACCGCCGCCACCGCATGCAATGACAATCTGGTCGGCATCGGAAAGCGCTCTTATAGCATCAATTTCTACAATATCAATGGGGGAAGGCGCCGCTACCACACGTCTGTAGCCCTTACCCTCTTCTTCTGCCACATAATTGCCTTTTTTGATTTCGATTTCCGCATCATCCTTGGACATATAGCGGCCGATCTTCTTGGTCGGCTCATAAAAAGCTTCGTCATAGGGGTCCACGGTTACCTGGGTTAAAACAGTGCTGACGGTTTTCACAATACCACGGTCCAAAAGCTCGGCACGAAGGGAATTCTGGATATCGTAGCCTACATACCCCTGGCTCATGGCAGAACATACGCACATAGGTGCAGGGGTATAATCAATGTAAACACGGCGCAGCTCGGTCATTGCTTTGTGAATCATGCTGACCTGCGGGCCGTTGCTGTGGGTAATGGTGAGCTGGTAGCCGTCCTCTACTAAATCTGCCAGTGCCTTTGCGGTCTTTTTAACGGCATCCAACTGCTCTAAGGTAGTGGAACCGAGTGCTTCGTGTCCCAGGGAAACAACTGCTTTCTTTTTACTCATGAGAAAAATCTCCTTTTCTATCGTTTTATTTTATTCTGCGGCACGCTGCTTTTCCAGCTCCGCTCTTTTCTTTCTCTCCTCGGTAATATCATAGTATTTGTCCGTAATAATGCCGCGGGTTACCAGACTGTCATAGGTTGCCCTCTGTGCCTCCGTCATTTTCATTCCCACGGAGGAATTCAAATCCGTGATGACACAGCCGGTATAGGCAATCAGCCAGAAAAGCGGAGAATCGTCCTTGGGAATCATCTCCCAGAGCTTCGCTTCCGGTATGCCGGTTACATTCATCAGTGTATGCAAATGTCCTTCCTTCATGGGAAGATAGTCCCCGTCGGGAAGAATTACGCCTTCTTTAAAATCCGCACTTTCCATGCGTCACCTCTTTCTCATAAAAACATATCCGGGCATGACCTGCCCCACCCTTTCCAAAACACGGAAAAAAATATGTATTTATCATAGCATATTTTTGCGTTTTCGGCAATAAAAACAGGGCATCCGTTTCCGGACACCCCGTATTATCTTAACTGCATGCAAAAATGGGTAAATCTTATTTTATTTTGTTTCCTTCTTTTCCTTTTTAGCCAGAAATACCAGAACACAGGCACTTCCTGCTGCAAGCAGCACGTAAGGAAGTACATGGGTGGTATCGCCGGTGGAAGGGTTGCCGTTCGTAAGCATGGAAGCATCGGATGTAACGGTAATGGTGGTGCTGACGCTGCCTTCTACGAAATCCATGACAACCGTGTGGCTGCCGTCGGACAGGGTATCCAGATAGGATGCCGGAAGACCGATGGTAGCATAATAGGTCTCTGCATTGGCTTCTGCAGGTGCTGCCAGCTTTACCAGTGCCTCAATTGCATTGCTCTGGGAAGGTAATTCTGAAACAGCACTTTTAGCTCCTGTGGAAACGATCGAACCGGATGTAGGTTCCGGTGCATAGCTGGGATTTACAGGAGACTCGCTGGGTGTAGGCGTTTCACTGGGTGTAGGCGCTACATAGGTGGTTGCTGCCGGTACTTCCGTTGTCGGGGTCTTGGTAGACGAAGGCGCCTGTGTTTCCGGAGCCGGAGTAACAACAGGTGCGGTTCCGCCGACTTCAATATCTATCTGTACAGGAGCTTTCTCTCCCATAAGATATACCCCATCCACGCGGATTGCCACAAAATGGTTCTTGGGAACGTCTACCTGAAATGTATACTCCTGGCCGGAGTTACGCAGGTAAATACCGTCCGCACCGGAGGTCAATGACACCGCTGCAGATGCCCATGTACCGCAAAGCAGGGTAAGGGCTGCTACGGATGCCACCGTCCATGAAAATAACTTGGTTTTCTTTTTCTTCATTGTTTTCCCTTTCTGAAAGTATATTTCTATACTTCCTCACACAATAAATATATTTGCATGCATGTAAGACCTTAGTTTTATCCATACATCAGACAGGAACTTATGGCAAAGCCGATGCTCCAAAGCCCGGCCAGCCGTTGTACCGCCTCCGTATGTCCATTATGAAATGCTTCCCACCGGCCGAACAGCACGGCAACCGGAACCGGCAGAAACAACATATAGCGGAAATCCATGCTGCATCCGAAAGGATACCGCAGGTAAAAAAACACCGTGCCCATCCAGAGAATTCCCGCCGCCAGAAGGCAGAAATTTCTTTCCCTGTCTTTTTCTTTCCATTTTATGTAATGCACCATGGCACAGATACACAAAAGCGCCTGTACGACGTTAAAAAACAACAGCATTGCGGGTATCCAGCCATAGCAGGTAAACTGAAATTCTCCGAACAGGGAAGACTTCAGGGCATACACGGGAAGATTGTAATCTGTCCATACATTGGCATAGGGAGTTGTAAACAGGTTCCTGATATCCCAAAAAAACAATCTCTGCCAAATCGACCGGTCCCCCGTATACAATGCACTGTCCCTGGACATTTCCAACACATACGTGAGCGGTTGTCTGAAAAGAAGATAATTCCGCAGACTGTACCAGAGTCCCAACGGCAGACTGATTGCGCCAAAGACCGCATATTTTAGTAAAAGTCCCTTCCATGTTCCGGTTTTGCATGCCTTAAAGAAACTCCTCGCAAAAACCACCGCCGTAAACACTGCCAGTGTTGCCATGGATATCTTGGTCATCATGCCAAGTCCGTAGATAACCGCCAGAAGCAACGTATTTTTCCAGTTCTTTTCCTTTTCCCATTTCAGGGTAAAAAGAAATGCCAGAAGCATGAACATTCCGCAAAGAGCATCCGGTCCCAGCCTTCCTCCGCTCAGAAAATAAACCGGCAAAAAGGAGACAAGGAGCAAAGCCCGGTACAGACCCTTTCCCGAAAGTCCGCATTCCCTGAAAATGGCACAGGCAATCAGCAGACTGAAGCAGGACGCGGTACAGGAAACCGTCCTGGCCGCATCCACCAGATAATACGCTTCCGAACAGCTGAGAAGTCCGTTTTGCAGCTTTGAAAAAAAGGCTCCCGCAAAATAGTACAAGGGCTGCTGGTAAAACTGCAGATAATTATCCGGGGGAAGCATCCCCTGCATGGCAAGGAGCAGATAAGAAGCATGCCCTCCCGACGACAGGTCAATTCCCCACAAATCATGGGAACGGACGGTAAGCGGTGTATAAAGCAGGTAAACCACGCGCATGAAAATTCCCATGGAAAGAATAAGACCTGTAATCTGTTCTTCCGTGTAGGTATTCTTTTCCTTTTTCCGCAGGCAGTCCCGCAGCAGAATAACCACACCCGAAATTTGAAACAAAAGGTTGGCATACCGCACATACCGGACGGTTCCTTGTTCCAACCGTAAAACCCTGCTTATAAGATAAGAAAGCAGGACAAAAAGCAGGACACCTGTATAAAGCAAAGCTTTTTTGAAAGATGTTTTCATAGCGTCCTCCCTCCTAAGCAATATTCCAGTCAGCCAGCACTTCCAGTACCTGATTTACAAAATCCACACGGATGCTCTGCCCCGTAAGCACCGGATAATACAGAACATACAGTGCAATGCCGATGCCCGAAAGAACCAGTATGTTTCTTTTTCTGTGCCTGCTTACGGATACGGAATTTCCAATCATCGGTACTAAAATAAGCGAACTGATAAAATACTGGTAAACAAAAACCGTCCGGTGTACGAAAAGCCATGGCAGAAGCATGGACGCATAGGCAATGATTAAAAACAGCGCCCTGCGGCAGTGTTTTCTTTTCCACAGATAAAACTGGTGAAGCAGTGCGATAAGCCCGCCTACGGCAAGCAGCGGATTTAAGAAGACTAACTATTAAAAGTCAAGCCCTAAAATGATATTTTTTGAATAAAGTACAGA